>Ga0302277_1000004_pt1 | contig 344684 bp, 294 predicted proteins | sample III_Bog_N3_1_FD_198759 | JGI IMG/M metagenome (GOLD analysis project Ga0302277, IMG submission 198759) | Peat permafrost microbial communities from Stordalen Mire near Abisko, Sweden - III_Bog_N3_1 | ecosystem: Environmental > Terrestrial > Soil > Wetlands > Peat | place: Sweden: Abisko... | reverse complement strand
TCCATATTGAAATGCCGCGCGGCTGGCGGCACGCATTTCAAATCGCGGCAAGCAAAAAACGCCTACAACGTGCTTGTTTTATATGGGTTGCGGAAGAAGGAGATCACTTTTACCGGACAGCCGTGGATTTGGAACTGCTCTACGAAGGGAATCGCCTGGAGGCCGGCATCAATACCTTCACCAGCAAGCAGACCAACGATATAGTCGAGGGTGGGACAGCATCCACAGGTGAGTATGTCAATCTGGGACAGGCACGTTTTCATGGTGGCGAGATGGAAGCAAAGTACTTTCTGAGCAAGAACCTTCTACTGCTTGGTTCGGGATCGTATCAAAGCAACAAGGACGGTAGTGGCGACACAAATATTACTCCAGTAGCCAATCTGGCAGGCAAAGGCGGCATAAGCTATCAAGCGGCCAACGGCATCTCGGCCAGCCTCTTTGATGTGCATCAGGGACCGCTCTCGGGAAATGCGCAAGCGGCAAACCCACACCCGCGCGCATATGACCTGCTCAATACTGATCTGCGCTACGATCTGTGCCGACCCCTTCGATGCCGGACCAACAGCATAGCATTGACGGTGCAGGGCAACGATCTGCTGAATCGGGCGGTGTGGCTGCCTGACTGGAAGGATGTACCGGGAGACTCGATCTTCTTTATCCGCGGACGCACTGTGATGGCGGGAATGCGAGTGTCTTTCTAGGGCCAGTTCCCACTACCCCGTCCCTTCGGGCTGCGGCGAAGATTGGGCCATACTTCGCCGCAGCCTCGACTTTGGAACCACCAAAGCCTTCGGCCTCCGCGTCCTCTGGCACGATTTTCACCAGCAGCGCTGCTCGCCGGGTAGTGTGAACAGTCCCTAATACAGAGACCGTGAGGATGAGCCCTCACTCAGGCTCCAAAACAGGACCCGGGAATGGATTCTAGAGCATTCCAAAAGTCATTCAAGCGGTCACGGAAAGAGTGCTGCAAACCAACGGATTGGCCAGGTTAGATTGTTGATTCAGCAGTGAGCGGGGGTAGGGTGAAGGTGGCCATGCGCATTTGAAAATCCTCCAGCGGCAGCGGGCGACTGAAGAGATAGCCCTGGAAGTGATGGCAGCCGAGATGAGTCAGAAAGGCGCGCTGTGCCTCGGTCTCCACGCCTTCGGCGATGACCGAAAGGCCCATTGCAAAGCCGAGAGAGATGACGGCCTGGGCGATGGCGCCGTAGGTGCCATCCTCCAGCAAACCGCGTACGAACGACTGATCGATCTTTAACTGATCGAGCGGCAGACGATGAAGATAAGCCAGCGAAGAGTAGCCGGTGCCGAAATCGTCCAGTGAGAACTGTATGCCATGCGCTTTGAGCGCGGTCATATTGGCAATTACGTCCTCGATGTTTTCAACCAACATGCTCTCGGTCAGTTCAAGTTTGAGATTATGTGGTTCGGCGCCGGTGCGCTCCAACGAGCCCAGGACCTGATCGACAAAGTCGGGCTGACGAAACTGCCGAGCGCTGATATTGACGGCGATGATCAGGGACTCAGTCTCTTTATTGGTGCTCCAGGCCGCAATCTGCATACAAGCTGTTTCCAGCACCCAGTTGCCCAGAGGCAAAATCAGTCCGGTCTCTTCGGCCAGGTGGATGAACTCGCCAGGAGCAAGTGTGCCGCGTCGGGGATGCTGCCAGCGCAGCAGGGCTTCGGCTCCAACCAACCGTCCGCGGCTGATCTGGGGCTGATACCAGAGCAGGAACTGCTGATTGCGAATTGCCTGACGCAGATCATCTTCCAGCGCAGCTCGAGCATTGACGGCGGCCTGCAGCGCGGGCGCGAAGAAGTGCATGGTATTGCGCCCGGCAGCCTTGGCTTGATACATGGCGATGTCGGCCTGTTGTAATACCTCGCTACTGTCTTCGCGAGGATCTCCAAAAACCGTAATGCCGATGCTGCAAGCGCCAAGACACGTGTGGCCCGATAACTCATAGGGCTCGGCGATAGCCGTGAGAATCTTTTCTGCGACGTTCTGAGCTTGGGCCGCTGCATCGCTGGCGGTTTCGCTGAGTTCTTCCAACATCACTACAAATTCATCGCCGCCCAATCGAGCGATGGTGTCTGTCTCGCGGGCACAGCGAGAGAGCCGCCGGGCAACTTCGCTCAGCATCAAGTCACCGGTCTGATGGCCTTGCGTATCGTTGACCGTCTTGAAGTTGTCCAGATCAACAACCAGTAGCGCCCGCTTGCGCATGCTGCGCTTGCTCATGACCAGCGACTGTTGCAGTCGCTCCAAAAGCAGACGGCGATTGGGCAGACCGGTCAGTGTGTCGTAGAAGGCCAGGGTGCGAATCTCTTCTTCGGCGATCTTGGCGTCGGAGATATCGCGAGTGATGGACAAAACACAAGGCACGCCATCTGTTTCCATCGCTGTTGCCGACATCAGTCCCCAGAAGATCTCGCCGTTCTTTCTTCTGAACTGCGCCTCCAGGTTGCGGCAGTTGGCATCCTGGCGCACCAGTTGCACCATCTTCAACCGGTCGCGTCCATCAACCCAGATATTGAGTTCCAGCGAAGTATGCCCGATGATCTCCTGATGCGAATAGCCTGAGATATCGATGAATGCCTTGTTGCATTCGATATAACTACCATCGTCGACACGATTGATGGCTACGGCATCGAGAGTAGTTTGAAACGCGGTGCGATAGCGCGCCTCACTCTGCTGCAACAGCTTTTCAGCTTCCTTGCGGGCGGAGATATCTTCGCAGAATCCTTCCAGGTAAAGTGGCTGACCTTCGGCATCGCAAGCAAAACGAGCATCAAGCGAAATCCAAAGAAGGGAACCGTCGCGGCGCTTGAACTGGCACTCGTATCCGCGTACTACATGGCAAATCCCAATGGTACGCAGAAGTTCTTCCCGTTCCTCGGGGTGAGCCCAGACATCGCTGCCTACATGTTTGATCAGTGCCTTATAGGAGTCCTCTGAGTCGTAACCCAGCATTCTTATCAGTGCGGGATTTGCGGACATGACCGAACCGTCCAGGTTGGTGCGGTACATACCTTCCAGCGCGCCGTCGAAGAGATGCAGATAGCGTTCTTCGGCATCCTGGTGGGCCTGCTCGGCAAGTTTTCGCCGAGTGATGTCTCGGGCAATGCCGGCAAAGCCAGTGGGGACGCCATTGAAGTCGATTCTCTCCAGCGAAACCTCTAAACAACGCTCATGGTGCGTCGGTAATTCGAAATTCAAGCTGCCTAGCACGAGAGTGCGCTGATAATAGTTCAGCCACTCTTCTGCCTCTTGGGTGGGCAGAATCTCCAAAGCGTTGTCTCCCAAGGCGGGCCGTACCCCATGGAAGTTTTCAATCAACTCGGAAATGGCGCGATTGAAGACAAGAAAACGGTAATCCAGGTCCAGGGACCAGATGAGGTCGGAGGTGCTGTTAATCAGATTCAGCATAACCTGCGCGTCAGGCTGGCGATTCGTCACGGCGATGGCGGGCGTTGGCGCTTGCTTTACGCAGGAGTGACCCGGCTGCGGCAAAGCATCATCCGCGGAGAGCAGATCCGTCACATCTGGCCGACAAATCTCTCTGGGATTCCCGTTCATGACTACCTGTCTGGTGTCTTCGCTGAAAAACGTCTTTAGCGTCCTTGTCGACAGAAAAACAGAAATCTGCGCAAGTCCATTGAAAAGACCTCTTCTAGCATGAATCCAGCCTATCAGTAAACTGTGCGGCAGCAAACGGCCCATTTTGTTCTGTCTCGTAACAGGACGGATTACGGTCTTTCTTATCCTTCTCTTAAGCTTGCTGAGGTGATCGGCAACGGTTCCAGATGCGCGGTGAAGTGGCGCAAAAAAGGAGCTTCATAGGTCAGACGCATGCCGCGAATCTCTCCTCGCTTGCGCCAGACTTCGAGGATGACTTCGACCAGATAGTCGATGTGGCTCTGGGTATAGACGCGGCGAGGAATCGCCAGCCGCACCAGATCCATGCGCGCGGCGGTGGCAAACATCAGCGTGCCAATCTCCACCGAGCGCACGCCGCCCTCCAGATAGAGTTCGGCGGCCAGCGCCACGCCGGGAAACTCCGCCGGGGGAATCGTGGGAAGAAAGGCGCGGGCATCGATATAGATGGCGTGACCGCCGGGCGGCAGCACGATGGGCACGCCGGCTGCGGTGAGATGTTCGCCCAGATAGGCAGTCGAGGCAATGCGATAGCGCAGGTAGTCCTCTTGCAGAGCCTCTTGAAGGCCCACGGCGATGGCCTCCAGATCGCGCCCAGCCAGTCCGCCATAGGTGGGGTAGCCCTCGGTCAGAATCAGCAGATCCTTCTGTTGCCGGGCCATGATGTCGTCGTTGGTGCAGAGGAAGCCGCCTATGTTGGCCATGCCGTCCTTCTTGGCCGACATGGTGCAGCCGTCGCCCAAAAGGAACATCTCCTGCGCAATCTCCTTGGGCGTCTTGTCGGCGTAGCCCTTTTCGCGCAGCTTGATGAACCAGGCGTTTTCCGCAAAGCGGCAGGCATCGAAGTACAGCGGAATCCCATGACGGCGGCAGATCGCGCTGACTTGACGCGCATTTTCCATAGAAACCGGCTGGCCGCCTCCTGAGTTGTTGGTCACGGTGAGCAGTACCAGCGGAATCCGCTCCCGGCCCACGCACTCAATCAATGCTTCAAGCGCTGGCACATCCATGTTGCCCTTGAAGGGATGGCGCAAGGCCGGCTCCCGTCCCTCGGCAATTACCAGATCAACGGCCTCTGCGCCGACAAACTCCACATTGGCGCGGGTTGTGTCGAAGTGGGTGTTGTTGGGAACCACGTCTCCCTTTTTGCAGGCGACATTGAAGAGAATGCGCTCGGCGGCGCGGCCCTGATGGGTGGGAATGACGTGCTTGTAGCTGAAGATGTCCTGAATCGAATCGCGGAAGCGGTCATAGCTGCGGCTGCCGGCGTAGCTCTCGTCCCCTTGCATGATGGCGGCCCACTGCTGGGTAGACATGGCTCCGGTGCCGGAATCGGTCAAAAGATCGATCAGCACATCGTTGGCATGAAGCAGGAAGAGGTTGTTGTGCGCGGCTTGCAATAGCTGTTCGCGCTGCTCGCGGGTTGTCCAGCGGATCGGCTCCACGCTCTTGATGCGGAATGGTTCAATGATCGTCTTGATCGCCATGTTTTATCTCTTGTTGCTTTGTTTCGTTCAATCAATCATGTTTAGACTGCTTCCAGCACCGACTCATAATAGCGCACGTAGTGTGGTACCACCAGCGACGAGCAAAAGCGGGTGCGCGCCGTTTGCCGGGCTGCCTCACGCATCTGCTGCAGGCGGGGTTGATCGCGCAACAGACCGAGAATACCGGCCGCCATCGCGTCGATCTCACCGACTCCGAAGAGCAGTCCGTTCACGCCGTCGTCGATCAGTTCCGGCACACCGCCAACGCGGGTAGCGATAGCAGGCACCTTGCAGGCCATGCCTTCCAATGCGGCCAGACCAAAGGACTCCAACTCACTGGGCATGAGCAGTAGATCGGCCAGGGGGAGCAATTCGTTCACTCGCTCCTGTTTGCCCATGAAGTGAATTCGCTGGTGGATTCCCAAATCGTGCGCCAGCCACTCCGCCGCAGAGCGATCTGGCCCGTCGCCGACCAGTACCAGCCGCGCCGGTAACTCCCGCGCCACCTGGGCAAAGACCTTCACCACGTCCACGGCGCGCTTGACCGGGCGGAAGTTGGATAGGTGCATAAGGATGGCTTCGTTGTCGCAGGCCAGCTTTTGCCGTGCTTGACGGCGGGCTTGTTCGTCCACGATCGGGGTGTACACATCGCAGTTGACAAAGTTGGTCACCACCTCGATGGACCGGGTAACGTCAAAGTGATGGTAGGTCTCGTCCTTGAGGTACTGCGAGATGCTGGTAACGCCGTCGCTTTCCTGGATGGCGTAGCGGGTGATAGGCAAGTAGCCGCGGTCCAGACCGACCAGTGTGATATCGGTGCCGTGCAGGGTGGTCACGAAGGGCAGTCTGCGCCCCCGCGCCGACAGCATCTGCCGGGCCAGAAGAGCACTTACCGAGTGGGGAATGGCGTAATGAACATGCAACAGGTCGAGGTTGTTGAACTCCGCAACTTCGGCCATACGCGAGGCCAGCGCCAGATCGTAAGGCGGAAACTCGAAGAGCGGGTAACTGCCGACCGGAACCTCGTGGTAAAAGATGCCTCCATCGCGCCCGCTCAGCCGGAAGGGCTGGGAGTAGGAGATGAAGTGCACTTCGTGGCCCAGTGCGGCGAGTTCGATGCCCAGTTCCGTAGCCACTACGCCCGATCCGCCATAGGTGGGATAACAGGTAATGCCGATTCGCATAGCTTCAATTCTCCGTTTTGCGTGCCCTGTAAGAATTGTGGTCGTTCACGGCACTTCCGAAAATACGTTACAGTTCCGCGAAAGTGATCAGCTTGATAGCAGGGAACTCACGTACCGCGGCCAGAGCCGTCCGCTCCAGTTCGCGCGAGGCCAGCAACCGGGTGCGTGCCTGGGCCAGATCGGCATCGTTATAGCCGGGATGCGCGACCAGTTCCCAGGTTCCCTCGGGCATCCTGGCCAGCAATACCCGCACCGTGGTCGCATCGAGGGTCCCTGTAGCCAGCACGCCGATTGCGCCGTCGGTGGTGATCATCCCCTCTTCGGCAACAATTCTGCGAAAGTTGGGCTCCAGCAGACGCAGCAGTGCCACTTCAGTCCGTCGCAGCCAGGGAGCGCCTGGAGTAGCCCACAGGCTCCAGGCTGGCTCAAAGGGATTGCGAACGGCGCGGATCCCAGCCGCATGGGCTGCGCGCAGGACTGGCCGCAGCACTGCGGGAAACATGTGGGTGTGTTTGTGGGTGTCGATATGGGTCAGTTGCAGTCCCTGATTTTGCAAGGAAGCGATCTGTGCGGAGGCTTCGGCTTCGATCTCTGCTGGGCTGTGCCGGGACCAAACGGCGTCCTGTGCCAGCCAAAGGAGGAATTTGCCCAGCTTGGGGCGAAAAAGTCCACTGCGGAGGTCAGCCAGGTTGGGGATTTGCTGGCTGGGCAAAAGCATAGGCTCTCCATCCACGAGCACGACATGGCAGCCGACGCCTAGTGTAGGGGTCGCTCGCGCCAGTTCGAGAGCGTCTGGTGTGGCTGCGGCCCTCGCCATCAGGGTAGTGCTGGTCAGCGCGCCGCAGCGTTGCAACTCGGTGATGGCAAGGTTCACACCACCAGTCAGTCCAAAATCATCGGCATTGACAATCAGTCTTCTCACTGGGTGAGTCTATCAATTTCGTCTGCTTCGCGTGGAACCTGCACAGAGGGCGATATCGCTGGTATGATGTGTGAAGGCCACAATCGGCCTTCCACCACAAGTGGGCGGTTAGCTCAGTTGGTTAGAGCGCCTGCCTTACAAGCAGGATGTCGGGGGTTCGAGTCCCTCACTGCCCACCATATGCAAGTTATCTGCTGAGAAATCAGGAGATAGCTCATGACCTGCATCAATCCCTCCATTGGAAATCCTGCCTATCGCTGTGCCGATGGCTTCTGCACATCCTATCGTGGAAAAGCCGCCACGAGGCTGGGAAAGCACCGCGCATCGAACGCCAAGGTAATCTCGAAACGCCTTTCCCAACACCCTTTTACCCTCCTCGCAAATCGCTTTTTAGGCCGTACCACACCCACTACCGACTCTTACGACGCTTCTCCTTTTCAAAAAATTCAATTTTTACAAAATAAATCGACCATCCCTTCCCAGAATGACGACCCGTTTCCAGTCTCCACGGCGGCCATGAAGCGGACCTTGGCTATCGAGGAGCGTGAGCGGCAGACCGCCATCCTTATTGCCTCTTCACGGCTAGCTTACGCGCACTCGCCCCACTCTCTCTGGCTCTGCTGCTGCTGCCGTTTGCCAGTAGTTTCCGTCGCGCCAGCAAGCGGCTGAGCAGGACGCTCTCGTTGCTTCTGCTGCTTGCCCTGGGCACGATGGCGATGACGGCGATGAGTGGTTGCAATTCCTCAAATGGCTACTTCGGCCAGGCGCCGAAGAGCTATACCGTGACCGCAACAGCTACTGCAACCTCGCCCGCGGGGACCATCACCCGCTCCACCAACCTCACTCTCACAGTTCAGTAACAAGGAGATCGGACATGCGTAAATCAATCTGCGGAATTCTGCTCCTTGTGGGCGTTTGTGGGATGGCCGGAGTCGCGGCCTGGGGACAACAGTGCGTCAAGCCATCCTTGGATGTAGCTGTCGTCTATAATCTGACGCTGGCCAATCCTGTGGCCAACAATGACTTCTGGTTGCAGGGAGGAAGTGTCCAGTTGCATGGCCAGTTTTGGCATGGACTGGGCGTGGTGGCCGATCTCTCCGGCGTTCACGCGGCTAACATGAACCACTTGAAGGTGGGACTGGATCTGATCACCACCACCTTCGGGCCGCGCTATACCTGGACTACGCCCTACCACCATACCGCCCTCTTCGGCCAGTTTCTGGTCGGAGACGCGAACGGACTGCATAGCGTCTTTCCCAGCCGCACCGGTTACTCCGACAGCGCATTTGGACTGGCGCTGTTGGCTGGCGGTGGAGTCAACGTGCCGCTCAAGCACAACTTCACCGCACGTGCCTTCGAAGCCGAATGGCTGCGTACCCAACTGCCCAACTCCACTACTGGCGTGCAGAACAACCTGCGCCTCGGCGCGGGAATGGCTTATCGCTTTTAGTGCATTGTTCGTCATGCCACTGAGCGAAAGAAAAAACGGGGTAGATGCGTTCAGTTAGAAAGCATCATCGTAATCTATACATCACGGCCATCCTGTTTTGGGCTGGCCGTTGTCTTGGTGCCTGTTGAGAAAGCTCTTGATTGTCGTTCAAGATCCTTGAAGGTACCATGTCGAATAAAGCGATGATTGTTCACCATATTGTTACCTGTTATCTATTTCCTGAAGATCGTAGCGAGTGTCATCCAGCAATCGAGGCAGCGCTGGTCGCAATCATTTTGTAGTGGCTTCATCGATGCAGCGCAGCGCGTTCAGAGTGCGGGGATAGCCGATGAACGGAAGCAATTGAGTTGCAACATCGATCATGCATGCACGATCGTTCCCCACGTTCAGATTTGCAGCTACATGACCCCGGACTTGAGGATCGCATCCACCCAGCGAGACCAGCATGCTCAGGGTAAGCAACTCGCGGGTCGGCACGTCGAGGCCGGTGCGTGTGTAGTTGTCGCCGAAACAGTTGGCGGCCAGATAGCCCTGGATGTGTCGGTGGTCATCAGGCGCGGAGGATTGTAGCTTTTCGATGACATCGCTGCCGACGATCTGCTTCATTACGGCAAGGCCCTTCTCCGCGCGATTTTCCGTGGTGGTGGTGGACTGGCCGAGAAGGGGGAGATTCACTCCACGCTCGGTGAGCACTTCATTGGTAGCGTGGAGAAAGTCGTAGACCTTGGACATCCCCACATAGGGCACGGCCTGGTAGACGATTTCCTTGACCTCCACCGGAGTCACACCGACTATAAGCGCCGCGCCAAGCATGATGCGATATTCGCGCAGCGCCTGGCAGGCAATCATCGATGCCAGTTGCACCATTAGCCTGATACGCGCGTCCAGATTTCCATGACGCAGCACCTCGTCGAAGGCGAAGTTATCAAAGGTCTCGAGGAGCTCCGGGTCGGTCACCGCCAGCGTGGAGGTGTGACCCGGAAAAAGCTCATCGTGGTTCCTGCGTGCCTGCTCACTGATCGCCATGCTACTCTCCTCGTACTACCGTCCAACGCGTTGTTGCAGTTTCGCGGGATAGCGTGCGCCCTGCACCTCGATACCGGAAACGGCAGCTTCAATCTCCGCAAGATCGCGGGCGCTCAACTCCACTGCGGCCGCTCCGAGATTCTCTGTCAGCCTGTGCAACTTGGTGGTTCCAGGGATGGGGACGATCCATGGTTTCTGCGCCAGCAGCCAGGCGAGCGCAATCTGCGCGTTGGTTACGCCCTTCTGCGCGGCGATCCTGCTCAGAACATCGACCAGCGCCTGATTGGCCTTGCGGTTGTCCGCATCGAAACGTGGCACCACGTTGCGGAAATCCGTGCTGTCAAAGGTCGTGCCTTCATTGATGGCCCCGGTCAGGAAGCCCTTGCCCAGCGGGCTGAAGGGAACGAAGCCAATGCCCAACTCTTCGAGCATGGGCAGAATCTCCTTCTCCGGCTCGCGCCACCACAGCGAGTATTCGCTCTGCAAAGCAGTTACAGGCTGAACCGCATGGGCGCGGCGGATGCTCTCAACGCCAGCCTCCGACATGCCGAAGTGCCTGACCTTGCCCTCAGCGATGAGTTCCTTCACCGTGCCGGCGACATCTTCCATGGGAACATTCGGATCAACGCGGTGCTGGTAAAAGAGATCAATCACATCCGTCCGCAGTCTCTTCAAGGACGCATGGGCAACCTCCCGAATGCGTTCCGGTCGACTATCCAAACCCTTCTTTGAATCTCCGTCCACAAAGCCGAACTTGGTTGCAATGATCACCTGCTTGCGGAAGGGTTCCAATGCCTCACCAACCAACTCCTCGTTGGCGAAAGGCCCGTAGCACTCAGCGGAATCAAAGAACGTCACACCACTTTCGCAAGCTTTCCGAATCAGAGTGATCGCCTGTTGACGCTCCGTCGCCGGGCCGTAGCCGAAGCTCAGTCCCATGCATCCCAGGCCCAGGGCGGATACTTCAAGGCCGCTCTTTCCCAATGTGCGCTTCTGCATCGTTTCTCCTTTTGCAAATCTGCGTGTGTGTCGATGTTTCATCGAGCCGAGAGGTGAGCCACCAGGCTCTGCTCTGGCTGCAGGTTAGTGTAGTTGGTAAGATCGTTCACTAGCTCGCTAAATCTGGGAGACGAGAACAGGTTTCGCTCCGCCTGCTCGTCGCGCAGCACAATCACCGTGGCGGCAACAATATCTGTTGCCGTGCTGGCAGGGAAAAGGGCCTCAATCGATAACATGCCCAGCGGTTCGGCAATCTCGCGTGCGAGAGGGAGATGCCTGTTCACAAAATACTCGCGGTCAAAGCGGTCTGATGCTGAGCCACGATATGTCACAAAAATTGTTCTCATGGTCTGTCAATCCTCAATCGCATCTCTGTGGTCCTTGGTAGCAATGTAGGACTCTACGGTTGGTTTATGCCGGGCTCGGCAGCAGTCCGGCGCGCATTGCTGCAATCACGCCGCCGTCGATCAGAAGGTCGCTGCCGGTCACGAAGCCCGCATCGGGTCCGAGCAGGAACGAGGCTGCTACAGCGATCTCATCCGGCGATGCCATCCGCTTGGCTGGCGACGCATCGATCATCGCGCGGTAAATGTCACCTATCGGCGAGTTCAATTCGTGCTGTGCGAGTGGAGTGGCGACGATACCGGGGCTGATCGAGTTCACCCGTGCACCGCGCTTGCCCCAACTGATCGCCGAAGCCTGTACACGCAGATAATTTGCGCGCTTCGAGACGATGTACGCCACCATGGAATTGGGAACCGCATCCTGACCAAGAAATGGTTTGGCCAGAAGTTCATCCGCAGGAGCGAAAGCCAGATCATGCTCCTGTTCGGCCGGGAGTGCTGCCGACATATAACCGGCCATACTTGACACAATTAGCCCGGCGCCCCCAGGCGCAATGACGCGCTCGAACTCCTCGAAGACGACCGCACTGCCATACAAATCGACGGCGAGAACCCGCTCCGGCGGAGCCATGTTGGGCGACACCCCGGCGGTATTGACAACGTTGACCACTCTTCCAAGCGCGGCGGCTGCATCTGCCAGAGCACGCACGGATACACGCGAGGAGACGTCAACTTTGAGCGCCGTCACCTTGTAGCTGGCCAACGCAAGTTCCTTCGCGGCAGATTCCAATAGCTTCTCATTGAAGTCTGCCAGGAGGATATGCTTGCCGAAACTCTGACGGCGAGCGATCGCCATTCCGATACCACCTGCACCGATGACTACGATTACTTGCTGCTCCATTTACGTTCCTCTTCCCTGAGAGTTGGCCCGGAGTTCACGCCAAGTTTGGCGTGCCCTGAGGGATGACTTCGCCTCAACCGACTCCTTGATCCTAAGCAGAAACGAAGTTCAAGCGATATCACAATCCTGCGAACTTCTTGCCTATTCCTCTGACATGCGCGTTTTTTCGTACACGCGATGTCAAGCCGACGGTACGCTGAAGAGGTAGGAGGAGAGTGCAGATAGAAGTCGCAAATAGGGTCGAGATGCCCGGCAACTCCAGTGCCGACCCAAGTGGTGATGGGAGTCATGTGATTGCCTTCCGGTCCGAGTTGGCCCACAAGATCGCCGCCCACTTTCAAAAAGCACTCCGTACATCCCAGGCTCCTGCACCTTTCAAGGAACGTAGAACCTTGTGGATGTCCCCAGATGAGCGAATGACTTTTGTCACTGTCTACAGCGACCTCTCAAGAGTATCTTCGCGCCAGATGCTGAGGTATGCTGGAGGGCGATGTGCGAACGGATGGTAAAGCAGGTTTTGGGTCGGACGGTGGTATTTTGCCACAGAATTCACCTGCGCCACTCCAATTGGCGCTTGGCACCGGCGCGTTTGCCTTGTGCTTTGCGGTCTTTGGATCGCTCTCGGCGATGATGCCGATCCTGAGCAGACAGATGCATCTCTCTTCCGTTGAAAAGAGCATCGCGGTCGCTGTGCCTGTCCTGCTGGGAAGCCTGGGGCGAATCCCTCTGGGCATGCTCACGGATCGCTTTGGTGGGCGCATTATCTTCAGCATTGTTATGGCGCTCTCCCTGATTCCTGCATTCTTGATGGGCGGAGTTCAGAACTATACGCAACTGCTGATCTATGGATTCATGATTGGCATTGGGCTGGCCAGCTTTTCGGTGGGTGTAGGCTTCGTGAGCGGGTGGTATACAGCAGAAAAACAAGGGTTTGCGTTAGGCGTGTATGGTGCCGGCAACATCGGGCAGTCGCTGGCCGCATTTGGCGCTCCGGTTATTGCCGCGGCATGCGGCTTTTGTTGGGGATTCTGGATTTTTGGAATACTGCTGGTAATCTGGCTGGTGTTTTTTGTTCTGACAGCGCGGAATGCGCCCCGGCGAGGAGCCGTCAAGAGCCTTGGTGAAACGATTCGCCCACTCCGCGACCGGCGCAGTTGGGTACTCAGCCTCTACTACTTCCTGACCTTTGGCGGATTTGTCGCCATGGCCATCTATCTTCCGATCTTCCTGACCGAGATGTTCCATCTGACCCCGCAGGATGCCGGCTTGCGCACGGCTGGATTTGTCGTTCTGGCAACCGCGACGCGTCCCCTCGGCGGCGTTTGGGCCGACAAAGTTGGCGGACGAGCCATTCTTCGTTGGGTCTTTCCGGTGGCTGCTGCGATGGCTGTCTTTCTGGCCTGTCCTACGATGCCTACCTTTACCATTGGCGCACTGGGAATGGCCGCAGCCATCGGCCTGGGAAATGGCGCTGTCTTTAAGCTGGTTCCGGAATACTTTCCCGGATCGGTTGGCAGCGTGACGGGACTGGTTGGTGCGGCGGGTGGTTTGGGTGGATTCTTTCCGCCACTGGTGCTAGGCTTCGTCAAGCAGCAGACGGGATCGTTTGTCCCGGGATTCCTGATGCTCTGCGCCTTCTGCTGTATCTGCCTGGTAGTGCTCCTCAGCCCATTGGGTGCACAACAAACTCCCTCTGTTGAGGAGTAGCAGCATGAAACCATTCCCCTTGTTGACACCGGGCTCCGACACCGCACTCGCCGCACGTTGGGGAGTTGCAGTAGCTTTCGTCCTGATCCTTGGCGTTGTGGTCGGCAGCCGTGGGTTGCGGGACTTCGATCCCGCGCTGGTCTCCTATGCCGGAGCCTCGGTTCTGGCTGGGTTCGGCCTCGGCTATCGCTACGTCATGTGGCTGCGTCGTCCCCCCACCCGGCTCTACTGGGTCCGCGGCTGGCAGATCTTCCTGACTCCGCGAAAACTTCCCGCCAATATCGCCTTCCTGGCCAAAATTGTCTGGAATAACGTGGTCATGCAGCGCTTCATCAACCGCCGCTCCCAACTGCGCTGGATGGCTCACTGGTTTCTGGCCTGGGGATGCCTGCTGGCTGCGGCGATCACCTTTCCGCTCTCCTTCGGATGGGTACGCTTTGAAAGTGCGCCGGAGAATCAGGAGATCTATCGCGCCTTCATGTTCGGGATTCCCATGGGCAGCTTCCACTTGGGAACCGTGGTTGCGGAACTGACCTTCAACATCCTGGACATAGCGGCGGTCATGGTGCTCATAGGCGTCTTCTTCGCCTTGTGGCGGCGCGGGCGCGACCATGGAGAGTTGAGCGTGCAGCAGTTTTCCAACGACATGCTGCCCTTGATCTTTTTGTTTGCGATTTCCATAACTGGACTGTTTCTCACCGTTTCAACGCATCTGATGCGCGGCATCTACTACGGATTTCTCTCCCAACTGCACGCCATCACGGTGATTCTCACCCTGCTTTATCTGCCCTTTGGCAAGTTCTTCCACATCTTTCAGCGGCCCGCGCAACTGGGAATCGACTTTTACAAACGCCATGGTGCGGCCGGTGAGCAGGTGGAGTGCAACCGATGCGGCTTGCCCTTTGCCAGCAGGATGCATATCGAAGATCTGAAATCTGTGCAAGCGGTTTTGGGCATACGATACGGGCTGGCCGACGGTTCGCACTATCAGGACGTTTGCCCATCCTGCCGTCGCAAGAATCTGGCACTCACTCAAGACGGCTACTGGAAATCGCAAGACCAGCGAGGCTTCTGATCATGGCAAAACTTCCCTCAAGCATCCCCGATCTGGTTCATGACTTCGGACCGACTTTGCATACCATTCCCTCCGGCGGCTGGACGAGAAACCCCCAGGATGAAAAGCTGGTCAAGACGCATTGTTGCTTCTGCGGCCAGCAATGCGGAATCCAACTGCGCGTCAACAATAACAAGGTGGTTGGCTTTGAGCCCTGGGAGAGCTTCCCGTTCAACAAGGGAAAACTCTGCCCCAAGGGCGTGAAACGCTACATGCAGGACGAGCATCCCGACCGCCTTAAAACACCCATGCAGCGTGTTGAGGGACGAGGCTTCGAGCCTTTGGGATGGGAATCCGCCATGGAGCGCGTGGCTGGAGAGATTCGCCGCATTCAGGGGCAATATGGAAGAGATGCCTTTGCCATGTTGACAGGGGCATCCTTGACCAATGAAAAAGCCTACCTCATGGGCAAGTTCGCCCGCGTGGCTCTTCAGACTGCCAACATCGACTACAACGGCCGGCTGTGCATGGTCTCTGCTGGCGCGGCTTCCAAGAAGATCTTTGGCATCGACCGCAGCGCCAACCCCTGGAGCGATATTCCCAAGGCCAAAGTGATTCTGGTGGCCGGCGCCAATGTAGCGGAGTGCGCGCCCATCACCACCGACTATCTGTGGCAGGCGCGCGAGAATGGTGCAAAGCTGGTCGTCATCGATCCGCGACTCACTCCCATCGCCCGCAATGCCGATCTCTTCATCCCTGTGCGGTCGGGTGGCGACATCGGCATCTTCAACGGCATGATGCACATCATGATTGAGCGCGGCTGGGTGGATCGCGAGTTCATCGCACAGCACACCACCGGCTTTGAAGCGATGGAAGAAGCGGTGCGCAAATATACGCCCGAATATTCTGCGAAAATCGCAGGCGTTCCAGCGGAGATGATCGTCAAGGCCGCCGAACTGTGGGGGCCGGCTTCTAGCAGCTTCCTGCTGCACGCGCGCGGTATCGAGCACCACTCCAAGGGCGTGGACAACTGCATGGCGGCCATCAACCTTGTAGTGGCCAGCGGCCGCATCGGTCGCGAAGGCTGCGGATACGCCATGATTACTGGTCAGGGAAATGGTCAGGGCGCTCGCGAGCAGGGCCAGAAATGCGATCAACTTCCCGGCAGCCGCGATATCGCCAACCCCGAGCATCGCAATTACATCGCCGGCGTCTGGGGCGTACCCGAGGAATCGATACCCGGCAAGGGGTTGTCGGCGGTTCCTCTGATCGAAGCCATTCACGAGGGCAAGATCAAGGGCCTGATTTCGCTGTGCTTCAATCCCGCCGTTTCGCTGCCCGATGGGAACTATGTGCGCGAGGCGCTCTCCAAGCTGGAGTTCTTCGTCAACATCGATTTCTTTCTCTCCGAGACCGGACGCTATGCGGATATAGTGCTGCCTGGTTCGCTGATGGAAGAAGACGAAGGAACCACCACCAATGTAGAAGGCCGCGTGATCCTGCACCGCAAGGCCGTCACACCTCCTGGTGAAGCACGCGAAGACTGGAAGATCATCTGCGATCTGGCTGCACGTCTGGGAAAGCAGGAGAAATTCAACTACACCTCTCCAAAGCAGATCTTTGAAGAGATGCGCGTGGCTTCCAAAGGTGGAACCTCGGACTACTACGGCATGAGCTGGGAGCGGATCGACAAGGAAGACGGTATCTTCTGGCCCTGTCCGGAGCCGGGACATCCAGGTACTCCGCGCCTGTATGAAGGTGGCAAGTTTGGCCACGCCGACGGCAAGGCGCACCTCATGCCAGTCGAGTGGCGACCTTCCGCGGAGATGCCCGACGAGGAATATCCCATCATTCTGACGACAGGAAGAGTTGTATCGCAATTCTTGTCAGGCACACAGACGCGGCGCATTGGCGCGCTGCTCAATCAATATCCGCAGGCTCTATGCGAGATTCATCCACGCCTGGCTGAGAAGCTGGGTATCAGTGAAGGGGACTGCGTCAAGGTGGAGAGCCGTCGTGGATCGATTGTGGTGCGCGCTCAGGTAGTCAAGACCATCCGGCCCGATACAGTCTTCGTTCCATATCACTGGCCTCATGATCGCTCCGCCAACAATTGCACCATCCGCGCCATCGATCCCATATCGAACATTCCCGAGTTCAAGATCTGCGCGGTGCGCGTCAGCAAAACAGAAGAGCCCACGGATGAGCTCGCGGTTCTGGGCATGGAGGCAGGAGGAATTCGATGAACGAACGGCAGTTCTTTCTCGACTACTCGCGCTGCATCGGTTGCCAGTCCTGCGTGCAGGCCTGCGGCGAGTGCGATACGCATCGCGGAACCAGCATGATTCACCTTGAAACCATTGAGAGAATGGACAGCGTGCAGACCGCTCCGCAGATCTGCATGCACTGCGAAGATCCTATTTGTGCACGCGTATGTCCGGCGGACGCCATCAAGAAGACGCCTGACGGCGTGGTGCAGAGTTCGCTCAAGCCGCGCTGCATTGCCTGCTCCAACTGCGTCTTGTCCTGCCCCTTCGGCGTGCCGAAATACATGGCGGAGTTCGAGCAGATGATGAAGTGCGATATGTGCTACGACCGCAGCAGCGTGGGCAAGAAGCCGATGTGCGCCACGGTCTGTCCTTCCGGCGCACTGACTTATACCACCATGGAAGAGATCCAGCGCACGCGGCGGGGAATCCCCATCAACTCCTGGAACTTTGGCGGCGAACAGGTCAAAACCAAAGTGCATGTCATGGTGCCACGAGAGGTGGAACGCGTGAAAGTTGACCTGATTCAGATCTCTCCCACACCGGCCGCACTGGCCATAGACCCCTACGATGTAGCGCTGATGCTGGAGGTTCTGTAATGAGCATGGAAGCCGAAGAGACCGCAAAGGCGCAAGACTGCAACGCCTGCTGCAAGGTTCCGCAATACCGTCAGGACTTTCCAGTTGAGTGGGAAGGTGACCACTACGTCAGTCGGCGGGAGATGGTGAAGTTCCTCACCCTTGGCTCCTTCTTGCTGGCAGCGGCCAACTGGACAGTCATTCTTGCCAAGGGGTTGCTGCGCAAAGATACTGGAGTGGTTCTGAAGATTGGGTCGGCTAGCATCCTTGACCAGTCGGGCTCGATGCTGTTTCGTTATCCCACGGAAGAAGACCCATGCATAGCCGTGCGCACGCCGCAGGGCGAACTGGTCGGCTACTCCCAGGTATGTACGCATCTTTCCTGCGCAGTCGTCTATGACAAGAATGAGAACCAGTTGGTATGCCCCTGCCATCGCGGCGTATTTGATATCCAGAAGGGCGCTCCCATAGCCGGGCCGCCAACGCGCTCATTGATAAAGATCCGATTGCAGCAGCGCGGAGATCAGATCTTTGCCACAGGAATGGAGGTCTAGATGAGTCTGCGAACGCAGGGGACCATACTCTTCAGCGCCATCCTGGTTCTGGTGGCGACTACCGTGGCCATTCAACTATGGTTGCTGACCTTCTCGATGGAAGCATTGCTGCGGGGCCAGTTCAATATCCTGGTCCCCGCGGCGATTGCTTCCACGGTCCTTCTCGCCATCAACGCAGGCCTGCTCCGTTATGTCTTTCGCTTCGACCGAGAAGCGCAAAAAGATTTGTAACAGCCATGACGGCAATAAAGTGGGCCACATTCAAAGAGTAGAGCCATATTTCTGATCGATCATCGCGCCAGCTTACGGGTGAGCAGAATCGCATTTAAAGTTTGCCTGCAAACGCAACTTAGATTAGTATGCTTTCGTGTGTATCCACATAGTTCGTTTGGAGTCCTTAATTTTACATCTTTCTTGAATCTGGATGGCACGAATGAAAATACAATCATCAAGAACAGTTCTAGCCGGAGTGATTTTCCTACTGGCTCTTATGGCTCTGCTCGCAGGCGGATCTGCGTTGCGCGAATCCGTCACCATTGATGAAGTGGCGCACATTGGGGCTGGTGTGAGCTATCTGCAAAAGCTGGACATGCGGATGAACGAGGAACACCCCCCGCTGGCGAAGGTGCTGGCCGCGCTGCCTCTGGTGGTTGGCCGCGTACATGCCGACTACTCCCAGGCATCATGGACCTTCAGCGGTAGCGGAATCTTCAAGCAGATGCTGGGCGAATGGGCCTTCGGCCATTGGCTGATCGCACGTTGGAATGATCCTGTTGCGACGGTCTTAGGGGCACGGCTGCCCATGCTTTTGCTGACGCTTGCTTTGGGGCTTGTTCTCTTTTGTTTTGGTTCGCGCCTGGGCGATTCCTGGGGCGGATTGCTCTGTCTTTGCGCCTACGCCACCATGCCTGTCATGCTTGCGTTTGGCCCACTGGTCCTGACCGACATGGCCATCACATTCTTCTTTGTGCTGACACTGTGGGCCTTCGCCAACATGTGGCGGGCTCCATCGCGCGGGACGATACTGCTTTTCGGACTGGCCTTTGCCGGAGCACTGCTTTCGAAGTTTTCGGCGGGACTTCTGTTCTTTTGTTTTCCAGCCTTCATTCTCAGCCTCCGCTGGCGTCCGACGCCGCAACAACCGGCAGACAAGGCACACCTTCGCGCATGGCGCCGTTTGCGCTGGCGAAGTCTCGCCAAGGGAATCTTCGTGGCTGCGCTGGCTGTCTATGCCGTCTACTTTGTCCTCTCCTGGAATGAGCCAACCGACTCTCTTGGTATTTTCGGACACAGCTTGGCGGCACTATTCCTGCGTAGGTTGCTCATGCCACCCTGGATCTACATGCGGGGTCTGGCTCTCTTCGCCTTTACCGGAAAGCCGGCTGCTTTCATTCTGGGCCAGGCCTACCCGAATGGCGTGTGGTTCTACTTTCCGGTCCTATTCCTGCTGAAGTCTCCGTTGGCTTTTCTGATCTTGCTGCTTCTCGCGTTGCTTGTTGGGCTGGCCGCAAAGGTCCGCCCGGCGCGCCTCGCTGTGATTCCTGAAGGTATGGAATTGCATTGGCGGGCAGTGTGGGTTTTTCTGACGGTCTACAGTGGCGCGTGTTTCCTCAGCCGGTTCCAGTTCAGCATCCGCCACTTCTCGGTTTCACTGGCGCTGCTGACGCTATTGCTGACGCCCTTGCCGCGTACGCTGCAGTTGCTTCGACGCTCTGGTTTTACGGCCGCCCGCGCTGGTGTCTGGCTCGCGGCTGCGCTGGCGCTGGCATCGGTCGTTACAGCGGTTCGCGCCTACCCCTATTACCTTCCATTCTTGAACTCCCTGAGTGGGAGCCGTCCCGGCTACGATTGGGTGAGCGACTCGAATATGGACTGGAACCAAGGCTTTATCGATGTTGAGAAATTCGTGCGGCAACGCGGCTTGACCCGCATTTTAGTCGACGAGTACGGTTTTTCCGAACCCTCTATTTATGTTCCCGAAGCGCGCTTCTGGAATTGTCAGGAGGCAGTACCAGAAGATGGAGGACAGTGGGCCGTGGTTTCATCCAACATGATGGAAGACAGCCACAACTGTATGTGGCTTCTTCGCTTCCCGCATGTAGCTCTGGCCGGCAATAGCATGTATGCATTTGAGCTTCCGAGTCGGATACCTCCGCCGGGAACTCCTGGCGGTCCACCGTTACCGGATAACTATCACAAATTCGCAAATGTTCCGCTCTCTGGAGACGCTCGACTCATGTTCCTCAACAACATTCGCGACCCACGAGAGCTTGAACCGACCTGGGAGCGCATGGTGAGGCAGGGAGCGGAGATGCGGAAACAAAAAGCAAGCGCGCAGGTCAATCGATAACCTGCTTTTCGCAGTAACGGGAAAGCTCTTGCGAGCCTCCTCTTTACGCTTTGGAGACGTTCCTGCCATTACAGCGGTTGCAGAATTGATCTACCCAGGGCCTATCCCTACAAGTCGACGCGAGCAGCAGGGAGTGGCGACCTTCCACAATCTATCCCGGGCATAGCCATTCTGGTATCGCTCTAAAACTATTCAAGAGTTCCGTCTGTTTCATTGTCGGTTGAGCTCGTTGTCCCATGCACCTTAAGTCGCGTTCGTAGGGTTCAGTTGCTTCCAATCGCGTACAACGTGATCGACATGGCCGGGAACAGCTGGTCCTTCACGATGGTTGCTTTCTTGTCCGGCCCAGATGCGGTGGCCACGGGCAGCGCCTGAATCCGCGTGAGATCAGAACCGCTGTATCGATACACTTTTGCCGTCTTCCCGGCCCTGAAATGGTCAAGTTCCAAATCGGCCCGCAGGTCGCCGAAGGTCTTGTTGATCACCAGCACAGTGATTGTTTGATCAGCCGTGCGTCTTGCTGCATAGATGGCTAACCTTCCCTGGTCCGCGCTTTTAGCTGCAAGACTCAGGTCGCCGAAACCCGCGCCCGCGTCGTCATAGTTGCGGAAGATTTTGAAAGCGAACATCAAGGGAGAATCGAGGTTTGGCGGTCCCCACAGCGCGCCTAGGTCAAGACCCTCGCGCCCAAAAATACCCAGGATGTCGGCCTGCGCCACCGCCCCGCTGATGTGTTCCGGTGCGCCCCAGTTGTACTCGGTAATAGCGATCTTTGTTCCTGGGTAATTGGCCGCAACCCAGTCCTTCATTCGCGGAATCATCTGTGGCGCCAGCGGCGTCATGAAGTTGTCGGGATTGCGGAAGATTGGATCCGTGTAAGTTGGGTCCCAGAACACGCGTGTCGAATCAATGACCGCCCTCTGCTGCAGGCTTGTTCCCGCGGGTTTCAACATCGCGTCCCCGGCCGCAAAATACGTGTGCAGGTCGAGATAATCGAGCAACCGCGTGTGTCGCGGGTCTGCGTCCTGCGCGGTTTTGAAGGCACGCAGATAGTAGTCAATGAAGGGTAGATTTCCATGCGCCCTGCGATCGACCGGGCCGTCCCATGCGCCCTTCCAGTTCGGCTGAAGCCACGGGAGGTCCTTCTTCGAATAGAAGTATGTCATCCAATAATCAATCACCGGGCCACTCACTTCCGCCGTGGGATCGGCGGCCTTGATCGCCCCGGCCACCTTCAGTCCGTTCTCGGTAACTTCGTCGTAGGTGAAGGGCAATGGATGCACGTCGCGATGCACCTTGTCCCACCACGAGGGCTCGTTATCCAGCGCGTAGATGGCCACGCCACCGCTGGCGGCATTGCCGAACTTGCTCACCAGGTACTTCACCCATTCCGAGGTCCAGTGCTCATCGATGGGCATGCAGGTGTCGTTGGGATCGTTGTTTGTGATCAATGTTCCATCTGGCTTTACTCCGTTGCCGTAGATGCCCCAATAGGGGTCAGTCTTCTGCTGGGGGCCGTACTTTGCCACCGAAAAACTGGCCCCGCGCGTCCGTGACTTTGTGGTCCATCCAATCACCGGCACAGTGGCCAGGGTTTTGGCGCCGACGGCTCGATCTCCGAGCACCTGGCTGTTAAACTCCGAGATGTCGGGATAGCCGGAATTACTGTGCGGGTCGACTTCGAAAAACCAGTCATCGCCATGATTGGAGATGTCGAGCTTGTAGTTGTAAAGGGTCACGCCATCCCCTCCCCAACGATTGAGGGGCAGCCGCACAGCCTTTACCACTTTGGGCGCCTGATTCTCCGGGTCCGTAAGCCTCCAGGAGTTCATCCCATAGATGAGCGGGCTGATGGGATGCGTAGGCGCGGTCGCATCCACCCGGAGCGCCGACACGAATGCAGCGGGCGGTGCTGCAAACGTGATGATCGCAACTGCTGATCTGGCGAGATCCGCCCTGCTGGTGGCTTTGATGGTGACAGTCGCCGGCGTTGGGTAGGGGGTGGCATATAATCCGCTGCTGATGGTTCCCAGCGAGGCATTGCCTCCATCCACGTCATTGACTGACCACTTCAATTCCGTGCTGAAATTCCCCGTTCCCTCGACAGTCCCGGTCAACTGCAAACTTTCGCCTGGAACCAGAGTTCCATGATCAGGCGCAATCTTCACCGCGGTGACCACGCCTGCGACCTGATTGGTAGCCGGGACTTTCAGCCTCTTGTCGGCGAGCTTGTCTTCCTGTGCGCTTAACTCCAGCGGCGTATCGCTCAGCAGTTCCGCAGTAATGACGGCTCCTCCCATTGCAGCCACAACTGCATAAACCTTCACAACCTGGCGAGTCTCCCTGGCCACCCAGATTGTTTTTCGGTCCGATCCTCCATCGGCCGAGGCGATGTCAACGCGAAAAGTATCGAATTTTCCCGCGGGCACGGTGACGGATTCGCTGCCGACAACCTTCAGTTGCAGCAGCTTCACCTTCTGCATCTGAAGGTCGAAGTTGCGAAAGGTGGCACTATAGCCCATGGCCAGGGGCAGGCCCGCAATGGCCTCATCCGCTCCAGCGCCATCGGCAAAGAGCGGCCCGCCCAGGTCCACGGCAATCAAGTGGTCCTGACCATTCAAGCTCAAGCTGCCTGTTGCCTTGTTATTGCTGAAGTCCAGGTCAATCACCACCGGGCCTTGCGTAAGTTGTCGCCTGCGCGTGATCAGAGTGATCTTCTCAAGAGTTACGGTGTCGATCACCTTGCCGCTCGGTGTTTCCATCTCAGTGACGGCGGTCCAGAAGGCGCCGCTATCCAGAACCGTAGTGATGCCCTTGAGGTTCATCACCTGGCCACCCGCCTCAATCTTTACTTGAGAGCGACGGATGCCTGGCCGCGGATCAAGGGCGGGCCTGGGAAGGTCGATTGTTTTCTGATCCTGCGCTTCCATGGCGGTGGCAAAAAGCATTAGGCATATCAAGACACTAACGAAGGTCTTCATCTGGCTCATTTTCCTTTCCCGAGGTTTAGCGCATTTTTCCCGAGGTTTTAGCGCATTGAAAATCTTAATATCGTCTATCCGCGGCAATATGCTCCGACCGTTCCACCGCGTCCGGCCAACCAAAGCGTACGGAATCGATTTCGGAAGCACACAGGAACAATCCAGAGAAGATACGAACCTGCAATCCAGCCGGTTCCGTGAAATCCATGATGTGTTTTTGCTCCTGTCACTTTTGCTGGCCATGATCGGGAACAGGCGCTCGACCCAAAGGATTGGATGATCAGCATTCACAGTTCCGTAGTTGATACACTCGCTAGGAAGCCGCTGCCTGGTGGACTGTTCAAAGTCGTGGACCGTATCGGTGATTTAAATAGATGGCCTGTGGAGATTAACCATGCAGTCACTCCGGCATAAAGCAGATTCGCTTTTCAGTCTGCTCCATGCGGTGTTCCATCGCGTGAAGCATGGTTATCAGTAGGCGCCGGGCGCCGTTCCTCTGAGCCGCACTGAGAGCGATCGTTTTAGGGCGGTGCCTTAACCCTAAATACTGTTTTCTGAACATTGGTCCTATTTCGTTGTGTGGTTTGTGACTAACGGCACTACCAGCGTCCAAGTGAGAAGTTGCTCTGTGTCTTAGATTGGATGTCATTTCAGCGACATTTCACGCCTGTATGAACGCAGCAATCGCTCAAATCAAATGCAGGAATCGCTCCGCATGCAGGTGCGCGCCGGGAAAGACGGTGTCGAGATTGGAGATGGCCATGGATTTGGCAACTACTTCGCCCAGCACCTGGCGGAAGTCGGTGGTGAGGGCCAGATCGCGACCTTCGTTGAGCTGTTCGTCGGCCAGTCCGGGCCATTGTCCGTAGACCTTGCCCCCGTGGACCTGACCGCCCAGAACAAAAAGAGCGTTGGCGTGTCCGTGGTCGGTGCCGCCAGTGCCGTTTTGGCGGGCAGTGCGGCCAAACTCGGAGAGAGTGACCAGGGTCAGGTTCTCCGCGCCGTCGCCCATGTCTTGCCAGAAGGCGGCGATGGAGCCGGCAAAGTCTTGCAGGCGATTGGCCAGAGCGCCGTTGACGCCGCCTTGATTCTGGTGGGTGTCCCAGCCGCCGACGTCGGTAAAGGCGGTTTCGACGCCCAGATCGGCCTTGAGCAGTTGGGCGATCTGGCGCATATTGTTGCCGAATTCGGAGTTGGGATACTCGGCGGCTGGCTTGTAAGGAGTAGAACTGGCGGCGCGCAGCATCTGGATGGAGGCAAAAGCCTGGTCGCCAGTGGAGTGCAGGACGCTGTCGCCACTATCAGAGTAGATGGATGCGAAGGCGTTCGCTGCCGGGGAGGGCGTGGGTCCGTGCTGGCCGACGGCGAAGTTGTTGATGTTGGAGAGTGCCAGGGCGGGAATCGAGCCAGTCAGTGTGCGCGGTAATTGCGCGCCCAGTGCCACGGCGCGGAAGGCCGTATGAGTGCTTCGATGGCGTTTGTCTTCGGCGACCAGGGCGCGGTTGAGCCAGCCGTCGTTGGTGGTCTTTAAGCCAGGCGTACCGGATTCCATGAAGTCTTGCGCGTCGAAGTGAGAGCGTGTGCTGTCGGGCGATCCCGCAGCGTGGACGACGGCCAGATGTCCCTGTTGGTAGAGAGGATGTAAGGCCGCTAGTGCTGGATGCAGGCCAAAGAACCCGTCCAAATCCAGAACCTGATCCTGGGGAATGGCGATGGTGGGACGCATGGTGTAGTAGTTCGGCTCACGGTAGGGAACTACGACATTGAGCCCATCGACCGCGCCGCGCTGAAAGACGACCACTAGTCGCTGTTTGCGAGGCGTCGTACCAGCAGCCAGGGCAGCCCGGGTCAGGAAGCTGGGAATTGCCGTTGTGGCGGCTACGGCCAGAGCGCCATTGCGTAGGAAGAGTCGCCGGTTGGTCTGCATGATGAGCTCCTCGTGAGAGATACAATTTGTGGTTGATTTCCTCCCACCTTGACCGCAAAGGACGCGGTGAAGCGGGGGCACCTGCGATTCAGAAACTAACGCCGTTGGAACTCCGGGGAGCCCAGCAGCAGACCGGCGAGCACCTGGTCTTGCTTCTCCAGGGGAGCTTTGGGCGGTAATGGGTTCAATTGCGGGTCAAGTAGGTTGGAGCGGGTCTTTGTGCTCAGACCACCTGCAACCAGCAACGACTCCAAACGCAGTTCTTCCGTGGTGCGGTCGGCAGTTGCGGCGGAAGCGCTGGCATTGGGTTGTGGCTGCCACTGCTCCTTGAGCCCCGGCAGTTTGTTGGACGCCAAAGACAGGGCGAAGTTCATACGGGTGACCAGAGCGCCGGCGCTGATCCATGCGGAGGATTGCGCACTGTATCCAGTGGGGGGAACCGCGCCATAGAGAGGCATTCCCATCTCGCGCAGGGCGTTGGCCAGCGGGATGAGGTTGTCACCAGTGGTGCTACTGGCGCGGGCGGCGCTGACTACAAAATCCAGTGGCGTTTTGACCTTGGAGCGCCACGCAATGTCGGACCAGAGTTCCGGGGAATGAAAGAGGGTGAGCAGCACGGCGGAGATGTCGCCGTGATTGGATAGGTAGGCTTTGGACATGCGGCTGACCAGAGCGGGCGGGGGATCGTCGCCCACAAAACGCACGGCCAGCTTGCGACAGATGAAGTTGGCGGTAGCGGGGCGCATTGCCAGCAGGTGCAGTAACTGGCGGCCTTCCTGCTCGCCGTTCTCGGTAAAGGTCTTGCCCAGCACGAACTTGGGGCCGGGCTCATGGCGAGTTGGGTCAAATTTGAACTCGCCGCCGTGTTGCGGTTGTTCGACTGTCCAGCCGGTCAGGATGCGTGCGACCTGGGTTACATCGGCCTGCGAATAGCCACCGTTGACGCCCAGAGTGTGAAGCTCCATCAGCTCACGGGCATAGTTTTCGTTGAGGCCGGCGGGTGTCTTTTGTGCGGCTTTGGGGTTCCGCGATGCCGCATTCTTCTGATGCTCGGCTGCGAGTGAGTCTGGTCCGATGCTGGTGGCGTTATCCAGATAGAGGAGCATCGCGGGGCTGTGCGCGGTGGCTTCCAGTAGGTCCTCGAAGTTGCCCAGAGCCAGTGGGCGAATAACGTCACGCTCGTAGCTGGTCAGGTAGTAGGGCATCTCGTCGTTCTTGTGCAGAAAGACATTGAAGTGATTGAGCCAGAAGTCGGTCATCACCTCCTGAAGCTGGGCGCTGGAGTAGATGTCGCGGGCCAGACGCTGCTCGGTCAGCTCTTCGACAACGACGCGCTGGGGATTCTCCAGAGCGGCCACGGTCTGCTTGTCCCGTGGGCTGAAGCCGTCGGTAAGGGCGTTGCACTGCGCGGGCTTGAGAGCTTTGCGGAAGCTGTCGAATTCTGGCTGTGTCATGGCGAGAAGATGACTGACGCGCTGGGCAGGCAGTAGCGCCAGGATGATCGGTATTTGCGCTTCGTCAAAGGCGGGAAGTTCGGGATTACTTGCGGTTTTCGCTGGTGACATTTCTGTGGCTGAGGACTGCATCGTAGCGCTCGTGGGCGAACTGACGAGTAAGGGTGCAGCGCCGCTGGACTCAGGCTGCTTTTCTTGCTGGCGGCGCGATTCGATGCGGTCCATCTGGTTTTGGTAGACGGGACGCAGAAGGTCACTGTCAGGAATCTTGGCTTTGCCATCGAGCGCCTGACGCAAAATCGCGTCGCTGGGGAATTCGGTCAACAACTCCTGGGGAGACATTTGCAGGATGGGGAACTGATCGAGGTGGGTTTGCAATTCGGACTGATCGAGTTTGGCGGGATGAAGCTGCTGCTCGAACCAGCTCTCCAGACCCATGGCGCGTACTGCTTCCAGATCGCCGGGGCGGGGACCAAAGGTGAAGCGGTTGAGGGCGTGGAGGATACGCTGGTCGCCCTGCAAATGGACCGTGGCTGTTTGGGGAGTGGCTCGCTTTTTAGCGGGAGGTGCAGAGCTTGTTCCGCTCTGGGCCACGGCAGGGGAGAGAACGAGAGTCGCGGACAACGCCACGGCACATATTCCACACAACTGGTCCATCATGGCTCCTTAGAGCACACCTGTAGGAACCCAGCTTTCGCTGCTTAGTTGTGATTTAAAAACTGAGTAAGGGCCCAGGAAATCGAAAAGATATTGGAAAATCAGCAACCGCGCTTGCAGCGGGCCATGATGGCGGCGTGCAGACGGTCGCGCAGACCGGGGGGCAGGTCGTAGACCTCGTGGGAGCGATAGATCTCGATGGTCTTACGGGTGGTATTAAGGGTCACTTCGCAGTGTTCGCAGCCGCGCAGGTGCTCTTGCAGTTCGGTGCGGGTTTCCGCCGAGACCGAGTTGTCGATCAGATCGTCGAGCAAAGCCAAAAACTCGGTGCAGGTCACTTCTCACCACCCTTTTTCCGACGGAAGTAGCGGCTGAGGCGCTCCCGCAACTGAAGACGGGCGCGCAACAGGCGCGATTTCACGGCAGGAATGCTCAAACCCAGTGTCTCTGCCGTTTCTTCCGTGGAGAGTCCTTCCACATCGCGCAGGACGAAGACAATGCGGAATCCCTGCGGAAGGCCCTGGATGGTCTTGCGCAGAATCTCGGCCAACTCCGCCTGGCCGTAATTTTGTTCTGGATCGGGCGCCCAATCGGCCAGATCGCGAGGCACACTGCCCTCTTCGGTTTCGATCTCCTCGTCGATCGAGACCAGCTTGCCAGTGCGCCGCTTGCGTAGCCGCATCAGGCTTTCGTTGACTGCAATTCGTACCAGCCATGTGTAGAACTTGGAGTTTCCCTGAAACTGCTCCAGCTTCTCGTACGCCTTCAAGAAAGCGTCCTGCATCACATCCTCGGCGTCTTCCCGATTCTGCGTGATGTGCTGGGCGATGCGAAAGATCTGGCGCTCATACTTGCGCACCAGAATATCGAATGCCTGCACATCGCCGCCGCGTGCCTGTTCGACCAGGGCTACGTCAGGGTGCGGTTCGAGTTGGTCTGCACTTGGTTGGATGGCCGTCATGGTCTTTGGTTGCGGGAATTCTCTACAGAGGGTAATCAACACCGCAGAACTTGAGTGTAAAGGACGGTAGGGCAGGGAACCAAACTGGATCCAAGCCGGAAGGATGCAGGCGAAGGCAGATGTGTCCTGGAATAGGACACGATGCTGAAGAGCCAACCGATTGTTGAAGTGTAACCCAAGGCGGAAACGTACCGCTATGCGGTATGCGTCTATTGCAGAAGTCTTGAAAGTGAATGCACCTTGACAGAAATCAGCCTATAAGGCACTGAAAAATGGTCATATCGGAATAATTTCAAAAAATCCTTTTATGAATCATCTTTTTCCCTGTTTTGTTGCGAAGTTGGCCGATAAGAAAAATGTAATCAAAAATCAGAATCATATGACACACATTGTAGGTGCCTTTTTTGTTTCATTCTCCTCAATCTGATCATTATCGTCCCCCGTCGTCCCTTGCCAGCGGGCGATTCTTGACATTGCTTGCGATTCAACTGATCGCTGTAGTGTTGGGTCTGATTATCTCGCGGGATCTTTACAGCACCTACCAGGTGGTCATTGGCGGTCATGAACGTCTGGCCTCTATTCGTCAACAGGAAGAACATCTCTCCGAAGGTCTGGATCGCGCCTTGCAACAGTTGCAGGGGCATTCCCTGCAACCAAACCAGATCAAGCCTCTTGCAGTGGAGTTGGATGCGCTGGTAGCGACGTCGCAGGTGCTGGTCGAAGCTCCGATCGAACTTCCCAATGAAAAAGTGGAAGTCCAGCAGCGCCTGGCTGAACTGAAGACGATGCGACTCAATTGGAGCCAGGATGGCTCGCGGGTGGGGAATGACGAAACCGCGATGGCGGCTTCTGTCATCCGGTTGCAAGGGTCCCTCGCTGTCTTGCGAACCGGCATGGACCGGCTGGATGAGGAAAATTTTCGCCGGCTCTACGATATTCGCAATGTCGGGTTCTGGAACAATGTCTGTGAGGCCTTTGCTTGCATACTGATGCTGGTTGCCTTTGGCTGGGCGGTGCGTCTTTATCGCCACCTGCGTCACGAGGAGTTGGCCCGCTTTCGCATCGAATCGGAGCTCTCCGCTGAGCGGAGGGCTTTGGAGCAGCGAGTGCGCACCCGCACCGCCGCGCTGGAGACCGAGGTTAAAGAGCGGCAGCGCGTGGAGCGGATGAATCGTGGCCGCAACCACATCCTGTTGATGGTGGCGCGCAACGAACCTTTCACGGCTATTCTGCAGGTCTTGGCTGAAACGCTGGCTGAGTACCAATCAACCTGGGCCTGTGCGGTTCACACTTTGGAGGCAGGACAGCTCAAGTTGGCCGCCTCCGCAGGGCTGAATGACAAAGTCAAACTTCATCTGGGATTTCTCTCTACCGATCACTTGGGCGCTCCTGAGAGTCAGGCTCTGGCCTTTGGGAAGCCATTTTTGATTGAGGATTTGGGTGAAGAGCACCGGACGTGGTCAGAACTGTTGCGCGCCAACGGATTGCTGTCGGTATGGTCGGCGCCGTTTATGGCCTCCGATGGCTGTGCGCTGGGTACCATCACCATCTATACACTTCTGAAATGGAACGCCACGCCATCCAGCCTGGAGATGCTGGAAACCGGCTGCAATATGGCCTCTCTGGTGATGGAACGCAGCCGGATGCAGGCGCAACTGGTGGATCATGCCTATCATGACAGCCTGACCGGACTGCCCAATCGCCGACTGGGTCGCGACCGGCTCTTCAGCGCAACCTGTCGGGCTGAACGCGCCAGCAATTGCATGGCTGTGTTGTGGATTGACCTGGATCGCTTCAAACTGATCAATGATCGCCATGGACATCCCATAGGCGATGCGGTGCTGCAAAAGATCGCACAGCGGCTCTCCGGGCGTCTGCGCGCCTGCGACACGCTGGCCCGCATGGGCGGCGATGAGTTCATGGCGGTTGTCGAGGCGGTCGGCAGCCGCAACGAAGCGACGGCGATAGCCTCGGACCTGCTGGAGATCATACGCCAGCCGATGCAGATCGGAGAATTGGAACTGAATGTTTCAGCCAGCATCGGAATATCGGTCTTTCCAGAGGATGGAGATACCGTGGATAGTCTGGCACAACACGCAGATCAGGCGATGTATGCCGCAAAATTCGGCAGCAACGGTGTACTCTCCTTTATTCCGGACATGGATCGGGTTCCGGCCGAGCGCCGGGAACTGGAAGAAGAGATGCGGTTGGCGCTGGAAAACGGTGGATTCAGCATGGCCTATCAGCCAATTTGCCTGCCTGATGGGACCCTGAAGGGGTTCGAGGCGTTGCTGCGCTTCAATTCACCGCGACTGGGCATGGTGCCTCCTTCCCACTTCATCCCCATTGCGGAGGATTGTCACCTCATCGTTGCCATCGGTGAGTGGGTGTTGCGCGAGGTCTGCCGTCAGAGCCGCGTGTGGCAGGATGCGGGGTTACCAACCCATTCGATTGCCGTCAATATCTCCGCACTGCAATTTTCTCGCGACGACTTCGCCGATACCGTGGCGAAAATTCTGGAGGAGACGGGCGAATCCGGCGACAATCTGATTCTGGAGTTGACGGAAAGCATTGTCATGAATGACTTCCTGGAATCGGCGCGGCAGATGAAGCGGCTGAAGCGGTTGGGCGTGCGCATTGCCGTCGACGACTTTGGCACTGGTTACTCCTCGTTGAGCTACCTGCACCGCCTGCCCATCGACGTGCTCAAGATCGACCGCTCCTTCATGGAGAACATCAACGAGAACGACGGCACCCGCCCGATCGTAGAAGCTGTCCTTTCCATGGCCCGGACACTGGGTCTGCGCGTGGTGGCCGAGGGCGTGGAGACGGTAGAGCAGCTAGATACTCTGCGGCAATGCGGTTGTGGCGTCATTCAGGGCTTCTTCTTCTCGCAGCCGGTCTCTCCTGCCACGGCCGAGGTCTTTTTGCAGCAGGGCTGCCTGGAAGGTGGCCAAAAGGCCATTATGGCCCCGCTTCTGGGCAACGAAGGGCCGGAACTGGAGTTGGCGAATATCGGGTTCTAGAATCTTGCCTTACGCATCTGTTCAGAGAAACTGTTGTCAGGAGAGAAGAAAAGCGGTAACCCGGCAGGTTCCAGGCTACCCGGCAGGACCCAAAGAAGCTTAAAGTGTAGGCATGAGTCTCACCGGTTCTTACACCTTTCATATCCATGCGGCTACGCGCTGCGTGGCTGGGCTGCTCTCTCTGTTGTTGACTGTGACGCCATTCTACGGTCAAAGTCCACAATCAGGTACTGGCGATACTTCTGCAGTGACGAGCAAGACCAAGGCCGACAAGAAGAAGCCTGCCACCAGGCCCACTGCAAAGACTAGAAAGAAATCTGCCAAGAGTGCTGCAAACGCGGCGCGCACCGCCAGCATTCATCAGGCATTTGTCGCCTCCAGCGAATTACGGCCCATGGCCCAACAGCTGGCCACATTGCGCACCCCGGCGGCCTATGCGGGAGTTACAGCTTACGCCCGCAAGCACACGGGTGAAGCGGCTGCTGCTGCTTATCTGGCGTTGGGACACGCCTATCTGCTCGACAAACGCTATCCTGAAGCTGCATCCAACTTCCATCTAGGCCGTCTGGCGGGCGATGCATTATCGGATTACACCGATTTCCTGGCCGCCAAGGCCGATTACGAGGATGGTAATCCGTCCGCGGCAGAGGCGCTGTTGCACGGCTTTGCTGGCCGATATCCCGACAGCATTTTTGCCGGACAGGCGCCGGAGCTGGAAGCCGAAGTGCTGGTCGCCATGAACGATGCCAGTGGCGCCCAGCGAGTATTGACCGCGGCTTCCGGAACACCTGAAGCCGGTCGTCCCGGCTTTGAGCTTGCCCAGGGAAAAGTGGCTTTTACGCTGGGACAGACTGCCGAGGCGGAACGAATCTTCAAGCACTTGCTGCTCTCGCATCCCTTGAGCGCGGAGGCGGAGTATGCCCGCGCCAAGCTCACGGCCATGGGGGCAGAGTCCTCACTGACCACGGCGGAGCTGCGCAGCCTCGGCGATGCCTACTACAACGGCGGTCACTACGAGGCGGCCAGCGAGCAGTATCATGCATTGGCCCGCGCCGCGGGCTTGGATAGTTCTGCCCACAATGGCTTTGCCGTAGCCGCCGCGGCCTGCGACCTCAAGCTGAAGCGCCTGACCACCGCGCAGGCCGAGGCGCTCTCCGATACGCCCGACGAGAATGGCGCTCGCCGCGATTACCTGCTTATGGAACTGGCTCGGAATCGTGACGATCACGGAGAGCAGCAGCGCATCGTAGCCCGCATGGAGTCCAGCTTTCCGCAGAGTCCGTGGCTGGCCGAGGCTCTCTTCTCCAGCGGCAACATGTATCTGCTGAGTCGCGATTACGTGCAGGCGGTGCAGTATTACTCTTATCTGGCCGCGCACTTTCCCGGCTACAAGAACGCATCGGCCGTTCATTGGCGCGCTGCCTGGCTGAGCTATCGGCTGGGACTTTTTGCCGATGCCGCCCGGCTCTGCGACGAGCAGATTCGCCTTTACCCCACGGGCAAGGAGACGGCCGCGGCTATCTACTGGCGTGGACGGCTCTATGAGAGCCAGGAGGGCCAGCCTGCCAGGGCTTCGGCCAATTATCGTACAGTGCTGCGTGTCTATCCGCACTTTTTCTATGCACAGATGGCTCGGCAGCGATTGACCGCGCTGGGCAATCTGCCGGCTATGCCAACACCGCAACTGGATCAGATGCAGCCTTCCCCTCAACCGCAGCTTGACGCGAATTTTCCCACCGACAGCCCCCACCTGGCCAAGGCCAAGCTGCTGGCCAATGCCGGACTGAACGACTACATCGCCCAGGAGATTGCAGCCGATCCTGACTCTTCCTCTTGGAGCGCTCTGGCCGAGGCGCAGATCTACGCTTCCTATGGAGAAACCTTCCGCGCCATGCGCGCTCTCAAACGGGCTTTGCCAACGGCGGCTTCGCAACCTATCCACTCGGTGCCGCTGGCCTACTGGCGCATTCTCTTTCCCGAGCCGTACTGGGAGACGATTCAGTCCGAATCTGCGAAAAACAACCTCGACCCCTATCTGGTGGCTTCGCTGATCAGGCAGGAGTCGGAGTTTAATCCTTCAGCCATCTCACCCGCCAACGCATACGGGTTGATGCAGATGCTGCCCTCGGTGGGCCGCTCCATGGCTCGTCAGGAAGGGATGGATCACTTCAATACTTTCCAGTTGCTCAATCCCGAGACCAATATTCGACTGGGCACCCGCTATCTGCGCGAGACGATGGACAAGTTTGGCGGGGTTCCGGAGTATGCTCTGGCGGCTTATAACGCGGGCGACGAGCGAGTCTCCGATTGGGAGGCCGCTGGCCCCTACTGCGGCATGGATGAATTTGTCGAGTCTATTCCCTTTACCGAGACTCGGGATTATGTGCAGGGGATTCTGCGCAATGAGGAGATTTATCGCGCCATCGACGAGTTTGCCAGGTCGCAGGGACGGTAATAGGGGCGCTCTTTGATAGGTTTTTCCCGTCCTGTGACAGCAAGAATCATCCCGGTTACTCTTTATTGCGATTGTGATTGACTTTTGAAGCCGTTCGCGACCAGACTGTTTGAACCGGAGACAAAAGTAAAACCAGCGTTGATGGATTTCGGAACCAAAGCACTCAAGTCGGCGTGTCCATCGGGCCGGGGTAACCAGCGACAGGTCATCGTCGATGGGGCGGAGCGAACGAAGCCCTTCCAGAGTGCCAGTCGGAATACAATGACTCTGTTTTTGCCCTTCTCCTGTCTTCATGTATGCCATTCGCAGTCTGCTTTTGACGCACCTCCAGGGTGGGCTTGTCATGGAATGCTGCCCTGGACCCTCAACCGAACGGAGGGCAGGATGTCATCTGATTTGCAGCTTCTGAAAGAATGGATTCCCGAGCGCATGGACCCCGGCACGATCTTCGTGCTGGAGAATCAGGCTCGTCTGGGCGTCGAGCAGAACCCTTATATCGCCGTCATGTCTTGTCCACGGTGCGGCACCATGGGGCTGATCACACGTCACCAGCTCTGCGGTGGAGAGCCCATGATTTGCGGCGGCGATTTCTGCTCAGCCGAGTATCGGTTGGACGGCGAGAGCATCTGTTACCGCAATCCGCAGTAGTTTTTTCTACGGGATATGACTCCCAGGGGGATTTCTGTGCCTGATTGCTTCGTGAATATGGCGCACTGGGCGCATCCTGAGGTTGTTGGTGCTTATTGTGGCGGAGTTGGTTTTCTCTTGGCATCCCGTGCGCGCCCTTGAGATCCACTACAACTAGGAGCAATTTGAAGCCATTTAGTGAAAGTCATGCGAAGAGATGGCGACTTCCGGTATCTGCAATGGAGCAATGCTCGTGGCTTTCACATGCACGACGCCATCGTTGTTTTGCAGTAGGCCGCAGATAAGCAGTAAGCGATGACGGGTCACTATAAGTCGCTCACGCTCGAACAGGTCGGGCGTGAGAATGATGTTGGCGATGCCGGTTTCATCTTCCAGCGAGAGAAAGACAAATCCCTTGGCTGTTCCAGGCCGCTGCCGCGCAATGACGCATCCTGCAATATGAACCATCGTATTCTGTGCGCAGTAGGCGAGATCGGTAGCTGCCATGCAACCCATCGCACAGAAGGAACTGCGTTGATAAGCGAATGGATGTGGCCCGGTGGTCAGCCCTATGCCGAAATAGTCCGCGCTCAACCGTTCGTCGGTGGTCATGGCGGTGAGCGGCATCGTTTCCTGTTCACGATCCGCAATACCGCGCAACAGCGGACCTACCGGACGACCAGCCTTCTCCACCTGCCATAGCGCATCGCGACGATGCGCAACCGTGTCGATGGTATTGAGAGCGCCAATGCGCGCCAGAATAACCAGATCGCAGCTATTTAAAGTGGGCACGCGCTGAGCAAGATCATCGACGGATTGAAAGTTTCCATGCTGCATTCGCTCGTTGAGCAGTAATTGAATGGTAGAAGTTCGCATACTGCGCGCATAGTTGAAGCCGATGCGCAGCGAGATTGTTTGATCCTCTTCGTGTTCAAGAGAACAGATCGCCAGGGAGCGCTGCACGTCGATAGGGCGCACGCGCAAACCGTGGCGTTGTGCATCCTTGATGAGGACGGCAGGTGAGTAAAAGCCCATCGGCTGATTGTTGAGCAGCGCGCAGGTGAAGGCAGCCAGATAATGCACCTTCATATAGGCCGAGGCATAAGCGATCAGCGCGAAGCTGGCGGCATGGGATTCGGGGAATCCATACATGGCAAAGGATGAGATGCTTTGCACGATATTGTCCTGCGCCTCGGGCGTGATGCCGTTGCGGGTCATACCGGCGCGCAAACGGCCTTCCAGATTCTTCATGCGCTCCATGGACCGGCGCATGCCCACGGCGCGGCGCAGTTCATCGGCTTCAGCTCCAGTGAAGTTGGCGATGGCCATGGACATGCGCAACAACTGCTCCTGAAAGAGCGGCACGCCAAGGGTGCGTTTCAACACCGGTTCCAGCGATGGATGCGGATAGCTGACGGCTTCCTTGCCCTGACGGCGGCGCATGTAGGGATGCATCATCTTGCCCGCAATTGGACCGGGACGAATGATGGCTACTTGCACTACGATGTCATAGAAACGCCGCGGAGCATTGTGCGGAATTGATGCCATCTGCGCGCGACTCTCCACTTGAAACATGCCCACGGTATCGGCCTTGCACAGCACATCATAGACTTTGGGATCTTCGGGCAAGGCGGCCAGATCGACCGTGGTATTGTAGTGCTGTGTGATCAGCTCGATGCTCTCCTTGAGTACGGCCATCATGCCCAGCCCAAGCAGGTCCACTTTGATCAGGCCAAGATCAGCGCAGTCTTCCTTGTCCCATTGAATAACAGAGCGTCCCGGCATGGAGGCGCGCTCAATGGGGACTACGCGGTTCAACATGCCCGCGCAGATCACCATGCCGCCCGAGTGCTGCCCCAGATGGCGGGGCAGATTCTTCATCCGCTGGCAGATGTGGAGATAGTGCGCGATGCGCGGATGGCGCAGATCGAAGCCCGCCTGTGCAAAGCGGTTTTCAATGGTGTCGTTCTCACCTTTCCACTCCCAATGGCCCATCAAACTGGAGATGCGCTCGACCTGTTCCTCCTGGAAACCCAGCGCTTTGCCCACCTCGCGCGCCGTGGAGCGGCCACGGTAGCTGATCACGTTGGCGGTCATCGCAGCGCCTAGTTGCCCATAGCGCTCGTAGAGATACTGGATGACACTCTCGCGTTCGTTGCCGGAGGGAAGATCGAGATCGATATCGGGCCATTCATTACGACTCTCGTTGAGGAATCGCTCAAAGAGCAGTTCCATACCTATGGGATCGACCGCTGTAATCTCCAGCACATAACAGACAACGGAGTTTGCTGCCGAGCCACGGCCCTGCACAAGAAACCCTTGTCGCTGGCAATATCTGATAATGTCCCATACGATCAGGAAGTACCCAGCAAAGCCCAGCTTGGCAATCAACGCAAGCTCGCGCTGCACCTGCATGCGCGCCTTCTCCAGCAACGATTGCTTACCCGCTACGCTATAGCGTTTGCGTACGCCTTCATCCACACGCTTGGCCAGGAAGCTATCCATGGTCTCGCCTTCGGGAACAGGGTAATGCGGAAACATGTATCCCAGATTGTCGAGGGTGAATTGCAGACGCTGGCTGATGAGTTGCGTGTTGGCGATGGCTTCGGGCAGATCGCGAAAAATGGCGCGCATGGCTGCGGAGGAGCGCAGTATGCGCGAGCTGTTTGCGGCAAGCAGACGACCCGCGCTGTCGAGCGGAAGATGATGACGAATAGCGGTCATCACATCGAGCACTTCGCGATCCTGCTCCGTTGCTGCACGCACGCCATTGGTCGCCACAATGGGCAGATGCAGTGTTGCAGCCAACGAAAGCAAAGCCTGATTGCGCGCTTCTTCGTCGCGCTGCGCATGACGTTGCAATTCAACGAATAAATTTCCACGGCCATAGATTCCGGAAAGTCGGTCCGCGACCTTGAGCGCGGCATCTGTTCCGCCTTTGCCAAGCGCAGCGGCCAGTGGGCCTTCGTCACCGCCGGTCAGGCAGATCAATCCGGCTGAAAACTCGGCAAGATCGTCGAGCGTGGCTGCGCCTTCCGTCTTGATGGCTTCACGCATCTTGAAGCGCGTAATCAGTTGGCATAAGTTTTGATAGCCGGTTTGCGAAGTGCAGAGCAGAGTAATGCGTGCCGGTTCTTCCTGCACTACATGAGGCAGCCATGATGGTGCTTGCAGTCTGCGGCCCAATGAGGAGATGGCAATCTCCGCGCCGATGTGGGCTTTCACGTCACAGCGTTTGGCAGCAGTGTGAAAGCGCGCCACTCCATAAACGCCGTTGCGGTCGGCGATGGCCAGCGCAGACATCTCCAACTTGGCTGCGCGCTCAGCAAGTGACTCCGGCGCTGAGGCCGCCGCCAGGAAGCTGAAGGCGCTGGATGCGTGCAGTTCGACATAGGGATCATCAGTCAAGCAGCGCCTCCAAACGCCACTCGGCACGCAGGCGGTCGTGCACCAGCAGCAGGCCCAGGACCTGTCCGCGACTATCACGAGCCATCACATCCCATTCTTCCTGGTCCCAGGCATCTACGGACCACCATGCACCGCTCGTACGCCATGGCCCATAGGCCGCGGTCACGCGGAAGGAGTCATAGATGTCGCGAAAGAAGCCGGGCTTGCCATCTGCCAGCATCATCTCCAAGGTTCGCGGTGGACGAACCCGGCGCAGTGCGGCACGTTCCCGCGGAGCCGTGTGCGTTTTGGCAGCGGCATTAACGCGAAAGGGATCGAGATGATAGCTTGCCGGACGGTGCGAATCCTCCAGAACCGGCGTGCCTACGCGATCTTCACCGACCATCGCCTTGATGCGGGACAGCGTTACATCCAGCCGCGCCGATTCAGGCGTCTGTGGAGCAAACAAACCCATCTGCACTTTGCTGGTCTTGCCGGGCTCGGCGAGTAGCCTCATGCAGAGTACCGCCGCCTGCGGAGGATGCGCGGCCAGTTCCATCTGCAACAGCTTCAGTAAAAACTTTTTGTCCTGTGAGGGCAGGGCAGGGCGTACAGACAGCGACTGCGGCGGTGCGCCTTCGAGTATCAGCTCTGCCGTGAGAGCGGCCAACGCCAATGCATGGCTCATGGCGCGATCGACCAAGCAGTCCAACATGCGCGCGGCCATGAAGAGCAACCCTTCTTCCTGCTCTACGGGTGTGTCAAACTCGTAGACCTCGCGCAGAGCAAAGGCACCCTCGATAGGCTGAAAAATGTGGCTTGCCGTGCCACGCGCCAAGGCTCGCCACTCGCGGGCACGAGCGCCTAATCTGGAGATAAGCTCTGATTCAGGCAACGCAGCCAGATCGGCCAGGCTGCGAATGCCCCACATCTCAAACTTCTCCTCTTGCTCAAAACTTAGATCGAGAGCCTTCAGGGGCAGATGGCCCAGCGTCTCCGCTTCTGCGCCCGCAGCAACGATGCACAGCCCGCGATGCCAGGCAGCCTTCAGACGCGCCGCATGGAAGTTGGCGCTCAGCACAACGCTGACCCGCAGACCAGCGGCCTCCATCGCATCCCTGATCCTGGTGGCCAATACATTCGGTGGACCAAAGAGCAACTCGCTCCCCATCACATCGAGCACAACCGAGCATCCCGTTCCGGCTGGGACAACTTCCATCCGTGGCGTGAACTGTGCCGCTACCTCCAGCATCACGGTACGCGCCGCCTGCTCCACGGCCAGTGAGCGATCAAGAATCTTCAGCCCATCCAGCGCCTCTGCTTCCATGCGCGGTAGTCCATGCACAACTCCTCGCTGAGCCGCGGCACGATTCATCGAGCAGACGCAGGCATCGTGCAGTGGACCATCCACAATCGCCACCGGTTCGCCCTTCAGGTCGGTGCGCATGCGCAGCAGAGCCTGTGCGGCAAACTCCGTGGCGTGGACGCAGGCATAGAGTTCGCGGCTCATGCGCTTCTCTCCTCTGCCCAGGCTGTGGACGAATTCCATGCCGCGACGGGCGGCTTGCGCTGTTGCGTGAATGGCGTAAAGCGCTCACGTCGACGGCTCAGTTCAAAGTCACAGCGGCTCAGCACTGTGTCCCCCTGCGCTTTCATGCGCAGCGCCGAGCAGTCCAACACCACGGCTGCACTCGACTGCGCATAGGAAGCCTGCCCCAGGACCAGCAGCGTGCAGCGGGCGCGGTCCGCGGCCAGACGAAAACGAAACCAGGTAGTTAGTGGAATTCGCATCCCTTGCGCCGGATCAACCCCGCCCAGGTCCAGTACCAGTGCGGCAAAACCTCCCGCCTGCAACAGCAGATCGGTGGCTCGCAATGCTTGATCGAGATGGGACCAGCTTTTCTGCGCGCGTCTGTTTTTTATCGTGGATGATGCCACGCTGCCAGCGCAACGAATCCATAGCAACAGAGAAAGATGCACTCCGCTAGCCGCCGCCGATTCAGGATCGAGAGCATCGCAGGCATCCACCCAGGCGCAGACCTGTCCGCGTGAGGTGCACCTGGCCAGAAACGCCAGCGACAGCGTCGTTCGTCCAGAGCACTCCGGGCCGACCACTTCGCTGATGGTGCCCACAGGCAGCCCGCCTTCAAGCAGCGTGTCGACAGCAGCAATGCCGGTCGCCGCCGTCTCGCGGATTGTGCGCGTGAAGGGGGTGAGCGCCGCCGGGAAGCGGGTTGCGAGGGATTCTTCGATCTGGAGCCGTAGTGCGGCAGCGCTAGCCATAATTCGCCTTATCTTCGCCTCTAAGGTTCGCGCGATTTGCTCCGCTTGTCAACAGTCCTTCGGTTTTCCATCAAGTTACGCGCTACTCTGAGAGCGATATGTGTGGCCGCTACGCTCGAAAATCCGCGCAAGAGCTTTTGGCAGAGTGGTTTGACCTCGACTTGCACCTGATGCCCTGGTTCACGGGCAGTTTCAACGCAGCTCCTCAGAGCTTCCAGCCTGTGGTGTGGTTTGATGCGGAATCTGGTAGTCGCCGCATCTCACTGATGCGCTGGGGCTTGGTGCCGTCCTGGAGCAAAGAGGCGCGGATCGGCATGCACTCCATCAACGCCCGCGCCGAGGAAGCTGCCACCAAGCCTGCTTTTCGCGAAGCCCTCAAAAAACGTCGCTGTCTGATCCCGGTCGATGCCTTCTACGAGTGGCAGCGTCGATCGCCAAAGACTCGCCAGCCTTACGCCATATCGATGAAGAGTGGTGACCCATACGCTTTTGCCGGACTATGGGAGAGTTGGCAGCCGCAGCAGGGCTCGCCGCTGACTACCTTCACCATCCTCACCACCAAGCCCAACGAGTTGATGGCCCCGATCCACGACCGCATGCCGGTGATTGTCGCGCCAACGAATTATGAGCGCTGGCTGGACAGGGAAGTGCAGGCCGATTCAATCAATGATCTGTTGCAGCCCTATCCAGCAGGAGAGATGGAAGCCTGGATGGTGAGCAACCGCGTAGGAAAGGTGCAGAACAACGAGCCGAATTTGCTATTGCCTCACAGACCTGAACAGATAACGCTGTTTGAGTAGTTTATGGTTTTTGGCTTCTGTGCAAAAGTGACTTGTGAAGAGCAAGTTGCTGAAGTTGGTTGAGAATAAAGTTTGCGTTTCTGGTTCGTCAGCAATGCGAATATTCTGGCATCAATCGATGTCGCAAGAGAGTTTCTCGAAAACCGGTCCCTCAGTACGCAGCCATCCTTATGGCCTAGCAAAGGCCCCATCGCACATTGGTGCGGTGGGGCCTTTGATTCGTCTGGGTGGTGAATTGCTCACAGAACCTGAACACCAGAACCGTCGTCTAATGCGAGGTTGCTCTTTCAGCGCCTAGACCTGTGTTGGAGCGCACCAGAAGTTCGTTGAATTTGTCTTCCGATGTAACCTCCCCGCTGAACAGCGTGCCCAGAATTGCACCGATAAACCCGAGTGGAATACTGACAATTCCGGGGTTCTCCAGAGGAAACAAGGCTTTGGCCTGGATCAGGTGTCGAGCCGATCCAATCACAGTAGGCGGATCGATCGCCATCAGGCTGGGACTGACCAGAATGAGCCCAATGGAGGCTAGCAATCCAACCGCGAGTCCAGTGACAGCGCCTGCGGTGTTGAACCTGCGCCAGAAGATCGAAAACACAATGACCGGAAGATTGGCCGATGCTGCAACCGCAAAGGCCAGTCCCACCAGAAAGGCCACGTTGGCCGTCGGCCCCAGTGCCACGGCAATCGCGATGGCCGCCGCACCCACGACAAATGCCGAGATGCGCGCTACCAGCACTTCTTCGCCGGGCCTTCGTTCCACGCCTTTGTGAATGACGTTGGTCCAGAAATCATGTGCGAAGGACGTTGTGGCGCTGATGGTGAGTCCTGCCACCACGGCCAGAATAGTGGCAAAGGCAATGGCCGAGATGAACGCAAAGAAGATGTTTCCCGCCAGAGCTTGCGCCAGCAGCGGTGCGCTCATATTGGTGCCGCCGTGGCCGACTATATAATCGCGACCTACGATGGTTGCAGCGCCAAAGCCCAGGAATGTGGTCAGGATGTAAAAGACGCCAATCAGCGCCATGGCCCAGACCACGCTGCTGCGCGCCGTCTTGGCGTCTGGCACGGTGTAGAAGCGAACCAGAATATGTGGCAGTCCGGCAGTGCCAAAGATCAGCGCCAAGCCCAGTGAAACCAGATCCAACGCCCCGTAAGGCGGCTTGAAGCGCAGTCCGGGCTGCAAAAAGTCCTTCACCACCAGTAGTCCCTTGTCGTGGTAAGTGACGTGGCCGATGGCGGCAAAGAAATCGCCCAGGTTGAAGTTGAAGTGAGCCAGCACCAGGATGCTGAGCAGTAAGGTTCCCGACATCAGCAGGATGGCTTTGATGATCTGCACCCACGTAGTCGCCAGCATTCCGCCAAAGACCACGTAGACAATCATCAGCACACCGACACCGATCACCGCCGTACGGAAGGAGATCCCGGAGTCCTTGAGCAGAAGCGCCACCAACGCTCCAGCGCCGACCATCTGCGCGATCATGTAGAAGATACTCACGGTGAGCGTACTGATGGCAGCCATTGCCCTCACTGGCCTGGGATTAAGGCGATAGGCCAGTACATCGGCCATTGTATATTTGCCGGCATTGCGCAAGGGCTCCGCGATGAGCAGCAATACTGTCAGGTAGGCTACCAAAAATCCCACCGAATACATGAATCCGTCGTAGCCGAAGAAGGCGATGATGCCCGCGATCCCCAAAAACGACGCCGCGCTCATGTAGTCGCCCGCGACGGCCACTCCGTTTTGCCATCCTTTGATTTGCCTGCCTGCCGCGAAGTAGGCGCTTGAGCCCGCGGATCGCTTGGAGGCCCAGTAGGTAATTCCCAACGTCACCGCAATGAAGAGCAGGAACATAAAGAGCGATGTTGACATGGCTTAATTGCCTCCTTGATTGTCTTGAGCCTTTTCGACAATGTCTTTCGACAAATGGTCGAAAGAGTTGGCGGCTACGACGTAGAGCGCGGCGATGATCCAGGACACAAAAAACTGGGATAGCGCAAACAGATAGGCAAGATTGACCCAGCCGATGCGGATGGACATGAACTGCGGCGCATATCCCACCAGTACAGGCAATGCCACATAGTAGACAACGAAGAACACAAACGCGGGAACTATGAATGCCTTCTTGGTCGCCATCAGATCTTTGAACGCACTGCTATGAGCAATGGCGTTCCATGTCGATTGGGATGCCTGGTACTGTTTTTGTTGAGCGACTTTCAACTTACTCACGTTGTTTACCATAAATCTCCCTTCCGTATCTCTGCGCTGGGAATTGATGCGCACACGCAATACGTACTAGCAACGTGGCGAATCGCGGACAGATTTGCATTCTTCGACTTGCTTACGGTCCTTTCTCAAGTACAGCGTTGACCGTGATTACTCCCCCGGAGGAGACGGTCAACGCGCGATTCCAATGCGCAAAACCGGGCATGGTGATCACCAGAGTATGTACGCCAGGGCTCAACTTCAGAACCGAAGGCGTGCTGCCAACATAACTCCCATCGAGAGTGATATCCGCTCCCGATGGATTGGAGTAAAAATTGCATTGCACGGCTTCTGTGGGAGCGCTCACGGGCGCAACGGCTGCTCGTAGGGCGTCTTCCGTCCGAGATAGAATAGGCTTGGACTGGACTGCAACTTGCGACGGAGCCGGGATATGAGCGCTCGGCTCCAGCAATTCGTATAGTTGCTTGCGCGGCTTGCCTCGATCATCCTCATAGAACACAACGATGCCGTGCTTCTCTCTTTTGGCGTCGAAGCTTTCTCCCGTGGGCAAAGACGCGCATCGGGACAATTTCGAGTCCACCGTGCAACTCATGCGGAAGGGCGCTCCATTGCCTTCCTGCGCCAGCAGCGTATAAGTCACCTGGGTGGCTCTGCTGGAATTGCAATAAGCATCGTAGTTGAGCATGTCGCAGTTTTTGGGAACGCCGCTGTCATCAAGACTCGACGCTCGTGCCTCGGAGCTCAGAACCTTGATGCGGATTGTGTCGTTCCTGGTTACCGCGTTTGCGGCCATGCTCAGCAGCATTACCCCACATTGCATGACCACCATACTGCGCATATTCATGACAATCGATTCTCCCAGATACATCATTCCGTCGCGGTCTAAAAAGTGAAGACCGGACCGAATTCGGTACGATGATCCTGCCATTCGTTGGATGCATGGCCAGCGATGGTGTAAAGGTTTAAGTGGTCCAGCAAACGAGTGGCATAGATCGATTGTTCGATGCCGAATCCGCACCATGGATTGAGCTTGTAGTACAGCGTTCCGGCGGCCATCTTGCCCATCAGGAGCGGTAACGGCGCAGTGCCGCCACCGTTGTAGGCCGCAACGAATCCAGGATTGTTGAGGTCACGATTCACCACCTGGTCCTTGCCGAAGTCAAGATAGAATTGCCAGTTGGCGTTGTGTCCTTTGGGGTCGGCGTTGAACCACCGTGAGAGCGGCAGCCCAATGTTGACGAAGCCGCCAAAAGCTCGGATCGGCATCTGCGGAGCAACCACCACTTGTCCCGCTGAGTTGGTTCCAAGCACCGCGCCGCCGGCTGCGGCCAGTGGTCCGCCATCCAGAGTGGTGAAGGGACCTTGCAGATTGGTCAGTCCAGTGGTGTTGGTCGCATAGGAGTTGACCTGGCCGCCAAAGAAGAAACGCAGATCGCCGCCGCGATAACCGCTGACAACGACCGTAGCCCATCGTGTCGGCAACTGCACTGAAAACTGTCCGCCATACAGAGTGCTGGAGCTACTGAAGCCGTTGGGGAAGGCTGCCCGATAGTTTGCCGGCAGCGAACTGCTGTAAGAGGAGTTTGGAATCAGCGAAGTGCGTTTGCCCTGGAAGCCAGTGAACAGGATCTGCGCGGGTGCTACGCCTTTGGCGGGATCAAGCTGGAATTGCAATGCAGCTCTACCTTCTACCTCGGCGCGGCCGGAGTCAGCGCCTTCGCGCTCGGCTTGCGCCAACTGGCCCGCCAATCCCAAAGATCCCAGCTTTTCAATCTGCCCCGTGCTGGGCATCATAAGCGCGAAAGTCGGTGAGAACTTGAGGTTTCGCCATGAACCAAGCTTCTGTACCCATCCAAATTGAAACTGTGGAGAGCGCTCGTAGATGTCGCCATAGTAGGCGCCCAGGAAGGTGGTTTCAAAGATATTGGGTAATGCGCTGGAACCGAAGAGCGTCCAGTCTTGCCCGCCTTCAAAGTAAAAATCGGTCTTGTCGCTGGCTTTAAAATCCAGACGCGCATAGGCAAGGCGCAATTGAAATGCGTTGCTGCGAATGGAGGAGACATCGCGATTGTCGACTTCGCTGAAATTGCCCTCGAAGTCGCCCTCGAAGCGCCCCGTCAGGATAATCTTGCTGGAGATGTCAGGCCACTCTATATTGGCTCCAATGCGCGTGGAGCGCGCCTTCAGGTGAAACTCCGGATCCTTGGTGGGGCCGGTGCTCAGGATTGAAGTGGAACCGAGAAAGATGCCGACAAAGGGAAAGTCGTCTCCGTTCGGTGAACTCGTATCATAGTCCACGCTGGCTTTGACGAACCCATAAGGAGTCATCTTGACTGCGCCCATTTTGAAGGCGGCATTCAAGCCATCTTTCACCGGTGGATCGACCGGTAGTACCCGCAAGGGCGCTACCGCGGGAACCACTCCACGCATGGCAGGCGGGGTGGGCTTTTCTTCCATGGTTGCTGGTGCTGGAGTCTGCAAGACCGGCGGCGTGCTAACCGCAACAGTGATCGGTGTGGTTGCATTAGTCGCCGAAGACGAAGAGAGATTTGGGTTCTCAGCCGGTGTGATATCTTCACCGTTGATTACTCCCTTGCGGGTGAGCGCTTCAACCAGCAGATGCAACTCAGCCTCCGGTGGAGCACTCTGTAGTTCCTTGGCTTCTGCTGGAGCCAGCACACCCTTCATGACCAGCACGCCGAGTAGCGCGGAGATATTCGTGGTTCCGGCTGTTGATATGGATACAGGGTTGGGGTTGGAAGTAGCCGCCGTGGGATTCCCGCCAGGGTCGACGGCAACTACCGGGACCCTTACCGCTGCGGGATCGGTTGCGCCGGCCAACACCGGAGTGACCATCACGGCGGCAAGTAAGGAGATGTAAATCCATGCTTTGTGTTTCAACATTGACTTATCTTTCCTTTCTTTTTAAATGACTCCGTTGTGATCAACCCATATTTCTGTTATGAGGAAGCTCCGCCCCGAAGGCTTTTTAAAACCTTCAAAGAGAGACGAAAGACATACCAAGCACGCCGCTCCAGACGCCTGGAAACGGAGCTATTTACTGCCGATTTGTTTGGAGGAATCTCTGTGCATGCATCAATGAGCGAACAAGCATTCCCTCAGGGGAAAAGACCCCTTTGATTTTGAGAATTTATCGGCATGACAAAAATCATGCCCTTTCAAAGCATGACTGATTCAGAGGTTCCTTGAATACACGCTCGAAAATCGAACGGGGAATGTGAGCGTGCCGTCAATTCAGGAATTCGACCAAAGATGAAGCAGGTATTTATAACGCTACTAAACTCGATGGAAAATACCACAATGGTTCAAATGGCGTCAATAAATTTCTGTCTTGAATTGCAAATGTTGCATTTAAAAGGCTTGCGAGACATTGGCGCTCTCCGCTATCCATTTATACCCTGGCCAAATCAGGCCTTTGCATCATAGGGAAAAGCACAGCTTCTCTATCGCAGGAAGCCCCGCGCAATCATTGAATGGCAATCCCTTTCAAAGATGCGGCGACTTATGCAGACTCGCTAAGGTTCCTTCGGCCAGACTATTTAGCACTCAGCAACTACGGCATTACACAATCTTTACATTTGCCTTGCGTTCCTCGCAGTATCCTTCCATCGCTCGGCATTTCCACGCAAAAGGAGGTTATCAATGACAAATCCCCAGCATGAACACAGTAAGCACCCCACTCCCAAGCATGGCAAAGCGGGTGGAGCTGAAAACCCAACACCCTCGAATCCTGACGATCCCGTCCAGCCCGCCTTTGGCCAGCCGAAACCTTCCCCCGACCCCATCTCATTTACCAAGGAAGTAACCGACAAAGGAGTCGCCGGACTCAACCAGCTTCAACCTTTTCCTGCGAGTAGCCCCAACCCCGCCGATCTTGTCGAACCGGTGCTCACTCTCGCCCAGGTCTACGGTTCTGTGGGCGCAGCGAAAGAGAAGGCAATCACAGACACCGGTCAGATTGTCTTTCATTCTGTGGGCGACACCGGCAGCGTGACTGGCCCCCAAACTCAGAGCCTGGTCGCCGACAAGATGGTCGCAGACTTTGATGAAGAAAATGCGTCAGACATCCCCAGTTTCTTCTACCACCTGGGGGATGTTGTCTATTACTTTGGCGAAAGCACCTATTACTACGACCAGTTCTACGAGCCCTATCGAGACTACCCCGCGCCCATCCTCGCCATTCCCGGCAATCACGACGGCGTGGTGTATGCAAGCGATCCAGCCAAGAGTCTGGACGCTTTCGTTGCAAACTTCTGCGCTTCAACCCCGGTCCATTCTCCGGACGCTGGCAATCTTGACCGCACCGCGATGATTCAGCCCGCTGTCTACTTCACCTTCCAGGCGCCGCTGGTTCGAATCCTGGGACTCTATAGCAACGTGCTCGAAGATCCGGGTGTTATCTCCGCCCAAGCCGATACGACGAGCCCCAATACAGTGCTGGATTCGCGCCAGATTGACTTTCTCACTGCCGCTCTCAAGCGGATCAAGTCGGAAGAGTTTACCGGCGCGATCATCATTGCGGTCCACCATCCGCCCTTCACCGGTGGATCGGAACACGGCGGCAGTCCGCTTATGCTTGCCGACATTGACTCAGCATGCACTGCCGCAGGTGTCTGGCCTCACGCTGTTTTCTCTGGCCATGCTCACAATTACCAGCGCTATACCCGCACCGTAAACGGCAAGCAGATTCCCTGCATTGTGGCTGGCTGTGGAGGCCACAATCCGCTCTCCAAGATGCGCAAGACCCTCCGCACCCCTTACCCCATCAGCGATACGCTCACCTTGAACAGCGTTGATGCCAGTGATTACGGGTATCTCCGCGTAGTTGTCAACGCTCAAACCATGAGCATCGAATATCATCCCCAGAGTGACGGCGCCACCACCAAAACTCCCGACGACCGAGTCACTGTCAATCTGGCCAAATACACTGTCTCCTGAACACCCGAACGAGTGAAGGGCTATTGTCAGTTTTGAGAATAGCCCCTCCCTCGTCCAACTGGAGTAGTACGCGACGAATCACGAGTAAGCCGGCGGACAGCCGCGCCGTTCCGTCGCAGGCGACGAATCCTTACTCTGACCAGATCATTGAATGCTTGAGGCCATATGCGTCGCTAGTGAATCCCTGTACACTTCGCACTGGGCGCCACGCAGGCTCGCCAGTGGAACCACTTTGCCTTCCTGGTCAAATCGAATGTACTTTCTCTCGACACCAAATGCTGGCCACTCAGGAAGACCCAAAGAGTTAGGGTTACCGGTTTTGGCAAAGTTGCTCCAATAGGTCTCTATCCTGTCGGAAAGTTGGATATCCGCGTCAGCAAACTTTCCGGTAATGTCGCCCCACTTGGGAAAGTATCCGAATACATAGGGTAGTTCCGCGCCATGGACAGCACCCTGTGCTTCCTGGCCGGGAATGGCGTGGGTAAACTCGAATTCGTAGGTAGGATGATGAGCCGCGTTGTGCCAGCCTCCCTGCGCCGTGGCTGGGCAGCGAAGTATAAGATCGCCGGCCCACTGGTCGGCTGTTGAGCCGTAGAGCGGGTCTGCAACTGGCTCTGTTCCCTCGGCCATCCCATAGGTCGCCAACGCCTGCGGAGCAAGACTACCGAAGAAAACCGCGATGGCTTTGCGCAAGGCATCCGGGGCCGTGGGCGTGCGATAGGCTGCGGCCCCAAGCTCGCGTGATGTCGTGCCGAAGAGAAAGGGAATCGCAGCCTCTTCTCCGGCAGCAAAAACGGAAGCTGGCTGTCGGGAGATGACCCAACCGTCAATACTCTGGCCGAAGTGCGAATAGGGACTCTGGCTGAACTTCAATGCCATCACTTGCTGTGCGGTTAATTGACGTAGTTGCTTCAGGCCTTCCGCGCCGGTGGGAAGTTTGAGATTGGCGGCAAATGCCTCACCGGCTTTTTCGGCCACAGCCAGTGGTGGCAGCGGGTGACTGAACGATGTGCCGCTTTCGGCAATGGCCCTCTGAAAGAGGCCTTTGGAAAGGTCGGAGGTCATCAGCAATCCAGTATCAATTGCGCCCGCGGAATGCCCAAAGAGGGTGATATTGTTGGGATCGCCACCAAAGTTCGCGATGTTCTCACGTACCCAACGCAGGGCGAAAATCTGGTCCATGAGACCGTAGTTTCCCGAACCATGATGAGTTGATTCCGCGCTCAATGCGGGATGGGCAAAGAAGCTGAAGATGCCCAACCGGTAATTGATGGTGACCAGCACAATGCCGTGATCGACCAGTGTTCCGCCGTTGTAGAACACACTCGATGCCGAGCCGCCCTCATTGCCGCCGCCATGAAGGTAGAGCATGACCGGCAGGAGTTGCTTGGCTGGCCAAACCGGTGTCACTACATTAAGAAACAGGCAATCTTCTCCGCCTGTTTCGGCGTCGTTCCGGTTCCAGTCTCCCATCACCGACTGAGTGCAGGGGGCGCCAAAATTGTCCGCCGTGCGAACATCTCTCCACGGCTTGACGGGCATGGGTTCATGCCAGCGCAGATCGCCCACAGGCGGCTGCGCATAGGGAATTCCGAGATACTCCGCTCCACCACCCGGTCGCGCGAAACCACGCAAGGGGCCGCTGGTTGTCCGTACCAAAAATCCAGTGGAGACCCCGTCCGGCTGTGTCTTCATCTGAGCCGCACAGGTCGAGAGCAGCGTAAACCATGCAACCGCCAGAACAATCAGTACAAATGGCGGGAAGGGAAGCACTTTCACGGAATTTGAATGCGTGCGCATACGACCTCCTCGAATGGCCTCCATCATCGCATGTTAATCAGCTTCAGACGTTCGCAAACTGAAAGCCAATGTGAGCAAACTTGTGGGCCGTGGCTGTGATTACCTGATGTTTGCCAAATAGAGGTATTCACTCAGCTCGAAGAAAGGAGCCCCGTAAGTGATTTCTAGGCACTTATGATTCATGTCGCTTTGTGTAAGTAGTTATTCGAAGACCGGTTCAATGAATGTGAGGTCGCTGCCCGCCGGTGCGTGTATTGACTGGGATGGAACGGGTCTCCAGGTGTGCAAGTATTGGAATCGCTAATAAGGCTGCACCACTTCAAAGGGAATGGCTGGAAGAAAGCCCAAAGGCACTGGTTTTTGTTTTTTAGGCTGCGGATCGGAAGCGCCAGGAGACTTGAGTGCGGAGGCCTCGACGATCAGGTTTCCAGCCAGTCCCGGTTTGGCCTTGCGATCCGCGCTGAGGCGAACCGTGAGAAAGCTACCAGCCTGACTCACCTCCGTCAGGCCTATTCCATCTGGAGGATTGCTGAGTTCCAACTGAATTTGATTTTCAACCTGCCCCGGCGGCAATTGAACACGAAGCGTCACAGCCCCTCCAACCGGAAGGCGCAGGCGATTCTCTGTCGAGCCCCAGAGGGGCTTGCGGCGTTCGTTGCCCTGGATGCTGATCATGGCTTGCTCGACGGGAACCATGCTGCGCCAGAGAAAGGCTTGCATCATGTCCTCGGCTGGAACCCCTGTATGACGCACGGTTCGTCCGTTGATGGAGGCTGCTCCCTCCAGCAGGAATTTATGAGGCTCCACAATTGCTTCCGCCGAAGCAGTCAGAGTGACGCGAACGGTGTCAGATCCAGCGGGAATCGTCCCACCGCCAAGCATCAATCCCGGCGGTCCATCCTTGATGCTCAGGGTTACAGCGCCATCGAATCCATCCCTCCGAATCAGAAGAACAGTGGCTGGAACCGTTCGTCCGGGGCGCAAATTGATACTGGAAGGAGCGATGCGCAGTTCAAAATCCGGACGCGGCTGGCTGATGCGAAGCCGGTAGGTGTAGTCGGGCCCGCCGTTCTGTTCGGTATCGGCGAGTTGCAGAAAATACACGCCGTTTGCGGAGAAGCGATAGATGAGGCGGGAGTCGGCCTGATGGGTCACAAGAGCCGCTCCCTTGTCCTCGAAGTCGTCATTGAAGGCTAACTGCTTGCCGTGGGAGTCGGTCAGCATCAGCGAAGAGTCCAGCGGCGACCCTAGGCGGCGGGCCTGGACCTCGGCGACCATCTCTTCCCCGGCTTTGCCCTCGATGCGAAAATACTGCACAGCGCCGGGATGATCGATGCGCCCGTTGATGATCTGCGGCAATTTGACGCGGCGGGCATGGGTGGCGTCCGATGAGTTCTGCTTCTCGATTGCCTCCGGCAGCGTGTCCACGGAGAATGGAACGGGATTTATCCCGCTCCAGAGTTTGTCTCCAACTGCAAACAGATGAACTTCCGGCTCCTTCAGAGAAGTCTTGAATTCAGTTGCAGGCAGATTCCAGCCCGCTGTTTCCACCTGCGTATGAGCGCCGGATTTGCCACCCATGGGAAAGATGCCAGTCACAAACGGAATCTCGCCGATTGCAATCCGATACACGAAGTCTTCGCGGCCGCGACACAAAATGTCGCGTACTGAGAGAATATAATCTCCCGTCTCGGGGATATCCTCTTCGATAACCGGTTCCTGATTGAAGCGGAAATGGTCGGCCGAAACCAGTTCCCGGCCGGTCGCGTCGGAGAGTGTGAGAGCCGCCTGAAACCATCCCGGCACTGCATCCGACATATAAGGGATCAGCGCGCGGGTCATGGCATAGAGGACGATCTTTTGTCCCTTCTCCGCATGGAATCGGTACCGGTCCATGCTTCCGGGCATCATCTGCCCATTCACGATCGTGGGCAAGGCTACTTCCAGCGGAGCTTCCGAGGCTTCGGCATGAGCCTGCGCGGAGAGCGGCAAACCGCCGCCAGCCGCCAGCGATAGCGGAACAAACTGGAAGGGGCGTGTGGTCTCAGGAAACTTGTCTACAAGGAAGTTAAGCGGATTGGTGAGTCCCTGGTTGGTCAGCAGGCGCAACTCATGGCTGCCGGGGGCGGCATGTGCGTCCACCGTCACGTGCAGTCGAACCGACTGCGAGAGCGCCGGCGCAGCCCTCATGCGCATGGTTGCGTCAATCTGCTTGTGCAGATCGGCGGCGAGTTTCCTGTCCTCGGGCGTCCACGGCGTAGTGACGCGGGGTTGAGCGGGTGCCGTTGTCGGATCCTTGCCGGGGGTAGCGCCAGCGTCGTTTGAACCAGTTGCCGATTCCGGCTTGTTGGCGGTAGACCCTGGTGGCGTCGCCAGGGCTTTGGAAGCTCTTTTTGACCCGGCGGGAGTATTGCTATGGCTTTGCTCCAGTTCTCTCAGCTGTGCACGCAAATCATCCACTTCCTTGGGCGAAAGAGGCTTGGAGAAGCTGGTTATCGAGGCCTTCACGCCATCCGCGGCGAAGAAAGCCTGCTTTGCTCCATCCAGAAACTGGCCACCGACAGTGACATCGAAGCTGCTTCCGAGACTGCCTCCAGCGGGATAGACATATGCGGCGCGAGGCGAGTTCTGCTGTCCCGAAGCCGTCGCCAACCCCAGCAGCAGCAGCAGAGATCCAGCGCGAGAGATCATGCGTGCACTCCCATGATCTCGCGCAACATCCCCGCGGCTCTCACGTTTTCATCCTTGCCCGGAGCGACAAAGACGGATTCGCCAAGCGGATGCGGCAGGCTGGCGTGAAGATCGATTCCCAATTGCGTATAAATGCTTGCAAGCATGTCCATCGGATAGACTGGCCGATCCTTGACCTCTTCGCCGCGCGCATCCGAGGAACCGATCACATGGCCCCCGGCAAAGCCTCCGCCGGCAATCACCGAGGAGAAGACTTGTCCCCAATGGCCTCGTCCCCCGTTCCACGGAGCCTCCCACTGCACCTTCGGGGTGCGTCCAAACTCGCCGCACCACCAGACAATGATGCTGTCCAGCAGGCCCCGGTCGGAAAGGTCCAGCAACAGGGCCGCCATGGCCTTGTCCATCTCCGGAACGCGACGGCGCATGGTCTGGAAGTTTTCCTTATGCGTATCCCACCCACCCTGATAGTTGACCGTGATGTAGGGAACGCCGGACTCCACCAGCCGCCGTGCCACCAAACAGGACTGTCCGAAGGTGTTCCTACCATAGCTGTCGCGCATGGCATCGGTTTCCTGGGAGAGATCGAAGACCTTGCCGCCGTCGCCGAGGATCAACTCATAGGCCTGCCGTTCGCTCTCCTTCCAGGGCGCGATGCGGGTGTCATCACCCATGGCCTTGTCGAAGCTATTCAGATCGTGCAGCAACTGGCGGCGGCTCTGCTGGCGCTGGTCGCTGATGCCTTGCAGCACCACTCCCTCGACGGCAAAGCGGTTCTGCGCCGGATCACCGCCCGTGGCGAAGGGCTTGTAACGCAAACCGAGAAAGCCCTCTTCCGAGAAGCGGCCCTGCGGCTCGGTTAGAACAACGTAGGGAGGAATCAAACCCTTGTAACCGGCATTCACTCCTTTAAAGTAGGAAGCTACTGCACCCACGCAAGGATAGGAGTCCTTGCCGCCCGAGGCGCGTCCGGTCTGCACCTCGTAGGAAGCCGTCTCATGGCTATTCACTCCGTGCGTCATGCCGCGAAGGATCGAATACTTGTCGGCGCACTTGGCCAGATTAGGCATCAACTCGCAAATGCGGATTCCGCTGACGTTGGTCTCGATGGGGTGGTCCAGCGGACCGGAATAGTCGCTACCGGCTTCAGGCTTGGGATCGAAGGTGTCGAGATGCGCCGGGCCTCCCCACATCCAAATTTGAATCACCGATTTGGCCTTTGCCGACGGCTTGGGCGGCGCGGCAAATGCGGGCAGAAACCACAGGTCGCCCAGCGCCATTCCCGCGCCTCCCACCGCTCCCAGGCGCAACAGGTTACGCCGCGAGATATCGGCAAACAGAGGCAGCTTCGGGGTACCGTTCCGGTCGTCGTTGCGCATGGTGCTCATCTCCTGGAGTAAAACCAGATCTCAGTGGCGATAGAGAAATTCAGTGCTGTTGATCAACGCCCACGCCACATCAATCACGGCCTTGCGGCGATCGAGGCCACTGGATTGCGCATAGGCCGCTGCAATCTTCATCTCTGCTTCTGTCGGATAGCGGGAGAGAATGGTCAAGTACAAGCTGGTCAACACGGCGCGCGGATCAGGTTTGCGAAAGATCTCCTGCAACGCCGGTCCCTGTTCGATTCTGCGTTCGATTTGGCTGGAGTTCAGCAGGTGAAGGCGCTGCGCTGCCGTGGGGCGGTTGTTGCGTTCCGACTCCATGCCGGTGTTGCGCGGCGATCGGCCGAAGAGTTCGAGAAAGGAACTGGTGATGCTGCCGTCGGGCAGCGCGATGGCGCGCTCGCCATTGGGCATGATCGTGTAGGGCTCCGGTACGGCACTGGAATACTGTTCACCTGTCCCCGTAATCTGGCTGAGTGCATCGATCAGCACTTCTGCATCCAGACGCCGCAAGGGGTAGCTGGCGAAGTCTCTTGCGGCTGTCGGACCGCGCGGAATCGAACCAAGCTGATAGGTGCTGGAGTTCAGGATCAGGCGATAGATGTGTTTGAGATCGTAGCCCGAGGCGACCAGCTCCGCTTTCAGAAAGACGAGAAGGTCAGGATAGAGCGGCGGATTGTCGGGGCGAATATCGTCGGGCTCGTCGATGATCCCCCGGCCGTAGAGCCAGGCCCATATCCGGTTGACGATATTGCATGCAAAGTATGGGTTTCGGGAACCGATCAGCCAGTCGGCAAACTCCACGCGGGGATCGTGCCCGGCTTCCAGTCGAGTTCTGGTTCCGTCCGGAAACACCGCTTCAGTTGAGGCTGGGGGCTTACTCCGGTCGTAGAAGACGATCTCTTCTTTCCATTCACCCGTGGGCTTGTAGCCCACCTGCGAAAAGAAAACCGCCATTTCGGCACGGCGCGCCGCAGGCCATTTCTCTGTGCGCACGCCCATGAAGGCCAGCGCAACCGCCTGTGCCAGGGATTGAGGCTCCCGGTTCTGTAGGGCGCGATAAAAGTTCACTGGGCCCACGCGGAAGTTGCTCCCGCTGGAGGTCAGCAACTCGCGAGCGAACTGGTCATAAGGCTTGTTCTTTTGCAGCGACTCGCGCAACCAGCGGTAGTATTCCTGGGCGGCGGTTGGCCATAAATTGATGGGGAACTCGGCCTTGATGCGCAGCAGGTCGCTCCATTTCATCGCCCAATAGACGGGAAACTCGTCGCGCTGCAGAAGCTGTTCGATCAGGACCGTCCGCCGTTGGGGGTCATTGCTGGCCAGAAACGCCTGCGCCTCCAACGCGGTCGGCAATGTGCCAATGGCATCAAGAAAGACGCGGCGGAGAAAAACTTGATCCGAAGAGAGCGTGGCGGGCGCAACTCCTGCTCTTGCGAGATGAGCAAAGACCAACTCATCTATCTTGCCATGGGCAATGACGCCGCGCCCCGACGCAGTGACTGCATCGAAGCCCGGATGGAGCCCACTGCCCGCGGGATGAGAAGCAAAATGACTCAACATGCACCCATGAACGCCGGTTTTCCCTGGTTTGCGAGAGCGAAGACTTGCTCTACTTCAGATTAGACCCTGCTTTTACTTACAAGTTGCGGCAATCACTTACTTCTGTCAAGTTTGTCGGGGGCTTCGCCGGCTGACGGGATCTCCGTGCACTGCTTTGTGGTCGGCAAAATGGCAGTTTCATTGCAGACCTACACAAAGGGTGACGCGGGACGGCGAACCGAAGGCTGGGGACCAGAACTGCTCGATAGGGGATGGCTGGGGATAGAGCCAGCCCCAAGTGCGATAGCCGCCACACTAGCCAGTGCGATCAAAGCTTCGGTTTGAAGGCGTCTCAGGGGATAGATAGCCTTCGTTTAATGGACTACGGCCTCTTCCAAGATGGAGGGCAGGGAATCCGCTCGCAAGGTCGGGACATCTTACTCAGGCGCTGTCTCATCCAGGCAGTGAAAAGCCACAATCTTTCCGTCATGTGACTCGCCATTGGTATTCTTGGTCGAGATCAGGATCTCGAAGTGCGGTAAGGTGCGACTGTCACCTAAGCCGCGCAGCAAAGAAGCAAAGCCGTTGTTAAACAAAAACTCAGCAGCAGCCTCGGTGCCAGCCTTACTGGTGCCGCCGACCAGCAAAGCCGATCCATGGCTGTCAAGGCTGGGTAGGTAGGCAATGACTCCATAAGCAGTGTGCTGGCCGCCGTTATCTAACTCAAAATAGCGCTCCTGCTCACCCTCTTTCGGCTTGCGGTTCCAAACAAAGTTTTGGCGCTTGGCGAGGTCGTAGTCCACATTGAAGGGCATGGCCGGGGCGAATAGTTCGACCCAGGGGTTGGAGCGCTTACCGCCGATCAGAATGGCATTGGTGTTCTTCAGTTCTTCGAGAGTAAGGTCCCTGGCGTAGCGAATCTGCACCTTGGCGTGCTGGGCTTCGGAGCGCTGTTCCAGCTGCGAAACCAGGTGAAGGTCGGCCAAGCTGGTGTATTGGCTGATAGCCACCGAGTGCCAGATGCTGTTCGCATTTGCCGAAGTGTTTTCAGTCAAGTATATGCGGCTCATATAGTCGGCCAGCGGAACCTCGCGCTTGCTCATCTCTTCGAGCAAGACCAGGCTGCTGTCCGAGGGCACGATGATCTGGACGCGCTTGTTGTCGAAGATCGAGTCCCAGAAGCGCGCTTCCGAGGTTTCCTTGGCTTCCAGAATGGAAGAGCTCCTGTGCTGGAAATAAAACCCGATCAATGCCATCAGGCAGGCTACGGAGACAGCCGGGGCGACCCAGCGCAGCCAGCTATTCCAAAGCAGACTCTTGCCGCGGCCTGATTCGGCATGTTGCGCTGGTTCCTGAGCAGCATGGACTTCAGCCAGTGCAAGAGCGGAGTCTTGCGGCACTCGCAGTTGAAAGAGAGGTTGGTAGCAGCCCTTGGGGATGGTGAGAAGCAGGCCCTCGTCCTCGGATTTTGAAAAGTACTCATCCAGACGCTGGCGCAGAAATCGTGCCTGGGAGCGAACAATACTGTCTTCGCCTACGTGATAGCCCTCGGGACGGCCAAAGACATTCACTCCGATGCGCTGCTCGTTAATACTGTTGGCCCGTCCGCTCCACTGCTCTTCACAGACAAAGGCTAAAAAAGCAGACAGACGCGCGGACTTGCCGAAGACCGGAGACGCAAGGATGCGACGCAGTAATTCACGTTGCTTCTCCTCGGTAATGGCCGAATCTTCTGGCATCTTCGTATCCGCCTGTACCTCGATGCTAATTGGCATTAGGTTTTCGAGATATCGGCGCATTGTTAAAATGCGGCGAAGCCGGCAATCAATCGAGCCTTGCGTGCAGTCAGCTTGTCATGAAAATAGCTGCATTGCGACAAATGTCGAGAAAACTGGCTCGAAGACCTCCTCCTATTCGGGGCTTCACAGTGAAAGCGCGCGTGAAACAGTGAAATTGTTGGCGAAAACCGAGTGCTTTTGCGAAGCTGTCCACTGGGGCTAGACCGTGCCAGGCACAATGACGGCTCTTTTCCCTCGAGGAGGCAGTGAGTACGGCGAGTCAACCCGATCGGGTGCTTGAGCTCCGGCACTTCTGCCGCGAATCATGTGCAGTCTGCTTTGCCTCGCCTCAACTCTCTGGACGAACTGCGCGGGCTGACGATGGCGTTGATGATTTTGGTCAATACCGGCGGCGACAGTGCTCACACCTTCGGCTTCCTGCAACACTCTCGCTGGAACGGCTGCACACTCGCCATGGCGTCGCTCAGCTATTCGTTGCTCTTCACTTATGCCTGCTATATACCTATGCGCATTCTCTATGTTCATCGTATCTTCATAAAGATCTGAGTCAATGCTAGAGATAGGCGCGCCGGGCTCATTGTTACAGGGATATTACATGCGCATGAACGGGCTGCAAACAGCCTTGCAAAGTGTATGGGGCAACTTCCAATCGCCATTTTCTTCACATTTTGCCCGGCTCGCTTTGACCGTGAAAAACCTATACGCGGTATTTGCACCCGGATACTGTCGAGTTACTCGCAGCATCTTCCGGTTACAAAGCCGAGCATGACCACTCTGCGGGTTCACGGAATTGTTCACGGGAAAAAATAAGGAGAAACGATGAATATCTTTGGGGAGATGCCAATCTTCACCGCCTGCACAGGGAAACCTCCGGCGCTTCGTTCCGCCAGAAAGATCTCGCTGCTTGCCGGTTTGTTCCTGCTGATCGCGCTGGTTCTTGGGCCGGGTGCCAACGGACAGGAGGTCACCGGCGCCATCGCGGGTACAGTAACCGATCCCAGCGGCGCGCCGATCTCCGGCGCCAAGGTCACGATTAACGATATTGCAACCAACGCTGTCCGTACGGTTGTCACCTCCGAGATAGGCAGCTACAAAGTGGCTCATTTGGCGCCGGGACATTACACCGTCAAGATCGAAGCCAACGCCTTCAAGAGCTCTCAACAAGACAATGTAACTGTGGCGATTGACCAGGTGGTTGAAATCAACGCCGCGCTCAAGGTTGGCTCCAAGCAGGAAGTCATCGAAGTGACTACCGAGACGCCGGTGCTGCAAACCGAGCAGTCTTCGGTTGGACTGGTGATCGATAGCAACAACCTGCAGAACACGCCGCTCAATGGCCGCCTAAGCCTTTTGGGCCTGATGATTCTCGCCCCTGGCATTCAGAATCTGGCGACGGCGCAGGATACGATTCCAGCCTTCGGTGTAACCCTTTCGGTGGGCACCGGACGCCGCAACTCCTACGGCGGCATGGCCACCACCCTCGATGGCACCATTAACGAGCAGGTCTCCTTGCAGCGCTCCGAGGCGGAAGTTCCTTCCATCGATGCATTGGAAGAGTTCAAGATCATCACCAACGGCGCTCCAGCGGAATATGGCCAGGCGGGGCAGATTGTGGTCGCCAGCAAGAGTGGCGCAAACAGCTTCCATGGCGAGGCGCTGGAGTACAACCGCTCCAAGGGCACTGGCGCCAAGACTTATTCATTCACTCCTCGCGCGACCACCCCAGCGCGCGCACCGTATGAGCGCAACGAGTACGGCGGCAACTTTTCCGGACCCATCAGCATTCCGCATTTGTATAACGGCAAGGATCGTTCCTTCTTCTTTGCAGCCTATGAAGGCTACCACCTGACCAACTCGTCGAATGTCAGCACGGTGCAACCGACTGCGCTGCAACGCACGGGTGACTTCAGCGAATTTCTGGCCGGCGGCGTCTGTGATTTCACCAAAGCCAAAACCGGCACCACCATCACCGACCCGCTCAATAGCAGTGCCGTAATCACCAACAACAACATGTCGGCCTACATCAGCCCGATCACCAAGCAGTTGCTGAATATCCTCTACCCGACGCCCACCACCTCGGGTTGCGGTGTGAACACCTTCGAAACCATTGACTATACCCAGAAGGCAGAGCGCTTTTCGATGCGCCTCGATCACAAGCTGAGCGACAATGATCAACTCCGCGGCACTTTCCTGCGCGCCTTTTACGGTCCCTATCCCTTTAGCTTTACCGATAGCAAGCAAGGTGGCTACAGCGCCGAGGGCGAACACAACGTCAACTCCATCCTCGGCTGGACCCACACCTTTACACCCAGCCTGCTGTTGGATACCACCGGCTCTTACCTGCATCTGATCGTGGTTCGTCAGCCGCACGTTGATAATGTCGAATTTGGATCGATCATCCCCGGCCTGGGCGCACTGCAATTTGGCGGCGCACCGTCGATCTCGATCAGCCAGCTAAGCGGCACCAGCATCACCAGCACCGGCGACTCCGGCGGCGGACACCCCGGCCTGGAGCAGGATATCCAGTTCAACACCTCGCTGATCAAGCTGCTGGCGCGCCACACGCTGAAGACCGGATTCTCCTACATCCACAGCAACTACTACGCCAACAGCCCGGTCTCGAGCGGTTCCTTCACCTTTGGCAATGGCAGCGGTGGCGGTTATTCGGGCATTGCGTTTGCCGACTTTATGTTTGGTCTGCCCACCACCTCCGGCAACGGCACTCCCGGCATGTATGCCTATCGCGATAATGAGAGCCAGTATGGCGCATATATCCAGGACGACTGGAAGATTCTGCCCAAGCTGACCCTGAACTATGGCCTGCGCTACGATCTGCAGTGGTTCGAATCGGATGTCTACGGCCATAACTCGCTCTATGTTCCCGAACAGCAGAAACTGGTTGTCTTCGGTAACTCGATTCCCTCCGCGGCAGTAAGCAGCTATGTCAACACGCTGACTACGGCTGGACGCATCGAGACCTCTGCCGCTGCCAACATGAGCAGCGATCCCTGGTCCTATCTTGGCCGCCCGGTCACCAACTTCGGACCGCGCTTTGGCTTTGCCTATGAAGTGATGCCCAAGACCGTGGTGCGCGGCGCTTATGGCATCTACTACAACCTCATCGCCACGCAATACACCAACACGGAGATCAACAACCTGCCCTTTACCGCCGCGGTTACCTATTCCAACAGCGCCGCAGCAACCTCCAACGGTTACTTCACCATGAACGACGCCTTCACGGCGACGGGCAAGTACAACGCCAATCCGTCGGTGGGAGCGCAGGCCAAGAGCAAGACTCCGTACACCGAGACTTACAACCTGGCAATAGAACGCGAACTGGGCAAGGGCTATGACCTGCGCATCGGTTACGTCGGCCAGCATAACCTGAAGCAGAACAACGTGCAGGGACCGGGCACGACCGCGTTGAACCTGAACGTGACTGCGAATCCGATCATCTACACGACGACTGCTCAGGGTACCTACAACGTGCAGCCCTTCAGCTCGATCACGCTCAATACCATTCCGTACTTCCACTCCACCATGGACTCGCTCGAGGTTGGATTGCACAAGCAGTACAACCATGGCTTGATGGTGAATGCCGAGTACCAGTGGACGCGCATTCTGGGCGTCGAAAACGTCGAGAATCCTTCGGGCGCGAACCTCAATGATTCCTATGGCCCGGCATCCGGCACCACGCCGCAGGTGCTGAACCTCAACTACACCTACGAACTGCCGGTAGGCAAGGGTAAGTTCCTGCTGGGCAATGCCGGCAGCCTGGTCAATAGCATTCTGGGCGGATGGCAGTGGTCCGGCGTAGGCACCTTCCAGACCGGTCAGCCTTTCTCGGTGAACGCTTCTACCCCCAGCAAGACTGTTGGGCTTAGCAGCTCCACTTACCGTGCCAACCGCGTACCGGGTGTTGCTCTCTACCCGCACAACAAGAGCAAGGCGCAGTGGTTCAACCCCGCGGCCTTTACTCAGCCGGGCACCTATGTCGGCTCGGATGGCAATACCTATGTCAATATCGGCACCTCCGGTTACGACATGCTGCGCGGACCCGGATGGTGGAATGCGGATATGAACCTGGTTAAAAACATCCACTGGAGCGAGCGCTATAACGTGCAACTGCGCGCTGACTCCTTCAACATCTTCAATCACGCCAAGCTGGGCACGCCGAATGCCACCATTCCTCTGACCGGCAATACCAGCTCCACGTTGGGCACGATCACTTCGACCGCAAGCACGCCAGTCTATGAAGCGCGCACGGTGGAGTTCGGCGCCAAGTTCAACTTCTAACCAAACCTCTTGCAGCGCCGCATACCGCGTAGTTTGCGGCGGGCAGAGGATCGCGGAACTTTCTCCCCAGATCTATCCGGCTCGCCCGCGGGTGAGCCGGAAAGATATCCCCCTCCGCCTACCCCCGCAGGGAAACCCTTTGGGCAGCAACTCACAACCCAAACCGAATCCACGGAGAACTGTGCATGAAAAGCATTGGTAAGGCCTCTTCGCGTCTTTTAGCGCTGGTTTTGGCTGCTTCAGCCGTAACCGCGTCTGCCGCCACCGTCACCCTGGCAACCATTCAGGAGTACGCGCCCACCGTCTATCTCAACGCGTATGAAAACAACCGCCCCATGGATGTACTGAACTTCTTCGCGCAGAGCAAGCTGCTCGACGTGAACGGCAATGTACTCGCTTCGACCGTGACGCCGGCTATTCTTGCCGCCAACACTGCGTCGACTAACTATATGGTTCCGTCCAACGGCGTCTATCCAAGCTCCAGCAACGATTTTGAAAGCGGCGTAACGGCGACTGCCTCGGGCACCACCGGCCTGGGGCAGGTTACTGCGCCGGTCTATGTCAAGGTATGCGACTTCGGCACCTATGTCGACATCAAGTATTTCTACTTCTACACCTGGAACGGATTCCAGCCCTTCCGCGTGGGTGTGGATTCGGGTCTTTCGACGACCGGCTACAACTTTGACTGGGCGCAGTTTGCCTCTCACTACGGCGACTGGGAGCATGTGACGGTTCGTCTCAGCGAAGACCTCTCGACCATACAAGGCGTCTTCTTCAGTGAGCATCATGGCAGCGCCTGGGTCACCAACCCCACCATGGTGGGAACGCACGTGCAGGATTGGGCTGGATGGAACAGCCACGCCAACTATCCGACCTCGGGTGTTCAGGTCAACGCCACCATTCTCGGTGATCCGGGCATCGCCCCGGTGGGCTGGCTGAAAGTCGTCGATGTCACAGCCAACTCCGGTACCTTCGCTACCTATCACACGCCTTTGAACTTCTACGCCAACGGCCTAGTGTGGGAGCCCTGGTCCTCTACCAGCAACTTCGTGCTGCTGGACAGCGATCCGGTCGCGGCGCAATGGCTGGCCTTCAATGGCCAGTGGGGTCCGACCGTCACCGAAACCATCGACTCTGCGCCTAGTGGCATTCCCAGCGGAACGCGCAGCGAATTGCTGTCGATTGCCCAGCTTGCCAGCACTCTAAACGCGTTGTCGAGTTACACCGCGGAGAGCGGTCCCAACGGCCCTGAAGCAGTGGACTGGGATATCTCCAAGGAGCCAGCGGAGTAGTTACGTCTCTTTGCGGGCACGCAGGTGCAAACGTTGGTGGATCTTTGCAATAACAGCCGGCAAGGAATGGAATCGCTTAACCTCGGGTTCAGTCGAAGTCCGGCGTAGTTCAGGGCTGGAGCGCATGAGGCGTATTCGGCGAGGTCGCGGCTGGCGCATCGAATGGGCGACAGCTGCGTAACCTCTTCTCACGGAGTTTCAATGAAGAAACGGCACGTGTTAGCGCTGGTGCTGGCGTTCCTGGGAAGGTGCCATGCTGCAGAAGCTCCGCACAGCATTGGACCGCAACAACTCAACGACAACACGCGCGCATTGCTCAATCAATCGCTCGAACTGGAAGACAAGTACTGGAACGACAAGATCGGCCTGATTCAATATCCCTCTGCCCAACCTGCGCCCTCTCACGATGAAGCTTTCATGGTGCGGGAATCGAGCTGGTATGCGCTGGGGCTGCTGTTGCGCGATGCGCCAGGAGACCGTGAGCGCGCCGCACGCGCACTTGATGCGGTGCTAAGAGAGCAGTACAACACACCAAATGTTCGTTGGTACGGCACCTTTCGCCGTTCGCCGGAGGAGCCATCCCCTCATTACACCAGCAAGGCCTGGAAGAGCTACGATCCCAATTGGCGGGAGTTCATCGGATCCACTTTTGCCGTCATCCTGATGGAATATCCCGACCGCATTCCCCAGCGACTGGGCGAGCGTATGAATGCCGCCATCGATTGCGCGGTGGAAGGCGAGATGAAGGATGGCCGCCTTAAGACTTCGTATAGTAACATCGCTTTGATGTACGGATTCCTTCTGGACTTCGCCGCGCAGCGCGAACACCGCGCCGACTGGCAGAAGCGGGCGGACAAATGGACCACGCGAGTCTACAGGCTCTTCAAGCAGAATGACGCTTTCAGCGAGTACAATTCGCCGACCTACTACGGCGTCGATCTCTATGGCCTGGCGTTGTGGCGCTCCTACGGTTCCACCGCTAAGATGCGCGCCATGGGCAGTGAGATGGAAATTAAGCTGTGGCGCGAAATTGCCGCCAGTTATCAGCCGAGTCTGCACAACATCTCCGGCCCCTTCGACCGTTCCTATGGCATGGACATGGAGAGCTACGTGAGCTTGGTTGGAATGTGGATGCGCATGGAACTGAACGGCAGTGAAGCGCCTTTACCGTCGATTACTCCGTATACCGATCATGTTGCCGATATCTGGTTTGCGCCGCACATGGCAATTCTGGGAGCGCGCATTCCACCCGATGTGCTGCCCCAATTGAAGAGTTTTGCTGGCGAGCATCTACTTTACAAAAAGATTGCCAGCCATCGTGAGGCCACCTCGTGGATAGGCCGCGATGTAATCTTTGGCGGCGAGGCTACCGGCAAGAGGCGCGATACGGGCGCAACTACGCAGTTTCATCCTGCCACCATCCAGTGGAGAACACCCTCTGGAAAGATTGGCTGGGTGCGCCTGATTCAGTCGCCCGAGTTGAATGCGGTAGCCGATGAGCGTGGATTGACCATCTCCACAACTGGGACCGTGCGTTTGCTTGTTCAAGCATACGATACCTCCGCGAGGCTAGAAGCCAGGCAGTGGAATCTTCCCGGTCTAAAAGTGGATGTCACCAGCGATGCGAAGGATTTCACCTTCGAAAGGAACGGCGATGCCATAGAACTGGTCTACTCCGGGATGACGGCTTTACGGTTGAACATCTCTGCGAAGCAGGCGCGGGGGGCTAATTAAGAATCGAAATCATCACAGTTGCGCACCCGCACCCTGCTGGATCAAGAAGTCAAGATAGGGGTTGCTGCCGGGATGCCCGGCATTCAAGACGGAAACCGGGTCGGAGCGATCCGAACGGGCAGCACATCCAATTGCGGACAGTTCTGGAACGTCGTATCCGGAGTCACAAGTATGCATTCGAACGAAGTCACCGGCAGCGGCCCGGAGGTATCGCCCGGCCCGGTGAGGTGACACTCAGTGAATCGAACCCTTCGTACAGAGGCATTCCAACTTTCAGCGCCATGATCTCTCCTTGACAAAAACGATCAATGATCGTGGCTCATTCCGTGCATGCTGCCCATCCCAAGACCGCCGCCCGGCGCATTCATGTCCGGAACAATACTGATGTTGAGCATCATGCCGGCGTCTTCGTGGTCCAAGATGTGACAGTGAAGCACGTACTCGCCGATGTATCGGTCATACAGCGTGTGCGTATGCACGGTGTACCCAGGCTCCACAAAGATTGTGTCCTTGAATGTGTGCCACATATTGCAGTACTGGATCGCCAGTTGCATTGGGTCTTTGAGGACGCTGGCCTTGCACTTACCGCCGGACTCAAATATGGACTTACCATCCGCGTCCGACGTCACGTCCATCACCTCGAAGGGGTTTACATGGATGTGATAGATGTGTGGCTCGCCAGGATTCTGCTTGGAGCTTGGCGCGGTCAACTCCCACGCGTCGACGGTGTTCACTTGCCGGGTGATGTTTACTACGTCTGGATTGTAGCTTGCACCGTTGACCGTGAAACCCGCACTACCAATCTCAAACGCCGCCTGCTGCGGCTTCGCCGTTGGATCGGTCACGGGTGGCAGTTCGGTGAAGGGCGCCCATGGTTCAAGACTCCCCGCCTTGAGACCGTCGCGCACCGCGGGCGGCAACTGAGGGTTGCCCTCAAAAAGCGTCTGCTGTACAAATTGCTGCAGGTCGCCGCTCACCGCCTTGCCGCCCACCACATCGATGTACGCAAGCAACTGGGGATCATTTGGTCCCGAGCCTCCGCCGTTAATTCCGTTTTTTCCCGTCGTTACGCGCTGAGAAGCCGGTGCCTGCTGATCAAGTAAACAGTAGTGTCCGTCCGACGGAAACACCACTAATACATCGCTACGGTAGCCCGGCTGCAGGTAGTTCGACCCTTCCACACCAGGTGCGCTTTCACCCTCGAGTGCGTGGATCTTGGTCATTGTCAGACCGTCGGCAGCGATTTGAAACTGTGGGACCAGCGCGCTCTCAGTCACATTGCATTCTTTGCGCACCTCCGCAGCCTGCTTCATACGATTGCCCTTGAGCGCCGAAGTCCCCACAAAGTCGGGCCCGCCTACGGGTTTGCTGGATTTGACGATCTGCAGATTGATGGTGTCATGGATACCTTCATGAATGAACCGCCAACGCTGGATCTCGCCCGCCTTGATGGTTACTGTGGGTTGGACAACGCCGTTTACGCTGGTGAAACGTCCGTTGGTGTCCCATATGCTGGCAGAAAATAACTGCAGACCGAAGTTCTCCATCACTCCCGGCGAGTGCGCAATCTCGGAATTTGCCGGGCAAATCCAGGGCGCGGTCGCGGATGGCGGCGGCGTACCCGTTGCCTGGGACGCGGCGTAGTCGTAAATGCCCTTGGTGGTTATCAAGTTCGCCCACGGCTCTTTCGCGTTGGTAAGGAAGCAGGCATAGGCAATCTGCTGAAAACCGAAGATCTGTTCCTGGAACGGCGTCTTGTCGGGCCCGTGCAGGATGGTATCGATGTCTGCCGGCTCGGGCTTTTGTCCCGGCAGAGGCTGCTTGTATTCGCGCTCGCCGCGGACGATCAGCACCCCTGACTGGCCGCTCGCGACCTGCATCGCCGTCGAACCGTGGCGGTGGGAGTGATACCAGAAGGTCCCCGCCGGATGGTCGTAGGGAATATTAATCTCGTACGGAAAAGTACTCTGCGGCACAATGTTGATCAACACGTTGTCGCCGTTACCCGCGGGCGAAACATGCAGGCCGTGGGTGTGCAGATTGGCCGTATTGAAGCAACCCACTCCTGGATAAAGATGCAGATACGCAGGCGGGTTTGGCAGGCAGGTCGGGTCGTCGCTGGATAGCTTGTTGTTCAGGTCCACACGCAGCACCGTGCCTGGGTCCACCTCAATGGTGGGTCCCGTCACGCAGCCGCCGTAGGAGCGTAGTTCCACCGGATCGTCGAGTCCGCTCTCTGGATTGAACATCGTAAAGTGCGCACGCATAATGTCAAGACTTACGTGTACGATGTTGCCGTCTGTCGAGATATTCGCTTGCGGATCGCAATTCGACGCAGTCCCCGGCGCTGGAGTCATCAGCAACAAAGACTTCGCTCCCGGTAGTGGCGCTTGTTTTAAGGTTGGCGGCTGCTGGAACGCTCGTATCTGCGACTGCGCTTGAAGCCAACAGCCGGCAACGGCAACGGTCACAATGAGATTCTTCCATATCATTCGATTCACGGTGTTCTCCTTGAACGTATCTGGGTCAATGACAACTCAATTCAAATCACCCGCAACCAGGGCGTCACAGATTGCTGTGAAAGAACTATGGGCTGGCGCCGTTCGACGGCAGCTTCTTGAACCGTCGGATCAGGAGGCGCACACTCTTCACCTCCGCTCTAGTCGCTGCGCGTGGAGCTTGACCGGCCTGAATTACCGACATTCGCAGCGTAATCCGTCCGTCAACGAAATCCTCCGCTGGCACCGGGACAGTATAGGTTCCGGCGGCTTGAGGGGTGCGCACGCCGTGGGGAGAAATGGTGCCCAGAGGATGGCCGTCCCGTGTCATGAACTGGATCTGGCCGGAGTCAATCGCACCGGCCTCCACCAGCAGCCAAGCCGTCTCCCCCCTGTGCAATGCGTGCGGCAAGGCGAGCGTCATTTCACGAGCCTCAACGGATTGCTGCGGCGCCGCTGGGGGCGGCGGCGCAGCTTGCAGCGCGACCAACGCGAAAACGAAAGTCGAGGGAACGAAAAACATGGCTCAGCCTAGAGCGCTCGCACCGTTGCGGACTTAAGCACCGATGCTCCACCTTCCGAAGGAACCACCCGGATGGTCACCGCGACATTTTTAGCCTCTGCGCCGTTGGCCGCGGCCAGGCCCTTGAAGGCATCCTTTCGCTTCGGTAGCGGAACCAGGAAGGTCGCATCACTGGACATTCCGGACATATGCATCATGCCGCCGAAGAAGGCGATGGTGCCCGCATAGTAAGGGCTGTCGGAGCTGACATGAGTCACGCCGGGCGGCGCGTCCACCAGGATATCGAACTGGCGATCGGGCGAGGCGTCCGTGGGACGAGGCAAGGTAACCAGCGCGAACAGGGAAGCTGGGGAATCCTCCGCGAGATGGGCTGTGAGCGCATGGCCAGAGAGCGTTACCGTGGCGGCGTTCTGCTGCATCAAGCCCTTCACCGTCGTCTTCGCATGCGGCGCAGTCAGCGCGGCGTTGGGAGGCTTGACGAGCGCTTCTCCGAAGCCAGGTTGGTAGTCGTAATCGAACCGGGCAGTGGAGATATAGTCCTTGGCGTAGCTTGCGCCGACCTGCCCGCCGTTACCGTCCACGTAAAAGAGGAAGGGCTCCTTCGCGTAGGTTGGGAAATCCGCTTTGCCGGGCAGGTAAGGCAGCTTCAAAGCCTGCTGCTTGCGCGTCCATACGTCCCACAACCGGTCCATGTTGCTATGGTGCAGGAAGAAGATTGGGTCAACAGGGGATAGATTGTTGGTCATATTACCCCAGGGCCCGTTGGGGATCGGCCCGTAGCCGCCAATGTAGTTGTGTGTGCTGTTGTGCGGAAATCCTTCCAGGGTGGAGAAGAGGGTGTTTCCGGAAGGTGGCGTGTTATGCGAGGTGGTCTTCGAACTGTTGAAGCTGATCTGATTGATCGGGTCGTAGAAATCGGTTGGAAGCAACCCTGAGTAAACCATGAATGCCGAAGTGTTGTAAGTCACCTGTTCGCTCAGCTTGGGATTGGTCCGGGTGAGATAGCGCGCACCGGGAGTCTGCGCGAAGGCCATGTTCTCAAGGTTGATGTGCGGCGGAGGAGGGGTTGCTGTGTAGCCCGTCACATCGTTCCACATCGCCTCGAAGCTCGTATAGCCGCGCAGGTTAAGCTGGTTGATCTGGGCCGTGTTGAGCCCATCCCAATACCGCTTGAGCGTTGGCTGAATGTAAGACGTGAAAGTGTCGATGTCTTTTGTGAAGGGCGCGTATGCGGAGTCGGTCGGCGTCAGCACGCCGTTGAACATAGAGTCTGGAATCTGTGGCAGTTGGGTCCAGTCCCAGTAGGGCATGGCGAAGTTTGGATCGCCGCTCAGATTGCGGATGGTCTGCTCAAAGTACCCCAGGTAGCCACGGTGCCAGACGTAAAACCACCAGTTACCGTGCGGGCAGTCCATCAGATGGATGAACGCGTTACGAAACCAGTTCTGGGGATGATCCGGCGGCAAATTCAACATGGCCTGGACGCCTTTTGCGTAACTGGCCAGTGCCTTTTGCCCTTCGGGACTGGTGACATTGTAGCGGCGGTATTTTGCCGAGGCCTGGGCCAATGCAAAATGCCGCCGCAATGCGGTGGCTCCGGCAACGGCAAGGGAAGTCTTCAGAAAGTGGCGACGCGTAGTTCCGGGGGAATGGATCATGGCTTTTCTCCTGGAACGCATCAGCAGACGAGCATTGCGAGAGAGTTCATCCGCGAACGCGGCTCTGGTGCGTTCCTGTTGTACCGAAGCTGTGTCTCGCAACCGCGCGCTCTCTACGGAGCGAGATACGGGAGATTGGTTGCCAGGTTCTTTGTTCAGTACGGCTCAGCGGAAGAAACAGGCGGGTTTACAGCCTGGTCGAGGCTGCACCGGGAAAGACGGGGTAATTATGGGAGAGTCAGATGTTCCTGTCAACAAAGAAATATGAGGATCGTGCCGCCGCTCCTCTCAAGATTTCATCGTGAAGGCCGGAAGAATCTTCGGCCTTTGATACAAATACTCAACTGGGAATACATCTGCCGGAAACGCCGTGTTGCTCAATAAAAGACAGTTTTCCAGCCCTAAAAGCAACACCTGAAAAAGTACCAGAAAGTCCGATAACGGATATTCCCGTATAGTAGCTCCCGCTGGTCCAATAATTCATTTTCCTATCTAAAAATCTTGAAGAAACCATAAACGCTATAGCGCAAAGCGTCAAGCGGAAAAATGGCAACTGTTAACTTTTTTGGTTCACGACGAGCAGCGCCTGGAGGATTTCTCCCCCCTTCATTCGTGCATTCAGCCGGAGAATCTTCGCGTCGGGAAGGGAAGTTGCCTCTGCTAGAGCCTTGAATTCAGGCAGAGCATCAGCTACTTGCACCGGGGCAAAATCCACCTTCATGCCGGCCGCTTCCAACAACTCCCCGAGTTCGTCCGGGCCAAGTCCACCCTTCGCCAATTTCGCAAGTGTTCCTAGACCAATCATGCATCTCCCTCGGGCCACGCGGTGCCCAGCTATCCTAGGCTGCTCCATAAAGGCCATAAACCAATGTGCGCGCCACGGTTCCCGACGCCACTGAAACCACATAATTAGTGCCCGAGACTGCAAGCGTCAGCCCGGTAATAGATGAACTGAGGATAGTAGCCCCTCCGTTGCCGTCGATCAAAGCGAGAGCGTTTCCACCTTTGGTATTGTCGCGGAAAATGACGATGCCGGAAAAGGTATAGGGAAGGAATGCGACTGGAGTACCGAGTGCCGTCAAGGTTACTGTGTTGCTGGCTACAGGGCGATACATCGGAGCATTAGCCTGAATGTTGAATGTGGCGCTGTCCCAGCTCGGACTAAAACCGCAAGACGTACCAGCCTGAACGCTGACCGTCGATGTGTAGGAGCAGCCGTTAAAAATGGCGGGATACCCTACTGTTCCCGCGTTCATGATGATGTATGCTGCAACGTTCGGTGTCATGTTGAGTGCCCACAATGAGCCCTCAGAGTCGTTGTAAACATACCGGTCTCCCGGAGGAGCTGAGGGGTAATTGACCGCGTCCAGAACAGTGTTCGTGCCTTGGTTGTATACGCCGCCTGAGCCGCCATCATTGATAATCGTAAGGTTGCGCAGCTTCACGTTGGACGAGCCAAAGTTAACCGAAACAGCATCACCCTGCCCATTCATGAATACCCCGCCGCCTATCTCCACGTTCAAGGTAAGGCCCGCCGATCCTGCTTCCTGAATCTCCACGTCGCCTTGATTGTCACCGGTGGCGGAGATTTTCGAGACCTGCACGTCCGAGACGTTATACCCTGCCGCAGTAATAGTTCCGATGCAGGAATTTTTCATTCCAGAGCAGGTAACGCCGTCAATCTTTACCCCGTTTATGTTCCCATAGCCAGGGCTGTTGGTGGTCTGAATCTGCACGCAGTACCCGGTATCGCCATAAGCGCCCGTGGTGGCATAGTCGCTGCAATTGATGTTTTTGCCGGAAATGTTGGTTGAATCAACCGTCAAATTATCGCCGGTTTTGATGATCCAGCCATCCTGTTGATGCCCCGTAGAGTACAGGCCATCCACTGTCAAATTGGTAGATCCCACTACGGCTAATCCGTGCACATTGAACTGTGTGTGCAGGTTTTTAACCACCCCGTTATTTGTGCCTTGAAACAAAACGTCATGGGCTAGAGATCCATAAGAAAGGCCAATAACAGCCACATTTTCTATATGCGGAGCTTGCCATAAACATGTTCCGATTCCGCAGGTTGTAGCGATGGAGGCGATTCCATCCTGTACAGTGCCACCGAAATTTGCGGCTATTACGTTCGGGCCTACATCCACCCCTAGGTTAAAAATAGAGAAGTTGTTAGCCGCAAATGGCAAAGGTCCGTTGATGATCGTTCCAGTTCCAGAAACAAGTGAAAGCGCACCTATTCCTGGTAGTCCTGCTCCCATAAGAGTGACATTAGGCACAGTCAAATAGGTGCTTGTAACCTCAGAATATCCGCTCACATAAACACCCTGATTCAGTTGGATGGTGCCACCATTTGCGGGCAATTTTGAGACGCATTGCGCAATAGTATTGGTCGTGGGGCATCCAATGGAGACAGATCCAGATGCGAAAGCCCCGGTGACCTTGATCCCTCCATTTCCGTCCGAAGAGAGACCGGGCGGAATTGTCCCACCCCCGCTTCGATAATCCATGAGATAGCATTGCGCGCAAAGCGTCGGCATCGTGCCGGTCGCGTAGACAGCCAGGCTAGGGTCCAGAACAAGAATGCAGGGGATGGCCGTATTGGTATTGCAAGAGGCCATCGCCGCGGTCACTTTCGCGCCCACCGTCGTGCCCGGAAATTGCTTCACATAGAAAGTATTGTCGGTCTGGCCGTGGCAGAGCGCGGCAATCGAAAACAGGAGCACTATAGCGAAACGTTTCATGAATCCTCGCAAGGTTGCGGGGCGCGCGGATCGCGCGCCCCTTATTGAGAAGAGGGAAGGGAATTAGGCAGCAGTGACGGCGTGCAGGCCGGGGCCGGTCTGGACGGCATCCGCTGCCGGATCAGCGACAGTGGTTGCCGTGGAGCTGGTCGCGGGCAGGTCGGACTTCAGATCGGTATAAGCCTTCTCGATGGCCGGCACAAACGTCCCGGTAAAGTAGGCGAAGAGCTGCTGCACTTCCTGAACCGTCTTCACGTCTGCGACGATGTTGGCGCCGCCGGCGGCCACCGCCGCCACAGTGTCGGCGCTCAGGGATTCAAACTGGCTGACAAGGCCCACAATAGCCGTCTTCACGGCGGGTTCGTCGGCCAGGCCGGTGGCGATCAGTTCCTCAATCTCCACTGCATGCTTGATAGGGTACTCAACGATCGAGAGGATCTTCTCCCCGATCTTTTTGATGACTGTGATGATACTCATAGCTGAAAACCCACCTTCCCCTTCAGTTGGTTCACGTCCCGAGTCAGACCCAGAATCGCGATGTCATTGTCTTTGAACTTTTCATCGTGCTGCAGAACCTTCTCTCGCATTCCGCCGAGAAAGAAGATCATGGTTCCCACGATGCCCAGTCCCCATATCGAGATCGTTACTACAATCGCCCAGGCGCTTATGTCCATTTCTACCTGCCCATTTGCAGCGTAGGCGCGAACGTGCCTTGGGCCAATGGAGCAACAACGGGCGATTTAGACCATACATCACCCTTTGCCCACGGACGCTTTGTCTCGACTTGCGTTGTGACCTGGTCACGCTTGCCAAACGCGGCCGCCAAGACGTAAACAAGCAGCGCCAGGAGCCCCAGTTGTGCCATCAACTTCAAAAGTTTCTCTTCCATCTCTCTCCCCTTTGCGCCTTGCGCCAAGTCTCATTCAAAGCAGGTCTTACTCGTCAGGGTTGGTGTCGCCTTCTAAAACGCCACCTTCTAGGTCTGAAGTCGACCCACCGCCGCCACCATCTCCCTGCCCCTGATCGGAGTCGGAAGTGGTGTCACCGTCGTCTGTATTCCCGTTGTCGCCGCCCTGGTTGGACGAATCTTCCTGCCCATCAACGCTGTTCCCGTCTGGGTCTGACCCGGCAAGTACACCGCCCAGGTCGGTATAGGCGGAAAGGCTCAAAGCAGGATCGGCATAGCTCAGAATGCTGCCGCTTGGCATCTGATCCGAGCTGGCGGAGTCGGTAAGACCAAGATCTTCGGCAAGGCTATTCAGGAAGTCAGAGAACCCGCTCCCCGGCCTGCCGCTCCCTGCGTCAACCTGCGAAACTCCGAGATTGCTGCCGTCGACGCCGATATTCAGGCTATTGGAAGTTGTCCCGATATAGTCGGGATCGGATTCGTCCGAGCGCGAAGACCCATCAAAGGCATATCCCTGCTGAAGATCAAAGATGCCGGCGAGAATGCCTTGATTTTGGCTCGTGTAATCGCCATTGGCCAAAGCCTGTGAAATCGATTCTTGGGGCGAGGGGTTGGTGAATGGGTCACTGGAGTTCTGCCCCTTGAAGTCCCCATTCAAGCCGCCCGCGCCGCGCGAATTCCCGCCCTGATATTGCTGCCCCCATGGGGAATAAGCGTTGGCCGCGCCAGCGGCGCCACCGCTGCCGCCGCTTCCGCTCAGCTTTTTGAGCAGTTTCGGAAGGACTTTGTAGGACACATACCCAACTACGGCAAGGATTCCGACCGTGAAGATCGTCGAATTGGTACTTTTCTTAGCCATGAGGCTCCTTACCGGTTGCGCCACCGGCGCGGCCATTGCGGTCCAACGATTCCGGGAGCCATCACTACAACTCCTGTTCCATATGGCCATCCCTGGTAATAGGCGGGACCTGGTGCCAGATTCGAATGCAAACCGCTGACCGGGTCACCGGTACCGAAGAGTCCAGCGAGCCAGCGCACTCCCATAATGCAAACAAGGACGATCGCTCCCCACTCAATCAATTTCTCAAGGTTCATTTATCGTCTTCCTCCTCTTCAGAACTTCCCGTTGAATCGTCTTCTGAATATTCAGAAACGTCTCCTGTTCCTGCGTTAACAACTGCATCAGGTATCGATCCGCTTCTCGATTCAGTCTCAGGCGGCTTTATTTTTGAGAGAAAAGGAAGTGAGTCTACAATTGGCCACCCAATAGTGCCGTACCATGTGACAAACCCTTTAGCTAACCCATTGCCTACTCCTGGGATCTTTCCTAGAATGTTCGCCATCTCATTTAGAAATTCGCTAAAGAGCACATCGGGACGCCAATCATCTGAGTCTTTAATATTGGTCCATGCATAGATTCCAGCAGCGATTGTGATTCCGATCACAAGGAGGATCAGGACACCTAGAATTTCAATTACGTCATCTTCCAGATTTTCAACTGCGTCCATTTCCCCTCCCGTGATACACTTCTCCGCATGAAAAACGCTATAGTTTTGACTGGTGCCGGAATATTGATCGCTCTTACATCCGCCATCCTCACGCTTCAGGTTGTTCACCTGATTGACAGTAAAAAATCTTCCGTCGTTGCTCCTTCGGCTCAAACTGCTTCAGTTCCTGCTATTCAAGTAGTTCCTGCAGCAGCAACGATTACTCCCAAAAAGCCTCTTGCATCAAAAGAGATTCCATCTTCCAAACCTGCGCCATCTTCTTCGCAATCGCCAGATCCAGTTGCGCCTATTAATCCAGTTCCTGTTGCGTCTCCAGCGGTTAAGAGGTTCGGATATCGGTTACTCCCTGGCCAAATCACAACCCTACGCAATAAAGATTTCACCGACATTTTGATTCAGTCCCATTTCCCTATTTCAGTCCTATCTGGCAATTGCCATAACAAATACACTGTTCAATGGCATTGCAAAGGCGATGATTTAGGTGATGTGATCATTCAAGATGTAAGGCCTCAACCGTTGATCAGTACCCCTGATGCAAATGCGGTGTTAGTTACTGTCAGACAGAATTAGCGCTTCTTCTTGAACTCCCCGTTTGCCTTGCGAGGCGGCAACCTACGCCGCTTCTTCGGTTCTTTCTTCTTCTTTTTCTCTTTTCCCATGGTTCTCCCCTCTACGTGGCCGATGCGCGGATCGAGACGATGATTCCATCCCCCGGAAGGCCGATGGCCCAAATTTGAGCCAGATTGTTGACTGGATAGGTGATCTCCGTGTCCGGCGTGATCACATCGCCTTTGGTGCCCAGTAGGCCCTCAGGATTGATCGCCACCCGGCACGGATCAGTGTTACCTGCGTTGGAGCCATTGTGAGCGCGAATGTATACCGAGCAGTTCGCCGGTACAGCGATTGCCGGCAAGTTCACGGCTAAACCCGTGGTCGGGAAGACGGCCTTGACGCTGTTGTTGATAGCTGCGCGGCTAGGTCGAGCGTTCGGGCCAGGCGATCCAGCTCCGATGATCCCGGGCGTATTGGTCAGTCCAGTAGGCATCTGTTACACCCCAATTGCACTTGAAACTGTTTGCGTCGGGTCCAGCCCGGCATATCCTGCGATGTACTCCGCCGCAGAGTTGGAATCCCCCTGGTCATCAACAGGTGGAGCTGTAGTGCTGCCCCGAAACGCGTAGCTCATCAAGTCGTAAAAATCCCAGTCGGGATGCGCCTTTGCGTGGCTCGTGATCCAGTCGGTCAAGGTCTGCCATCCATCGCCTACATCGTCGAAGACGGCAATTCCGCTGGCTGTGTGCCCTACAACATCGTCCCCGCTGCGGGTTTTGATATCGCCCGGATTGTTGCTCCGTTGCGGTACCGCGCCCTGCTTGTAGAACCCCTCCTGACGCGCCCACCCCTCAACAATGTTGTCGAGGTTGTCGAGGAAGGAGGATTGCTGCACAGAGTCCGCGGGGCCAGGTGCAATCGGTGCCAGACCGTCACGCCCGCCCTGCGGAACCTGAGTACTGCCGGGAATCGTCCCCGCCTCACCCTTCTCTCCAAGGAGAAGGACCCAGGCGGCGATGACCCCGGCAATGATGATCAACAAGCGCATTAGCTACCCTGCGGCGAATAGAACCGGCGGGTAAAGATGCGCAGCTGGTCGAGGAACGCGCCCGAGGGGTTGGCCACCTGGAACTGTGCCAGGATGCCGGCCGCCGGATTCGCGTTGTTGAGCGTGCCGTTGGTCCAGTCGACAAAATACAGGCCGGTGCCGGGCTGCGCGGGATCAAGCCACTCATCGTCGAGCATCTTCTGGCGAATGTCTTGCGAGTACTCGTCGAAGTTGAACGTCGAGGAAGCGGCGGTGAGCCGTTGCAGAATGGCATCCGAGAGCGTGTAAGCGCCGCCGGCGGCTTCCGCCATGATCAGCCAGTTGGTAAACGATCCGCTCTGCGGCATGGCCGGATCGAGCATGCGCTGCTGCGCAGCACCGATCAGAGCAATGTGATCTTCCTGGTAGATCACGTTGGTATCGCCGGTGAGGCCAAGGCGGTCGTCGTCCCACTGGACGGTCAGGCCGGACCAGTTCACGACTCCATTGTTGCCCGCAAAGCAGGTAGTCAGATCGCCGGTGTCGACCTCAACCTGAATGCTCGAATAGATCGGCAAGCCGGAAGGATCAACCAGATCGGCGTTCAAGGCCGTGCTGACGTTGTTGCGCAGGGTGGAATCCGCGAAATAAATGGGAATCGACGTGTAAACCTGATAGGTGCCGTTGGCACCGTTGCCCAGGACGCTCGCGCTCTGATCGCCGATGAACTTGCCATTGTGCTGCGTAATGGCGTAGCGCAAAAGGCTGCGCGGAGTGCAGTCGATGATGGTGCCGCCGGGATAACGGGAACCGCTCGCGGCCGTGGCTACCATCATGACGCGGTTGATCAGGTTGATGGGTCCGCCTTCGCCGATAACAGTACCGGCGGCAGTGACGCCACTCACGACGATCTGTCCGGTCAGGATCAGACGCCCCTGGAGAATCTTGCCGCCGGGAGGCAGCGTAAAAATGATTTTGCTGTCTTGTACAAACGGGTATTGAACCCGGTTTCGCCGATCTTCAAAAGCCATGTGAGTACTCCTTCGTCCTGGTCCGCAGTGACGAAAAGCGGCAGGCAAAAACCGGCCGCGCTAGGCCGGAATTAACCGACGATGTTGGATATCAGCTTGACGTTGTTGCTCGCCCAGATGCAGGCAAAGACAAATACCGCGATCAGCGCCCAATGCATAATCTTCATGCTCAAACCCTCCGAGTCCATGCTGTAAAAGGAGCGACTGACACGCCACCACACGCGCCAGCCGCTATTCCGCTCAGCTATGTCTATTAATTCATTGCATGGCTTTGGAGATTTCTACGCATGTAAGAATGCTATAGCGATAAAATAATAGAAATACTCAACTACATTCGGTTTTCGGTGCCTGAATCAGGCACCGAAGTGGCTATCTGGCGACGTGCTTATGCTCGTACTACGTAAAACTCCGCAATACGCTCTGCGAGGATTTGCGCATACTGTGTCATCACCAACAGTTGCATTCGCAAGCGCACCTGTTCGTCAATTGGAAGGGTTTTATAGATCGGTGAGTTTGCGATGAATGCGTTCAGCTTCTCGCACTTTTCATACAAGTCCTTGCGCTCTGCTATTACACGTTCCTGAAATTCGGTCATTTCAATTTCTCCGCCACAACTCCGTGGCCGGAATAGGTACCGTACCGGTCAGTTCGCGACGGTGCCTGTTTAGCGCCTTCCGCCGCATAGACGTGCAGGGCCATCACCGTTCCAATGGAGATACTGATACTTGTCCAGACGGGGTAAGCGCTGTACGTCCTCCGCTCCGATGTAATCCTCGAAGTACTTCAGGTCAGCACGTTCCGTCATACCGAACAGACGCATCTCCAGACATTGCGAAGTGAAGCCACGCGGCACGCTCATGGGACGTCTCGCCGTGGCGAGCATCGAGACGCGCACGTGGCGTCCGTAATTGACAAGCCAGTAGAACTCTGGAGGCATGTGCGACGATCCCCACTGTGAGCCGCTGAGCATGTCCAGCTCGTCCACGGCAAAGATCATCCACCCAAAGGCGCGCACGATGATACTCACTGCGCGGAAATGGTCGGAGGGCTCACCGCTCCGAGGTTGGTAAAGGATGCGGAACCGGCGTTTGGAGTTGATGCGCAAGTAGGCTTCCAGATCACCTGGTTGAGAAATCATCTTGAAGCCGGGGAGCGCGTCCTCATGCCGGCTGAGTGTATCGAAGAAGGCCACGCCCCCGGAGCATAGGGAAAGCAACCGCCCCATCTCGGTTGTCTTCCCCATGCCCCGCTTGCCGCCGATGAATGTGCAGCCGCGAAGTTCGCCGTCCTGATATTCGCCGTCTATGAAGCCCCGCATTCACCCTCCGGCTTCCAACCTAGATTTTTGGCGGCATCTGCGAATACTTCTTCGGGGGAAAAACCCTCGCCTAGAGGGGGACCTACTACCCTCCTTGCAAATAGCAAATACCCCCATTTCAAAGCTTCTCTTTTTGAGATAAAACCGGCGCAAATATAGAGATCGGGATATCGGCGAGCAATGAATTCAAATTGAGAACTCAGAATCCCATCCTTTGTTTGGCTCATCCCTGCGCTCCCTTCGCCCAAAGGTCCATCTCGCACACGCGGCGCGCCTGGATGGCTGCATTGGGCTTTCCACCGGCAAAGTCCCATTTCTCTAGCTCGGCGCATGCTGCATCCACCTGTCCAGCGTTCAGCAAGCGGAGAAGGGTAGAGCCGGGTAGTCTGTCACCCAGGTTGAAGACGAAATCGACAAGAGCATCGAATTCGCCCTGGTTGAGCGGAATGGTCACATCTCGCCTGACGTGTTCCTCTGCCGCTGTTATATCGGCTTCCAGAATCGCGCCTGCTTCAACTGCGGTGATTCCCGTGGGAAAATTCTCTCCCGCCTTAATCAGATGGCCATAGCCAATCGTTGCTAGCCCGCACACATCTTTGTAAACTGTCAAGCGCAACCCCTCTTCCTGCTTGAGGAGCTGTATTCCTTCATAACTGATAAACATTTTCTCGTTCACTGTGTACCTCATTTCATGGGGGGAACGGCTCCATTAAGCGGGCCAGCAGGCCGAGTCGGCTGAGCCTGAATGGGCGTCTTTTGTACCATCGGTTTCTTTTCCTTGCGCTCCCGCGAAATGCTCACCTGCTGCATCACCTTGGGAGCAACGACCATTCCTGCTGCCATCAAGAAAGCCATGGCTCCCGGAGTCTCTTCGCACCAGCGCGAGAGAATGTCCGGCAGGTAATTGCCCAGGCGGGCCCAGAGTGAATTCAGGAGCTGAGCAGTCGGACGCCCCAGCATGCGCGCCTGGCGATCCGTTAGCCGCCAATGCTCCGACTCAAAGCGCTCACTGAGCCAGTCGAAGCATTCCGCCAGCACGTCCTGTACGTCCTGCGGTTCAAATGCCACCTGAGCCATCAGAGCCGCAATGGGGTCCTGGTCCTGCACGTCCCCCGGCGCGGCATCCCCGCTACTGCCTGCAACGTCCTCGCCAATCACGTCGGGGACGCCCTGTAGCAGCCTTTCAGACTCCTGGCTCAATTGCTCAGGAGACGAGCCAACCGATTCCACGCTTGATGGCGTCGAGGAGCGGATCGGCGTTACCTTCGCCACCGGAGCCGGAGCGCTGAAGAGATCCTTTATCCCCGAGAGCAACCCGCCGCCTTCCTCCGCTTGGCTTTCCACGCTGTCCGGCACCACTGTCGGAACGTCCACCGGCGGCGGCAGGTTTTTTGGCGCTCTTGGCTTCCGGGGCTTTGACACCTTGGCCATCGTCTTTTTTGCCCGCGGCTTCCGCCCCGGCTTTGTCTTCGAATTGCTTTCCATAGTTCCCAAACCTCCCGCAGTCGCCGCATTTACCGACCAGCGCGCCGCGCTTGTTCGCGTTGACGTTCACATTCTCACTGCCGCATTTTGCGCATTTGTAGGGCACGTTTTCCCCCCTTAGTTGAAATACACGCTGCATTGCACGTCGCCGAATAACTCAAAATCGTTGATCCCTTTTCGTTTAAAGGAACTGTGAGTTAAATACAAATCGGGGTAAGAGCCTGAAAGGTAAATCGAACAGTAACCGGTCTTCCCACAATTCGAACAGGTGCCGCGATACCCCCGCAGTTGACCTCCGGAAGAATCTTTTGTTACGGTCAGCGTTTCCTCTTTGCAACTCTGACATTTGAAGAGCATGGCTCATTCCTCTCAGCATCCAGTTGATTGCACGTGCGCCGCGTCAGCGGCGCACGTGGCCGCTTCTAGAACGGAAGATCATCGTCTGTGATGTACGTTCCGTCTTCAAGTTTGTTGCCCTTCTTGGGAGCGTCAAACGTGTTCTCAAGGCTGACCTTGATCTGGAATTTCCGCATCAAGTTGCCGTTGCGTTCCACGCTCGAATCGTCACCCAGGTAGACGATGGAAATAACGTGCCCAATGTCATGCGTCCTCAGCATCGTGTCGATCTGGTACGTGCCCAGAAAGCACTTTGCTTGACGCGTGTTGGAGTCCTCGACGGTATAGCGGATCGCACGCTGGCCTTTATCGCCAACCTCGATGCGCTCCAGCTTGAGCAAAACACCCTCAAGCATTTCGCCAAGCGCGAACTTAACAAACTCCGGTTCCTTGCGTTCGACCATGGTTAATTGGCTGCCAGACATAGCGGAAATTCTCCTCTTCTTTTGCGCCGAGAGCGCGGATCATTGGGCGGGGAACGGTGCCCGCGCTGTTGTGGTCATGGGGACGTTTCAGGTGCCAACGCCCATCCGGGGACATTTCAACATCGTGCCGATAAAACACGCCCATGCGCTCCCACATATTGAGCCCGCACGTGCACTTCATTTCGCCCCAATCGTCCATGTGGGCGGGGTCGAAAACCGTATCGAACTTTGCTCCATACCAAGAGCCGAACGTCTGGATCAGACGTGCACCTTTTACCGCGTCACAGAACTGCTCTACTGCATCCGGCACGTCGCAGAAATCAGCGGCTTTGGTGATGTATTTCAAGACTTCTTTTGCTGCCTTGTCGCGGTCATTGACGGGGCGCACGTCGATCACACGCGAGTTGCGCTGATTCCACGCGGTACGCTTGGCTATTTCAGCATCAGAGAGGCCGGAAATCGGTACGTGCTTCTTGAGCGTGTAGCTGTATTCCTGCACGCGGTTTGCTTCGCGTAAGCTCACCCAGTGGGCGAACTCGTCGCGGTCCTGCCGGGCCTTCTCTTCCCACTCTTCCCGCTCCATCTTGAGGAGCATCATCAGGGCCTGAACGTTGGTGGTGCGATGATTGTTCTTTACCTTGAAATCCGGGAGTTTTTTGCCCCATGACCGCGACCAGAGCCGGAGCCAGTCAAACTCCATCCGGTACTTGATCACGTTGAACGCATAGCTGCGCGTGTCGTGGATGTTCATTTTCTGGGCAGTAGAGGGAAGGGGAGAGCTGGCATCAGCCAGGATGTGCGCATGGATGTGCCAAGTCTGTTCCAGCCGGTTGTACGTGGTCTCGATGGAGTAGACTCCACCCTGGATGAACCCCTTGTATTGCGCCAAAAATGCGCGCACGCGCTGCCTGAAGAGGGTGTAATCATGCTTGCGGATGCTGGCCTGGTTGGGGATGGTCAGCGTGATGAAAATGGGGTGAGTCAATCGATCGTACATGGTCTTGATCTTCACCCGCGCCTGCTGGCTGCGCCGCCAGGCACAGAAAGGGCAGAGACGGTGGTTGCAGCCGATGGGGACGGCGATAACGCCGCTACGCTCCCCGCAGCACGCTGCACGGTATCCAATCCATTCCTGCTGGCAGCGCTCAAGCTGCATCATGATCTTTTCCCACTTGAGCACGTCGGCATTGCGGCCGGTCGGCTTGTTCTTCTTCAACCACTTCTCAACACGCTTCCAGCGGTCAGACTCTTTTTCTTCTGGAAGCGCCTTCTTTGCGGTCTCGTAAGCGTCCCACCATACGGCTTGGCCGTCGTCAGCGGGACGTGCGCAGTGTTTCTGGAAGATTTCAAAGACGGTCTGCCGGAGACGCGTATGCAAAATCTCTTGTTCGCGCCGTAAATCGGCTTCCGTGGACTGATTTCGGTTCCACTCAAAAACAGTTGTTGCTAGTTGTTTCTCCGTATCAAGTGAAGGGGCTTCGGCTCCGCCGAAGCGCGAGGCCCCCGCCTGCGGCACGGCAGAAATCGCCGGGGGCGATTTCCTCCGGCGGGTCCCCAGTCGAAGCGGGCGAGAGGGGGCTGTTCTTGGTTGCATCGTGAATAGAGGTGCTGTTGCCATCAGGCGCACTTCTCCCCTGTAAGGGCGCTATAGCACCGTGTAAGCGACCATTGGAAGGACCGGAGTAGCTTTTCCCCTTGAGGCGAGAAAGCGGGCGAAGGCGGAGCCAGCGCGAGAACTAAGCACCTCTCACAAATGCGGATGCTTTGCGCGTTCTTGAGTTGGCGCGATTTTGTTGCCGACCGGCGATAGAGAACGGGAGTGATTGACATGATCACAGGCGTCTCGCCGGCGGCCAGGTCTTTTGCCCCAAAGAGCGCTTGCTCACCGCAGCAAATACAGGCGCGCGTGTTCCAAAGTTTGCGCGTGGGTTTAGGCATTGGCCATTTCCTCTGTGTGAATCAATGTGCGGAGCTGGCGGATGATCGCCGCGGTGCGGCAGGGGCAAATAGAGACCTCCATGCAGGGCTCATGGGCGCGGGCATGGGCGAAGTCGAGCGCGGCGCGGAGATCCTCGGCATGTTTGGCCGGCAAGATCGTCGAGCGGTGCGTTTGAAGCATCGCGACAAGGCCGCGTGCGTGGAACCAATGGCCAAGCGCTTCATCCTCAAAGTCCGGCTCCAGCCGGCCGGCTGTGCCATAGTCGAAGAGCGCGGGCGTCAAGCAAAGAAGCAGATGGGAAGCTTGCTCCCAGAGGGGTACCGCAACGGGGTCAGTGTTGGCTCCGGTCATAGCTCACGGCCTTTCATTTTCGTCACAGCGAAGTAGGAAGAGAGAAAAGTCTCAGCGGCCGCGCGATCCTTCCAGCCGCGAATGCGTTCTTGAATCCCCGCCTGGATGCGTCCTGGCAGGGAACGGTAGTGCGAGACACAACAAAGGTGGTCTCCGCTGACCGCAATTTCGCAGCCAGGCCAACGACAGAGGCGAACTTTTACCGGAATGGGCATAGCTGACTCCTTTTGAATGGATCAGGGCGGCCGGCAAAAGCCGCCCCTCTCGCCCCTCGGTAGCTGACTAGGCGTTCCGAGCCTTGCGGCGCGCGTCCTGTCTGCGCGCCAATCTACGCTGATGAGCGTTTCCGCCTCGATCAGCCTCTGATTTTGGGTAGCAAAAAATACAATGAGGATCGGAACAACGAAAGGGCTCATCCTCTGATTCGGAGGGGAAGCAACTTTCATAGGTAAGCCCCATGGCTACGATGAAGAAAGCGATACAAATAACGCCTTCAAAGATCGGCTGAATCGAGTGCATTCGCTTTTTCCTTTCCGGCCGTCTCCAGCCGCTTTTCTTCCTGAATTTGCAATGTGCGCTCCATGGCTTTGAGAAGAACGCCTGGCCGCTGGATCTTGCGCATGGCTCGTGTGCAGATGGAAGCCGCTGTGCTTTCCGGTATGCCCAATGCAAGCCCGATCTGGGCATAGGTCATCAAGCCTGGCGCTCCAAGGGGCGACAGTGGGAGACAGAGAGGACCGGCTTTTTAGCCGGAAGCTCTGGCGCCATTGTGGCGAGGAGCATTCTTGCCAGCTTTTCGTGCCGGAAATGTCTCAGGGTTTTGGTGGAGTAAGTCGGGTCAAGAGCCTGAAGGCGCGCAATCAGCTCGGAGTGAGCTAGCACCTCAAGCGCTTTGAGGCGCGGGTCGGCGGGCGGCGCGGGATGGAGAAGAGCCTCCATGCGCACATCTTCCCGCCGATCGACGACGGGATAGAGCGCTTCCCGAATGGTCCGGGAGAGATGAAGCTGAAATTTATAGGCGGGGTGGTTCCGGTATGTGGGACCGTAAAGGGCGCGGGCAACACCCAGGCGAGCCTCGACGATTGCGAGGTCCGCCCGGTTGTAGTGCGCAGGATCTGAGGAAATAGGGGTGGGAAGAAGGACGGGAAGGGTTGATTGCATCCCGAGTTCTTCGTGCCGTTTCGCCGGGAACTGTATGAGCATAAAGGCTCATCCTGTCCGATAGGATCATCCTTACCAAACAAGCAGATCCACCAAACAAGATTACCCGTGTCCAGAAAGTCCGATAACGGATATTCTGTATAGTGAGCAAAAAATGAGCCCTTTACATCTTGTAGCGCCCCAGATCCTCGTCGTTGAGCCCTTCCAGCCAACCGCGCAGTTGTTCCCCTGTCGGGCCTTCAGGTGGACCGTTGGGGTTAAGCTTAGCGCTTTCCAAAACCTGTTCAGAGACATAGATAGGACAATCATTTCGTAGTGCCAGCGCAATGGCATCTGACGGCCTGGCATCTACAGTCATTAATTCCTCACCGTGACGTATCCAAAGCACGGCCAGAAACGTATCCTCTTTTAATTCAGAAATTACCACCCGCTCAAGTTTTGCGCCCAGGTGGCGGAGCAGGTTGCGGGTCAGATCGTGGGTCATCGGACGAGGCGCGGCTACCTTTTCGATCTCGATGGCAATTGCATTGGCCTCGAAGATTCCAACCCAAATCGGCATGACCGTATCCGAGGAAACGTCCTTGAGCACTACGATGGGCATGTTGGTGGCTGGGTCCATCATCAGTCCGCGAATCCTCATCTCGATGTCCATCGTTCCAATCCTTTCTCATACAGCAATCTAAACTGCTTCGCCCACCAGACTATTAGGATGTGTTGCGGTGATTCTAACCTGCTGATAGCTGCCTGGGGCGGGAGCAATCAGAGCAGACACGGTAAAATTAACCGGAATGTTCTGGCTGCAACGTCCGATAATCTGCGCGCGCGCCGCATTCGCACCCTCGACCATTACTTCAAGGGTCTGCCCTAAGCGTCTGGCATAATTGATCCTTTGAATCTCACGCTGACGGTCAAGCAATACTTGAAGGCGGTGAGCCTTTTCAGCTTCGGCGATGGAATCAATCATGGTTAGCGCCGGTGTATTGGGCCGGGCTGAGTATTTGAAGCCGAATACGACATCGTACTGCACTTCAGCCAGCAGATCCATGGTCTGGATGAAATCATCGGCGGTTTCACCCGGAAAGCCCACAATGATGTCGGTGGAGAGCGAAATCTTACGCCGCGCTGCTTTGATCCAGGAGATGCGCTCCAGGTACCACTCGCGGGTATACTCGCGGCTCATGGCCTTGAGAATGCGCGTCGACCCGGACTGAACGGGCAGATGTACATGGTCGCAAAGTGTCGGCACCGCGTCGATAGCCTCTACGATGTCGCGGGTAAAATCCCGAGGATGGCTGGTGGTGAAACGAACCCGGCGAATACCGGAGACCTCGCCCACAGCCGCAAGCAACTCGGCAAAGCTCCGCTTCCCTTCCGGATCCCTGTAGCTGTTGACGTTCTGGCCAAGCAACTGAATCTCGGAGTAGCCCATATCGGCGATGCGCCGAGCCTCGTCCAGAACCGACGTGGCGGTGCGGCTGCGCTCTTTGCCCCTGGTATAGGGCACAACGCAGTAGGCGCAGAACTTGTCGCAGCCTTCGATTATGGTGATGTAGCCGCGATGAGGATTTTTGCGTGCGGTGAACTCGGTCTCAAAAGTCTCGTCTGTCTGACGGTCATCAAGGCCAGTAATTCGCTTTTCGCCTGCTTGCAAGCGCGCCAGCATCTCAGGCAGTTTGCGATAGGAAGCCGAGCCGGAGACCAGCGAGACGTACGGAGCACGCTCGAAGATCTTCTCGCCCTCCTGCTGGGCCACGCAGCCAAGCACGGCAAAGCGCTTGCCCGCTTTGTGCAGACGTTTGTAGTCGTTGAGCCGGTTGAAGACCTTCTGCTCCGCTTTATCGCGGATGGAACAAGTGTTATAGAGGATCAGCCCTGCATCCTCTTCGTTCTCCACCTGCCGATAGCCCTCGTGCTCCAAGGTACCGATCACCTTTTCAGAGTCGTGGGCGTTCATCTGGCATCCGAAGGTCTCAAGGAAGAAGGTTTTTTCGGTTGCCATAACAAGTTTGAGTATACCGTGAATGGCAATCACGCGCAGATTCACCGCAGACTGGGCCCAAGGGAATCGAATTTGGATCTCAACTATTCACCTCGCTAAAAGGTCGTCAGACTCACCTTGAGCAACACGTTCTCATCGGACTTCAGATTCAGCCCGTAGTCCGTCTGATCGCCGTTCCATAGTCGGCGGGTCTTCCACTTCCCAGCCGCGTCGTAGCTTCCCTCCTCGACCTTGAGCCAGAACTTCTTCTTGCCGGGTGCGAAGGTAGGTGCGAAATCCACGCGAACGTGGTGGCCGGCAACGAGAAACTCATCCGCGCCGAGTTGCATCACCACCGCGCCCCCATCCACAGGGTTATTGCCCTTGGGCTGCATCCAGTCGCCGAAGGAAGGCATTCCGTAGGCCAGCAAAACATTCCAACGGTCGAAGGCGAGTGTCTGGCGGTGTTGCTCGGGATCTTCGGCGGAGCCTTTCACCTTGCCTTCCAGATTGCCCTGAGCTAAAAGGCGGGCAATCGGGGCAAGCAGTTCATATTGACGGGCAAAAGGTTTGAACGCCTCCGGCTCCATGGACTCGGGACCTGAAGCCTGGTTGCTGAAGCGGCTCAAGTCTAGGCCAAAGGGCGCCCAGCCGAGGGCCCCATGACCGATGGCGGCATACACATACCGGGCGTACTCCGCTGGATTACCGGTCTCGGGAACCAGCAGCGGATTGTCGGGCCGGTAGTAGAAATCAATGACTTTCAGGTATTTGGAATACTCCGGCATATAGATATCGGGCGCCAGCAAGTCGATGGAGGGAGCGGCAATCTTCCAAAGCGCGATTTCGTTGTCGGTAGGTGCGCCGGATTCGTAGCTGGGCGGCTTGCCGGGATTGAAAGGCTCGCGCAGCGCTGCATTTGCGTAGAGTGGCAGAGGGTATTCAGCTTTGCCCGCTGCGGCGATCTGCTCAATGTAGCTGGCTATGCACCAACCCTGAAAGAGTTCGTCAGCATCCTCGCCAAAGACCTCACGCCAGCTTCCCGGTTTTTTCCCTAGTCCGGCAACCAGTCTGCCTGGAACCGGCCCGGCAAAGGCCTTTTCAGCTTCTGGACCGTAATCCCGAACCGCACCCCATACACCGGCTTCATTCTCCACCTGGACCATGAGGACAGTATGTTGGGGATCGTTCTGGCGCAAATGATGCATGAGGGCGCGAAAGGCGTTCTTGTCGGCCTCCAGACGAGCCGGGGAGAAGGTCGAGGGCGAGTCCACCGTCTGACCGTCCTTGTTGACCACGAAGGGATATTTCTGCTGGTCCAGCTTGATCCATTCGGGCGTGTAGTGAGAACTGCCGTTCTTCCAGGTGCCGAACCAGAGCAGCACCAGACGCAGATGATGTTCGCGGGCCTGATGCAGTATCTGGTCCATCACGCTGTAGTCGTATTGACCTGGAGTAGCCTCAAATTGCTCCCAGTAGATGGGCAGTTCGACGGTATTGGCATGAATTGCTTCGGCAGCTGGCCAAACCTTGTTGAGATAATCCGGCCAGGCGCTGGAGTTGTTGGCCTGAATACCCAACATGAGGAAAGGCGCTCCATCGACGATCAGGGCGAAGTGGCCATTCTTTTGAACGATTGCGGGGATTTTGTGGTCTGTTTGAGGGGCGAATTGAGCGCCACAGACAGGCGAAGCTGCAAACATTTCAACAATAGCCAGCATAATCATCAACGCGAAAGGCGTTGCAACAAACCTGTTCTTCATCCGGCTTCCTTTTCTCGATCTTCTTCAAACGCAGCCAGTATACCTGCTTTTGGCTACTCTTGAAAAACAACTCAAACGTTTTTGTTCGAGGTCTTTCTGAGATATGTCGTCAGTCGGGGCGACCCGGCGGCGCTCGGATTTACACTATGAAGATCAGGAGTCTTCATAGTTCATGGATAAGTTTGTCATTCGCGGCGGAAATCCGCTGGTAGGCACCATTCGCGTTTCCGGAGCCAAAAACTCCGCGCTTCCCTGCATGGCCGCGGCCATTCTTACCGAGGACGAGATCATCCTGGAGAACATTCCCCAGGTGCGCGATATCGAGACCGAACGCAAACTGCTGGCCTCGATGGGTGCCGAAGTCGAGTTGGGCTACGGCAAGGCCCAGCACCGCACCACTCTCTGCTGCCGCAACCTCAGCGACCCGGTGGCCAAGTACGAGATTGTCAAAACCATGCGCGCCAGTTCGCTGGTGCTTGGTCCGCTGATTGCCCGTACCGGTATGGCCAGAGTAGCGATGCCCGGAGGCTGCGCCATCGGCGGCCGTCCTATCGATCTGCACATCAAGGGCCTGGAGAAGATGGGCGCAACCATCACCCAGGCGCATGGCTACCTGGAGGCTCGCGCCGAACGGCTGCGCGGTGCGCATCTGGTCTTTGACAAGATCACCGTCACCGGTACCGAAGACCTTTTAATGGCAGCCGTGCTCGCCGACGGCGAGACGCTGATGGAGAATTGCGCCCGCGAACCCGAAGTCACCGATCTGGCTGCACTACTCAGCGCCATGGGTGCTCAGATCGAAGGCGCCGGCACCTCGACGATTCGCGTGCAGGGCGTCAGCAAGCTGCACGGAGCCCGTCACCGCATCATTCCCGACCGCATCGAGGCAGGCACCTTTCTGATCGCCGGAGCCATCACTTCAGGAGATCTGATTGTGACCAACTGCAATCCCGGCCACCTCAGCGCGGTAATTTCCAAACTCGAAGAGGCTGGCGTGCGCGTCGATATTCTGGGGCCAGACACGGTACGAGTGCGTGCCGAAGGCTCACTGCGACCCGCCGACATCTCCACCGAGGAGTATCCCGGCTTTCCCACCGACATGCAGGCGCAGTTTATGGCGCTGGCCATCCAGGCCGACGGCGTCAGCATGGTCAAGGAAAACATCTTCGAGAATCGCTTTATGCATGTGCAGGAACTGGTCCGCATGGGCGCCAACATCAAGGTGGATGGACGTACGGCCACGGTGCGCGGCAGGACAAAGCTCTCTGCCGCCGCAGTGATGTGCTCCGACCTGCGCGCTTCGGCGTCCTTGGTGCTGGCTGCGCTGGTAGCAGACGGAGAGTCGATTCTCGACCGCGTTTATCACATGGATCGCGGCTACGAGCGCTTTGAAGAGAAACTGCGCGGCGTTGGCGCGCAGATCCGCCGCATGGGCAATGTCTTTCCAGTGCCGGAGGAAGATGGGGATTAGAAGCTAAAACATGGCGCAGAGGGATGCAAGCCGAGAACAAAAGTGTGTCCCGACTGTCGTCGCCACCCACCGGAGTAGTGTGCACAGGCCCTAAGTGGAACTTCAGTCCCTGCATGCTTAATACGTCCGTGCGGAAAGGCCTAAAAACCGACCCGCACTGGTTCCATCACCAGGTGAACGGCGAAGCGGGCATCGACGGTGGCTATGATCTGCTCAGCCAAGGCCAACACCTCGGCAGCCGTAGCACCTCCGCGGTTGATCAGAGCCAGCGTATGCCGTGAGGAGATTCCGGCGGATCCCAGCATGTAACCCTTGGCAAAGCCAGCCTGCTCAATCAACCAGGCAGCAGGCAGCTTGACCTGTCCCAAGCCGGCAGTATAACGCGGGGGCTCCTTGCCAGCAATTGCGGCGATCTGGATCGCTAGTTCTTCGTCCACCACCGGGTTCTTGAAAAAGCTTCCTGCACTCTGACAATCGGGATCGCCCTCAACCATACACATTCCTTTGGACTTCCGCACCCGGCGCACTAAAGCCGCCACTTCCACCAAGCTAAGTTCCCTGCCCTCAGTCTGAGCGCGTTCAGCCAGTGCCCGCTGCAGGTCTCCGTAACGCAAGGTCGGCGCACCGCCGGGGGTAAGGCGATAATCCACACGGGTGACGATATAGCGGCCACGATCGACAGAGTTGAAGCGGCTATGGCGATAGGCGAATCCGCACTCGCCGGCAGTGAACTCGACAAAGCTGCATTGCTCCAGATCGTAGACCCGAACCCGGGCAATGGCCGTGGACACTTCCTGCCCATATGCGCCAACGTTCTGTACCGGAGTTCCTCCGACTGTGCCGGGAATCCCGGCTAGACATTCTATTCCCGCGCAATTTTCTTCTGTTGTCCGCTCCACGCAGTGGTCCCAGGATTCGCCGGCGCCAACGCGATAGATGCGTCTGCCGTCATCCGTATCTTCAGCCGCGATCCCCAGCAGGCCGACCTTGAGCACCAGTCCATCAAAACCAACATCTGAGACCAGCAGGTTGCTGCCTCCACCCAGCACAAAGAGCGGCACACCGCGCTCGGCGGCCCAGGCGGCGGCTTCCACGATTTCGTCTTCGGTCGTGGATTCGCAGAACCACCGCGCCGGGCCACCGATGCCAAAGGTGGTGAAGGGCGCAAGCTGCTTGTTTTCTTCGATGAGCATGAATTCAAGGCTACAACATGGGAGTGCCATGCAACGCGGATTTGAAAAGCCTCAGACCTTTCAAATCGCTCAGTCGCCTTCCGGCGCATTCTCCAGCGCCTGTACCTTGCTGTGCTTGATCGAGTAGCCAAAGTAGATCACCAGACCCACCAACAGCCACAAAATCATCACCGTCCAGGTGATCAGCGGCAGGCGGCTCATCACGAACAGCGCCGTCAGAATGCCCAGGATCGGCACCAACGGCACCAGCGGCGTCTTGAAGGGCCGCTCCATCTCAGGATGACGCACGCGCAGCACCCACACACCTGCGCAGACGATGGTAAAGGCCAGCAGCGTGCCGATATTCACCAGGTTGGAGAGAATGTCGATATTCAAAAACGCCGGCATGATGGCCACAATTGCGCCCACCACAATTGTCGAAATCCATGGCGTGCGGAACTTGAGATGGATGGCGGAGGCCCACTTGGGCAGCAGTCCGTCCTTGGACATGGAGAAGAAGACCCGTGACTGGCCCAACAGCATGACCAGCATGACCGTCGCCAACCCAAAGACCGCGCCGGTCTTGACCAGAATCGAACCCCAGCTAACGCCCGTCACATCGATGCCCAGAGCCACCGGATCGGCCACATTGAGTGTCTTGTAGTTGACCAAACCGGTCAGCACCGTCGAGACCAGGATGTACAGAATCGTGCAGACCACCAGAGAACCCAAAATGCCAATCGGCATATCCTTCTTGGGGTTCTTGGCCTCCTGCGCGGCTGTCGAAACGGCGTCAAAACCGATGTAGGCAAAGAAGATCGACGAAGCACCAGTGGCAATACCCATGAAGCCGAAGTTGCCTTTGCCGTCAGAAGGAGGCAGGAAGGGATGCCAGTTGTGGAAGGCCAGCGAGGGGTGCAGCACGATAAAGTAGCCGCCCAACAGCAGAAAGATGCCTACAATGCCCAGCTTGACGACCACAATCGCCGAATTGAAGTTGGCGGATTCCTTGATGCCGATGACCAGAACCGTGGTGATTAGCAGAATGCCCAGCATCGCCACCAGGTTGAAAAATCCCGTTACGTGCGGCAAGGAGGAGACATTCACACCGGCAGGCAATGCCGCCAGTGGCTGCCACTGCTCTTGAAAGAAGTAGAGCTGGGTTCCCGGAACGGCAGTCAACTGCGGCGGAATGTAGATGTGCAATTGCTGCAAGAGGCTGTTCAGGTAGCCCGACCAGCCCGAGGCCACGGTAGCCGCGCCAAAGGCGTACTCCAGCACCAGATCCCAGCCGATGATCCAGGCCACAAACTCGCCCAGCGTGGCGTAGCCGTAGGTGTACGCCGAACCGGCGATGGGAATGATGGAAGCGAATTCGGCATAGCACAATCCGGCAAAGGCACAGACGATGCCGGCCAGTACAAAGCTCAGCGAGACGGCCGGCCCGGCATGAAGCGCGGCGGCCTTGCCCGTGAGCACAAAGATACCTGCGCCGATGATGGCGCCGATGCCCAGCGTGATCAGGTTGAGGGCGCCCAGCGAGCGTTTGAGAGTGTGCGCACCCTCTTCACTCGCTTCTTGCGTGAGCATCGACATGGGTTTAATACGAAGCAGCCTGGACATAAGTGAGGGAGTTCCTCCGCAGCGGGGAAAATGATTAATTGGAAGTGGTTGCTTCAGGCATTTGTGCCGTGGAGCGACGCCGTGACCAGAACAGATAGACAGGGATGCCGAGCAAAACCAGCACCAGCCCCGGCCACGTGTACTGCGGCTTGTACCTCAATAATACGACGCAGATCCACGACGCCAGCAGAATGTAGAAGGCTGGCAGCACCGGATAGCCCAGCGCCTTGTAGGGTCTCGGCGCGTCAGGCTTCTTCACCCGCAGCACAAACAGTCCCCCGATGGTCAGGATGTAGAAGACCAGCACTGCAAAGATGATGTAGTCCAGCAACTGCCCATAGGAGCCGGAGACGCACAACAGTACCGTCCAGCAAGCCTGTACGATCAGTCCCGCGACCGGCGTCTTGTAGCGCGGATGCAGCTTACCGACGGATTTGAAGAAGAGTCCATCTTGACTCATGGCGTAGTAGACCCGGGCTCCGGCTAGAGTCATGCCGTTGGCGCAGCCAAAGGTGGAGATGAGAATAGCCGCCGCCATCAGATAGGCTCCCCCGGAGTGAAAGATCTGCTCCAGCGCTGCCGTGGCCACGCGATCTTCAGAGGCGTATTGAATGCCCCGCGTCATCACTGTAGCGCCATGGGGGTCGCCATGCAGCGGCAGCACCAGCAGATAGGCGAACGAGACCAGAATGTAGACCGTCAACACAAAACCCGTGCCCAGAATCAGCGAAAGCGGAATATTACGCTTGGGATTTTTAACCTCGCCTGCGGTAAAAGTGATGTTGTTCCAGGCGTCAGCTGAGAACAGCGAACCGACCTGCACCACCGCCAGAATCACCAGCAGATTCACCCAGACCGTAGGCCCACCCGCGCCAACCTGTACCGGATGCATCGAGTTCCAGTTTTGCCAGAAATGGCCGGAGGCGAAGTTGGCCTCCCAGGCAGTCGCGCTGCGCCCCACTGTAAAGGCCAGCAAGATCAAACCCGCCAGCGACAGCGCTTTGGCGGTAGTAAAGATGTTCTGAATCAGCGCGCCCAATCGCACGCCAAAGATGTTGACCACCGCCAGCAGGACGACAATCAGAATGCCGGTCAGATTGGCGGTGCTGACGCCGATCTCCATATTGCCCAGCACCATCGGGCCGACTTGAAGTGCGGGAACATGGGCGATGTGCCACAGCCAGTGGGTGGTCGAAATTCCGGGAAAGAAAACTCCCAGAAACTTGCCAAAGGCCACGCAGACGGCGGCGATGGTCCCGGTTTGGATCACAAGGAAGAGTGTCCAACCGTAGAGAAAGCCCCACAGCGGCCCCAGCGATTCGCGCAGATAGACGTACTGGCCGCCCGCCTTGGGCATCATCGCAGCCAGTTCGCCATAGCTAAGTGCGCCAATGATGGTCAGCACCGCCGTCACGATCCACGCCCCCAACAGCAGAGCCGGAGAGCCTGTACCGCGGGCGATATCCGCATCGACGATGAAGACGCCCGAGCCGACCATCGATCCAATGACCAGTGCGGTCGAACTGAAGAGACCAAGGCTCTGTACCAGTCCGGATGCGCCGGCTGGAGCGGTAGAAGATGAGTTGGATTGAAGCTCGTTCACTTGCTCTCTGTTTTATCCGATCTGGAGGGAAAAGTCTTTCTTTTTCCGAGAGATCCTGACGGCGTCCTTATGCCGCGTCGGACAACTGCCACACCACCTATTGCTTCCAGCGCAGTAAAAAGTTGGTCAGATCGGCAGATTTCAAGTGGCGCATGTCTGCGAATTCACCATTCTTCTGGCTGAAGATCAATTCCCCTTTTTCATCTAGAACCGCCAATGCCGGATAGCCTTTGTCGAGTGGAATCGAATACCTGTCGGCGAGATTCTGGTTGGCGTTGCGAGAATCGTTGGAATCTCCGTTATCGATGTTGACGAGGACGTGAATGAAGTTGGATTCCACAATTGATTGATTGTTCGCATCGTGGAAGTAACGGTCCAGCGTCTGGCAGTCTGGACAGGAGCTCTCGCCAAAATCCAGCAAGATGCGCTTGTGGTTGCTCGATGCGGCTTGTAGCGCCGCTGACAGGTTGGCCCTGGCCTGTGTTGCGGGAGGGTATATGCCAGGGCTTTGATGGAGGACATGGGCGATCAAAAATCCGTAACCGACAGCCAACACGATAGGAAGAGCGATCAACCCGGCAAGTTCTCGTCGCTTTAATGGCTGAACGAGAGGCTCTTCAGCAGGCACTGGAGCATCATCTGGATCGCATGTGAGCGCTTTCGGCAATTGCACCGGACGGATTGCTCTCTTGATCCAGACCGCGGCGAGAAACCACCAGACCAAAGGCAGCAAAACCGTCTGTATGTCCAGGGAATGATGGCGCATAAAGTGAAGGACCGAATTGACGGTGAACATCGCAGCGGCCAGTACGTTCATCTCTGCTGAGAGAATTCCCTGCCAGCGCTTGGCAGGCTTGGCACAGCGAGCCGAGGAGGCAACAATCTCTGCACGGGTGACCAAAAAGCTGCCCGTCTTCAACTTGCGAGCAATGGTCTTATAGAGAATCCAGCATGGAAGAGTCAGCGGCAGTACGATCAGCCCCAAAAGCAGATACGAGAGGAGCTTGGGAAGACAATTGATCGTGTCGCTTCTCCAAAATCCATAAAACAAAGCTGCCAAACTGAGAAAAAAGACCACCACCAGCACTTGACTCAGAATATACCCGGCCTGCGGCCAAAAAGGCTTGTCCGGCCCGTACTTGTCCAGATTCGCCTTCCGCTTGGCAACCAACTCCGTGAAGGTGAGCAAAAATCGGCCTGTAGTCCACTTTCTGTGCAGTAAATGCCCCCCAAAATACAGTGGGAGCGCCGCTAAAAGAGTAACGATCGTGATCGCCGGAATGCGTATCCAGGTGGACACGGGGGCGAGGAGAATGGGAAACAACTTGACGCACAAATAGACCAATCCGATCATCGCGATCGTAAGTCCGACACCGGACCAGCGCTGCATTCGAGCAACTTTCCGCTCATCCTGCGGGTTAGCTGAGTCGTTCATTCCATCTCCCCTCGCTCGTTTGCTGGTCTATCCCAGTAGCGACTTCCACTTGCGGAACTCGGCAGCAGGATCAGTCTGACGAAAGAGCGCACCGGCGATTGCTAAAACATTGGCGCCAGCCTCCAGCGCCGAGGCAGCGGTCTCCAGGGTGATACCGCCGATGGCAACCAGTCTCGGACCAGGTCCAGCCAACTGGCGCATATGGCGAACGCCCTCGATACCAATGGGCGGCTTGGTGACATGCTTGGTGCGAGTGGGAAAGACCACGCCCACGGAGAAGTAGTCCGCGCCGGAATCGAGTACGCCGGGCAGGAACTCGGTTCCGCCGCCCAGGGTGCCGATGATGCGTTCCGGTCCCAGCAGCTTGCGCGCCTCGGCGGGAGGCAGATCGCCACCGTCCACATGGACGCCGTCAAAGCCAGTCTGTTCAACCAGATCGGATCGATCATCGAGAATCAGCTTTACCTGTCCGACAGGCAGCGCCGCGCGCAACAGGGCGGCGTCGGAGAGCAGCTCAGATTCCGCTCCGTTTTTATTGCGGTATTCCAGCAGCGTGACGCCCGCCTCGGCAAGTTCGCCACCCAACCGACGTAAAAACTCTTCGCGGCCAGTTGCGGGAATAAACGAGGAATCCAGAATGGGATAGATCTTGGGAAATGCGTAGGTCGACATGAAGACAGGATAGTACATAGGACAGGGATCAGGGATCAGGGATCAGGGATCAGGGATCAGGGATCAGGGATCAGGGATCAGGGATCAGGGATCAGGGATCAGGGATCAGGGAAATCCTAATGGTCTGAAGTGCTTTGTCAATATCCAGTTGTATGCGTGCAGGTTTGGCGTGCCCTGGCACCAACTGATCCCTGTTCCCTGATCCCTGTTCCCTGATCCCTGTTCCCTATTCTGCTACTCTCAAGGAAGTGGCAGTCGACCTTATCCCTATCTTTGAAGAGGAGTACCGGGCGCTGCGTCCACGCGCGCCGATGCCGGCATTCCGCATCCGTTTTCGCCGCTTTGTCTCGCTGAACACCACGATCCGGCTGCGTGAGGGAGAGTTGCGGGTCAGCCTCTCGGACCTTCTGGAGGGCGCGCCGGAGTCGGTACTGCGCGCCATCGCTCACATTCTATTGGCAAAAATTTACAAGAAGCCCATCGATGCCGGGCACAATCAGCGCTACAAGCGCTTTGCATCCTCGGCGGCTGTCACCAAACAGACGGAACTGGTGCGCGCCACCCGCGGCAGCAAGCGTTTCTTTGGCCCCGAAGGCCGTTTTTATCATCTGGATGAGGTCTTTGATTCACTGAACATGCGCTTCTTTGGCGGATTGCTGGGCCGTCCGCAACTGACCTGGAGCGAGGGCATGGCCAAGCGCGCTCTGGGCCATTACGATGCGGCCCACAACACCATCGTGGTCAGCCGCGTATTTGACCGGCCTTCGAGCCCGCGCTACGCCATCGAGTACCTGCTCTATCACGAGATGCTGCACCTCAAGCATCCGGTACGCATGAACGGCACTCGGCGCAGCGTTCATCCCCGCGAGTTCAAGGCCGAGGAGGCGCTCTTTCCGCAATTGAAAGAGGCGCTGGCGTTTATCAAGAGGTTGTAAGAGAGCTTTTACGCCTTCGCCTCGATCGCACCCTGATCCGATCCCTTGTGCAGCCCAGCCCAGACGATCAGCGCGATTCCGGCGACCACCGAGCCGATGCTGGCCAGTTGCGCGTTCGAGAGTTGCCACACCACCGGGGGATTGCGGCGGACAAACTCTACCGAGAAGCGGGCAATGCCGCTGAGCAGCAGGTATTCGCCGACGATAGCGCCGGTTCCCCGCTGTTTGCCACCGCGTAGCCACAGCCAGCCACCGATGAGCAGCCCCATGATCAGCTCATAGAGGGGCGTGGGGTGCACGCGCACTCCCGGCGGCGTGGGGTCGATGCCGTTGGGGAAAGCCATGCCCCAGGGCAGTTTGGTAGGAACCCCATAGCAGCCGTCGCCGCTCAACAGGCAGCCCAGACGTCCGATGCCGTAGCCGATGGCCGCGGCGGGCGCAGCCAAGTCCAGCGTCTTCAGCGCGCCGATCTTGCTCCACCAGCCCTGAAAGAGCAGCGCGGCAATGCCAAGGGTGAGGCCGCCGAACCAGGCAAAGCCGCCCGTATCCCACAGTACCCGCCAGCCCATCTGGCGAAACTCGATAGGGGTGTCGAGGACGTGCCACAGCTTGGCGCCTACGATGCCGCAGACAGCGGCCACGGCCACCATGCTCACGGCGTCGGCGGTAATCTGTGCGCGGTGGAAGCTGCGGTCCATCACAAAGGCGGCTGCCACCATGGCCAGCCATAACATCAGGCCGAAGGTGTTCAGATGAAAGGATCCAATATGCAGATAGGGCAACATGTCCTAACAAGTATAGACGGGCAGGCTCAGGTTCTTCCCTGCCCAGAAGGTTGATTCGTGGGCAAACGCATCAAGAAATGGCGAAGATCGCTCCCTGAGAGAGAGGTTTCCTCAAGGAAGGCGTTTTAGCCGCTCTACCGTTTAAATTCAGTTAGATAAATATTTTATAGGGGGGTAGGGGGTAGGCATCCTAGAAGAAAGATTGGTTGTGCTCACTCCACCCACGTGCTGGGAACGCCACTGATTCCATTGTGCGCCGAGGAGGGAAAATGAACTGCAAATTGCGGCACGACTCATGCAAGTTCACCAAAACAAAGAAGTGATAAAAATCCGTGCCTAAAGGCCCGGACTAACGCTTCCTCTTTCAGGGGCCTGAAGGCCCCTGCTCCTTCCGCAAACTACTAGCCCAAGTTTCAATCTTCGCGGGTCGGAAATACCGGTGCCGGACTGTTACAAAGCCTGACGAATCCGGTTTTTTCCGCAGCCTGTAAAGTCGTGCCCTTTAAATACGCAGCACTTGATAAACAGTACCTGCAAACAGCAAAAACCCCACGCCTCCGAACGAGACGTGGGATTTTTGGTTTTGGTGAAGAGTCGGTTACCGCTCCGACTCCGGCTTGTCGTCATTCTCCTCGACCGGGGGTTTCGCCGCGGCGGCTAGCGCTGCTGCCTCGGCGGCATCGATGGTCTCGGTGTCCAGTCCATGCTCGTGGCGATAGTGCGCGAGCGGCATCTTGCCGTCCCACCACGCCCCGTTCATGGGATAGACATCGGGATCGAAGAAGACCTGGTAGAAGTGCCAGACCAGAATCGCCAGCGTCGCCAGAATCGCCTCGTAGAAGTGGACCGAGGTAGCCACATCCACCCACCAGCGAGCCAGCAGGTTGCCCACCCAGACCTTGGCCCACAGCATGATGCCGGTGACGGCCATCAAAGCTGTTCCCCAGACCAGAGCCCAGTACTCAGCCTTTTCGGCGTAGTTGAAGCGGGCATATTTGGGTTTTTTGGCGCTCAGTCCGAGATAGTAGCGCATAGTCCCGATGAGGTCGAAGATGTCTCTGGGAACCGGCGCCAAGTCGTAAATCAGCTTGCGGCCCTCACGGGTCACCAGCGCATAAGCGATGTGATAGAAGCCGGCGGCGATCAGCACCACGCCGGCGATGCGATGAATGATGCTGCGCAGTCTTTCGCCGTTGCCGTTGCCCAGCAACTCCGCGATCCAGGAGTTGGGGAAGCGCAGCGCAAAGCCGGTCAGCACCAGCACGATGAAGCTGCTCAGCAGAATCAGGTGCTGCCAGCGCTGATTGACGCTCATGCGGGTCATCATCGGATTCTGCATCCGCCGCAACTTGATGGTCTTGGCGCGCCAGATGATCAGGTTGTGCAGGAACATGCCGCCAATGACCAGGAAGATCAACGGCAGGTAGATCCAGCGCACCCAGCGGGTGGCGACGGTGCCCAGGTCCTTGGATGCTCCGCCATCGATATGTACCTTGTTTTGCGTGAAGCGCTGCGTTACGCCCTTGTGGCACTGTCCGCAGGTAGCGTCGAGATTGGCGTGATTGATGGTGGAGCGAGGGTCGCTGGAGGGAAAGATATTGTGAACGCCATGACAACTGGCGCAGTTGGCCACTACTGCCGAGCCGCCCTCGGAGGCCAGTCCGTGATAGCTGTCGAGGTAGGTCGAAACCCGGTTTCCGGCTACGCCAAACTCCTGAGTGAGCCGCACGCCGTCGTGGCATTTGGCGCAGGTGGTCCGAGCCAGATTCTGATCCGAGACCGAGGAGTTGGGATCGATGTGTGCCTTGATGGAGTGGATGCCGTGGCAATCCGTGCAGACCGGGGCCAATCCGTTGCCCTTGGCGATTCCCTGCCCGTGAATGCTCTGCATGAAGGTGTTGGCGACTTCGGTATGGCACTTTCCGCAGGTCTGCGGCACATTGAACTTGTAGATCGGCGATTTGGACTCGTTGGCAGGCAGAATCTCGTGCGAGCCGTGACAGTCGGTGCAAACCGCGGCTTTGGTTGAGCCTTTTTCCGTGGCGAGTCCGTGAACGCTGGACTGGTAGGAGATGAACGACTGCGCGTCCTGTCCGTTGGACTCCATCAGGAACTTCTGCCCGTGGCATTTGCCGCAGGTGGAGGGCACATTGGAATGGCTTACCGGCGACTGAGCGTCACTGGCGGGCAGAATATTGTGTGCGTCGCCATGGCAGTCGCCGCACTCGGCCGCGGGTGATTTGCCGTTTCTGGCCGGCTTGGAGTGGGAGCTGTGCTCATAGGCCGTCTGTGCGTCGGCGTGGCAATCGGCACAAAGCACCTTTTTGGGCGTCGTCGCGTGGGCCAGGTCCTTGACGTCCTTGTGGCAATCAACGCAGGCGAAGAGGTCGCCGTGGATGGAGTGCTTGAGCTTCTTTTGATCGACAAAGAGGCTGACGGTTTTGCCGTTCTCCTCGTTGGTCAGGGTGGAGTCGGAGTGGCAGGCCAGGCAGTCTGCATCTTTGGGCTTGTGTTGGGCACGAGCAAGGCTGGACCCGGCAAAAAGAAGCAGAACTATTGCCGAAAGAATGATATGGAACGGAAAAAGGCGCAAGTTTTTCACGCCCCAAGGAGATATTCTGGCCCCGTCTTCAGGCTGTGATTGGAGTCACAGGGTAAATATTCCATGAAAACAGCATTTCAGCAGTGCATTTCTACAAAGTGTAAGGACTCCGAACCCTAGGCATTCCGGAGGGAAAATCCCTTGAATTGCGGGTAATCAAAACCCTGCCTGAGCTCTCGGAAGTCGCCTGAATGATCGCATCCGGCAGCTTGATCTTGCGTTCCCGGCGGATGATAACGGCCTGTTCGGCAATTTCGGCGGTAAGGGGCACAGTGAAGAAATTAAGCAGAAAGCGCCTTGAATCAGCCTCATTGGTGGCTGTTGACCCAGCCATTACCTCCATCCAGGAAACGATGCTGATCGCCCGGTCGGAGTACAGATCGCACTCGACGCGGGCCGCGGTTTGGCCGCGCAGATAGTCGATGAGGATATTGGTGTCGAAGAGAACAGGCGTGATTACCATTCGTCCCGCATCTTCTCTTGATATTCCAATCCATCCGTGGGGAAACCGGCCCATAAACCGAAGGCCTCATGGTTCATCTTCTGGCGGTGCGGCGCAAGCGAGGCCGAGACTGCCTGGCGGACAAACTCCGCGCGAGAGATGGAAAGCTTTTTAGCCACTGTCTTGAGCAAACTGAGGTCTTCTTCGGGAATGTCGATGAGGGTACGCATGGTCCGCCCCCTTTTTGAGCGATATACCATCATCGCACGAAGCGATATCAAAAACATATATCAATCAATCGATGCATGGTACGAACAATCCAGCCAGAAAAGCAAAGGGACGAGCCGAAGCCCGTCCCCGCTGTTTCTGAGTCACTAGTCCCTCAGTCCCTTAGTCCCTGCACTTAAATGAAGTACGCACTCAGCGTCAGCACCAGCAGGGTCAGTCCGATGAAGATGGCGGTGAAGCCGACGACGCGGGAGAAGTTGAGCTGATAGCTTCCCGGCGCTTCGCCCAGTCTGGACTCCAGTTTGCCCTCTTTGACCAGCCGCTGATACTCCAGCGGACGCTTGTGGGAGAACTCCTCTTCGCTCTCCACGCCGGTAAAGATCACCATATCCATGGGGAAGCTGCCCGGGCGCAGGTGGGTGTTGACGAAGTGGATGGAGAAGATGAAGAGGATCGCCAGCAATCCCTCATCGCTGTGGATGACCAGAACCGCATTCAGCGCCCAGCCCGGCAGGAAGTGCGCGAAAAAAGGCGCAAACCACATGGCGTAGCCGGAGAAGCCGATCACGAGCATGCCCCAGAAGACCGCCCAGTAATCAAACTTCTCCCAATAGGAGTAGCGATCGAACTGCGGCCGCTGGCCGAGGCCCACGAACCAGCGCAGGTGGCCGAGCAGATCCTTGGCGTCCTTGAAGTTGGCCACCATGGAGCTGTATCCCCAGAAGACGCCCTTTTGACGATGGATAAAGGCGTTGGTGAAGATGTTCTTGACGTGGTTGAGAAAGGCCAGCGTCAGGACGATGGCGCAGAGCTTGTGGAAGAAGAGAATGCTGCCGAATCCGCCGACACCGGCGGCAAAGCGGCGAGCCCACAGGCTCTCACTGAAGCGCATGGGCAGGCCGGTAGCCGCCAGACCCAGAAAGGTCGTGAACAGCACCGCATGCATATAGCGCTGGGCTGCGGTAAAGCGCTTGAAATAGCGTTTCGGAGGCGCAGTCTGCTCACCGCTCGCGGGTACGTTCTGCTGCTCTAAATCAGACATGCTTGTCTCCTTCCGCAGTCTTGTCAGCGGTCTTGTTGCGGAATTGCTCGTAGCGCGCGCGAATCAGCCACAAGATGGTGTGAATCACAAAGAATGTGAGCGTGCCGACCAGCAGCAGGTTCATGAACAGGCGGATGTAGTAGAGCGCCGGATTCAGTTTGCGAACGTGGGCGTTGGCGTGCGGCTGATACTGCACAAAGCTCTTGTTGGCCCCGGCATGGCACTTGCCGCAGGTGGTGACCAGATTGGCGGGGTTGACCGGCGAGAGAGGATCGCTGGTGGGACGCACTTCGTGCGCATCGTGGCAATCCCAGCAGCGCGCCGTCTGCACATAACCGCCCAGCGAACCGAGCTGCGAGTGGAAGGTGTCGCGGTAGGTGGAGAACTTGTCCTTGTGGCAGGAGCCGCAGATTGGCGTGGACTGCGTACGGAAGGCATCCGCGGTGGGCTGCAGGATGGCGTGCGCGGTGTGGCAATCGGAGCAGACCGGAACATTCTTGTTACCCGCGAGCAGAGCCTTGCCGTGCACGCCGTTGAAGTAGTCGGCGGCGATCTTGGCGTGGCACTGGCCGCAGGTGGCGGGAATGTTGGCCTTGTTGGTCGGGCTCAGCGGATTGGTGTGGCTCAGGATGTTGTGCGAACCGTGGCAGCTCTGGCAGTTGGCTGCCACCAACAGGCCTTCCTTGCTCAGCGCATAACCATGGATCGAATCGATGTACTTGGGATAAACGCTGTCCAGCTTATGCTTTTGCCCCATGCCGCCGTTGCTGTGGCATTGGCCGCAGGTACGGGGAATGTTGAGGGGATAAACCGCCGAGCGGGCATCGCTCTTGGGGAAGATGGCGTGCGCATCACCGTGGCAACTGGTGCAGGGATGGTCTTTGCCGTCTTTATGGACGCTGCCGCCCAACTGAGTGGCCTGATCGGCGTGGCAGTTCTTGCACTGCACCGGCTGCAGGTGGTCGGGGTGCGGATAGTCCTTGATGTCGGTGTGGCAGTCCTTGCATTGCAGCACTCCATGGATGCTGGAGCCAAAGACCTGCCCATCGACGCCCACACTGTGCCCGTTGGCGTCTTGCAAAGTTTTGTCGGAGTGGCAAGCCAGACAGTCGGTGTCGGCATGGAGCTTGGCAGGGGCAAACGCAAACAGCAACGCGACCAGCCCCAAAGCCAGCATGCCGTGGCCAAAACGCCTCAGCCAGCCCTCAAAAATCCCTTTTCGTGTTGCGGCGTCGATCATTCTGCCGTCTTCTTTCTCCGGAGATGCAGCACTTCCGGCTTTTACCAGGGCAACCCGGCGGGAATGCGGCTTGAATCTCCAGGCGCTTCTCGCACAAAGTGTGTTCTTAAGGAATCAAGCCTTGGGGTGTATTCAGGCAGTGACCAGGATCACAACATAAGGGAGAACGGGAAGCAGAATCCTTTTACCGCAGGCATGTGATGCGGGGGACTTAAATTTCACAACAAACCAGCATCATGCGCCTTGCAGGACAACCTAAGAGGTTTCCTATCAAGGACATTACTTGTCCATGAGGACACCCTTCGGGAGATTTGCGGCCCTCCAGAGTGATGCGGGTCACTTGCCAGCATGAGCCTGCTCCTAGAGAATGAATGCGCTGTTTGAGGATGTAAAAATGGCCACACTTGTTGCCCCGGAAACGAAGACCATGTTGACTCTCCCTGGAGATGCGGTACGCCAGATTCAATGGCGCTTCGCCGACCGATTTGATTTGCAGATGCTGGTGCAGTCCGCTCGCGGAGTGGCGCGCGGCATCATCGCCCGGCTGGTTGCCGCCGGCGAGCGCAACCACCACGAGTGGACCCCCGCCAAAAACACCATGCTGGCCGAGTTCGACCGCAGCGGCATCACAGCCGCCTTCATGGAGCCGGAAGAGGGCGGATTCATCAGCGGTCCCAAAAATCTGGCCCTGTCCCTGGCCGCCTTTGAGCTGGCCTGGGTCGATGGCGGCGCGGCCACCGGTAGCCTGGCCGGTTTTCTGGCCCTGGCCCCCATCCACGAGCGTGGAACCGCCGAGCAGATTCAGCGTTACAAGAGCCTGAGTGCTCCGCCCCAGCCCGGCGAAGATCGCGAACCATGGCGTGGAGCCTTTGTGCTCACCGAGCCTATCCCCTACGTGGGCGTCGATACCGGCATGTTGAGCGGCAAGATGCGCGTGGCTGAGTGGAAGGACGGCGAGGAGCCCTGGCTGCAGGTTGACAAGCGCGGCCGCTTCATCACCAACATCGCCTTCGCCAACTTCGTTACCGCCGCCGTCAACAGCGACGATGAGCGCATCAAGGGAAGCTGCGTCATCATCCTCGAAGAGGGAGACGAAGGCATCTTCGACCACGGCACCCCGACCAAGAAGCTGGTGCATCAGCTCTCCTCGACCGGCGATCCGATTTTTAACCTCAAGGTTCCCGCCAGCCGCATCGTCGGTGGCTACACGGTGAAGGACGGCGTGATTGTACCCAACTACAATCACGGCGAAGTGATCGAAGCGGTCTTCAAGCGTACCCGGGTTGCCGTGGGCCTGATGACCTCGGCCAAGCTGCTTTCGGCGGTTGAGCCGGTGATTCGCTACCAGCGCGAACGCTTCCGCGGCGCGGAAGGCGCAAAGCCGGGCTCGATCCGCTACGAACAAGGCATTCAGCAGCGTGAGGACGCATTGCATCGTCTGGTCGAGGTTTGGGCCACGGGCGAGGCAGCAACCTCGCTGGGCTTTGCCACGGCGCGGCTCTTTGACGCTTTGGAGCCCATCGAAAAGATAAAGACCGCCATGCTCAAGGAGCGCGGCATTCAAGGCGGCCGCTCCGAGATGAAGGCCCTCAAGGAGAGCGAGCAGAAAGCCGTCGAGCTGCTCTCGCTCAAGGCTGACGATCCTCGCCGCATCGAACTGGAAGCCGATCCGCTGGTGCAGTATGTCCTGATGGACGCCGAAACCAACGTGATCTGCCCCGCCACCAAGCTCTGGAACACCGGCCACGGCACCAACATGCTGCGCGAAGCGGTCAGCCTGATGGGCGGCTACGGCATCACCGAGGATTGCCCCGGCTTCCTGGCCAACAAGTGGATGGACGCGCAGTTGGAAGCCACCTATGAAGGTCCCGAGGCCGTGCAGCGCCGCCAGTTGACCGTAACCATGACCGGCGATGTCTTCCTGGCCCAATTCCGCGCCTGGACCCGCGAAATGCGTGGAATTGCCAGCGAGAAGCCGGGAACCGGCGCGTGCACTCTGGCCTCGGCAATGAACCTGTGGCTGTGGACACTGACCTATCTGCAAAAGGCCACCGACCCCAGCGGCGCAAAGCTTTACCACGGACAGCGGCAGGGTGTGACCTTTGCGTTGGCCGATGCATTGTGCTGGCTGCTGGCCTCGCGCTACCAGATTCTTGATGTTTTGGAACTGGAAGCCCAGGGACCAATGGACCCGATCGTCGCGGAAGGTCTGGAAGGCACGGTGCAGTTCTTCAGCGACCTCTGCCACACTCAGGCAGCGCAAGCCGCCGGTGAAGTCTCGCGCATCTGCGCCGAACTGGTCTTCGGCTACAACTGCCATCCGTCGTGGGACGAGGAAGAGCATCGTGGATGCTTCCTGAGTTCCGAGTTGGATGCCTATGAAGAGACCATGCCGGGAATTTCGGCAATGGCTCTGGACGTAATCGCCGCCGACGGAACCCATCCCCTGAAGGCCGGTCCCTGTGCGGGCTGCGTCGGATCGGCTGAGTTCCTGCGCCTGCAAAGCAAACTGACGACCTGTTTGACCGGAGCTCGTCTGGCCAAGGACCGCGCCGCCGATACGGTGAGCAAGGTCATGATTCCCGAGGCGCTGGATTATCCGGTATAAAGCAGTGATCAGTGGTCAGTTGTCAGTGATCAGTGGTGGCTGGTTCAAGTTCTGTTATCCCAGGTCTGGATTCTCGGACCTGGGATGGCATGGCGCAAGTCACTGTTTTGAAAGGGCATGACTTGAGTCGTGCCGCAGTTTGTAAATCAGCGGGGAAAGTCGCATCAACCACAGCCCCGAAGGGGCGAAGGAAAGTAGCCCAGGACAAGCGCAGCGCAGTCCTGGGAAAGAGACCAAAATCATCCTTAGCCCCGTAGGGGCGGAACGAATGCTCTCTTGTTCGCTATGAGCGCTGCGAAGGATCTGCAATCAAACTTGACCGTCCGGGATCAATCGTGTCCGGATGTCATCCGAAAACGAAAGGGTGTGAATGAAATTGAAAAACTCTATTTTGTTCCTATTCCTGCTTTTCGGTACTTGTGCTTTTTCACAGGACTTGAATGCTTCAAATTTCGTTCTCGATCACTCGAAGCCATATGTGTACTTGAAATTCGATCATATCGGGCCACGAAAAATGCATCAGGCTGGCGAAGAAGATTTGGGACTCTGGCTCAAAGTTGTAAATAACTGCCGCATTCCCATCTCCTTTCGAGCCTCTGGAGGATATCCAGGCGAGCCCGGAGTCGCATTGGAAGATGAAGTAGTTGAAGAAGAGCAGGGGTTGCAGATCATTGCTGACGGTGATTTTGAGAGTTTTATCAAGGAAAGAAAACGGCGGCTTGAGAGATTGAGACATAAACCGGAGGGCTACTCCTATGAAGTTTCTGGAGTGGTCACAGTTCAGCCTGGAAAAGACATTCTCTTCAGTGTCCCTTTGAACCATGTTGATGAGTTTTGGTTTATGCGTATCAAATTTGCTTTTGATCTCAACGGTTCATCAGTAGCGGTTGGCCCATTTACCTACCTTCCGTTCTATAAGTGGGATATTCCCAAGGACGGTAGTGATTTGAATTCATCGTCACAGCAACCGATGAAAAAGTAGAAAATCAGCGCTTTGGACTTGTGTCCAATAAGTTTCATCGAATTCGGTCAACGAGAGGTTATTGTGGACGCAAATGAGGAATCTTTAGAAGCTGTAGCAATCGACCGCCCGGCCATGGAAGTCGACATCGCCTGCGCTGGATTCGGTCCGGCGATGGGCGGCTTTTTGACCACACTGACCAACGCCTGGAACGAGAACCCCGCCGATCCGGCCTTCGAGAGCAAGGTCGCGCCCGGAATGCCGTTGCAGGTGATGTGCTACGAGCGCGCCGACGATCTGGCTGCTGGAGTCAGCGGTGTCGTCACCAAGGCCATCGGGATACGCGCCAGCTTCCCCGAGCTGAACCCAGCCGATATTCCCATGGCAGCCAACGTCAAGCAGGAAAAAGTCTTCTATCTGCTCGACCCCCACGGCGCCAGCCGGCGCTCCGCGCTCCTTCGTGTTGGAGATGCCGCACTAAATACCGTGGGCAAGCTGGCCGGCGTAAAAGACCACGCCTTCGAGCTGCCCTGGACTCCAGCCTTCCTGCACAAGCATGGCGGACTGGTCTTGAGCATGGGCCAGTTCAACCAGTGGGTCGGCACGCAGATCATGAGTTCCGGACTGGTGCAGATCTGGCCAGGAAGCCCGGTAGCCGAACCGCTCTTTGACGACAAAAAAGTTGAAGGAGTTCGTCTCGCCGATCAGGGCGTGGATAAATTTGGCGCTCCGGCCGATGGCTTCATGGCAGGCATGGACGTGAAGGCCCTTCTCACCGTAGCCGGCGACGGCCCGGTAGGCGCAGTCGGTCAGGCACTCGACAAAAAACTGGGCCATCCCCACGGCCATGTAGCCGGCGAATGGGCGCTGGGCATGAAGTTCGTCATCGAGCTTCCCGAAGACTCCACTCTTGAGCCGGGAACCGTCTGGCACAGCTTTGGCTATCCAGAGCCGGAGATCTTTGGATTTTTATATGTTCACCCCGATCGTCTGGTCTCGGTCGGCATCTTTGTTCCCTCGTGGATGGGCGATCCCAGCCGCACCGCCTATCGCTACCTGCAGCACTTCATCCAGCACCCGCTCTTGTGGAAGGTGCTCAAGGACGGAACCCTGCGCTCCTGGGGCGCGAAGTCGCTGGAAGAGTCCGGCAAGCGCGGCGAGCCGTTTCTGGTGGGCGATGGATTTGCCCGGATCGGCGAAGGCTCTGGCTCGACCAACATGCTCACCGGCTCCGGCGTCGATGAGGCCTGGACCACGGGAACCCAGTTGGGCGAGGCGGTCCTGGAACTGCTGCGCGCCGGCAAGCCCTTTAGCGAAGAGAACCTGCAATCCACTTACGTTGCCCGCCGTCGCGCCAGTTGGGTAGAAAAGGGTGCGCTTGAAGCGCAGAACGCCCGCAACGGCTTCCATAGCGGAATCGTCAAAGGCATGATGGGCATGGCTCTGGCTGGACTGACCGGTGGCAGGCTCTCCTTGGGCGCTTGCATCGCGCCAGCCCACGGACAAATCAATCCAATTCACGAAGGCATCGACTCCAAAAAGGTCGCCGAACTGGCGCAGGCCGCGCAGGCAGGTGGACGCCCCTTGCACGATGCCTTGCTCAGCGAACGCGGCTGGCCGGAGATCGAACTCGACGGCCGCCTTCTGGTCACTCAGCAGGACGCACTGCTGATCGGTGGCAAGGTGCAGGCGATGCCGGGTTTTGCCGATCACGTGGTCTTCACCAACACCGCCCTCTGCATGAGTTGCGGAAGCAAGACCTGCGTAGCCATGTGCAGTGGCCAGGCCATTACCCATGGGGCGGATGGTATCCCGGTCTTCGAGCGGGAAAAATGCGTTCACTGCGGCGGCTGCCTGTGGAACTGCGGCCACTCACCCGACGGCGTACACAGCAACATCGAGTTCCGCGCCGGTTCGGGCGGGCTGCATTCGGCGGAGAATTGAAAAATTCAGCTTCTAGCTACTAGCCGCTAGCTGCTCAGCCATTGCATCGATAAACGCAGTTACACAAGTTTAAAGACTTTCCACTCTTGGCGAAACATTTGTTGATGAGTGGGTTCAGAAGAAAAGCGATACATCACTTTGATTGCGAGGAATTCATGAAAAAGTATGTTTTGATTCTGCTGTCTCTACTGATCCTTATGCCAACTCTAGGTGCCCAGAAAACGCGTTTTGGACAACCAGCTCCCACACCTCCGAAGGCCAAAGATGGAGTTGTATATCCAATTGGCTTGCACGTCACAGGCGCTCACGTTCGCCCTTTTTGCGACGAACCAAGCAGTAGCATCTCCTGCTACAACTTGCTCTATGTAGAAGTAGTTTTGAATGGGATGAAGATAGAATTACTAGGAGACCTGAAGTCAAATTCCGCGCATTTTTATTTACCTCCGGGCGACTATAAGGCTCGACTAACAGCAAAGAGTCCTGGCGCCATTCTCACCTCTCTGGGGCAAGGTTACGAATTGCTTTTGTCTGGCAATTATGTCTGGAGTGGAAGCATTTCTGGCTATTCCGAGTAAGTAAGAATTTTCAACTGCATTTTGGACAGGCAAAAAAGGAAAGAAGAAACATGGCACAAGCAGTACACATCGTAGTTTGCGCGGGCATCGTACCTGACCCGCTGCAAACGTTGGAGCCTGTGACCGGGCCAACTGGTCCGGGACTGAAGAACGAGATGGTCTTGCCCGCGGTGCTCGATCCGTGGGCTGCCAGCGCGCTCTATGAGGCCGGAGCATTAGCCGCTAAAAACCCTGGCAGCAAGGTCTGGCTTGTCTCGCTCGGCCCCAAGGCCAAGCTGCAACAGGTGATGATGACCGTGGCCCAGAAGGTCAGCTTCGAACTGGTTCCTGTGGAGGGTCCCATCGGCGGCTTCCCGGACGCGCACTCCACCGCCGCCGTGTTGACCGAGGCCATTGAGGCCATCGCGGGATTGGACCGCTCGAAATGCCTCTTGTTCGGCGGTTGGGAGTCGGCCTCGCGCGGCGCGGGCGTCACGCTGCAACTGATCGGCGAACGGCTGGGAATCACCGAACAGTTTCAGGGCGTGGATCAGATCGATCTGCGCGAAGACGGCTCTTTCGAAGTGCTGGAGCGCGTTGAAGGTGGCAAGCACCAGGTCTCGGTCTGCTCCACTACACCCGCTGTACTGGGTTGGGCTACCGGCAATTTGGCCGAACCGCGCAACAATCCGCAGGTGGGCATGGCCAACATGCGCACCATCATGCCCGCGCTGGCCAAGGCCAATGTCGCCAAGCTGGAGGCCAACGGACTCCGCTACATCTCCGCCAGCCAGCCCAAGCAACAACGCGAGACTCGCGTCGAGAAGAACATGACCCCGGATGAGATCGCCGCCGAGCTGGCCGCGTGGATTGGAGCCGAATAATGGAATCGATTCTGGTATTGACTCATGTAGATGAAACTGGCTCCGCACTGTCCAAGGCTTCTCTGGAAGCCGTCACCGCAGGCAAGGAGTTGGCCGCGCAGCTTTCGGCAACGTTGGCCATCGGTATCATCGGTTCCGCATCGGCGCTCAACGCCGTTGCCGCCACTGGAGCCCGCCTGCTGGCCGTCGAAAGTGAAGCCTTCACGCAAGCCCGCTACTCCAGCGATGCCGCCGCAGCCGAAGCTCTGTGCCGCACTGCACAGGCGAGCATTGTGATCGCGCCCTCCAGTTCGCGCTTCAGCCGCATCGCGGCGGGCGTAGCACATCGCCTGGGTGGATTCATCGACACCCACATCACCGCGCTGAGCGGCGCTTCTGGAATTGAGGCTACCCGCTGGTTCTATCGCCAGCGCATCGAAGCCGTGGTTAGCCGCGATACGCGGCCCTGGTTCTTGTTGGTTGATGCGGGAACACAGATTGCCTACGCCGGAGAGGCAGCAGCAGCAAGTGTCGAGCAGGTTGTTGTGGAAGCTCCGCGGAGCCGCACTACCGTGACCGGTGTACGCGCCCCGGAGCAGGGTCAGCAGACCATCCGACCCGACGCCAAGATGCTCTTTGTCGCCGGCGCAGGCTGGACCAAGAAGCAGCCCGATGGCCAGATCCACACTGCCGAGGCCGCCGAGTTGATTATGGGCTTCCTCAAGAGCGCCAGCGCCTCGCTGGGCAGCAGCAAGTCGCTCGTCGATCAGGGCGGCGAAGGAAACTCCGTGCTTCCCTTCCTGACGCACATGAACCAGATCGGCCAGACCGGCGCAACCCCGCGTCACGCCAAGGGATTGTCCACCTGCTGCCACGGCGAAGAGCCGCACGTAGTGGGCTGGCGTTTCATCGGCGACCGCAGGGCCATCTCTCTGGACCCCAACTGCGGATGGACCCGCGGCAAGGCCGATGTCGTCTACATAGCAGACGCCTTTGCTGTAACTGCCAAGCTCAACGCTCTGCTGCAAGCGTCCAAGAGCTAAACAAAGTCAGAACAAGCAACGGCCTCTACTTCAGCGCTGGTAGAGGCCGTTGTACTTTATCGAGAGCAAAGCGAAGAATCTCGTCACAGGCCTGCGCCGTTCCGCCTGAGTCGCGCACCAATGCACTGAGCGCGATTGCAGCGCTGCGATACTCTGGATTACTCATGATCTCTGCGGCCAGTTCGCGTATACGTGTGGCCGTGATATCGCCTTCATTCAAGCGGATTCCCGCGCCATATTGCTGCACCAGATCCGCCAGAGCAAACTGGTCGCCGGCTTGCGGATACATCAACTGAGGCACAGCGGCGCGGGCACACTCCTGTACGGTATTCCCACCCGCATGATGGATCACCAGACTGGCGCGCTCCAGCATCTTTGCAATGGGAGCCTTCACGAACTGGGTCACCAGGACATTCTTTGGCGCAGGGCCCAGATCCGCAGGATCGATGCGTCTGCCGACCGACATCACCACCTGCACGGGCACTTCATCAAAAGCCACCATGCAGGTGCGAAAGAATTCGGGACGATGATTGAAGACTGTTCCCAACGAGATGTAGATCAACGGATCAGTGCCCAGTTGATTCCAGTCAAACTCATCCAGTTCTTCACGAGCGCCCAGACAGGGACCAACGAAGCGATAGCTCTGGTCGAATCGATCCACCTCCATCTGCAGCGCACGCGGAATCATTACCAGATTCAGATCGCAGCGGCACTCCAAACTGGCTGGTATATCTCCGGTATGCGCCTCATACTGCCGGTCGATCCGCTGTGCAGCCTCGTAGTACCCCACGGCATCCAGCATTCCTTGCAACGCGAACTCTTGCGGCGTGTTGCTATAGAACCTACGGACCATTTCTGCCGCGTCAAGCATCTCCCGGTGGAGCGCGAAGGTCAGCCGGTAAGAGATAGCAGGGATCTGCAAAAAGCCTGCCAGCACGCTGCCCCAATTCGCCGCCGCATCCAGCAGAACGTAATCCGGTCTGTCAGCGCTTAGCGCTTCGATCAGATGAGGTAGCACCTGCTCGGCAAAATCCAGACGTCTTTTCAGTCCGCCTAACGGTCCCGTAGACGAAGCGCTCATGACGCCATAGTAGCTTCGGAAACTTGCGCCGGCAGACTCGATGACGTCCCGATAGGCGGTGCTGGAATAGATCGTCACATCTTCGCCGCGTCGCACCAACTCTGCGAAGACCGGCAACGAAGAGTTCACATGCGATGGATCGGGATAAGTAAATACAACTGCGCGCCCCATCTTGTTTGTCCTCTTAAGTGTAGTTATTTGCAGTACTGATTGCCGTGCCGTGAGTACAAATATTCATTGCGAGCAATCTATTTGGCGTCAGGATGTTTGGTTGGAATAGCTGCCAGGTACAAGAGAAACCCAATCACCGGGGAGAGCAGAACAGAAGCGAAGAAATACCCCCAGAAACCGAACCGATAGCAACGTCCCAGGATCGCAATCACGATGCTGAGAATGATCCAACTTGCCACAAGAATGTCAATCATCATGAGAATTACTCCTTTGTCTTTTTTCGCACAGTGCGTGCAGGCGTCTTCATCCTGACTTCGATGATCTTTCCGTATTCAAGATGAATCACCCGGTCAGCAAGACCCCAGTATCGGTCGTCATGAGTAGCGACGATCACCGTCTTGCCCAGCTTCATGAGCCTATCCAGAATGACCTGATAAAAATGCTTCCTGAAGTGCGGGTCCTGATCGGCAGCCCACTCATCGAAGATCAGAATCCCTTTGTCTTCCAACAGCGTCACCGCCAGCGCCAGTCTCTTTCTCTGCCCAGTGGAAAGATTCAGATGAGTGAAATGTCCCTCATTGAATCCGGTCTGGCTGGTCAGTTCCAATTCTTCGAGAACGGCGAGAACCTGGCTCCTCTCGACATCTTCCAGACCATAAAGACGGTCAAAGAGATGAAACTGGCTGAAGATGGTGCCAAACAACTCCCGATAACTCTGTGCCTGCGCCTCGGTAACCGGAACGCCATCGATGAGGATCTCGCCCGCGGTAGGCAGATAGAGGCCCGAGAGCACCTTCAACAGCGTCGTCTTGCCACTGCCATTTCCGCCAACCAGAAAAAGTAACTCACCGCGCTGTATGGAGAGATCGATGGGGCCCAATCGGAAGCCGCTGCCATCTTCCATGTCGGGATACTGAAAGATAGTTCCCTGCAACTGAAGTTTCGCAAAGCCAACAAAGTCTTCGGTAGAAAGATCCGTGCCGGGGCGCAATTCCTTTTCCAGCTTCTCTTCCAATTCGGCCAGTCTAGCCATCGCCGACTTGGCCCGTTCGAATACCGGCGCTGCCTGCACAACCATCTGCAACGGTCCAATGATGAAAAGAATGGCTGCGGTGATCATCAACACCACCGAAGCATAGGTCGGCACTATGCGCGGCAGCAAGAAAACCACCACCGAAAGTAATGAATAGAAAAACACATCCGCGAACATGATATCGATGCAGAAGCTGACCTGAGCATCAATCTTCATGCCGCATACTGTATCTGAAACTCCAGTGAACTTGCGAAAGACAGCCTCACTCTTGCGCCGGTTCAAACGAATTTCTTTGAACCCGTCAACCATGTGCGCCAAAGTATCCAGCAACTCAGCTTCTTTGCTGGCCAACTTCTTCAGCAATTGATCCAGCGATTCGGCATGTTGCATATAAATCGCCGTGCCGATGGCAATAGACAACACTGTTGCCACGAATGCCGGAAACGACAGATACGCAATGTAACAGATGCAAAAGAACAGGACAAAGGTCTGCTGAGCCGCATTCACCATGATGAATCCAGACTGCGAAATGAGGCTGGTGTTCTGTGTGATCTTGGTGTAAAGCTCACCACGTCCAAGGTTCTCGATAGTCTGTAATTCCGAATTGCGCACCCGGTTGAAGATACGCATCAGCCGGTCGCGCACTACCTGTTCCACCAGAATCGAAGCTTGAATCAACGCAAAGCGCTTGCCGATGAAAAACGTGGCCATGCAGATCAGGAAGAGCAGCAAAAGGCGCAGATTGGCCATGCTGGTGTCCAGCGAGGCCTCGGCTGCGCCATGGTTGATCGTCCACAGCACGCCGGCATTGGCCAAGCCCGCAAGCGCTGCGATCGACAGCACCCGCTTCCAGTCCTTCGGCGATTCGTCATAGAGTACTTTGAGTACCTCAATGCCCACAGAGTCCCCTTGCCCCGCTGGAAGCTACGCCACGCAGGAAGTATTCTTGGACTGCTCCACAAAGTGCGCCACCATCTCGTCGATGATGCGTGACAAGTTGTATTCCAGCCTCCATTTTGGAAAGTGTTCCTTCAGTTTGCTCAGGTCGGTGATGTAGCAGATATGATCCCCGACACGATTGCATTCAATATAGGAGGCATTCAGTGTGAAGCCCCGACTCTTGAGCAACTCAATCGTCTCCAGTATAGAGACGCTGTTGGCTCGCCCACCGCCGAGATTGTAGACTTCGCCGCAGTGTGGAGAACGATAGAACTCCAGAAACAAACGCGCCACATCGTGGGCATGAATCTGATCGCGCACCTGTTTTCCCTTGTAGCCATTGATCGTATAAGGAGTTCCTATCACGGCGCTACGGATGATGTAGTTCAGGTAACCATGCAGTTCCACTCCGGCATGGTCAGGACCAGTGAGGCAACCGCCGCGAAAGACGCCCACCGGCATCTGGAAATAGCGTCCGTACTCCTGACATAAAACGTCTGCCGCTACTTTCGATGCTCCAAACAACGAGTGCAGGCACTGATCGATGGACATATCTTCGCCAATTCCATCCAGCCCATCTGCATAATCCCATCGGGATTCTCTTTCCACCAGTGGCAGCGTATTGGGACGATCGCCATAAACCTTGTTGGTGCTCATGAAGCAGAAGGGCGATTCAGGCACATAACTCCGCGCCGCAGCCAGCAGGTTCAGAGTCCCCACCGCATTGACATCGAAATCCTCATAAGGGATTGAAGCCGCCTTGTCATGCGATGGTTGCGCCGCAGCATGAATGATAAAGTCAGGACGCTCCCGGCGCATCAGGTCGAGAACACCGGCCCGGTCGCGAATATCCATCGCCTGATGACTATATCGGGCATGTTGCTTGCGCAATCCATCAACCATCAGCCGCGTGCTTCCCCCTGGCCCAAAGAACCAGGCGCGCATATCATTATCGATGCCGGTAACATCCCAGCCCTCATCGCACAGCGCCCGAGTGCACTGCGAACCGATCAAACCACCCGATCCTGTTACCCAAGCTCTCATGTTGACCTCGATTCATTCCGTTATTGTGCGTGGATCTCCCCGTAATTCATATTCAGATCTCCAGGCTTGCACACATGCGTATCGCATGGCGTGTAAGGCCAACCTTCTCCGACAATACGCAAAACATCGCGAAGAATGATTTGCTGTCCATCAGGACCAAAAGCGTCAATTTCATAAACGTCATCGGCGGATGGCCCCGTCCAGTCGTACCGAGCCTGCATATTCGTGTGCGGCGGAAGATAGATTCGGCCGCGTACAACAACAGGAGGATAGCTCTTTGGCAGATGCGCTCGGGACTCCAGCCGGATGGTTTGATTGGAATCGTTAATGGCTTCCAGACAACCACAGAATGGCTCTGCGGACGATAGCATCATGGTCTTCCCTGAGTGGTTGTACCGAACTCCCGACCACACATGGTCTCTTCTGCAACTGGCGATCAAAAGACTCAGAGCGATGGCCACCAACATCCAGCAAGCCAGAGCACTTGTTTGGGTGCGGCGGCGAAGAAACGTCTTTTGCTTCCATGCGGCAGTTCTCATCTCTGTCCTCGGTTCATTGATCAATGTCAGTTGCTTAAGGCTTCTTTGCCGGCTGAGGCTGGTCGCCCAGATTCAATAACAATCGATTGGAGTCCATACCATTACCATTGCTTCCCATGACTACGATCTTGGCGTTTGGCGAAGCTGCCAGATCTCTGACAGCCTCAATGCTCTTGTACTTGAGCATCCGATCGGTCAGAGTGTCGTTGATGAGCCGTTGCTGTTCCTTGATACCTTTAGCCTCGATTACTTTTCGATTAGCTTCCTGTCTGGCCGTGTCCAGCACATATTCCATCTGTTTCGCCGACTGTTCCTGTTCCAACTTGCGCAGTATGGCCTGAGATATCGCCTCAGGCATGCGGATATCGTCAAATATCACATCATCCATGATCACGAAGCGTTTGCCTGCTTCAATTCTGGAATCGGTCAACATCTTCTTCTGAATATCCTGGAACTGACTACTGTAAAGCTCCTCTAGCTTGTATTGCGATATCACCTCCCGCAACCCCTTGACAACCTCGGGAAGAACAACGACGTCAGCGTAGTTCGGGCCAACGGTCTCATGGAGGCTGGTCAGCATACGGTCTGCCGGACGATAGCGAACCTTCAGTTGCATGGATACCGTTAATCCATCTTTGGTCAGAAAGTTTACATCCTTGGTTGCCAGTTTATAGCGCACATCATACACAGTAAGTTTGTTCCAAGGCCAAACGAACTGCGTTCCTTCCATGTAGATGGAGTCCATCTCAGTCCCCGTCCAACGGGACCACATTACGCCCCTTTCGCCTGCATGAATCGTGACGAATAGGTGCGGATAGAAATAGACCACTATAAACGCGATCACCAGCACAAATAGCGTTAGCACAACTAAATTGAATCGGCCTCCATGCCGGCTTGCGGCGCGGCCTTGCGCCTCTTCCTTATCAGTCTGGCCACAGTTGGCTTGCTCGGCATTGCGGCTCGTTGGTCTCAAGATTCCTCTTCTCTTGATTACTTTGAAATGCATCACCCGCTTGTTTACAGAACACTGGATTGTGTCACATCGTATGCCCTAATGCACACACTTTGAATCGCTATCCTTCAGGATGATCACTCACTGTATGCAGGCTGTAAACCACTGCATGTCTCTGTCTTTCTGGCGTTAACTGCGCGATAGGCGAGAATTTCCTCGGCAGCGCGTTTGTACCCACCTGCCTCGTTCATCGACTGCGCCAATACTCGAGCAGCCGTGGCAAAAGACGCATCTTCAAGGATCTTCCGCGCAGTTGCAAGCAGTGCTTCTGCTGTTGCCTCGTTCGGATAAATCATCAAACCAGCTCCTAGCTCGGCTACACGTTTTCCAACCAGATATTGGTCCCCCCGCTGTGGCACCACCAGCAATGGAATTCCACGCGAGAGACCTTCGTTGGCGCTATTCATCCCCCCATGCGTGATAAAGAGACTGGTGCGCTCCAGCAAGCGCATTTGTGGGACAAATTCGGCTAACAGCACATTTTTCGGAGGTGTTCCCAATTGAGTTGCGTTGCCCTTACCGCAGGCAAGAACCACCTGCCACGGCATCCCTGCGAAGGCTTTGAAACAGGCTCGATAAAAATCATTGGCGCGGAAAAACGTAGTACCCAGGGAGATATAGATCAGCGGTTTGTCGTCCGCGAGATCCTCAAATGGAAAGTCGATTGCCGCATCGCGGGCTGTAGGAATCGATGGTCCCACGAACTTGTACTCCGCACCAAAGGCCTCCTGCCCCAGTTGAAATGCCCGTGAGGTGAAGATGATGTTGAGTGGGTGCGGATTGCACAGATATTCGACTATCCCTGGCGAAATTGTTCCGTAGGTGTGATCAATGCGGCGAACCGTCCCAAAGTATTGATTCAGGCCATTGAGCCCCCGCAACAGACCATCCAGCTTCGCGCCACCATAGAGCATGTTGGCCAGGTCAGCCGGCGCCACCACTCCAGGGCGAAGTGCAAACACCACAGATAAAGTTACCGCGGGCAGGCTAACGATCTGCCCCACCAGCCTACCCCACAGACTCTTGGTGTCGATCAGCAGGTAGTTCACAGCTTCGCCTTGGAGTTGCTCCAGAAGCTCAGGAATAAGGCACTCCGCGAGTTTGCTGAGTCGCGCCATATCACTGAACAACCCTTCCGTCGGAGGGTCGGGATTGAACTCATCATGACGATGGCGATAGCAGCGAAACTCCGCCCCGGTCGCCTCGATCTTTGACCGCGACCGCTCGGTGGCAAAGAACAGCACTCGTTCGCCGTGGCGCACAAGTTCCGCCACCACGCCCAGGGCCGGCGCGATATGTCCATGTACTGGATAGCTGAAAAATGCCGCGGTCGCCACTGTTTGCTCCTCAATTTGCGATGAACAGCTCTGGATTGCCTCGTACCCACTTCACCAGTTGAGCAATCCCCTCGGATGGACGCACTATTGGTTGCCAGCCTGTTGCCGCTGTGAATCGTCTGTGATCGGTCACAAAATAACGCAGGTCGCCAAAACGGCCCTCGCTAAAGCGAACCTCTGCTTTCTTGTTTGTCAACTTCTCAATCAGAGCAATGCTCTCAAGCAGTGAAATCATCGAAGCCTCCCCGCTGCCAATGTTGTAGATCCCCGCAACGGGACAGTCGTAAAAGGCCTCGAAGGCGCGAGCAGCATCGGTGGCATAGAGAATATCGCGCAATTGCTTTCCCGTGCCGAAGATGGTCAGAGGCAATCCCAATAGCGCACGAATTGCGAAGTTGGCGACCCATCCATGATCCTCGCCTCCGAACTGATTCGGGCCATAGATGCCCGTCAGGCGAAAGCAGGCTGCGCGCAACTTGTAGGTATCGATGTAGCTTTGCAGGTAAATCTCATTACTACGCTTCGATGCATGAAGCGGCGTCACCGCGCCCCGAAGCAAGGGCTCGTCCTCATTGATGGTTATCGGGTTTCGCAGATACCGGGTCTCCGCTTCGATCAGAGAATCATTAATGGCGTTCGGTCCGAAGGTGTGGATGCTGGAACAAATAGCTACGGGAATGGATGCGGCTCGCGCTGCTTCCAGAACGTTAAAGGTTCCGGCAGTGTTTGTAGAGAAATCCAGTTGTGGATCTTCGCAGGCGATGGTCATCGCCGGTTGTGCGGCAGTATGGCAGATGTAGTCACAGTCTGCTGAAAGTTTCACCAGAGTATCGCGGTCTCGGATATCTTCCCTGGCTATCGTCACTCCAGCGCTTTGGAGAAGTCTGAAGTTGTAGTCTCTTGCCTCTGGGCGCATATAGGGAATACGCGCGAACTCATGCTTGGCCAGATTGTCATAAGCCACAACCTCAGCTCCTTTCTCGCGAAAGAGGCTGCATACGTGGAATCCAAGAAATCCGCACCCGCCCGTCACCAGTACTTTCATTCCGCCTCGTCCTTTCCAAGAAACTTCTCATTTATGCAACAGGACCGCTATCTCCGGCGATCATGCGGCCAATCATCATTCTGGTTACCGCCAGCACACGAGGTAGTTTCTGCCACCCGATATAAGCCGACATGGAGTTCTGCTCAAAAAAGGCCGACAACTTGTTTACCGCGGCATGAGGATAAAAGCGCCGGTTGCGAAAGACGGCATTTACCTCGCGATTGAGCGACTGCCTCCACGATGTGTGTAAATCGAATCCCAGAGAAGACAGCTTGGTCAATGCCTCTTCCATCACGAAGCTGTTCTGATAGAGAGGAGCATAAACATTGATCTCCATCTGAATCTTCTTCACGTCCCTGGCCCGTTCGCCAAGCGACTCGACGACCCGTAGATCCTCGCCCTGCGCATCGATCATCAGAAAGTCGATGGTCTCGATCTCCTGACTCTTCATGAAGGAATCCAGTCTCACCACCTCGACATCGATTTGATCCACCATCTCAAAGCTCTTGTACGGGTGCCATTCATGCACCCACGTCTTATTCGCATCTTCCGCAAAGGGCAGCAAGGACGAGCAGTCGTCATGGCCGGCAATATGAAATATCGCGTGCCCTTCGGTCACTGAAACTGCCTTGGGGATGACGAATACTGTTGCCGAACCGCCCGCCTTTCTCTGCAATTCTTCAACACGCATGGGATTGGGTTCAAACATATACAATTTGTGGCCGTATTGTCGGCAGGCAGAGATCCATGCGTCGTCACCGCTATGGGCGCCCACTTGCACAATGGTGCGTGGACGGCTGAAGCGCAATTCAAATGCGAACATGATCCGCCTCCCTTTCAATGGATCTGGCGTGAACAAATGCCATAATTTCGTCAGCCGCGCGATGTGCGCCGCCACCCGCACGCAGCGCATCTCCCATGCGCGCAGAGTTCATTCTGAAAGCATCCTCATCGAGAACACGTCGAGCGCAAGCCTGAAGCGCATGGGCATCAGCCTGATTGCGTAGTAACACTACTCCAGCGCCCGCGGATTCCACCTGTCCCGCTACCACAAAGTGATCCGCCGCCGCCGGCAAAACGACCATGGGAACACCGCACAGCATTGCTTCATGCGCGCTATTGATTCCGCCATGGGTCACAAAGAGAATCGAACGCTCCAGAACCTGCAACTGCGGCACATAAGGGTAGACAGCGAAGTTGGCCGGTATATCGCCCAGTTCTGAGGGGCTCACGCGATGCCCTATGGCCATCACGATTTGAAAAGGAACATCGGCAAAGGCCTTTATACAGGCCCTGTAAAGGTTGATTTCATTGTTGTACATAGTGCCCATAGCGATCAGAATTACCGCGCCACGCAACGATGCAATGTCGAAAGTGGATGCGCTACCGCCGTCGATGCGAATTCCCGAGGTTGGTCCGACAAACTTGTAGCTATCATCAAAAGCATCCGCGCCGATCTGAAATTCGCGCGCTGTGAAAACAATGTTCAAAGCCTGAGGATTGCCAAGATAACCAAACATTCCCGGGCAACAGATTCCATAGCGATGGTCGATCTGGCGGGCAATCGCAAAGTAGCGGTTGAACTGTAGCAAACCCTCCAGCGCTGATTCGGCGTTCTCATAAAGGTAACCCGCAAGCTCGCGGGCCGGCAGCAGATGCTCATTCATCGCAAACATCGAAGCAAGTGTTATAGCTGGCAGTTCGAGTATCTGCGTGAGCAGATTCCCCCACAACGCATGAGCCTCAACCAACAACAAATCTGGATCATCACCTTGCACCTGACGAAGCAACTCGGGCAACACAACTCCCGCGGTTTCGATCAGCCCCGCCATGCCGCCCAGCATCCCGCCTTTGGCCAGGTTGCGTTCAAACAATGTATGTTCGCCAAGCGAACGGTATACGGCGCCAGTGCGTTCAATTTTGTCGCGGAAAGGCTCGGTTGCATAATAGACGACGTGCTCACCTCGCCGCACCAACTCGGCGACAACGGGCAGCGTGGGATTCACATGTCCCGGCGCTGGATGGCCAATCATGCAAAGAGTCGGCATCAGGCTCCGCAACTCGCTTTCTGGTCGCTCAACCGGGCTGAGAACTCCATCAAGGAATTAGCCGCTGCCTGTGCGCCTCCACTGAACGCACACTGTCGCGCCATGGCGCGAGCCCTGACTGCAAAGCGAGGATCGCGAAGCACGGTGTCGGTCAACTCTCTGATTGCTTCAGGCACTGCTTCCGCAAGACGCAATCCGATACCGGTCTCGACGACGCGCCCGGCAACCAGATGCTGGTCACCGTGCTGCGGAAAGACGACAAGAGGCACACCAAGAGCCATCGCCTCGTTGACGCTATTCATGCCCCCATGGCTCAGGAACAGTGACGCATGCTTCAATACCGCGATTTGAGGTATGCGTTCGCGCAGCAGGATGTTTCCTGGAACAGCACCCAAAGCTGCGTGATCGACCTTGCCGCCGGTTGCGATCAGCACCTTATAGGGTGCTCCATCATAAGCCGCGATGCATGCGCGATAGAACTCGGGACGATCATTGAAAATCGTCCCCAGTGAGACGTAGACCAGCGGTCCTTCGCAGAATTGTTGCAAGCCGGCATCCATGGCGGTATCGTTCTGGCGCGAATCGAAAGTCGGCCCGACAAACTGATAACTGTTATCGAAGATATCCCCATTGATGTGAAACTCACGCGTAGTGAAGATCAGATTCAGCGGCTGGCGGTTTGAGAAAAACTCTACGATGTCAGGACTCACCGTCCCCAGCGTTCGATCCACCCGTCGCGAGGTTTCAATGTAGGTATTCATGGCGTCGATACCCGCCAACAGCATTTCCTTGGGAGCCGACCCGTATGCTGTTTGGATCATCTCGTCCACGGTCACGTGGCTGGGATTGGGTGTAAAGACAGAAGCCATGCATACAGTCGGTATATCAAGAACCTGAACCGCAAGATTGCCCCACAAGCACATGGAGTCGATCAATAGATAATCTGGAGCAGACCTTTGCACCTCTTCGATCAACCTTGGCATCAGGCATTCCGCCAATTCCATCTGCCAGGCCATCCCAGAATGAAGCCCTCCCTTATGCACGGGAGGGACAAAGCTCTTCGCATCTCCATAACTGGCGTACCTGGCGCCAGTTGCTTCTACCTGAGAGCGATACGGTTCGGTTGCATAATAGATCACCTGCTCGCCGCGTCGCACGAGTTCAGCAACCACGGGGTAGGTGGCGTTCATATGTCCATGTTCCGGCAAATTCAATACGACGACCTTGGCCACACAGTCTCCCTTCGGTTCAAACATTCACGAACTCTACCTGAATCCTTCGGTTGTTTTCTTCATACATATCCTGCTTCATCGCCATCGCCAACTGCTGCACATGCGGCGGACGCAATACGGTCAGATGTTCACCGGGCATCGATATCACATCCGTTGCAGCGGCAATCTGCCATCCCCAAGTAGGATCGTCCATCAATTCGGGACGATGATCCGGAGGGTTATTGGTTCGATACAAGTGAATGCGAACGGGAATGCTCTTTCCAGCCACGCTGTATCGCACGGCTGCATGCGCCTTGAAGAGCGCCAGCGTGTGCTCCAGGCCATCGGCGTCCGCATTCTCTGGATAAACTTTGGCAGCGATCAGCGCAGCGCGAAAATATTCCATCTGAGCGGCATGATCCAGCGCCTCCATCCCATCTTCGCGTACATCCAGTGCCGGGTTGAGCAGTTGCGCGATTCTCTTCGCCAACTCCGCAATCCATCGAGCATTGCTCCATCCCTCACGCTCGCCGCTATCTTGCGGGGCGGGAACCGGCGTATCGATCACTCCGAGAAAGGCCACCTGTTCACCCAACTGGTGTAAGCGATGCGCCATCTCAAAGACCACCCAGCCGCCAAGAGAGTGACCCGCAAGAGAGTACGGCCCACGCGGCTGCAAACTCCGAATTGCATCGATGTAGTAATCGGCCATGGCTTCAACCGTAGTGTGAGGTGCGGCCTCACCATCCATGCCTCGTCCCTGCAAGCCGTAAAATGGTTGATCCATGCCCAGTTGCTGCGCCAGATTGTGCAGATAGATGGCATTGCCGCCAGCTCCCGGAACGCAGTAGAGCGGCGATCTTGTTCCCTTGGTCTGAATGGGCACCAGCGCCGTTCCAACAATGGACACATCTTTATTCTGCAATGCATCCATGCGCAGCCAGTTTGCCATCTCGGCTATGCTTGCGTGGCGCAGGATGGTGGCCAACGGAATCTTTTTGCGGAACTCCTGCTCCAATCGCGCCATCAGGCGTACGGCAAGCAGCGAGTGACCACCTACCTCAAAGAAGTTGTCGTGGATACTTAATTCGCCGCTAAGCAGCACCTCTTCCCAAATGTCTTTAAGCCGCACCTCGAGGCTGTCGCGCGGTGGAGCGAAAATGCGCGCTGCCGATATGCCTGCGGGTGCGGGCAAAGCCTTGCGGTCGATCTTGCTGTTACCTGTCATCGGCAGTTGATCAAGATAGATGAAGAAGCGCGGAATCATGTATTCCGGCAATCTGGACGCTAACAATGTACGCAGTTCGCCTTCGGTTGCATTGGCCACAAGATATACGGCCAATGCCTGATCAACCAACTGCACAACACACTCACGAACGGCAGTGTGTTCGCGCAGAACCGCTTCAATCTCACCAGGTTCGATGCGATAGCCACGCAACTTGATCTGCATGTCGGCTCGTCCCAGGAACTCCAACTCACCATCGCCGCGCCATCGCGCCAGATCTCCTGAGCGGTACATCCGAGCGCCGGCAATCTCCGCGTATTGATCGGACAGGAATCGCTCTGCGGTCAGTTCGTCCCGATTCACATATCCCAGCGCAACGCCCGATCCTCCGATACACAGTTCACCGATTACGCCCTGCGGAACCAACTCGCCATGGTCATCCAGCAGATACAGAGATGTGTTCGCAATGGGCTTGCCGATGGGAACGGTGGCATCACTGCTACGCGCATCGCTTTTTTGCACTTGGTATATGGAGCAACCCACCACCGTCTCCGTTGGCCCATATTCATTGATCAGACGCGTATCTGGTGCGTATTTTATCCACTTCTGCAACAACTCACGATGGAGCGCTTCGCCGCCGATAACAAAGGCGCGCGTAGCCCCGTTGGCCGCTTCGTCGGGCAGCAGATGGCCAAGCATCTCCAGTTGCGCTGGGGTAATTTTGATCAGGCTGAATCCCTTGCGCTCGCGTAAGAGCTCCGCCAGCGCCTCGATGGTTCGCGCCTCCGGCAAAAGCACCACGCGTCGTCCCACCAGCAACGGAGACAGCAGGCTGGTGATCGTAGCGTCGAATCCAAAGGCGGTGTTGACCGGAGCACCAGTCCCCTGTTCAACCTCGTAGGCGTCGATGCACCAACTGAGATAGTTGGCCAGCCCCCCATGCGTAATCATCGCGCCCTTGGGCCTTCCGGTTGACCCTGAGGTATAGAGAATATAAGCCAACTGCTCAGGGCTGACAGGCAGGTTCAGATTGCTGCCGTCTGCTTCCGAATACGACTGAAACGAAAGATCGATTATGTTCAACACACTTAATGTCGCAAGACATGGCTGATGAATATCTGCCATGATCACGTCCAATCCCGCATCACGGATAATGAACTCAAGCCGCTCAGCGGGATATGTAGGGTCAAGGGGAAGATAAGCCGCACCGGCCTTAACAACTGCCATCACCGCTACTACCATCTCTACCGAACGGGGCGCGCAAATACCCACTCGGGCATGCGCAATCCCTGTAAGCTTATGCACCTTGCGAGCAAGTTGATTGGCGCGTCGATTGAGCTCCGCATACGAAAGCATCGGCGCTTGATTCATCTTATCCGCCCCGACTGCGTATTCCTCCACTGCGATCGTATTGGGCGAGAGCTGTGCCTGAATCTCAAACATCTTATAGAAAGGCACATTCGCGGTTCCAGTAACCGGCCCTCTGCCGGCCTTCAGCAGTTCTGATCGATCGTCGGCAGCCAGAAGGCCGATCTTCTCCACTGGCTGTGTGGGATTGAGGATCAGGTTCATGAGCATTTGCAGAAAGCTCCTGGCCATGCGCGCTACGGTATCGGCCGCAAAGAGATCGGAGTTGTACTTGAAGCGCGCCGTGACCGTGTCATCGTCTTCCGTGCAATGCAGACTTAGATCGAACTGGCCTTCCTCTTCAGGAAGGTGGTAGGGCGCAATACTCAGTGATCCAGCATGAGACAAACTTCTCCGATAGACACTGGGAGCCCGGTTCAGGGCAAAGTCCGCTTGAAAGATGGGTAGTTGACTCGGATCACGCCGCTTCATCACTGTTTCAACGACTGCGGGGAATGGCAGATCGCGGTGGGCAATGGCATCCAGCAGGACGGCGCGAATCTGAGCCACAAACTCCGTAAAGGGAGGATTGCCGGCAAGATTGCCTCGCACTGCGACGGGATTGACAAAGTACCCAAAGACTCCTTCGAACTGCACAGGACGCACCGAAGTAGCCAGGCCAGTTACGACCTCCTGCTGACGGCTCCAGCGAGCCAGCAACACTTGATAGGCAGCCAATAAGAGCGCAAAGAGTGTCACCTTGCAATCGCGCGCCAGTAAGCGCAGAGCCTGGGTCAACTCCACGGAGAGGAGCAACTCTTCGGCCGCTCCATTGAAGGTTTGTTGGCGCGGGCGAGGATGATCCAGAGGCAATTGCAAGATGGGCAGTTCGCCCTGCAGTTGTTTGTGCCAATATTGCCTCAGCCTTTGCCCTTCGTTGTTGGTGAGCAACTCTCGCTGCATCTCCGCGAACTGCGCGTAGACTTGAGTCACGGGAGCCAACTGTGCCGAACGACCCGCAAGTTTGGCATCGTATACCTTGAGAATCTCTTCCAGAAGCATCCAGCACGACTGTGCATCGCAGAGGATATGATGCAGCCCCAGAAGCAAAACATGACGCTCCGTCGCCTGTGTCAACAGATCCACGCGCCAAGCCGGAAGGTCAGACAGATCGAAGGGAATGGCATAAGCCGCAGTGGCCTGTGTTGCCAACTCCTGATCGCTGCATCCGATCAGTTCCCGATGCTGAAAGATGATCTGAATGCTGGGCAACACAACAGCCTCTACCTGTCCAGCGTCCGTATCGCGGAAGACAGTGCGCAGAGCATCGTGGCGCGCAGCTAATTCAGCCAACGTCAGCTTTAGTATCTCGGGATTGACCCGGCCCTCGATCCACACCGCAACACCGACGTTATAGGCCAGGCTCTCTGGAGCGCTGCGATGAAGAAACCACAGCGCAGCTTGTCCCGGTGAAACGATATATTTCGGGCAAGTAGGAGCAATGCTCTCAGCGCTGCACTCTGTTCTGGTCCCTGCTTGCTGATGGATCTTCCGGGCCAGGGTCGCAATATCGGCTCCGGCCACAAACTCATCCAGCTCGATGGAGACTCCAAACTCGCGCTGTATCGTATGTTTCAGTTCAAGGCTCATCAGCGAGTCGACGCCCAGATCCAGTAACGAATGATCGAGCGATGGCAGCACTGCTTTCCCCAGTATTGATTGCACCTCTGCACGCATCCAATTGCCAATCCATAGCAGATCCAGCGGCTTTGCAGATGCATCAAACGCAACCATCGGCTCTGGGCTGACTGCCACATGGTGATGATTGCTATGCAACTTATCCACACCAGACGGCGCCTCGGACGCCATCTGACCAAGAGTATTGCCTTTCAGGACCCAATACCGTTTGCGTTGAAAGGCATAGGTGGGCAGGCTCAGTCGCTTGCGCAAGTGCAGATAGGGCTTGTCGAATCGCCTCCAATCCATGCGCGCTCCACGCAGGAATTGTGCCGCTTTGGCTTCGACTACGCTTCGCCATTGATCGCTGGAAAGATTCGCATTCAACTCTGGATCGGAATCCATCTCATTCTCAGTAGCAGCAACAAGGTCGTTCTCGGTTTGCTGTTCCGCCGTGATTCGCGGAGCTGTGGTCAGCAACATTCTTCCTTCTGCAACGGTTTGCGCGACTACCGCAACGCGATGCGGCAACTGTGCCCTGCCTGTGTTGGCAGTAAAACAAACATCCGCCCAGTTGGCCTCTGGATGATCTGCTAACCACGCCACCATTCGTTGTATTTGTTCCTCTAAAGCGCCCTCTGTTTTGGCGCTGAGAGCTAACAGGTGGACCGGGCGATCCTTCATCGCTTCTACTGGAGCAATCGGCGGCGCTTCAGCCAGCACCAAATGGGCATTGATGCCGCTGATCCCGAAGGAACTGATGCCGGCAATACGAGTTGCTCCATCCTGCGGCCAAGGCTCAAGCGTGGTTGGCACACGCATAGCAATTTCCGCCCAGTGAATATGCGGGTTCGGCGATTGCAGATGAATGTGCGGAGGGACTGCGCTGTTCTTCAAGGCCAGCGCCACCTTGATCAGGCTGGCCACACCGGCAGCGGCTTCCAGGTGTCCGATATTCGTCTTCACCGACCCCACCAGCAAAGGATGCTTGCGTTCGGCAAAGACCCTGGCCAGCGCATGAACTTCGATGGGGTCGCCGAGTGCGGTTCCTGTACCGTGAGCCTCGACGTAATCGACCTCCGCGGGAGCAACACCAGCAAGAGCCAGAGCCCGCCGTATGACCTGCTCCTGGGCTCGGCCATTGGGGACCGTCAGCCCAGCGCTGGGTCCATCGTGATTCATGGCCGAGCCGCGAATCACTGCCCAGATGCGGTCGTTGGCGGCGAGCGCATCGGAGAGTCTGCGCAGCACGACAACACCGCAACCCTCTCCGCGTCCGTAACCATTGGCGCTGGCGTCAAAAGTCTTGGATCGACCATCGGGAGAGAGTGCGCGCAGCTTGGAAAGCACCAGAGGTGTGGTGGGGTCGATGATCAGGCTCACCCCGCCGGCCAGAGCCAGATCGCATTCCCTCTGGCGCAATGCCTGACAGGCCAGATGCACCGAGACCAACGATGCAGAGCAAGCCGTAGCCGAGGCCATGACCGGCCCCTGGATGCCTAGGAAGTGCGCCAGCCGGCCAGCGGTAAAGCTCAATTCGCTGCCCGCCATCATGTACGGGTCGACGGTCGCCGCAATCAACTGATTGGCCTGACGCAATGCATAGTCGCCATTCATCACGCCAACAAAGACTCCGGTCAGACTATCGCGCAAGCTGTCGGGAGCAATGCCCGCATCTTCCAGTGCCTCCCAACTGACTTCGAGCATCAGTCTTTGCTGCGGGTCCAAACGCATGGCTTCACGGGGAGAGATGCCAAAGAATGCCGCATCGAAGGTCTCTATATCCTCCAGAAATCCTCCTTCGCGAACCACCATCTTGCCCAGAGCATCCGGGTCGGGATCATACAAAGCATCTCTGTCCCAACGATTGGCGGGAACCGGCGATACCGCGTCGACGCCGTTGCGCAACAGATCCCAAAAACGTTCTGGAGAATCCGCTCCGCCAGGAAAGCGGCAACCTATCCCAACCAGAGCAATGGCCTCCGCCTCGGTGGCAGTCTTGATCTTCGCCCGCAGAGAGCGAATCGTCAGCAATGCGTCCTTGAGCAGTTCTGTCTGATCAGCGGCCATGGCCTGCCTCCTCCGCCAACTCTTCCGCCAAAAGCTGGGAGATGTCGTCGCTGCTCATTCCGTCCAGAACAGCGCGATCAACGTATGCTGACTGCGCCTCACTGAAATCCCCGCCGCTCTCATCCGTAGCGGTACTTCGTAGATCCACAAGCGTCGCCAGAAACTGCACCAGTGTGCCTATCTCGGGATAGTCAAAGGCCAGCGTAGAAGGCAGTGAGACCCGTAGCTGCTCTTGCAGCCGATTGCGGAACTCGACAGCGGTGAGCGAATCCATCCCCAGTTCAAAGAACTGAGGCCGCGGGTTCAGTTCTGCTTCGTCCTTGTAGCCCAAAACCTGAGCCAGAAGGCGATGCACGTGACCAAACAAAATCCGCTGTACCTCGGAGTGCGAAGCACCGGCAAGCTGATCGCTGATTCTCTCCTTTTTGCCATCGACCGCAGGAGAGAAGATGATCGAGACACGTGGGCGCAATCTCTCTGGCATTTGCCCGACAAATATTTTCCAGTCCACTGGGAATACTCCCAGTTGTGCCGGCGTCTGGGGGGCAGCAATCACCGCCGCTACAATATCTAACCCATCTTCGCTGGGAATCGTCGCAACCCCCTGCGCCTTCAATCGATCCAGGACATCCGTTCGAGCCGCCATTCCCGGACCACTCCATGCGCCCCAATTGATGCTCACTCCGGCTAGCCCAAGAGTACGGCGATGATGCGCAAGTTGATCAAGAAAGCTATTGGCGGCAGCGTAGTTCGACTGTCCAGCCGAGCCCAGCAGCGAGGCCGCTGAAGAGTACAAGACAAAGAAATCCAGCGGCAATGCGCGAGTTCGACGATGCAGATTCCAAGCGCCATAAACCTTGGCTGCCATTACACGGCGAAAGCTCTCCGCAGTCTGCTTGGGAATCATTGCATCGTCGACCACGCCTGCTGCATGAATCACTCCACGCAAAGGCGGCAATGGCCGTAAAGTCTCATTGAAGAGCCGGTCCACATCCTCTGAGCGCGCCAGATCACAGGCTGTTACGGTGACCGTCGCACCCATTGAGCGCAACGCTTCCACCACGGGAGACTCTGCCGCACTGCGGCTGGTCAGCACCAGATGTCGCGCCCCATCGCGCACCAGACGCTCCGCTGTCTTCATACCTAAGCTGCCCAGGCCGCCAGTGATCAGATAGGCAGCATCGTCTGACAGGCTCTTTCGCGCTCCAGGCTGCAGAGGAATAGACTCGATTCTCGACACAAACCGCAGATTCGAGCGGAAGGCCACACGCACCTCATCCCCGACCGTCAGGATTTCGCGGGCCACCTCTTCGGCCTCATTGACTGCGCCCTCCGGTTGAAGATCGATCAGGCAGATTTGCAGTTCGGGATGCTCAAGAGCGATTGTCAATGCCAACCCCGCGAGTGGCGCTTGCCAGGGATTGACAGAACCTTCCCGCACCGCTTGTCCACCCCGTGTGATCAGACGCAACAACGTTCCCGAGCCCGTCATCAACAGGGCCTGCACCACGGCCAACGCCAGTCCGCAACCAGCCAGACCGTCCTGATCCGTTCTATCTACATCGGAGGAATGTTGATCGTCGCCAGCACCGGGCAACAGCACAACTCCGGTCCATTTCTCAGCGTGGAGCAGCCGCGCAATGTCGTGAGGCCAATCCCGCGAGATTGCGATGCGGCTCCCGTTCACTCTGCCATATACGGAGCCTGCACGCACCACCGTCGCGCTCTGCCCCAGTTTGTCGAGTTGCATCTGTAACGGATCGACTAACTCTCCCGATCCCGCAAAGAGCAGCCACTTTCCCGCAGTAGAGAGCATTGGCTGAGAGCGACCCTGCTGTATCCAGCTTTCGCCAATCAGCGCACTCTTCCAATCCAGCGCACCTGTTCTGCGTGAGTCCACCCGTTGCAGCACCAAGCCTTTCAACTGGGCTACCAATCGGCCTGTCTTGTCGCACAAGTGCAGGTCCGCTTCCAGGCGAATATCCCCGGCTGCGCCGCGCAGTTCGACACTACAATCCAGCGCTTGATCAACCCGCGACCAAGCTGTATAGCTACCCACTGCGACAGGAAGGTAGCTGTAACGGTTCTCTCCCTGAGCCACGGCCGCCAGCTGCAATGCCGCATCCAACATGGCCGGATGCAGACCATAATCAGCAGTGGCAAGGCCCATGGGTAGCTGTATCTCTCCCACAGCTTCCGAATTGCCGCCAACCATTTCGGTCAACAGACGGAAGGCTGGCCCGTAGTTCAGTCCTCTTACCTGCATGGCAGCGTAATGCTGGTTCGCGCTTACGGCCCGAGCACTGCGAGAACGGATGCGGGCTATCCGCTCCATCGCCGGGAGCGAATATTTTTCACCGCCAACTCCAATCTGCGAGCCGGGAAGCGCGGTAGCATGCACATGCCGCACCCACTTTCCTTCCTCTGTGCGACTGAATAACTCCAGACTGCCTTGAGTTCCCTGCCGGGTCAGCACTGTTTGCACTTCATTCACTTCATGGCTTAATCGCAGGGGCGAATCGAAGCTGATTGCGCGCAGCTCAACCACTCCGCCAAAGATCTGTGTCCCTGCTTCGCGCGCCATCTCCAGCCACGCCGCACCCGGCGCAATAGCCTCACCATGTACCCGATGGTCGGCAAAGTAAGGGGGACTATGATCCGAAAACCAGCTTTGCCATAGCGTGACACTTGTGCCAGTTGATGACGTGCGAGCGGCGTCCACGCGCCTGCCCAGCAACGGATGCGTTCCTGCGTGCTCCGCAGGGAAACCCTCATCCTGGTTGCCTTTCTCTTCTCTCTCTCCATACAGCCGGGTATCCAGTTGATCCAGCCAATACCGTTCCCGCTGCCAGGGGTAATGCGGAAGTTGCGCAGCCCGTCCACGCTCCGGGTAAACCGCTTGCCAATGTACATTCCGCCCCTGCGCGTAAAGGCTGGCAAGCGTCTCGTACAGGCCGAGCAATTCGTTTTCCCGGCCCTTGCGTAATGACGGTAGCGCAGTGACCGAAGCTGCCCCGCTCGCCTTGGCAGTTTGCAGCAGTGAAGAAGACAGCACAGCATGAGGACTCACCTCAATGAAAGTTTCACACCCCAGCCGCAACAGTTCTTCCGTCGCCTGCGTAAAGAGAAACGGCTCGCGCAGATTCCGGCCCCAATACGCCGCATCGAAGTTCTCGCCCACCATCACTTCCCCGCTCACGGTAGAGACAATAGGGATCGTCGCCCTTGCCGGCCGCAATCCACTGAGCAACTGCGTCAGCTCCTGTTGCAATGGATCCATTTGCGTAGAGTGAAAGGCAATATCCACTCCCGCAATTTCGCGGCAAAAGATCTGGCGACGGCTTATCTCCTTCAGCAGCTCATCCACAGCCTCGGGAGTGCCAGAGAGCACGCTCATCGCGGGGCTGTTGCTTCCCGCTACAGAAAGTTCCGTCATCGCGACGCCCAGAATCGCCTCGCGAGCATCTTGCAGTGTCATGCCAACAACAGCGGTCTTTCCCTTGCCAGCCGTGCGCTTCATCAAGCGACTGCGCAACACCACTACCCGCAGAGCGTCTTCAAGTGTTAGAACGCTCGCGCAATAGGCGGCTGCCGCTTCTCCCAGGCTATGTCCGACAACATAATCCGGCACCACTCCCCACCAGCGCCAAAGGTCACACAATGCCGCCTGGATGGCGAAGATAGCCGGTTGAACAATCTCGGTGTCGTTATTCTGCAAATCCTGCAATGCTTCCAACAGGGACCACCCGCATTGTTCCCGCAACAGCGTCTCGCAGCGATCCATCACCGCGCGAAATACCGGTTCCAGTGTGTACAGTTGCCGCCCCATTCCCGGCCAGTGCGATCCTTGCCCGGAAAAGACAAAGGCCAGTTTGCCCGGAACGTTTTGCGCGCAGGCTGGCTCTGACCCGATAGTGCGCAGCACTGCAGCTATCTCCTGTTTGGTAGTGCCGACCACTGCTTTGCGGCAAGAGAGATGCGCCCTTCCCCTGGCAGCAGTGCTGCACAATTCCGCAATTGACTCGTCCGAGTTCAGCAGATGCCCGGCGCAACTCTCGGCAAGCTCCGCCAAAGCTCGCGGAGAGCCGGCAGAGACAGGAAACAGGTACGCCGGCCGATTTTTGGAGACAGGCGACTCCTCCGCAACCGCAACCCCCTCCAACACCAGATGCGCATTGGTCCCGCCAAAGCCAAATCCGCTTACACCGGCAAGATAAGGCGCATTCTTGCTTGCATCACCAACAGGCCAAGCCTCGACGGTTTGCACCACGCGGAACGGTGTCCCTGCAAAGGGGATCATGGGATTCAATGACTGAAAGTTTGCAGTCGGAGGAATCACGCCACGCCGCATGGCAAGCACGGTCTTGATCACACCGCCCACGCCAGCCGCGGCCTCGGTATGACCGACGTTGGACTTCAGAGACCCCACTAAACACGCCTGATCCGCGTTGCGGCCAACTCCCAAAACATCAACCAGCGCCTGCGCCTCGATCGGATCGCCGAGCGGTGTGCCGGTGCCGTGAAGCTCAACGTATTGCACCGCTGCGGCAGAAACTCCAGCACGGCGATAAGCCTCTTCCAGCACCGCCCGCTGCGCCTCGCCGTTGGGCGCCATGATGCCATTGCTGCGTCCATCATGATTGACGGCAGTGGCGCGAATCACCGCCTGCACCCGGTCACCATCGCGCAGAGCCTCCGATAGCCTTTTCAGCACCACCACACCAACACCATCGCTGCGCACAATGCCGTCCGCCCCGGCGTCGAAGGTGCGGCACAAACCGCTCGGTGAAAGCGCACCGGAACGTGCAAAGAAGACATTGCTCTTGGCCATCAGATTGACGCTGACCCCTCCAGCCAGCGCCAGCGTGCTCTCGCCGCTCCGCAGACTCTCGCAAGCCAGATGTATGGCCACCAGCGACCCGGAACAGGCCGTATCCAACGAGATGCTCGGACCATGCAGGTTGAAAAAATAGGAGAGCCTGTTGGCCACCACACTGTTGGCCGTACCCGCCCCTGAATAGATCTCCGCCCGGCGCAGATCGTTGAAGAGCAGATGATCGTAGTCGTCGGTGAGCGTGGCTACAAAGACGCCGGTCTTACTGTGAGCCAGCGAATCCGGCGGAATAGCGGCCTCTTCCAGCGCCTCCCAGGCAACCTCCAGCATCAGCCGCTGCCGTGGGTCCACATGCGGAGCCTCGCGTGGAGAGATGCCAAAGAAGGCAGCATCCATGCGATCCAGATTCCGCAAAAATCCTCCGCGACGACTGGGCAGCTTGCCAGGCCGCGAAAGATCCGCATCGTACAAAGCATCGACATCCCAACGATCGGCGGGTACATCGCAGATCGCGTCCTTACCGCTCATTACCAGTTCCCAGAGTGCCTCCGGAGAATCGGCCCCAGGATACCTGCATCCCATGCCCAGAATAGCGATGGGCTCGCTCTGTCTGCGTCGCTCAGCGTCCAACTCACTCTGCAAGCCGCGCAACGCCGCCAGCGACTGCTTGACCAGCGAGGCCTCTTGTCCGCTCCCATTTGCTTCAGCGTGACTCTTCATACCGCTCTCCCTGGATAGCTCAACCGCTGCAACTCCTCATGCAGCAGCGCAGTCGCCTCAGCCTCGGCCATATCCTTCATTTCATCGAGAATCAGCGCGCCCTCCTGCGCACTCACCCCCTTCGCTTTGCTCAAACCTCTTGGCTCCACTTCAGGATAAAAATGTCGCGCCAGCGATCGCACCGTCGAGAACTGCCAGGCGATGGTCGGTGGAACACTTCTTCCCAGCCAACCGCACAGCCGGCCCGCCAACTCCACAGCCATCAGCGAGGTCACGCCGAAGTCGGAGAAAGAAACGTGACGCAGAATGATCTTCTCTTCAACATCCAGCGCTTCAGCCAGCCAACGCGCAATTCGCTCTTCCAGTTCGCTGCTGCTGGTTACCCGGTCTTCTGTGCCGCTCCACATTCTTGCCGGATCATTCATCACCGCATTGCGTTCCCTGAGCACACGCTTCAGAACCTTTCCCGTCGGACCCTTGGGCAACTCGGTGACAATCTCCACCTCGGAGGGGATCTTGAACTCCGCCAGCCTTCCGCTACAAAAACTCTTCAAACTATCCGCATCAAGCGCCTGACCCACTCGCTGCACAATGGCCGCGCAAACTCGCTCACCAAGCACTTCATCCGGCTTTCCGTAGACGGCGATCTCCAGCACCCCAGGATGCTGGCTCAGCACCCGTTCCACCTCAGCCGAATAAACATTCACGCCGCCGACGATGACCATGTCCTTTAACCGGTCTTCAATCGTCAGATAGCCTTGGTCATCGATGCGCCCGATATCCCCGCTATGCAGCCAGCCATCGCGAATGCTGAGGGCTGTCTCTTCGGGACGCTCCCAATAGCCCAGCATCACATTCGGCCCACGCACCAACACTTCGCCGCGCTCACCGGTCTTGAGCAACCGTCCACTGACCGGATCGCCAATGGCAATCTCCACGCCCCGCACCGCAACCCCGACGCTGCCTTGCCTTGGTCCCAGCACATGGTTATAGGTAGCGAACGGTGAACTCTCTGTCAGCCCATACCCCTGATAGATGGCGAATCCGAAGCGTTCCATCCAGCGCTCTTCAACCTCACGCGGCAGGATATCCGCGGCTGAAAAGAAGTAGCGCAGCGGTCGCAACTGGTCGGCAACAACCTTTTGCAGCATCAGAATGAAGGTCGTCGGCACGCCAAAGAACATCGTCGCCCGATCTCGCTCAATCGAACGCAAAATCGTCTCAATCTCAAAGCGGCGATGCAGGATCACGCACGCGCCCCCGGCCAGCGCGGCATTGAGCACCGCATTCAATCCAAAGCAATGCGAGATGGGTAGAAAAAGCAACAGCCTGTCCTCGGGCATTACACCCATGCACTCCACCTTGGCGCGCATCACAAAATCGATGTTGCGATGGGAGAGCGTGGCTCCCTTCGATCTGCCAGTGGTGCCCGAGGTGTATAGAATCGCCGCGGGATCGTCGGGCTGCATCTCGACACAATCATCCACGCGTGCAGCATCGACCATCGCCGACTGCAAGTCCAGGTCTTCCCCAGCATCTCCCTCGGCAATCAGCACATACCGAATCTGCGCCAACCGGCCGGATAAACTCGCCTCGCGCAGAGCCGCTGTAGTGACCAATACTTCTGCACCGCAATCAAGCAGCAGTGCCTGCAACTCCTCACCCGTCGATTTCGCATTCACTGGGACTGCGATGGCGCCAATTCTTACGGTCGCCAGAAAAACCACGACAAAGGCCGGGATATTGGGCAGGAACAGTGCCACACGATCTCCTCGCCTCACCCCCAGTGCCCGCAAACAGCCCGCAGCGCGAGCCACCTGATCGCCCAGTTCTCCATAAGTCGTTGCTTCGCCCTCGAACAACAGGGCCGGCCGCTCCGGATGCAGCTTCATTGTCTCTTCCACCAAATTGACAATGTTCATAAGCAAATGCCCCATTCAATTCGACAGTGTGCGGTTCATGAACTCATCAGGCTGGATTGAATTCCGCCTACACTTTGCAGGATCATTCCATTCCCTTGAATATCCGCCAGAATCGCGGCCAGATGCTCATCCAGAAATTGGTCCTGGTCATTCCACACAAATGGCTTTCCCTCCGAGGCTTCGCATCCCGCTGCGCTCTTGACCGCCTCATAGAGCGAAACGGTCGCCGGAGAAAGCGTCGTCCGCGCATCATAGTGGCCTTCGTCAAGATAGGTGCGCAAATCCACCGCCTGCACCCCAAAGATCAAGGCCGCGGCAAGATACTGCTCAAAGATATTCAACGAACTCCGCGCCAGATTCGCCGCTCCATAGCCCAGACTGTTCAGATTCTGATTGAATTGCTCCGCATGGGTCGGAAATCGATCAACCAGTGAATTGCCATAGAACAGAAGCATGGGCATGATGGAGTTGGCCGTCAGTTGCAGCGCCTTGAGCCCGGTTGAGACCTCGCGCGCCGGATTGCCGACCAATGAAGGAGGCAGGCCGTGATTGAACTCCGGAGCAACCAGCAGGGCAATCTGCACATCGAGATGCTTGGCCGCCATCCCCACAATGTTGCGCAGACGGTCCATCCCCGCTCCTACATACTGACCAAGGAAGTTGCCACAGTGATACGTCGCATCATTCTCCGCATCGATCAGCGGGTTGTCGGTTACGGAATTGACCTCCATCTCGATGTCCCGCGCAATCTGCAGGAAGCCATCCAGCAGCGGCCCCATATACTGCGGCAGGCAACGGCTGGAGTAGCGATCCTGAATCAACTTGCCCTCGCGATGGTGGGTGCTGCCGTTGCTCTCATTGCGGATCATGCGCGATCCCTCCAGCAGCGCCACCATCTGCTCCGCAGCCCACACCTGCCCCGGATGCGGCTTATGACGATGGATAAATGGATGGAAGGATTGATTGGAAGCATGCAGCCCCTGCAAGATCAGCCCATGCGCGCCCATCGTCAGAGCCATCAAGTGGCTCATGCGATACACACAATTAGCTGCGATCCCGGCCATCACCGATGTTCCATTCATCAGCGCCAGCCCCTCTTTGGCTTCAAGCGGCAATGGATCAAGCCCCAACAGTCGAAGCGCGGTCAAAGAGTCCATCTCCTGGCCTTGATAGTCCACCTTGAATGCAGCATCGCGCCCAGTCAGGCAACCGGCGATATAGGCCAGAGGAACCAGATCTCCACTTGCGCCAATCGAACCGAACTCATAAACATGAGGCGTGACCTGTTCGTTGAGAAAGATCTCGAAGCGATCCAGAAGTTGCAAGCGCACGCCGGAGATTCCCCGCGTCAACGAGTTGGCCCGCACCAACATGCCGGCGCGAACGTCTTCTGCCGGAATGCGCTCCCCGCTAGCCGCCTTGTGCGACCAGACAATATTGCGCTGCAATTCGGCTGCTGTGTCATTGGGCACCACCCGGTCAGCCATGCCGCCAAAGCAAGTCGTCACGCCATAGATCGGCGTATTCTTCTGCACCGCCCTGGCGATAAATCGACAGGAGGCATCAATCGCTCGCAGCGCAATTGGATCATCGGTGAGCTGAACCTTGGCGCCAGCCGCGACCGCGGCTACCTGCGTGATCGTTAATCCGGTTCCCGTTAGAGTAAGTTGATCGACTGTTGCTGACATTCTGCTCCTTGGTCATCCTTGGAGCTTGCCGTTTCTATCTGGCTTTGGCAAAGCCCAAGACCATCAGTTGCAATTCGCTCACAGCTTTTACGTGCATCCATTCCATTCCCGCCACGCGCAATTGGTCTTCAATCTCATCGACCGTATAAGCAGCGCAAAGCGAGTTGAACAGATCCTTCTTTACTACCGGGCGTCCACGGCCCGCGTACTCCTCCACCAACCGCATGGCCTGCTCCGCGTCTTGCGGCCGAATCAGGTCCACCACCATCACCGCGGCTCCAGGCCGCGCGCAAAGGCTGATCGTGCTCCATAACACCGACGGGTCCGACAGATGATGCAAAAAACTGTTCGCCACCACTGCATCGTACGCATCTTCTTCCAATCTTGCTTCGGGAATGTAACCTGCTCGCAGTTCAATGCGCCCATTTAACTGGCTGCCTTCCACTCCCTGTCTGGCCAACTCCAGCATGGCCTCCGAACCATCGATGCCCACCACCGTCGTCAGTGGATAAGCGCGAGCAAACCGAATCGCAATATCCGCCGCTCCGCAGCCCAGATCAAGCACGCGCCCGCCGGTAAAGTCCGCGCAATGCCGCTGAAACTCATCGATCAGCGCTCCATTGAATCGCGTCAGGTCTGCTGATCCGTAGGCCTGTGCCTGCTCAACATCGGACATCAACTCCTGCGGCTCGGGAACACGCTCCATCCGTCCTACCTCGTCTGGCCCGAGTGCTCAAGCTCCAACCCTGCCTCTGCCTCTTGAATATCCGCGGGAAGATTTACGTTCACATATCGCCCGCCTACAGGAAACGACTTCACCACATGGCCATCGTCGATGGCGCACTGAATAAGATCGGGAAGTTCCTTCTCCTTGCGAAGCTGGTTGATCGGCGTCCCGGCTATGTAATCCAGAATTCCGTTGCTTAAAAGAATGTTTCCCGTCCCTTGATACTGATTGAGCGGTTTGCGCGGCTTCTCTACCAGGCGAAGTATGCGCCCACGTTGATCCTCAAGCACCGCATACGTCTTGCGCACCGCGTAGGGGTCTTCAGGAACTGTTACTCCGCATAATGCAAAGACTCCACCCTGTTCAAAACTGGCAATCATGGCGTGATGATTCGGCTCCAACAGGATTTCATCCGCCAAAAACAGCATGAAGTCCGATCCTTCCAAAAACGGTGCAGCTGTCTCGATCGCGTGCACCAAACCACGTTGCTCCGGTTGAATGGCATAGCGTATGCGCATTCCGGCGTAACTGTTTCCAAAGTGGTTGATGATCTGCTCCGCCAGATAACCCACCACAATCACGATCTCTTCCGGATGGATGCTCGCACAATGATCCAGCGAATACTGGATCAACGGCCGACCGCCGAGTTCCAGCATGCATTTGTTGCGCGCTGCCGAGTGGTTCTCCATCCGGCTGCCACGTCCACCTGCGAGAATAAGGGCCTTCATATGCAAATCCTTTATCCGTAAGTTAGAATCGTCTTTCTCACCACGACAATTTGACGCCCATGGTCATAACCTTGTCCTGGGTCTTCACCCCCAGCGCATCGACGATCCGATTATCCTGATCGATGGTCTGATATCCCGGTACGAAACTTGCATGCTTGCCAAGCGGGAAATCGAGATTGAGATTGACCATCGCCTGATGGCCCAGATAGCCGTTAAAGAACTTCATATAACTCCCGATCTGATTGAAAGTGATCTTGCGCGGCAGTTCCAGACTGTAAGCGTCCATCACCATGCCTCCGGCGCCCGTAGGCGAGGTATTCAATTGCACCACCGCCGCATGAATGATCGGGCTGCGAATCGCCAGCATTCCAGCCGCATTGAACTCGAACTCGCTGTACCCCAGCGCGCCAACCACATTCAGCTTATTTCTCTTTCCGCTCATCAATCCGACGCCATAGCCGCCATACTCCGTGAACCGGTCGTTCAGGAAGATCAGTGTGAAGGTATAATCCTCGACACCTGCGATCAACGACGAATGCCTGGTGAGATCGAAGTTCACCTGCTCGCGTAAAAGATCCTGCGTCACGTGAGCCGCCCCGGCGCTGAATCCATAAACAACATTCTGCTTTTGCATCCAGGCCGTGCTGCGCCCGGTAAACCTCCACTTGCGAAGACTCAGATCCAATTTGCCGTTGAATGTCGAGCCCGTGGTATTGCCCTGCGACTCCGAGTAGGAAGCCGTGCCATCCAAGTGTGCTAACAACCGCGCCGGCATCCTGTCATAAGCGAGCGCGCTTTTCCTCCACCAATTACTCAAATCCTGCCTGGCTGGTGCAGGTGTTGCCTGCGGTGCGTTACTCTGTGCCGTAGTCTGGGATGCGACCAGCCCCGCGGAGAGCGTGAGAAGACCGATGAGCAATAGCGCCTGATCAATTATGGAGATCGTGCTCATATCAACTCCTAACTACAGAATCTGGAGTTCCCTTCCGTCCCACTCACAGGCCCGCACGATGATGCGTGGATCTTCCAAACTGCCGGCCACGCAACACGCATATTCGTCGTTCATCACCACCTCATGCAAATACCAGCACCGACTCGATAAATAGGCTCTGCGCCCATCGCTCTCCACCAAAGCCGCATCGTTGCGCAATCCGCGCCCATCGGCCTTCAGCACTGCCTCCAATTGCGTCCATTCGCGAAAGAATGCGTCCGTGGAACGCTCAGCGGATTGAACGCGCAACCATGAACGCGCCGCGAAAACGCCGGCGAAGTCCTGGATGCGAATCTCGCGCACCTTCTCCACGTCGATGCCCACGCGCCCCGCCGTCCCCGTCGCGCAAACTACGCTGCCGCCGGAATGAGAAAGGCTGAAGTCGATCCCTTCTTCCATCGACGGACGTCCGCAGGAGTCGTAGCTCAAATTGTCCAATGTTGCGTCTTGCACACCCCATAAAGCGAGGGCTCCAAGCAACAGCAATTTATCCAGGATCTGTGCGCACCTGTTCTCGACCCTGCGCTGACGGCGAATCCTCTCCTGAAGACGAGCAGGAAATACGTCGAGGATTTGCTCCAGAGCATTACTCCACTTCGCATCCTCGCAATGAAGACGCGCATGCAGAACGAGCAGATCGCATTCCGTTGGTAGCAGGGGCCGGTTAGATGGCAGCGGCGGCATCTTCCTGCGCCGGAACTGCTTCAGCCTTCTTGCCGCGTAACGCTGCTACCGCGTTCCCTACCCGCTCTTTGCTTTCGACGATGAGATCGCCTGACTTGGTTTTGATTTTGCTCAACTCTTGTTTAACTTTGGCGCTGGCTTCGGCAAGATGGAGATTGAAAGGGCTTCCTCCGGTAGCGAGGTGTTCTTCAATCACTCTGCCGACGATATAGGTAGATGTTCCGGCCAGCGTGGGCGAAGTAAAAAATCCCAGCGCGGTGCCGACTGCAGGAATCATCTTCAGACCACTGGCAACAGTACGTGCCGCCAAGGTGGGAAGCGATGCTCCCAGAAGCACAGTAACAATGCTGCGCGCCTTCTCTTTCGAAATATGGTGTCCGTAAATCTTGAAGAGTTGGATCAGAAGATCGGCTTGAACTCCGGTTGTGGCCACAATATCGAAGACCGGAACGGGGATAAAGCCCGTCCCTGTAGCCAGGGCCACGTGTTTGGTGATGGTGGAGTCTGCTTGAAGTGAACGCAGTTGAGCCTGAGTGACGGCCTCAATGGATGGCGGGGTCGTAACTGTTCCCTCGATGGTTTCGGGCTCTGTCGAAGCGGGGATGGTTTCCATGTTCTCCTCTTTTCAGGGTTTGGACACGAGTTGTGTCCACCGAGCAATTGGTTCGAAGGCTCTCGAACTTCGAGCCTCAGAAACAGCTTCTCAACGGAAAAACCAACTTGCAGAGTGAGTTTTGCTGACCGAACTGAGCGAACTATCAGCATTCAATCGAGCTATCTAGCATATTCACGATTCGCAGAAATAGTACACCAATTTGGATTGGTTTCATCGTAAAAATGATCCGTAATTTTCAAAATATTGAATATTCATGAAAAAACTTCTCCATAAGAAGACTCTCTCTCAACCTGATCCGGTGTGTATCCGAGAGGGATTTGATTTCTAAGTTCCTTTGCGATCTGGCTCAGCGAGTCATAAGATGAACAAACGGAATCCGATAACGCTTGCATGTCACTTAAGGTCTAGTCCTTTCGGGAATAAGCACTGGTTACCCCGTAAAACATGGACTCTGAATCCAGCGGTGCAATCACGCCTACCCCGAATCATCGAAGTTGACTTGATCTGACCGGGTCGTTGGGTCCAAACTGTCGTTCCGAGTTACTGTACATGGGCATGCCATCGCTCCAGACGCTAAAAACGGCGAAGGCCGCGATTGACTACCATCCACTGTCCCTTGTGCTACACTCAAGCGGCAATAAAATCCTTCGCGCAGGCGTTCACCATCGTCCAGCGAACCGGGAATATCAAGATGGCTGTGGAACTTAGTATCGTGATGCCCTGCCTGAACGAGGCGGAGACGCTTGCGATCTGCATCCGTAAAGCACAGGGTTATCTGCGTCGCTCCGGTGTCAGCGGCGAAATTGTCATTGGCGACAATGGCTCGACGGACGGCTCGCAGCAGATCGCCACCAGCCTGGGCGCGCGCGTCATTCATATACCCATTCGCGGCTACGGTGCGGCGCTCTACGGCGCAATTACCGCGACGCGTGGCCGCTATTGCATCATGGGCGACTCCGACGATAGTTACGACTTCGAGCATCTGGATCGCTTTTTGGAGAAGTTGCGGGCCGGCTACGATGTGGTGATGGGCAACCGCTTCCGTGGCGGAATCGAACCGGGCGCCATGCCCTGGAAGAACCGTTACATCGGCAATCCACTGCTCTCGACCATCGGCCGGGTCCTGTTCAAGATCCCCATGCGCGACTTTCACTGTGGATTGCGCGGCTTCTCCAAGGCCGCCTTTACCCAAATGGACCTGCGCACCACCGGCATGGAGTTCGCTTCGGAGATGGTGATCAAGGCACGCTTGCTCGGTCTGAGCATGACCGAAGTCCCCACCACGCTGCGTCCCGATGGTCGCTCCCGGCCTCCGCACCTGCTTCCCTATCGCGACGGTTGGCGGCACCTGCGCTTCATGCTGTTGTTCAGCCCTGGCTGGCTCTTTCTGTATCCGGGATTGCTCACCATGCTGGTTGGAGCATTGGTAGGCGGAGTTCTGCTGACTCATCCCGTGCACCTCAATCACATCCAACTCGGCCTGGACACTGTCGTCTATTGCGGAGCGATGCTGGTAGGTGGATTTCAAGCCGTACTCTTCTGGCTGCTCTCGCGCAGCTACGCCTTGCAGGCCGGTTTGTATCCACGCACCACCGGCGACCAGCGTTTTGCCCGCCTCATAACCCTGGAGCGCGGGCTGCTGGTCGGCGCTGCCTTGCTGGTGAGTGGTCTGGGGACAGCCATCTACGCCCTTTGGCAGTGGCAACAGCACGCCTTTGGCAATCTCGATCTGGAGCGCATTGCGCGCATCGTCATTCCCTCTTCGGTGGCCATCTCTCTGGGCATGGAAGTCGTTCTGTTCAGCTTCCTGCTCAGCACTTTTGGGCTCAATGTGCGTCCTTATGCCGAGATGGAAGTTGCCATCAAGCAGCACTGCACCGAGGAAGAGCAACTGGAAGAAGCGCTTTTGGCCCGATAGCCGAGAAGCAGTTGTCAGTGATCAGTTCTCAGTCTTCGGTAGTCAGCGATCTATTGTCAGTGGCGGAAACGATTCTCATACTTCGCGCGTATCTTCGGAGGAGGTAGTCATGAAATTACAAAAACTCTATCTATTGCTCCTGTTGGCTACAGCCGTTGTATTGTTCGCCATGCCAGCCCGCGCCGAGCGGGACGCAGTCCAGTTTGGCTCCAGAATTCACATCCCTGTCGGTAGCACCGCCGATGACGTGGTCTGCTTCTTTTGCAGCGTCAACGTCGAAGGCGAGGTCAACGGCGATGTGGTGGTCTTTTTTGGCAACATTCAGATCTCCGGCAGCGCCAACCATGATGTGGTGAACTTTTTTGGCAATATCTCGGCCAATACCGGCGTCTCTATCGGCGAAGACCTGGTGAGCTTCTTCGGCAGGGTGCGGCTGGGCGATAACGTCTCCGTGGGCAAGGATCTGGTGGCCATCTTCGGAACCCTGCACGCACCCTCGTCGGTCAACATCGGAAATGATCGCGTGGTTTGGCCGGGATGGCTCTTCTTTGGGCCACTCTTCGTCATCGGTTTGATTGTCTTCGTGCTGGTCCGCGAATATCGCGACTATTACCGTCGCTTGCGGCTGCGAGGCTATCCATTCCCGCCCAAACAATAACTCTGACTCACTTGAGGCAATCCTGACCTCATCGTTGTAGGCTGATGGCATGAACGAATTCCGCCCCTCCAGTTATCCTGCTCCTGCTCCCGACCTCGAAAGCCAGCGAAAGCTGCGCATTGTGTTGCCTGGCGGAAGCGGTCAAGTTGGCCAGATGCTGGCTCGTCGCTTTCAGCAACGCGGTCACCTCGTCACCATCCTGACCCGTGGTCCCTACTCTGCCGAGTGGCAGACGGTGCATTGGGACGGCGTGAACCCCGGTCCCTGGACGGAGACGCTGGAAGGCGCGGATGTCTGCATCAATCTGACCGGACACACCATCAACTGCTGGCCTTCCTTTGCCAAACGGCAGGCGATCTGGGAATCTCGCATCACTTCCACGGAATTATTGCACCGCGTCATCAGCCAGCTCGACATTCCACCCAAACTGTGGATGAATGCCTCGGCCGCCACCCTCTACGACCGCGCCGTGGACGCTCATGACGTCGATCTGCCCCTGGACGAGAAAGCCTACGACCCGGAAAGCGCAGTGATCGATCTGACCGGATGGCGGCGTTCGCGCGGCTTTCTGCCTCGTTTGGTGCGCGACTGGGAAGCGTCCTTCTTTGCCGTTGACACTCCGGGAACGCGCAAGATCGCCCTGCGCAGCGCCGTCACCTTCAGCCCCACTCCGGGCAATGTCTTTGCCGTGCTCTCGCGCCTGACTCGTCTCAGCCTGGGCGGAGCCGCAGGCAGCGGACGCCAGTTCCTGCCCTGGATCCATGAGGCCGACTACGCCAGCGCCATCGAATTTCTCATCGCCAGAGAGGATCTTGATGGTCCCTTCAATCTTGTCGCGCCCAATCCCCTGCCTAACCGCGATTTCATGGCTGCTCTCTGCTATGCATGGGACGTTCCCAACGCCATTCCCGCGCCGTCCCTTGCGATCCGTCTGGGCGCGCTGCTGATGAACAGCAATCCGGAACTGGTGTTGGGTAGTTGCCGCGCAGTTCCCTACCGCCTGCTCGAAGCCGGCTTCCATTTTCAATATCCCAACTGGCCCCAGGCCGCGGAAGATCTGGTTAGGCAATGGAAGGCGAGGAGCTAGGGAGCCAGGGATCAGGGATCAGGAGAAGATATTCGCATGGACACATTGCAAGCTGTCAACCCTGCCCAACGATGCTTGCTTTCGGTCTCTGATTAATCCCTTTTGCGAGCTTCGCGGTTGATCTCGTCCGTCCAGGCCAGATAGCGAAGCAACTCCCAGCGCTCTGCCCATAGAAAGCCAAAAACGTCGCCCGTGGTGAGTGTTTCAGCGGGTTTGCTGGAGTAGGTTTCCACGCGCCACAGCAAAAATGGGCTCCGCCAGGGAGCCAGGCGGTGACCGCGAGTAGCATTCCAAAGAAATCGAAGCGCAGCGAACAAGGCAGTTCCTTCCTTCTCTAGTATATAAAATGCAGTGGTCAGTTTTCAGTTGTCAGTGATCACGTTGTCAGTACTCAATGAATGGTTTGCGGCAATAAGTCCTTGCGCCGAGCAGTGTTGAAACAGCGATTGCCAAACCGGGTACTGCTGAGAACTGACAACTGAGAACTGACAACCGATCCCTGCCCTTACGCCTGAATCTTGCTAAACAGGCTATTCGACGTGGAGTTCAGCTGCGCAATCACATCTTCCAGTGCTGTTTGCTGTGTCTCGCTCAACGATAAGTTGGTGGAGACACTGGCCACATCGGCTTGCATCAGATTGGACTGGGCGGTTGTCAATTGGGTCTTGTTCGACGTCATGGCATCGGAGGCCGCAGAGAGCTGATTGATTGAGTCGTCGATCGTCACCCGCTGCTGCGAGACGTAGTTGAGCGCCGTATTCAAGGCTGTTGTGTCTGCAACCGCCTGCGTGGTATCAACCGTGCCACTGGAGTAGTCGGCCACCAGAGCGTTCAGAGCGCCAAAGACACTATTGGTGCCACTGCCCAGAAAGATATCGCTGCCCGGTACATTCAACTGGATCTTCTGACCCGCGGGGGTTTCGATGTAATCCACATTACTGTCGCCATTGTAGGTTGTGACAGCGGGTACGGTGTTGGTTGTGGTAAAGGGCACAGTCGAGGTTTGTCCGCCGGCAAAGATGTACTGGCCCTGATAGCTACTATTGGCCAGCGTCATGATCTCATCGGTGATGCCCGAGATCTGGTTGCCGATGGACTTGACGTTGCTGGAGTTCATCGTGCCGTTGTTGGCGCTGGTGGCCAGTGTGATCGCCGAAGTCAATTCGGTGACAACACTGCCCAATGCCGAATCGGCCACCTGCAACTGCCCGGTCACCAGGTTGGAGCTCTCTGTAAACGAATCATCCTGCTGGATCTGATTGAGCAGAACCACATTCTGGCCGGCGGCCACGGGGTCATCGCTCAACGAGTTGATGCGCACTCCGCTGGAGAGTTCATTCGTCAGTTGCTCTTGCGAAACCTGCGCCTGATCCAGGGATCCCGTCAGATTCGTTGCGTAATATGGATCCACCCGCATTTATTTCCTCCATCGCGTCGAACGGCTTTTTCTGCCTGATCTTCGCTCTTTGGCTTATCCAGCAACAGCGACCGAGTTACGAGACCGTCGTTTGAGTTCCCAGGTTAAGCGCCGAATTAATGATGTTGTTCAGCATGGTGAAGACCTGCGCCGCCGATTGGTAGCTGCGTTCCATGGTGGTCATGTTGGATGCTTCATCGTTCAGATTCACTCCCGAGAGCGAATCGTTTTGCGTCGTCAATTGCGTCACCGAAGCAGACTGGGCGGTACTCTCCGTCTGCACCTGCGAAACCGTCGCACCCAACTCCGAGACAAATGTTGAAAAATAATTGGTTGGCGTCTGATTATTGACAATGGCGGTATTCGACAATGTGGCCATTGCCGTCGCATTGGTATTGTCGCCGGTGCCTTGGCCCAGCGCGGCGGCAGATATCTGACTGGGATCGGTCATGATCACGCTCATCGTCGCGGCACTGCCCGATACCTGTGTCGGCTCATTGAAGATATACAGCGGATTGGCAACAGTGCCAGTGGCGCCATTCAGATCGGTGCCGGTGTTGTTCAGATTGTTCACACTGGTCGAGACACTGTAGGCCAGTTGATCGAGTGAACCCATCACGCTGGGGATATCCGTGTCGCGAGCCGTCAGATAGCCGCCTAACTCTCCGCCCCCGGTCGTCAATCCCGTCGTGATATCGGTATTGCTGACGAAAAAATGCGTCATCCCATTCACTATGCCACTGCTCATGGCGTTACTGCTTCCCCCGGAAACCAGCAGCGCGCCAGAGGTGGTGGCAATGGAGAGCCCGTTGTTTTCCGTGGTGATCTGATTAACCCCGACCAGCTTGGAGAGCGAATTGACGTCCTGTTCCCGCTGATCCTCCAGGGTTCCAGCGTCCGCGGTTGGCGACGTGTCCTGAATCTGCTGGTTCAGTTGGGCGATATCTGTGGTCAGCGCATTCACTTGCGAGGTGACCCCCGACGCTTCCTGGTCCAACTCCTGCCTTTGTGAACTCAGGCTGGATGAAGCGCCGGAGATATCAGCGGCCAGTGTCTGGGCTGAAGAAAGTACGCTCTCGCGCAACGAAACACTGCTGGGGTTGGCCTCCAGCGAGGTAAAGGATGTGAAAAAACTGCTCAGATCGCTGCCAATGTCCCCCGCCTTTGCGCTGGACGATCCTGAATCGGGCGTAAAAAGTGCCTGAATGGTATCCAGAGCCGAGAGCCTGGTACTGGAAGAACTGGCCAGCTGTTGCTGTTGATCAATACGCTCCGTCAACACCCGGTCACGCACCGAGGTAGGCCCGGTCTGCGTGGCGCCGGTCCCATATTGCGTGCCGGATATGCTCACCGTGGAATTCTGCTGCCAATTAGGCACTTCCTGGGTATAACCAGTGGTGTTGGCATTGGCTACATTGTTCGCAATCACGTTCAACGCCGACTGATCGGAATCAAGGGATTGCGAAATCATGCTGAATGCCGAACTAATCGTTCCCATGGCCGTTCTCCGTGTGCACCCAGCCGCGCACGCTCACTTCTCCGTATTCGAGCCGGTTTGCACTCATATCGCGAATCCGGTTCATCACCGCCAGATTGTCTCGGGTAGCCTCAAGTACCTTGGCGAAGACTTTCATCTCACCCAATGCTTCTTTGGACTGCGCTGCCAGGATGGCGCGATTCTGCGGGCTGATACGATCCAGATCCCGATTCAAAGCCTGACAGGATAGGGCCATCTCCTCCAGTCTGTCAGCATCCAGACGGGCCAACGCACGCGAGGCCTCCCGGACCACATCTTTCAGACCCGCCACTTCCCGGTTCTCCGCTCTTTGCTCTGATGCCTGCATTCCCTTTGTTGCCTCCGGGCCCCGCCCATCTCCGGTCTCATTCAGAGTCCGTCTCGGACACCAAACGGGCTTGTTTCCGCCACCTGTCTATGGGCACGCAACTCTCCGAAAGCAGTACTGAATGCATGAAGGAAAACTAACCTTAGGTCCTTGCAGAAACTTGATTTATTGAAAAATAAGGAATTAGCTGAGTTCAGAGAGGCGCGGGAGGGGGTTATTCTCTAATCTATGCCCAGAAACACAACACCCAGCGACAGGTCTTGATCGCTGGGGTAGACGTGATCAAATGGTTCGCGGCAGCTTCAGACGCTGGAGTGCAGAATGGGGCGCGCAGGCCAACACTCCGCACATGCAAATTCTAGCGACTGGCGCTCATCATCGAAGAGACCAAACTGGAAGCAACAGCCGAAGCCGAAACCTGATACGTCCCGGAGGCCAGCGCCGCCTGAATCGCGGCAACCTTGTCCGTACGCACTCCAGAATCGAAGCTCGACGAGGAAACGGCACTACCCACACTGCTCAAAGTCGTTTGATCGGAGCTCCAGGCAGCAGGGATCGTGCTGGTAGCCGCATTGCTCTTGGGCTGGGCGGCGGTTGTATCCGGCTGCGCCACTCCCAGGATAGATTTCAACCCGTCCAAGCTGCTGCGAATGTCCATACTCGTTACTCCTTCGCCGATTCATCGGCGTCTTTACTATTCACTATAGTCATTTTCGGGATCGTGTGTGCGAATTATCTTGAAAATCGCCCATTACTGCTTGGTGGTTTTCATGTTACCCGATTTCGAGAGCTGGTGGATGATTTGATTCGCAATTCCCAATCCGCCGTGATCGCTTAAGGCACGGGCCATGGAGTCGGTGGCATAGGCGCCGAGGGTGGAGTTCTCCCCGCCGTCGGAGTCGTTGTCCTCTCCAGTCAACGAGTTGGTCTGATTCAAGGGCTTCACCAACTCCTTCATGAGCTGGGCTTCAAACTCATGCGCGGCGCTCACCAGCCGGGGTGAAACCGCACTGCTTGTACTGCCCGAGGTCATCGCTGAAGCCATTCCAGTGGTTACGTTAGAGATCACAGTACCTCCAGGTCGGCTTCCAGTGCGCCGGCCTCTTTCATTGCCTGCAAGATGGAAATCACATCGCGGGCACCTGCACCTGTTCGTTGCAATTCCTGGACCAAATCCTCCACCGTCGCACCTTCCTTCAAATCGATGCGATTGACCGGCTTGTCCTGGGCCTGCACCGTGGTCTGTTGAACCACCTGGGTGGTTCCTCCAGAGGAAAATGCATTGGGTTGGGAGACTTTGGCCTCGGTAATAACATTGACCGACAGCCCGCCATGCAGGATGGAAACCGGTTGCAAACGAACCGAACCGCCGATCACCACGGTTCCGGTTCGCTCGTTGACCACCACGCGCGCTCTGGGGAAGACGTCGACCTCGACGGATTCCACCTTGTCCAGCAGGGCGGCCATATCTTCATTGGGATTAGCGGTCACCTCAACCCGGCGACTGTCGATGGCGTGGGCTCGTGGAGTTCCCAGAGCCTTGTCGATGGAGTCGGCCATGCGCTCGGCAGTGTGAAAGTCGGCGTCATTCAAGATCACGGAGACATTGTGCATCTGCTTGAGATCAAAGGGGACCGTGCGCTCCACCAGGGCTCCGCCGGGGACCCGCCCCACGGTGGGATGATTCAACTGCTTGGTGCTGCCACCCCCCGTGGCCATATAGCCGCCCAAGACCAGCGCTCCCTGCGCCTGGGCATAAACCTGCCCGTCGGGACCGTAAAGCGGCGTCATGAGCAGGATTCCACCTTCCAGCGAACGCGCATCGCCTGCCGAAGAAGCGGTGATATCCATCTTGTAACCAGGCCGGCTAAAGGGCGGCAAGGTCGCCACTACAAAGACAGCGGCCATATTTTTAACCTGCATATTGGCAGCACTGTTAGCGCCAGTCTGCGGAACCGTAATTCCCATTCGCTCCAATGCCGAGATCAGCGTCTGCGCGGGAAAGACTGTTTGCGAACTGTCGCCGGTGCCGTGCAGGCCTACCACCAGTCCATAGCCAACCAGTTGGTTGTCACGAATGCCTTCGATGGTGGCGACATCCTTGACGCGTGCCGGTCGTCCTGGCGTTTCGGCATGAGCCAGAGAAGCTGCCAAAGCCAATGCCGCCGCCAAGGCAACCCACCACCACAACCACTGCCTATGCTGCCGATCCGAATTGTTTGCTTTTGTCTCTCGCATTCCGCTACCCCAGCAACTGCCCACTGTTCCCTGTTCCCTAATCCCTGTTCCCTACTAAAACACCAGCAACTTCTCAAGGAACCGCACCACCGCATTCTGCCGGTAGGTGGAATCATTCACAATACCTTTGCCCGTAACCTCAAGTTCCAGGTCGGTCATGGCTGCCGATTGCACTTCATTCTGAGCGCTCACGTCCTCTGGACGTACCAGGCCGCGCAGCTTGATCAACTGAGTCTGTTGTGAAAAGGTCAACTGCCGTGTCGCCTGCACCACCAGCATTCCGTTGGGCAGTACGTCCACAACTTCGGCGCCGAAGGTGGTCGCCAAACTGGAGTTGGTGGTGCTCTGCCCTTGTGCCGTCAGACCAGAAGCTGCGGTAGCGCCGAGCAGATTTTGCAGATTATTGGCAGTTTTTAATTTGCCAAAGAGTCCTGTCAGACCGGAACTGGCGCTGGAGGCGCGGGAGTTCTTCACCTGCCCGTCCGTCGAAGCCGCCAGACTCTCAGAAACCACAATCGAAACCACATCGTGCAAGCGAACGGCCTTGGCGTCGGTACCCAACCGCACCAAACGGCCCTCAGAACTCCAAATCGAGCCCATGGTCTTTACTTCGGCAGCCTGTTGGGCACGCACCCGCTCAATATAGGAATGGAGCGCCTCTTCCGGCGGATTGGTCTTTGCAGCGGCCGAAGGCTTCTGCTTCTTGGTTGCCGCTGCCGGAAGGGCCAGCAGTAGGATGAGCGCCGCAATCCCGGCGATCAGCATTCCGCGCCCTAGCAGGATCGTCCGCAATCCGGATTTGCTACTCATGTTTCACCTCCGCGACGGGTTCCAAACTGGCGCGCCCCGGCCCTAGCGCAAAGACACGCAACACCTTGCCGCCAAGACTCATCCGTACTTCCAGCGGAGCTCCAACCATGGCTGGAGCCAGCGCTATCGCCGCCAGTTGAGCATCAACTACTGCAGTGTGCTCTTCGATGATCAGATGATCGCCCGAGCGAATGCAGGGATGAAACGGCGTCAACTCTTTCGCAGCCACGGAAGAAAAATGGGCGGATCCTTCTTTGGTATCGATTTCCGCTGCCGGTACCATACGCCCCGGCCCACCGGGATGTGCGCTGTCGCGCAGCAGGTACCAGCGGGTTCCGTTGTGCGGATCATCGATTACCCGCATGATCTCGTTGGTGTGCAAGGTCGTTGGCCCAGATGAGAGCATGACGGCCGGCGCAGGAATGGAAGCGGTCTGCTGAGCCAGCGCCATGCCGAGCGGCCAGGCCGCCAGCACAACTCCCGCCCTCACAGCCCATTTTCCGTGTTTTCTATTACTTGCGCTCGTATACTTCATCTGTCTCATGCGCCTTACTTGGTCATGTTGTTGACTTCGGCGTACATGTCGTCCGCCGTCTTGATCACCTTGGAATTCGACTCATAGGCACGCTGCGCCAGCACCATCTGCACAAACTCGGTCACCACGTCCACGTTGGAGTTCTCCAGATAGCCCTGTTGCATCGTTCCCAGTCCTTCAGTGCCGCCAGGATTACCCAACACCGGATCGCCGGAGCTGAGTGTAGCTTGCAGCAGGTTTCCGCCCATGCTCTCCAAGCCGCCGGAGTTGGGGAAAGTTGCCAACTGCAACTGGCCCAGCTGCGAGGGATTGGTCTGCCCGGAGATGGTGGCGTTCACCACACCGTAGTTGGTGATGGTCACCGCTGTGGCGTTGGTGGGCACGGTAATCGTAGGAATCAGGGGATCGCCGTCGGTCGTGACGATGGTTCCCTGGCTGTTCAGATGAAACTGACCGGCGCGTGTATAGGCAATGCTGCCGTCGGGCCGCTGCACCTGAAAGAAGCCGGAACCTTCGATTGCCACATCGTACTGATTGTTGGTCTGATTCAGTTCGCCCTGGGTCTGGATGACCTCCGTAGCCGCGGATTTGGTGCCCAGGCCGATCTGCAAGCCAGCCGAGACCGTCGACTGGCTCTGCGCCGCACCTGGCGTTACCAGATTCTGGTAGACCATATCCTGAAACTGGAGGCGGGTCTGACGAAATCCCGTAGTCGAGGAGTTGGCCAGATTGTTGGCGATAGTGTCCAGGTTGAGCTGCTGAGCGCTCATGCCGCTGGCTGCTGTGTACAACGCTCGAATCATAATTGACTCCTTGGTGACGGTAATCAGTGGTCAGTTTTCAGTCTTCAGTTGTCAGTTGTCAGCGGTGTTTCACTTGTCCGCTGCCACCACGCTCCAAACTTCACTGAACCCCAACACCCATTACTGAACTGAAAACTGATGACTGAAAACTAGACCTTGGGAATGTCTTCGCTGGCAATCTTGTTGAACTCGGTGTGAAAGATGGTAAGCGCCTTCTGCATCATCTCCGCCTCGCGCTGCATGACAACCAGATCCAGGGTTCCTTGAATGACGTCTTCATTGGCAGCCTCGGTGGCCCCCTGGTGCACGGTGGAATCCTTTGCAAGAGTGGGAGTTACACCCTGCGGCGGCACATAGCGGTTGGTGCCTTCGGGGGTGAGTTGAACACCTTTGGGAAAGTCAAAGACACCGACCGTCGCCACCGCGCCACCCGCCACGGAAACCGAGCCGTCTGCGCCTACACTCACTTCACCAGGGGGGACGTTAATCACCTGCCCGGTCGCCGAGAGCACAGGTTCACCTGCTCCCGTGACCAGACGGCCGTTCGGAGTGCGATGAAAGCTGCCATCACGGGTGTAGCGAATGCCATTGGCGGTTTGAACCTCAAAGAATCCCGAACCTTCGATGGCCATATCCAATGGATTGCCGGTCATCTGCAATGCGCCTTGAGTCATGCTCAGATGGTCGCCACCCAGCAGGCCGTAATTGTTGACGGTTTTTCCCAGTTGCGAGTCCTGACCATCAGGCCCAAGCAGTACCGAACGGAAGAACTCACGTTCGCTGCGGTAGCCGGGGGTCTGGGTGTTGGCCAAATTGGAGGCCGCCGTATCCAGAGCCTGAGTACGCGCAACCAGCCCGGTCATCGCCGCATAATATCCGCTGTCCATCGAGCAATCTCCTTACGGGAGATTAGGAAGCAGTTGAGTGACCGGAAGTGGAACAGCTCCATTAGAACAAGATTAGAATTGGGCTATTCCAGAGAGCAGCAGCATGGTCGAAAGCAAGAAATATCGTTAACCAGGACAGCTATCTCTATGACTTTAATGTTGATAGCGTCACTATAATTATTTTTTGGCGCAATCTGGACTTTGCAGGGAACGAACCTGGCCGGGGAGATTTTTCAAGGGAATGAGACCAGCGCCATCTTCACGCCAGTGATGCAGCGCGTGCAGAAAATCACGCCTCGGCAACCCTTTACAGGAGCATGGCGAGCGCCGCGCGTGCATTTTCGGAAGTATGCCTTGTGCCCTGCACTGTGGCGCCGCTCGCAGGAGCTTGCGCCGGATTGAGTGCATAGCCAATTACAGCGTTTCCGAAAAAACAGTTGGACACGGTATTTCGCGCGGCTTCAGGAAGCCGCGCGCAGCGGTTATTGCAGTCCGTCGCAGATGATGGTCACTTCAAACGTGGCGTCTCCAAAGCGGTAGACGTGGCAAAGTTTGAACTCTGGCGCCTGTACGTGCAAGTTGTAGTCCCGTCCGGTGATGACGGCAGGAACCGAGAGGCCGCAATTGGCAGCCAGATCAGGAACCTTGCCCTTCCACGCACCAGCCAGCATGTTGCAGATCTCTCCAATAGCGTCCTTGACGGTATCGTCGATCTCTTCGAACTCCATGCCGGTCATATGCGCAGCGGTCTTCATGGCCGTCGAACCGCCGCTGCGATAGACGCAGGCGCCGCTCAACAAACCGCCAAAACCAACCACCGCAGTCACCGACTCCGGCTCTATCACTGGCGGGCCTGGGTCGCGCTGGACACTGACGCCCAGCATCAACTGAAAGACCTCTTCCACACTCGCATCCAAGTTCTTCGGGTCGGAGACCAGATGCACGGATTCTCGTAACGATAGCGTCATCACACGCTCCATTTCATTCGCGCCGCCTGCCCGGGAACGGGCAATTGCGGCTTTGCGCACACCATTTAACAGCACAGCGCTACCTCCCGGCTATGCCGCATTGATCAGCGGCAAAACCCGCTCCTTCACCTGTTCAGCCGTAAACGGCTTGCGGATATATCCTTGCGCTCCGGCTAAGATGGCTTGTTTGACATGCTCCTCGCTCGACTCGGTGGTAATCATCACCACCGGGACGCCGGGCGCCAGATTCTGCGCGCGAATTTGCCGCAAAAACTCCAACCCGTCCATCGAGGGCATGTTGATATCGGATAAAATCAGATCCACTTGTTTGGTCTTCAAAAGTTCCAAGCCCTCGGTGCCACTGCCGGCTTCATGCACAACCATAGGATCCAAACCGGCCTGCCGTAGTGCACGCTCCACAATCTTACGCATCACCGAGGAATCGTCCACGATCAAGGTACGAACTTCACTCATGCCCAAGCTCCTCTACTCTGCTGTCTATCGGCGCAGGCTGTAAATCCTTGAGTGGGTTCTTTATCAGCATTTCACAATGAGATCAATGCGAGCCAATTGAGCACACCACATCCTGCACGCTGCTGGCCTCTGGCATCGGCCCGCTCTGCGCGCTGCGCCACATGCGCAGCCACAGACAATCGTGCACCCGGACCAGCCGGGATTCCACTGGCCTGACCCGCTCGATGGACCGGGCTAAAACCTGCGCCGCCGCCGGCTCAGAAACCGCTTCTACCAGCTCTACCGAGGGAAAACGCGATTTCAGCATCCGTCCGTGCGCCTCGCGGAAGAGCGAGCCCTGCACCAGACCACTCTCCACGCGCAGTCCGCACATGCGGCCCACAGCCAGCGTCAGGACCGGGTCAAGCCGGTCTTCAAAGCCTATATAGAGCAATTTTCCAGCTGCCACACGCAGTGGAAGCGCACCAAAAGCGTCAATAAAAAGTCTTGGCAAAACGACAGTAAGTGCCTCGGCGTCGTGAAATTCCAGAGGCAATACCGGGCAGCTCCATTGCAAACCCAGAGCCCGGGTCACCAGTTGTTCGCTGACTCCAACGTGTCGCACCAGCCAGTGGCCCAGCCGACCGCCCTGCGCGGCCCGCTGGGCCTGGAGCGCCTGACGCAGCTGAGCGTTGTTGATCCATCCCTGTTCCAGCATCACCAGGCCAAGCGGAATGCGGTGGCGATGACTATCCTGAGTGGTTCCCCGCCCTTCCAGCTCGCGACGCACCGCCGCCTGAACCCGCGCCGCGGTGCAGGTTGTCGAGCAGTTCCAGCCGCTCTCGAAGACCGGAGCCGTTCGGCTGCGCAACAGGTGCAACCAACCCGAGCCGCAACCGGGATTGGAGCAAGTCTCGAAAAGGGTGCTGCGTGACCGGGCCACCGAGCGCTCCAGCCAGTTTGAGGTGGATTCGGCGCGAACCGGTTCCATGCGTAACCCGTCTTCGAGCTGGCCGTCGCGTGAAAAGTTCTCTGTGGTGGTGGCTCTGCGACCTAAAATAGGCATCGAATACTCTCCAACCGCTTCCTGGGCGCGGCAACCTCGGTGATTCTCAAGCCAAAGTTTCCGTTGACCAGCACGACTTCGCCGCGGGCCACAATCTTGTCTCCTACCACCAGATCCACCGGATCAGCTACATGGCGGTCCAACTGCACCACATCGCCGGGCCCCAGGTCGAGAATCTCTCCCAGTGGCATCTCCCGGCATCCAAAACGCAGTGAAGCTTCCAGCTCCACATCCAGCAACAGTTCGATTCCCGGACTGAGCGAAGGAGCCTCTGGTTGGTGGGGAGGGGGTGGGGGTGGCGGGGGCGCCGGGGGTGCAACCGGCTCCGCAGCCGGCGCAGCGGCAGCTGGTTTCGGAGCTTCCACCTTGGGAACTTTTGGAACCCGAACCTCGTCGCGCACCAGAATCGTCCAGCTATGGTCGCCGCCCTTCAACTGGAAGGCGCGGGAGACCTTGCTTTCGCCGGAGATCTCCTCAAAGCTCTCTACGCGGCACTTCTTGCCCGTCTTGGCCAGTAATTCGCCGCAGGCGGCTTCGGCCACCTCGCGCATCAACTCGTTCCAGCCACCTTTCTGGTCTACGCCCTCGCCCATCAGAGGCGAATCCAGCAGTGTCGGGTCGAGAACTACGGCAAAACGTCCGGATTCGTCGCCGCTGATCATGGCGGCAAAGCCGAAGGAGCCCGAGGCTAACGGCTTGGGAAGCGACTCCATCAGTTCCGGTTCGCCCATCAGGGCCTGGGAGAAGAGTGCTGTCGCAACGTCTACCCAACAATCAAGATAGTTCTTCATGCCTGCGCCTCAGTAATGGGATTTTCGATGCGGGCGGCCCGGTGCGCCCCTTGCCGAATGGCCTGTGCCCGAGCGATCTCTTGTCCGCCTACTTGCCAGACAGGCATGGAGTTGGCCGGCATATTGAGCTTCAGGATCATTCCCGGTTCCAGATTTTCAACCTCGCTGGCCTGCAAGCGCACCGAGGGCAGTTGCAAGGTGCCGCCAAAGCGGATCTTGCGCGCCGCGGCCTCCATGCGCGCCCGAGTCTCGCCGGCATGACGGCGACGCCGACCCCAATCCGAAGTCAGGCGGCGCAGAATGGTATTGGCCACCACCGCCGGGAAGGCCAGATTGAGCAACCCCGAACTGTGCGGCATACGAATTTCAAAGCTGAGGCAAAGTGTCTTCTCGGTTACCGACATGATGCGGGCAACCTGTGTCTGCATCTGACGGCGCTCGAAGTTGAAGCTCAGGCCCACCGGCTGCCAGGCCGCGGTCAGTTCACGGCAGATAATCTCAACCACCGAGCCCAGAATCGATTCTTCGATGTCGGTCAGCTCACGCAATGGGCCGTCGCGACCCTCACCGCCCAGCAGCAGGTCGATGACCGGTGGCGCCAGAGCCAGATCCAGTTGCAGCACAGAAAGCGCTCCCAGGGGCTCCAGGCGGACCGAGGCCACATAGCTGATTTCCGGGATACGCAGCAAAAACTCATTGAATTGAATCTGTTCCGCCGAAACCAGGTTGACCTGAAAACGGGTACGCAGCCATGCCGCCAAGTTGTGGGTCAGGTTGCGGGCAAACAAATCGTTGAGCATACTGATGGCGCGCAACTGATCGGTCGAGATCTGTCCCGCGGAGGAGAAGTTGTACGGTACGACGCGGGCGCGCACCTCGGTTTTGGCAGCTTCGGGGGTTGAACTCCGAGCAGCCTGGAAGAGCGCATCGATCTCGTCCTGTTTGAGCGTTTTTTCCATCATGGACGTGTCTCCCGACAGTCGGCTGTGTGCGAATTTTTCTACTGCCTCCTCTCTTGCAAGCCCAGCACCCCATCCAGGACCCGATCCTCAAGATTCGCTAATAAACCGTCCGGATTTCAGACATATATCCAAGATTTGCAGATAAGTGACACAAAAAAGCCTACAGGCTCTGAGGAAATACACCCCTCAGAGCCTGTAGGCCAATTCATTTTCTTATCGATCACCGACGTTCGACAGTCCCGACCTGCGGGAGAATCGGTCGCATTCAGATCCTGCAGAAATCGACTCAAAGGGGATGTTTTTGCCCAAAAAACGGCCGTTTGAACGTCAAAAAGCGGGTAAAATCAGGGGTCTGACGGTACCGATTTGTCAATAGGAATAGACATTCATCTCATTGATTCAAAGCTATTTACCATCATCAAAACCAACAAAAAAGTCATTTACAAGCGGGGGTGGGATAATGCTGTTTTTCATCTATTTATTTTGATCCCCGCATGAAGTACGGACACAACCCGTCGCAGCAGGTTGGCAAAATTCTCATATTCGGAACTATCAGCAGACTGATCCGTTGTAGTAAAATCCTACCATGTCTACTCAGATGAGAAGACAAAAAAGCGCTTTCCACAGCGGGCGAACGGTGGAAGCGCGTAGACAGACGATTTAAGAAGGCGGAGTCCAGCCCCTGATAAGATTGGACCCCGTTCGGTTTTGCCCTAACCAGACCGGCCTCAGATCATCGGGGCCGGTTTTCTCTGCTAGGCGATCAGGGCGATTAGTCACAAGTACACCAATTACCCTAATTACACCTTCTACCCAAATTACCCTAATTGCACCTTCTACCCAAATGATGATAATCATGTTTGACGAATAAAACAAGTCAAACAACGGATCAGCGCTCCCCGGTTCCCAGGGAACATGGCTTCAGAGCGCACGATCCAAGAAAAATTATCCCTTAATTCTTGGGTTAGTGCAGCATATTTATGCCATGACAAATTATTGGTATTAAATGGCTTACAAAATCAACAAGAACTTGACAGGGAATAGACTGCCGGAGCTGCGCTACCGGCTCCGCGCCGTCGTCTTGCGCCCACGCGGCTTATCGAATGCGCCCCGCGCCGCCAGATCCTTGAGCGCGGCCCGCAGGTGGACGACCGCCGAAGCATGGACCTGCGACACCCGCGATTCGACGACACCCAGCGCCAGTCCAATCTCGCGCATGGTCATCTCTTCGTAGTAGTAGAGGCTCATCACCAGCCGTTCCCGGTCCGGCAACTGCGAGATGGCTTCCGCCAACCGCTCTTCCAGTTCCCCGCGCAAACAGCGGAACAATGGATCTTCCTCGGGACGACCCGGCACGTAGGCCAGTTCCTCCTCACCCGAGTCCTCATTGCGCTCCATATGAAGGGTGCCGATCTCCAGACCCTTCAAATCGCCCAGCAACTGCTGATACTCGTCGAGGCTGAGCGCCATCTCCAGGGCTACTTCGCCCTCGCCTGGAGCTCTGCCCATCCGCGCGGTGAGTACCCGGATCGCTTCTTCAACCGCTCTGCCCTTGCGCCGCAACTCGCGCGGACTCCAGTCGAGCGTGCGCAGGCTGTCCAGAATCGCGCCGCGAATGCGGAACTGAGCATAGCTGCGGAACTGCACCTTTTTTTGCGGATCGAACTTGGCGAAGGCGTCCATCAAGCCCACCACGCCCGCCGAAACCAGGTCTTCGATGTCCACGTGCTGTGGTAACCGCTCGTGAATACGCCGTGCCAGAAAACGGACGATGGGCAGATGCTCCAGCAGCACTCTTTCCTGCTCGCTGGTCAGCGAAGGAACAGCAGGAGTCGCGGGCGGATACTCTCCCCCCGACATGCCGCGACGCGGCGCTCCCATATTCCCTGCCATCCCTGCACTATCCATCCCTGAGACCTTTCACTTCGAGAAAATAACTGTCCTGCAATGGTACGTTCTTCTAGCGTACCGTACCAACCGGTCGTAGACGAATCTCTGGAGGAATTTCTCCTGCAGCCACCACCGACAATCGTGGCAAAACGGGCTCAAGCCAGCGCTTTACGTGATATCGGGCCGGACTTGGACAGAGGAGCACGGGAAGGGCCGCAGCCGAATTGGATCCGATAAGTTGTCTCAAAGAATCGGTCAAACGGCGCACCAGAGGGATTCCCGGCGTCGCACCAGAAGCCAGCAACCGATTACTCAATTCCGGCGAAAGTGTTGTAATGATTTCCTCTTCCAGCGCTGGATCGAGCAATAACACGGGTAATTGCCCCTCTCCGTCAAGCAGTGGACGGATCAGTCGACGTCCCAGCGCCTGCCGCGAAGCCTCGACCAGGGTGACCAGATTCTTGTTCATAGGAGCGATTTCCAGCAGCGCTTCCAGAACCGAACCCAAGTCCCGAATCGATACACGCTCCCTTAGTAACTGTTCGAGTACCCTTCCAACTTCTCCGAGCGTCAACACCTTGGGAACCAGTTCTTCGAGCAATTTTGGATGGCTTTCGTTCAGCGTATCCATCAACCGCTTGGTCTCGGCCCGGCCCAACAACTCGTAGGCGTGCTGGCGAATCAGTTCTCCCAGGTGAGTGGTGATCACCGTAACCGAGTCCACCACCGAGTAGCCGGAGGCAATGGCCTGGTCCTCCAGTCCCGGAGCGATCCAGATGGCGGGGACGCCAAAGGCTGGCTCCCGAGCCTCCTTGCCGGCCAGAGGCCGCCGCTTTGGGTCTCCAGAGACCGCCAGCAGTTGTGTGCCCTCGGTCTGCCAGCGGCCGATCTCCAGCCCGCGCAACGAGAAGAGGTACTCTCGGGGCTTGAGACGCAGATTGTCCGAAATGTGGACAGGAGGGACCAGAAAGCCCAGCTCCGAAGAGAGATGGCGGCGCAGAGAGCGCACCCTGCTCAACAACTGCCCGCCCTGTTTCTCATCCACCAGGGGAATCAACTGGAAGCCGATCTCCAGCGTAAGATCCTCAAGGCGAAGCAGTTGGGCCAGGTCGTTGCCCTGCGCTTCGGCGGCCTTTTTCTTGTCCGCAACCGGAGTTTCAACCGGCACTACGACATTCGCCGCGGCTGAGACCCGGCGGCCGGTCCAGAATAGAACGGCAGCAACCGACAGGAAGGCAATTTTGGGCAGTCCGGGGATCAGGCACATGGCCGCCGAAACCAGACTGGCCATATACAGCGTGCCGGGCTTGGCCAGCAGTTGGGAGCGGATCTCGCCGCCCAATTGACCGGCGGAATTGGCGCGGGTCAGGGTGATGCCGCCGGCAATCGAGACCAGCAGCGAGGGAATCAGAGTCACCAAGCCGTCGCCCACGGTCAGAACCGTATAGGTTTGAGCAGCAACGCCCAGTTCAACGCCCTGTTGCAGAGTTCCGATCAACAGTCCGGCGATGATATTGATGCCGGTGATCAGGATGGTAGCCATGGAATCGCGCTGATTGAAGCGGGCTGCACCGTCCATGGCACCGTAGAACTCGGCTTCGCGGGCGATAGCCTGTCGGCGACGCCGCGCTTCCTGTTCGTCGATCAGACCGGCGTTCATGTCGGCGTCGATGGCCATCTGTTTGCCCGGCAATGCGTCCAGGGTGAAACGGGCCGTGACCTCTGCGGTACGCACCGCACCGTGCGAGACCACCAAAAACTGAATCGCGATCAAAGCCAGGAAGAGTACGAAGCCGACCACATAGTTGCCACCCACCACGAACTGCCCGAAGGCCTCGATGACCTTGCCGGCAGCGGCGGTTCCCTCCTGCCCGTGCAGCAGAATGCGGCGGCTGCTGGCGATATTCAACGCCAAACGGAAGAGGGTCAACAACAGCAACAACGTGGGAAAGACACTGAGTTCAACGGCGCGGCGAATCTGCACCGCGGAGAGAAAGACGATGATCGAAGCCGCCATGGACATGGCCAGCATGAAGTCCAGTGCCCAGGCCGGCAGCGGCACCAACATCACAAAGATGACGCTGATCGCCGCCATGGGCAGAACGTACTCGCGCATCCGCTGCAAGATCGATTGCGGCCCGGTTGCACTGGGCGCTAAAGCGGTTGTGCTCATTGCTGACCTCCACTGGGATTACCACCAGAATTATTGGGACGGGGAATATTGGCCCGTGCCGCCTGGGCTTGCGCCTGTGCCTGCTGCGCCTGCGCCTTGGCGGAGCTCTCTCGGGCGCGGCGATCCCGCATCTCTGACTCTACCCTTTGCTTGTACAAATAGGCCAGGATGGCCGCCACGGCCGAATACAGATCGACAGGGATCGACTGCCCAACCTCGACGGTGCGATAGAGCGAACGGGCCAGGGGAGGGTTCTCGATGATCGGCACACCCGACCAGCGAGCCTCGGCCTTGATCTCCTCGGCCAGCAGATTTCGCCCCTTGGCCAGGATCTTGGGCGCTTCCATGGTTCCAAAGTCGAATCCCAGAGCCACCGCGTAGTGAGTAGGATTGGTCAGCACCACTGCCGCCTTGGAGACATCGGCCTTCACCCGGCGCCTGCGCATCTGTCGCTGCAAACTGCGGATGCGTCCGCGAATCTGGGGATTGCCCTCCGTTTCCTTCATCTCGTCGCGCTGATCCTGCTTGCTCATCTTCAGGCGGGATTCGCGACTCTGCCACTCCACCAGATAATCGATTGCCGACCAGGCAAAGAGCAGCCAGGCAGTTGTGGTGAGCAGACCATAGACATCCGACCCCATCATCTCCAGCCGCACCGTTGAAAACGGCGGCAGCAGCAACTGCCGGGAGATGCGCTGCACCGCAAAGACCGCTAGCATCGCCGCTGGAATCAATGACTTGGCTAATCTTGCGACAGCCCGCATCGAAAACAGATTTTTAACGTTAGATGCCGGATTGATCCGGTCCGGTTTGAAGGCGATCGCGCCCATATAAAAGTTGATGCCGCCGGTCTGCAATACGCCCACGGCCAGCGCCGAGGCCGCCACCGCAGCCATGATGAGCGCAGGAGGCCCCAGAATTCCCATCACAATGCGCCTGATGGCATAGAGCGTGGGCTGAATCTGCTCCGGCTCCCAGTGTGCCGGGCCTCCCAAGGCCAAAAATGCCGCAAAATTGTCGCGCCAGGAAATGAGTGCGTGGCTCCCATAGGCACCCAGCATCATGACTCCGGCCAGCGTTCCGGCCGCCGAGGAGAGTTCGCGACTGTGAAGTACGTCGCCCTCTTTGCTGGCTTTGTCCCGTCGATGTTGGGTTGCTTGTTCTGTGCGGTCTCCGGGCATGGACTATCCTCCCGCCCCGTGACCAGGAATCGCAATCAGGCGCTCGGCCATATCCAGCAGACCGGAGAAGCGCGCCTCGATAAACCGTGGCCAAACCGCCAATGAGCCCGAGAGAATTACAAATCCGGTGAGCGTCTTGAGCGGGACCGTCATATTCATTACCGGCAACTGCGGACTGAGCTTGCCCATCAGGGCCACAGCCACCTCAACCAGCATGGTCGAGGCCAGCACCGGCGCAGCCAACTCCAATGCAGCCAAAAAGATGCCGCCCGCAGCGTGGACAATCATCAGCCCCGAGGTGGGCGCCAGTACATAGGTGCCGAGCGGCGCGGCCCGAAAGCTGCGCACCATCGAAGCCAGCACAATGCGGTCCAGCCCTGCGGTGATGATCACCAGAGAACCCATCAACTGAAAGAGATCGCCCAGCAAAGGAGTCTGGATCTGCGAGGTGGGATCGAGCAGGTTGACCATGGAGAAGCTGAACTGGGTTCCGGCAATCTGACCGGCAAAGATCAGCATCTCGCTGACCAGGGTGAGTGAGAGCCCGTAAACCAGCCCGATTGCCAGTTCCCCTATGAGCGAGGAAAAGGTGATGATCACCTGCGCGTGAGGCAATGTCGCCACCAACGGCGCCAGCAGATAGGCAACACAACCGACAAAGACCGCCTTGGTGCGGGCTGGCAGTGAGGACGAGGAGAAGAATGGCGTAAAGACCACCATTCCGCTGATCCTGACCAGGACCAGCACCATCGCACTCAGAAATTCGCTCCAGTCGGTCATTTTCAGCCTTTAGCTGCCAGCTCTTAGCGAACAGCTTGTCCTTTTGGCCTTAAAGAGTGTGTCTCTTCGCAGCAGTTTCTTACAAACCACGAGCTAGCAGCTAGAGGCTAAAAGCTGGAAGCTGCCCTACCCCACATACCGTTTCAAATCCGAAAGCAACATGATCGTGTAGTGGCCCATCCGGCCCAGAAACCAGGGCATTCCTACCAGGAGGATCACGCACACGGCGGCCAGACGCGGTACGCTGGTCAGCGACTGCTCCTGAAGGCTGGTCAGCGTCTGCACCAGGCTGAGCACAAAGCTGATCAGCGCGGCAGCGATCAGCACCGGAGCGGCCAGAATCATCGCTTCCTTCATCAATTGGCGCATCAGTTCGGCAACCATATCGGGGGTCATCAGCTCTCTCCTATGCAACGCGAATCAACTGCCAGCCACTGCCAGCGTCAGAAATCAGGGTCAAAAACTCTTCAACAGAGAACCGGCCAGCAGATTCCAGCCGTCCACCATCACAAACAGCAAAATCTTCAACGGCGTGGATACCACCACTGGAGGCAGTTGGAACATGCCGATCGATGTGGTGATCGAGGCGGTGACCATATCGATCAGCAAAAAGGGCAGGAACAGCACCGCGCCGATGGCGAATCCCGCCTTCAGCTCAGAGAGAATGTAGGCCGGAATCACCGCCCGCATGGGCAGATCGTCTGGCGTGTTGGGACGCGGAATCTGTCCAGCGGCGGTAAACAGCGCCAGATCCTTCTCGCGGGCATAGTGCAGCATGAAGTGCTTGATGGGCTGGGAGCCCAGGTCGATCGCCTCCATCCCCGTGATCTGCCCGGCGCGATAGGGCTCAACCGCCTTCTGGTCCACCTGATTGAGCACCGGCGTCATCAGAAACCAGGTCATCATCAGCGCCAGTCCCATCAATGTAGGGTTGGAGGGCGCGGTCTGCGTGCCCAGCGCCTGACGCAGGAAGTGGAAGACCACCAGCAACCGCACCAGCGGGGTCATGGCCATCAGAATGGCCGGCAGCAGGGTGATCAGCGTCAGTGCAAAGAGAATCGTCCACGGCGTCGAGTCGCCGGGATGCATTTTGGAGTTCAGATCGGGCAACAAGGGCGCAGCCGCGACAGCTCCCTTGATCCATACGGCTACCATGAGACCCTCGAAGCACGCAGCGGACGTCCTGCCTTCTGAGCCCGGTCATCGAGCGCATAAAATGCCGGCGAACCCTCCGGCGAAGTAGCTACCAGAAACCGTCGTCCCTCGGCCTCAACCAGCGACAGCGACTGCCGAGGAGCCAGCGTAATCCGCTCCAGCAAGGCCAACCGGGGCTGCGACCCGCGCACGCTGCGCAGACGCCCAAGCATCCAACCGGCCAGTCCGCCCACCTGCCGCGTCGTCTTTTTCTCTTCCTGATTCATCTGCCCGGCCTCCACTTTGATTCCCAACATCCAACCACTCCTTAAACCAGCCGGGTAACCCGCACTGCCAACCGCGTTTCCACAACCTCAAACTCAGCCCAGGTCAACTGCACCGCGCCTGCGGCCAACGGCACATCCTCGCCGTGTCCCCACTCGGTCTCAAGAAGCTGGCCCGGCTCCAGCAGCAGCAGATTGCGCACCCGGAAGCCGCGCACCGGCACTGAAACATCCAGTTCCACGGGCAAGCGCGCCACCGGCGGCGCCAGATCCATGTAATTTCCATCGTCTGCTTCGCGGCCAGAGGAGACGAGCGCTTTTTCCGCGGCCATTTCGGCGGCACTTTGCGCTTCGGGCGAATGTGGCGGCGCAATCGCCGCGACGGGAATCGTTGAAGTAGCCATACGCCGAGGAAGAAGCAGAAAGATGACCAGAAGTGCGACATTTAGATTGGAATGGCTTAAGAATTGCGCCGGCCTTTGCTTCCGCTCAGGGTAATCGCATTTGAATCTTTACCTGATTGCGTTCTTTTGTTTGGGCTTTGCCTGGAGGGAGCAGGGGCATTTATGCCCCTGATATTGAAAGCAAAAATATCCGCCTTCAGGCGCGGGCATTGATTTGTGCTGCTTACAGCAAAACCAGAGTCGATGTATCCCGAAACCAGGCACTCAAGTCGGCGCGACCATCAGGAAGCGACGACCTTCCAGAGTGCTTGTCAGGATATAGGGACTCTGGTTTTGCTCTAGAGAAACCCGCGGCTGAAGCCGTTCCCTGAGTGACTGGATTTCAGGGGCATAAATGCCCCTGCTCCCTCCCCAAATAGCCAGAAAACTTGTTCGCTCAAGAAAACCTCCGCAATGCGATTTCAAATGCGATTGCCCTGCCTTCCGCTTCGCCCTGGCAAGTCCGGCACTATCATCGCTGCTACACTAAAGATTCAAACAAAACAAGGATTCCACCGCTCTCTGGCGGTCGGTTTCCATCGTGAATCGAGGTCGAAGACAATGTCGAAGGAACAGTCCAGCTTTGCCGGAACCAGCCTGCGCCTGAAGGTAGGCCTGGCCGAAATGCTCAAGGGCGGCGTCATCATGGACGTAATGAATGTGGAACAAGCCCGAATCGCCGAAGAGGCGGGCGCCACTTCCGTGATGGCCCTGGAGCGCGTCCCGGCGATGATCCGTGCTGAAGGTGGCGTGGCTCGCATGGCCAGCCCCAAGCTGATCAAGGGAATCATCGCAGCCGTCTCCATTCCGGTGATGGCCAAGGCCCGCATCGGCCACTTCGCCGAAGCCCAGATCCTGCAGGAACTTGGTGTCGACTTCATCGATGAAAGCGAAGTGCTGACCCCCGCCGATGAGGTTCACCACATCGACAAGCACGCCTTTACCACCCCCTTCGTCTGTGGCGCGCGCAACCTGGGCGAGGCCCTGCGCCGCATCGCCGAAGGCGCGGCCATGATCCGCACCAAGGGCGAGGCCGGTACCGGCGATGTGGTCCACGCCGTTCAGCACATGCGCCAGATCGTCCGCGAGATGAAGGCCCTCACCGTTCTCAGCGAGCAGGAACTTTACTGCGCCGCCAAGGAACACCAGGCCCCCTACGAGTTGATCCGTATGGTTGCCCTGACCGGCAAACTGCCCGTGCCCAACTTCTCCGCTGGCGGCATTGCTACCCCCGCTGACGCCGCTCTGATGATGCAATTGGGCGCTGAAGCAGTCTTCGTCGGCTCCGGTATCTTCATGAAGGAGCGCGCCACCCCGCTCGACGTGGAGAATGACTCCAAGGAGCGCGCCGAAGCCGTCAGCCGCGCCAAGGCCATCGTCCAGGCCACCACCCACTTCAACGATCCCAAGATCCTGGCCGAAGTCTCCGAACAGGTCACCGGAACCATGAAGGGCCTGGCTGCCGCCGCCATCGAACAGAAAGACCTGTTGCAAACCCGCGGCTGGTGACCACCTGCGGTGGGGCCAATCGCTCGCTAGTCGCTCGCATGGGCTTCGTAGCTTCCTCTCCTTGCGCTGGAAAAAAGCGCAAGGAGGGTTCGAATGGAAATTCAAATACATAAAGCCACAATCATTTCATCAACTTGATCCAGCCATAAACTTACGGTCGAAGATGGAACCCCTGCTAACCTGCTGACTTGCATTCCGTGAAGCGGGATTAATTGCGCTATTCAGTAACATTTTTCGTCACAAGACCCTGGCTATCTGACCAGGACCGAAGTCATCGACACTCTTGGCTTCAGCGAAACCGAAAGGCGTAGTTCTTGCAGGTGCCGCGCCACAGCGGCTGGACACGTCAAATGACCAGTGATATGACTATATGGGTGGAGGCTTTCATGTCCTGGCAGATCTTCGATGCAAAGGCGCGCTTCAGCGAGTTTCTGGACGCTACCCTGAAAGACGGGCCGCAGATCGTCACCAAGAGGGGCGTGGAAGCAGCGGTGCTGATTTCGATGGACGAGTGGAAACATCTGAAAAATCTGGCAAAACAAGCCGCTCCTGATCCACTGCTAGCCCCCCATGGACCTCGCGACCTCAACATTCCATCGCGTAGGGCGCTACCGTTGCGCCCATTTACATTCGACGATGCGGATTAATTATGAAGTATCTGCTCGACAACAATGTAGTTTCTGAATTCCGCAGGTCTCGCCCCCACGGTGCAGTACTTGCATGGAGACGTTCTGTACCTCTTCACCAACTTGCAATCCCGGCAATCGTTGTTGCCGAGATTCAGGACGGCATCGAGATCACGCGTACTCAAGATGCCGCCAAGGCGCGCGAACTGGAAAAGTGGCTCGATGAAGTCATGGACTATTACACAATTCTTCCCGCCGACGGAAGCGTTTTTCGCGAGTGGTCGCGCTTGATGCACGGTAAATCCCTCGATTTGAGTGCGGATGCAATGATTGCAGCAACGGCTCGAATCGGTCGATTGATTGTGGTTACTCGAAACGTGAAGGATTTTGCGGATATGGGAGTGGAGCTCTACAACCCATTCAACTTTGTTTCAGGGGATATGATTTGATCGAAGCACCGCGCATTGGCGTTCTCGCTATACAGGGCAACTATGCCAGCCACGCCCAGGCTCTGACCGAGTCTGGCGCACAAGCCGTTGAAGTGCGCAAACCGGAGCAATTGGCTGGTCTGGACGGGCTGGTTCTGCCCGGCGGCGAATCCACCACCATGCTCAAGTTTCTGGACAAACATGGCTTCTTTGAAGCATTGGTCGACTTTTGCGGCAAAAAACCGGTCTTCGGTACCTGTGCCGGAGCGATTCTGCTGGCGCGGGAGGTACTCAGCCCACCGCAGCGCTCGCTGGGCGTACTCGATGCGACGGTGGAGCGCAATGCCTACGGCCGCCAGATCGATTCCAGCATCTTGACCGTCCAGACCGCTCTGGATGGCGGACCGCTGGAGATGGTCTTCATTCGCGCCCCGCGCATCACCGCGACAGGCGCTGGCGTTAAGGTTCTGGCCGAACGGGACGGCTTCGCGACCCTGGTTCGGCAGGGCTCGGTGCTGGCTGCGACCTTTCACCCCGAGCTCTCCGTGGACCGCCGTGTTCATCAGCTCTTTGTCCAGATCGTCTCGGCTTCAATCGGAAAATAGCCGCCCTTGCAGCCAAATCTCTCGCCGCTTCCCCGATGGATAAGCAAGTAGAAGATGCGGATTGAACTGCTGCATCATTTCTGCGTCTGTATCATCAAAAACGGGAGTATGCTCACGGCACGAGGACTGGCCATGGTTACGAACTTTGTCCCGACGGAAAGCGAGATTGAAGACAAAGAGCCGGGCATTGGCGGCAAACCGCCAGTCGACAGGCGACCCACGGGCGGCGGTGGCGGCGGCGGCGATGAGGGCTGGAATGGCCACGGTGGACCACGCACCCTGTTGGACCGGGTTCGCCTGGCTCTGCTTACGTTGCTGACTGCTGACCTGCTGTTCTTTGTCTTGCTGGTTTCAATTCGCGTGGGTAGTGCAACAGCGGCTCATCCCAGCCAGGTGCAAACCGGCGTTGTCCACTTCCCGGTTCTGCTCTACCTGAATGCCGGGGTGCTGCTACTCAGTTGCCTGACTATGGAAGTGGCTCGGCGCAACATTTTCCGGGAGATTGACGCTCTCGAGGAGTGGCTGGGGCTGGGCAAACCTGCACTGCGCCGCGCCTTGCCCTGGCTGGCAGCCACCTTGTCGCTGGGTCTCTTGTGTCTTGCAGGACAGCTTTCTGTAGCCAGACAGATTGCCGCGCAGGGAGTGGTCTTTGCTCCGCTGCTGACCCCTGCCGTCAACTTCTATTCTTTGGTTGCCGGCATCCACATTGGGCACCTGAGCCTAGGTTTGCTGGCACTGATCTTTTGCCTCAGCGCACTGGGGAGGCTCAAACGGATTGAATTGCGGCAGATCGCTATCGATGCGACCGCCTGGTTCTGGCACGCTACAGCGCTGGTTTGGACAGTGATTCTGGTGGTGGGGAGCTTCGATCACTAAAATATGACTGTTCAGCTCAAGCGCAGCAGGGCTCGCATGCGCTCGCCCAGAGTCGGAACCACCGGGCATGCCAGATAGATCTCCCGGTTGACCGCCATCAGCAATTGAATTGCCAGTACTCGGCCATCCTGCGCAGAGAGCGAGTCGCCGGAATGGGCAAATTCATCGCTCAGATACTCAATTGCGTGACCAAGGGCCTCCAGGGCGCGTCCCGATTGTCGATCGATGCGGCGGCGGCGCGACATGGCGTTCGACTGCGCGCTGGCGGGCGGGACGAATTCGACAGCCATACACTGTACCTCAAACTCGAACGTCTCGGATCAGCTCTATGGGGTATGAGCGAATCAAGAGGCGATTCTTTAACCCAGCCATCGTACATCGCATGCAGCACGACTGAAGTGATATAACTCACATAGGAACCAGTACTCATACTCCTGAATTCATCTCAAAATGCGAAATGGTGTTTTGAAATGGGGTACTGGAAGGTTTGTTTTCCGGCATTGCAGATTTGATCTGACAGTACGGCACACTAACTTGCGCTCTGCCTTGACGGAAGGCGTCTGAAAACCTAATCTCAATCCAGCGTCTTGTCTCACCCTGGGGGACGGTTCTAGCGCACTCTCCGGAAGCGAGCGCAATTCAACAGCGTTTTTTGGACTGGATGACCATGATCCCCTATACATGGCAATACCTGCCCTTGTTGTTGCAGATCCTGGCCGCGTTTGGCATGGGTGTGGGCATGGTGGTCGCCTCCTGGTTCGTCGGGCGGCATCGCAACACCGCCGTCAAACTGGCTGCTTACGAGTGCGGCATCGAGGCCGTGGGCGACGCCCGCCAGCGCTTCAGCGTGCGCTTTTACCTGGTCGCGGTGCTCTTCATCCTGTTCGATGTGGAAGCGGTCTTCATGATGCCCTGGGCGGTGATCTACCGCAAACTGCCGGCCATCACCGGGCAGCGCTTCTTCGGCTTCTGGGAGATGGCGGTCTATCTGGGCTTCGTGGCTGTCGGCCTCTTTTATATTGTGCGCAAGGGCATCCTGAACTGGAGCCAGGACAAGGCGGATCTCTAGAATGGGCGATCTTTTGAATCAGACGATCATGGGCAAGGCCCCGGTTCTGGAAGCGCTCTCGGAGCATCCGGCGGTGAAGGCCATCGTAGCCTGGAACCCCGAGGCTCTGGAAGACGCCAAATGGGAGTTCAAGGAACTGACCCTGACCATCGCGGCTGGAGAGATTCGCGCCGCGGCGGCTGCGTTACAGGCGGCAGGCTACAACTTCTTTGAAGACATGACAGCGGTGGACTGGTTCCCTGCCACACCGCGTTTTCAGTTGAGCTACCACATCCTCTCGCACAGCTATAAGGAGCACATCCGTTTGCGCGTGCTGGTGGAGGGCGAGAGCCCGGCGGTGGACTCCATCACTCCCGTCTGGCCCTCGGCCGATTATTATGAGCGCGAAGTCTTCGATCTCTTCGGAATTCGCTTCAATGAACATCCCAACCTGCGCCGCATCATGATGCCGGACGAATGGACGGGGCATCCGCTGCGCAAGGACTATCCGGTGGAGGGGTACCGCTAAATGACGGAAACAACTGGCACACCCATCCTCGAAACACCAACGGCTCAAGGCGCGCGCGATCAGCACATGGTGCTGAACATGGGCCCTCAGCACCCTGCTACCCACGGCGTTCTGCGCCTGGTGGTGGAGATCGACGGCGAGATCGTCGTCCGCCTCTATCCCGAGATCGGCTATCTGCACACCGGGATCGAGAAGACCTGCGAGGCCAAGTTCTACCAGCAGGTGGTTCCACTGACCGACCGCGTCAACTATCTGGACCCCATCTCCAACAACCTTTGTTACAGTCTGGCCGTGGAAAAGCTGCTGCAATTGGAGATCCCTGCCAAGGCCCAATGGCTGCGCGTGGTGCTGGCGGAGTTGAGCCGCCTCAACTCCCACCTGATCTGGCTGGGCACGCACGCCATGGACATCGGCGCGTTGACCGTCTTCCTCTACACCTTCCGCGAACGCGAAGAAATTCTGAGGATCTTTGAGGCGGTGGCCGGTCAGCGCATGATGACCAGCTACGTCCGCATCGGCGGAGTCTCGATGGAGCCGCCGCTGGACTTCTTTGACCGGGTGCAGGAGTTCATCAACATTCTGCCGGAGAAGATCGACCAGTACTCCAACCTGCTGACCGGCAATCCCATCTTCAAGGGACGGTTGCAGGGTGTTGGACACCTCTCTGCGGCCGACGCGATTGCTTTGGGCGTGACTGGGCCGCCGCTGCGCGCTTCTGGTGTGGACTTCGACCTGCGCCGCGATATGCCCTATTCCAGCTATGAAAAGTTCAACTTTCATGTGCCGATCTCGAAGGTTGGCGATTGCTGGGCGCGGTATGAAGTTCGCCTGATCGAGATGCGCGAGAGCATCAAGATTATTCAGCAAGCTTTGGATGGAATGCCGGAGGGCCCGGTCAAGGCCGATGCTCCCAAGATCGTGCTGCCCGACCGCGAGAAGATGAAGACCCAGATGGAAGCGTTGATCCATCACTTCAAGATCGTCTCGGAGGGCTTTGCGGTACCTGCCGGCGAGGTTTATCAGGGCATTGAAGCAGGCCACGGACAGACCGGCTACTATGTGGTCTCCGATGGCACGGCCAAGCCTTATCGCGTGCACATGCGCTATCCGTCGTTTGCTACTCTGCAGGCGCTGGAGACGATGTGCAAGGGCCAGATGATTGCCGATGTGGTGGCCGTGATTGGGTCGATCGATATCGTGCTGGGAGAGATTGATCGGTAGGGACTGAGGGACTGAGGGACTGAGGGACTGAGGGACTAAGGGACTAGGGGACTAGGGACTGACTCCTAGCTCTGAGAGATTGGAAATCAATGCTGATTCAACCGTAAGGGTAGCGTTGGCGCAGGAGTCGATGGAGTGAATGCTGAAACCATGACCGTCTTTTCACCACAGCTCTCGGCGCGTTTTGACGCGCTGGTGGCCAAGTATCCGTTGCGCCGTTCGGCACTGGTTCCCATGCTGTTGTACGCGCAGGACGAGATCGGCTATCTCTCCGACGCCGTCATCGCCGAAGTGGCCTCGCGCATCGGCATCACCGAACTCGATGTGCGCAACGTGGCCAGCTACTACTCGATGCTGCGGTTCAAGCCCGCGGGCAAGTTCAATGTGCAGGTCTGCACCAACATCAGCTGCATGTTGCGGGGCGGCTACGAGATCTTCGAGAAGTTCCAGGAAGAGCTGGGCATCGGACACAAGGGCGTAACCGCCGATGGTGTCTTTTCGCTGGAAGAGGTTGAGTGCATCGGCGCATGCTCCTGGGCTCCGGCGATTCAGGTCAACTACGACTTTCACGATGAATTGAAGCCCGAACTGGTGGAGAGCATTCTGGACAGCTATAAGAGCAAAGCCAGCGCGGAGGTCAGCAATGCCTAGGCTGGTTTCGCATCCCGATGAAGTCAAGATTGTTAGCAAGCGCTTCGGCATGGGCGCGGCGCAGATCGACCGCTATGTCGAACTGGGCGGCTATGCCTCCACGCGCAAGTGCATCGAGCAGGGTTCCGAGTGGATCATCAATGAGATGAAGGCCAGCAACCTGCGCGGACGCGGCGGCGCCGGCTTCCCTACCGGCTTGAAGTGGTCCTTTGTTCCCAAGCAATCGGAGAAGCCCAAGTACGTGCTGGTCAACGGCGACGAGAGCGAGCCGGGAACCTGCAAGGATCACCTGATCTTCTTGCACGATCCGCACGCCATCATTGAAGGCACCATCATTGCCGGCCTGGCTATCGGCGCCAAGATGGGCTTCATCTATCTGCGCGGCGAGTATCGCTACCTGCTGGAGATCATGGAAAAGGCTGTAGCCGACGCCTATGCCAAGGGATTTTTGGGTAAAAACATCTTCGGCTCGGAGCATGAGTTCCAGATCATCACCCAGACCGGCGCGGGCGCTTACGAAGTAGGCGAAGAGTCGGCACTGATGGAGTCGGTTGAGGGCAAGCGTGGCGTTCCCCGCATCAAGCCTCCCTTCCCGGCTGTCGTTGGTTTGTATGGCGGTCCCACGGTGATCAATAATGCCGAGACTATCGCCACAGTTCCCCATGTGATCGAGATGGGCGCGGCGGCCTTTGCCGCAACCGGATCGGAACGCAACGGCGGCACGCGCTTGTTTGGCATCAGCGGCCATGTGGAGCGCCCCGGCGTGTATGAGCTGCCCATGGGCTACAGCCTGCGCAAGATCATCTACGAAGTGGCCGGCGGCATCTGGAAGGGACGCACCTTGAAGGCTGTCGTTCCCGGCGGAAGTTCCACTCCTTGTCTTCTTCCCGATGAAATTGATATCGGCATGGACTTCGACCAGGTCGGCAAAGCCGGTTCGATGATGGGCTCGGCGGGCGTGGTGGTGATCGACGACCAGACCTGCATGGTGGAGTTTGCCATGCGCACCATCAGCTTCTATCAGCATGAGAGCTGCGGCTGGTGCATTCCCTGCCGCGAAGGCACCGACTGGCTAAAGAAGTCGCTGACCCGCTTCCATGCCGGCTTTGGCACGGCCAAGGACATCGACAACATCAAGTACATCGCCGAAAACATGATGGGCCGCACCTTCTGCCCACTTGGCGACGCGGCGGCGATGCCCACGCTGGGCTTTGTCAAAAAATTCCGCAAGGAGTTCGAGGATCATTTGGACGGAAAGCCTTGCGCGTTCGCGAAACATGTTGAAGTTGAGTTGGTGTAGGGCGGCTTTGCTCTCGATGATTCAGCTTCAGATCCGGCAACAAACGGATTGGCAAATGAGCGATGAAATACCGCGAATTCACACGGTGGATACTGGACGAAGGATGGCGGCTCAAGAGTCAGGAGGGCAGCCATCAGAAGTGGGAGCATCCGACAAAACCGGGTAAAGTAACGGTAGCTGGTCATCCGAATGATGAGATTCCCATTGGCACTCTGAAGGCGATGCTGAGACAAGCGGGGTTGAGATGAAATCAGAGTTTTTGGTCGTTTTTGAGATCGGTAAAGAGAGCGTTGGGGCATTTGCGCCGGACATCCCCGGCTGCTTTGCTGTTGGGCCGACGCTGGACGAAACCAAAAGACGCTATCTGGAGGCGGTTGAAGCCCATCTCGAATGGATGGCTAGCGATCACGATCCAATCCCTAAGCCCGTGACCACCATCTATGATTTTTCACGGGAGTCAGACGAAGAAGCCTCTAGCTACTACGTGGAATGGCTGGCTATTCCACTGCCCGTTGAAATGCGTCTTGCCATTTCCGCATAAGGACACAAATGTCAATCGTAACCATCACAGTAAACGGCAAGAAGCTGACGGCCCCCGCGGGGACGCTGCTGATCGATGTCTGCCGCAAGGCGGGCATTGAGATTCCGGCTTTCTGCTACTATCCAGGACTCAGCCTGCAGGCCGCCTGTCGCATGTGTGTGGTGCGGCAAGAGAAGGTGCCAAAACTGCAAACTGCCTGCACCACGCCGATTGCGGCTGGTCAGGTCTTCGTCACCGAGTCCGAAGAGATCACCCAGGCGCGCAAGGGAACCATCGAGCTGCTGCTGGGCAATCATCCACTCGACTGCCCGGTCTGCGATGCCGGCGGCGAGTGCGAGTTGCAGGACATGACCTTCAAGTACGGTGCCGGTGAGAGCCTGCACGTCGAGGCCAAGCAGCACCGCGAAGAGCAGCAGTGGTCCCCGGCGGTTTACTTTGACCGTCCCCGCTGCATCCTTTGCTACCGCTGCGTTCGCATGTGCGGCGAAGGTATGGATGTGTGGGCGCTGGGCGTGCAGAATCGCGGCGCGAGCGCTACCATCGCGCCCAACGGCGGCGACAAGCTGGACTGCGAACAATGTGGCATGTGCATCGACGCTTGCCCGGTGGGCGCGCTGACCTCGGGCAGCTATCGCTACAAGACCCGGCCCTGGGAGATGAACCACGTCTCCACCGTTTGTACCCATTGCGCCGACGGCTGCAAGGTCACGCTGGGCGTGCGCACCAATACCGAAGGCGCTGAAATTGTGCGCGTCGACAACCGCGACAAGAGCGGCATGAATGGCGACTTCCTCTGCGCCAAGGGCCGCTTCGGCTTTGACTTTGTCGGGAGTGAAGAGCGACTGACCAAGCCTCTTATCCGCAACAGCGAAGGCAAGCTGGAAGAAGCAACCTGGGAGAAGGCGCTGCGTCTGGCTGCCGCCAAGCTCAAGGAAGTGCGCGAGAGCAAGACGGGCGCGGCTATCGGCGTGCTCGGCTCCAACCGCACCACCAATGAAGAGAACTACCTGCTGCAGAAGTTTGCCCGCAAGGTTCTCGGCACCAACAACATCGATCATGATCGCACGGCTGATTACGCGACCTTCACTCACGCACTGTCTGGCAGCATCGGCAAGGCCGCGAGCCTGAAGGACACGGCGACAGCACCGGCCATTCTGCTCATCGGCGGCGATCCCACCGTCGAACATCCACTGGTGGCCTGGAATCTGCGCACCAATGTGCGGCTGAACAAGGCGCGGCTTTACATCGCCAATCATCGCGCGATCAAGTTGGAGCGGCAGGCCAAGCTGGTGCAGTCTCTGCCTGAGAATGGCTATGCGGCTTTGATTCCCTTCCTCGAAGAGAGTGCCAGCGGCTTCAGCAAGGCCATTCACGATGAAGAATCGCTGCTGGTGATCGTTGGCCAGGAGTTCCGCGGTGCTGATTTGCAGGCACTGGTGGCTTGGGGCCTGAAAAGCGGCAGTGTTTCCTTTGCCTTACTCGGCGATCATGCCAACTCGCGCGGCGCGGCCGATATGGGCTTGATGCCTGACATGCTGCCGGGCTATCTCCCTGTTGCCGAGCCGGGCGCATTTGAGACCGAATACCCTGGATTGCCGACAACACCCGGCAAGACGCAGTCTGAGATGCTTGCAGGGGAATTGGATGCGCTGCTGGTAGTGGGAGCGGACCCTTTGGGCAAAACCGGCGTAGATGCCGCGGCGCTCAAGAACACCTTTGTCATCGTGCAGGACATTTTTCTCACCGAGACCGCCAGGCAGGCCGACGTAGTCTTCCCTGCCGCCAGTCTCTATGAGAAGAGCGGCACGGTGACCAACACCTTCGGCGATGTGCAGTTGGTGCAAAAGGGCGCGGATCGTCCCGGCGTGAAGAGCGACTTCGAGATTCTGGTGCGTCTGGCTGGAGCGATGGGCGTCGATGTGAAGACACTGGTTCCCTTTGGCAAGAGCGGCGTATCGGCCGATCTGGGGCAGTCGCGCGGCGTGCAATCCGGTGAGGCTGATCGCCATGCAGTGTGGCTGGCGGCCAACGATCTGGAGCCCCGCCTGAGCCCCTTCGATCCCCTGGCTTCACTGGACGAGATCGAGCGTTTGGTAGCCGGCTATACACTGGACCGGGTCAATCTATTTGGCGGCAACGATGTGCGCACCGAGCCGGGCTTTGTGCCGGTCTCTGAAGTGACGGCGGCCAATGTGCTGGGACTGGAATCGATAACCTCAGCGCACGATGGATTGTTTACCTCCGCGGGGCTGGAACGGTATAGCCAGTCGTTGCAGGAGCTGGAGCAGTTTCAAAACAAGGATGCCGCGCTGGTGAAGTAAGAGTGCCTGCGTCCATGAGCGAATAAAAACGCAGGTCCTTCGACTCGCTGCGCTCGCTCAGGATGACAGTTGATTTGAGTTAACGGGCAGTAGAAACGCAACGGCAAGAGAGGCTGAACGCACGTGACAATGTTGCAATTCATTCTGTGGAGCCTGCTGAAGGTGGCAGTGGTGACGGTGGTGATGCTGATCGGCGTCGCCTACACCGTGCTGCTGGAGCGCAAGCTGGTGGGTCGCATCCAGAACCGCTGGGGCCCCAGCCGTGTTGGTCCCTTCGGCCTCTTGCAGCCGCTGGTGGATGGCGCCAAGTCTTTCCTCAAGGAAGACCTGATCCCCGACGGCGTCTATAAGCCGCTGTACATTCTTGCGCCGATTCTCTCTCTGGGCTGCGCGCTGATCTCGATTGCCGTGGTGCCTTTTGGCGCGCCCAATGTCGGCCCCGGCGGCGTACATCTCTTCGAGATCTCCGACGTCAACATTGGACTGCTGGTGATTCTGGGCATTACCTCCATCGGCGTCTACGGCGTTGCTCTGGCCGGGTGGTCATCGAACAACAAATACTCGCTGCTCGGCTCGCTGCGCTCTTCGGCGCAGTTGATCAGCTATGAACTGGCGCTGGGACTCTCGCTGGTGGGCGTGGTGATGCGCTCCGGCTCCTTCAATCTGCGGGTGATCGTTGAAGACCAGTCACGTCTGGGCATGTTGACCTGGAACATCTTTGGCGGCATGCAGTTTCTGGCCTTCTTCATCTATCTAATCGCGGCTTATGCCGAGACCAACCGTTCGCCCTTCGATCTGGTCGAAGCGGAGAGCGAGTTGGCGGGCGGATACAACGTCGAGTACAGCTCGATGAAGTTCGCCATGTTCTTCATGGCCGAGTATGCCAACATGATCACGGTGGGTTGTGTGGCCACGCTGCTCTTTCTGGGCGGCTGGACGAGCCCCTTCGGCAAGCTGATTCCCGAGCCGCAAAACATCCTGGCCCACGCGCTCTTCCCCATCGGCTGGTTTGTGCTCAAGGTCTTCGCCTTCCTCTGTCTCTATGTGTGGGTGCGCGGCACGTTGCCCCGCTTCCGCTACGACCAACTGATGAACTTCGGATGGCGCATCCTGATGCCGCTGGCCATTCTCAACATCATCGGAACCAGCCTGTGGCTGGCATTCCGCGCACATATGTGAGCTAAGGCTCCGGTTTGTGAGACTGTACGATGCACCTGATTTTATTTTTGATCTTCGCTGTGTTCTGCCTGGCTGGAGCTGTCAATCTGCTGCTCCAGAGCCATCCCATCAACAGCGCACTGTCGCTGATTGTGGTGATGACCTCGCTGGCCGTGCTCTACCTGCTGCTGGGCGCGGAGTTTCTGGCCGCCGCGCAGGTGATCGTCTATGCCGGGGCCATCATGGTGCTCTTTACCTTTGTGGTCATGCTGCTGAATGCCGGGCGCGAAGAGCAGACGCGCGGAAGCATAGCCGCCAAGACGGTCGGTTTCCCAGCGGTGGTAGCAATTCTGGCCGTGCTGGCCTCGGTGATCCTCAAGGCACAGGGACTGGGAACCGCCAGCCTGGTCAACGGCATCACCTCGACCGTAGAAGTCAGCAAGGTGCTCTTTACCGACTTGCTGTTGCCCTTTGAGGTCACCTCGGTGCTGGTGCTGATCGCCATTCTCGGCGCGGTGGCCCTGGCCAGCCGGGGCAACGGAGATCAGGGAAGGACGGTGAGCAAGTGAACGCAGCTCTGCTACAGCAAGATGTTCCCCTCAACTGGTATCTGCTGTTGAGCGCCGCGCTCTTTTGTCTGGGAGTGATCGGCTTTCTCATCAAGCGCAATCTGATTACCGTCTTCATGTCCATTGAGCTGATGCTCAATGCGGTGAATCTCTCCTTTGTGACCTTTGCTCACCAGTGGGGTGCGGTGAAGGGGCAGATCTTTGTCTTCTTTGTGATGATGGTGGCCGCGGCGGAAGCTGCCGTGGGCCTGGCGATTATCATCGCTGTCTTCCGCGCTCGCGCAACCCTGGCCGTCGACCGCATCGACCTGATGAAACTATGAACGCACATCTCTGGCTGATTCCGCTACTTCCCTTCGCCGGATTCCTGCTCAATGGAATCCTGGGCAGCCGCTTGCCCAAGGCTCTGGTGAGCACCATTGCGCTGCTCTTCCCGCTGGCCTCGTTTGCGGTGGTCGCGGTGGCCGCGGTGAACTTCTTCACCGGCGCGCTGCCGCATATCCCTTACGTCGAGACCTGCCCGCTGGGCTGGATCAACGCCGGCACGCTGCACATCGGCTTCAGCTTTGCCCTCGATCAGCTCTCGCTGGTGATGCTGCTGGTGGTCACAGGCATCGGCTTCCTGATCCACGTCTACTCGGTCGGCTATATGGCCCACGAAGAGGGTTATTGGAGGTTCTTCGCCTACCTCAACCTCTTCCTCTTCTTCATGACCGTGCTGGTGCTCTCGGCCAACGCTCTGTTGATGTTTGTGGGATGGGAAGGCGTCGGACTGGCCTCGTATCTGCTGATCGGCTTCTACTTCAAGAAGACCTCGGCGGCGGATGCAGGCAAGAAGGCCTTCATCGTCAACCGCATCGGCGACTTCGGCTTTCTCATCGCCATGTTCCTGCTGCTGGCCAACTTCGGCACACTGACCTTCAGTGAGATCTCAAATCAACTAGCAAGCAATCCCGGCTGGACCGGCGGCGTGATCACGGTGATCGCGCTCTGCCTGATGCTGGGCGCGGACGGCAAGAGCGCGCAGATTCCCCTCTACATCTGGCTGCCCGACGCCATGGAAGGCCCCACTCCGGTTTCGGCGCTGATCCACGCGGCCACCATGGTCACCGCCGGCGTCTACATGGTTGCCCGCACCCACGTCTTGTTTGACCACTCGCCCTTTGCACTGGGCGTGGTTGCCGTGATCGGCGCGGCCACGGCCATCTTTGCGGCCACCATCGGACTGGTCCAGAACGACATCAAGCGCGTTCTGGCCTATTCGACGGTCTCGCAGCTGGGCTACATGTTCCTGGGCTGCGGCGTTGCGGCCTACTCCGCTTCGATCTTTCACCTGATGACTCACGCCTTCTTTAAAGCCCTGCTCTTCCTGGCGGCGGGCTCGGTGATTCACGGCATGGGCGGCGAGCAGGATCTGCGCAAGATGGGCGGCCTGCGCAAGAAGATGCCTGTGACCTTCATCGTCACTACCATCGGCGTACTGGCCATCGCCGGCATCTTTCCCTTCGCTGGATTCTTTTCGAAGGACGCGATTCTCTACGCGGCCTTTGCGCAGGGCACCACTGCCGGCATCGTGCTCTGGTTTGTTGGCCTGGTGACGGCTCTGCTGACCTCCTTTTACATGTTCCGCCTGTGGTATCTGACTTTCATGGGCGAGCCCCGCAGCCCTGAGGTTCATCCTCATGAGAGTCCCTGGTCGATGCTGGGACCACTGGTGATTCTCGCCGCGCTCTCCGTCTGCGGCGGCTGGATCGGCATCGAGCGATTCTCTGAATTTCTTACTCCTGCGGTTGGATTCCACCCACTCGCTGGCGGCAGTGAGCGGCTGGAGTTGATTCTGAGCATCGTGGCCGTGCTGGTAGCTCTGGAAGGCTGGGCGATTGCCGATATGTTCTACCGGCGCAAACCGCAACGCCCCGCGCAGTATGCGGCGGCGGTGCCCGGTGGCTATAACCTGCTGCTGAACAAATACTTCGTCGACGAGATTTATGCGGCAATCATCGTGAGACCGCTGCTGGCCATCTCCAAGGTCGTGCTGGGCTGGGTGGTGGATGCCGGCATTCTGGGCGGTGCGGCGTGGCTGCTGGGCGGCATTGCCCTTTTCGCTGGAGCGATCTTGCAACGCTGGCAGTCGGGTAATCTGCGCTCCTACGCGGCGTGGCTGGCGGCTGGAGCGGCTGCCGTGCTGCTCTTCGTGCTGGTGCAGTGGACCGCGGTCTGGCCGAATACCTTGAACTTCATTCTGAACGTGGCGGGGCACTGATGACTGCGATTAACGAAATGATTCTTACGCTCATCCTGCTGCTGCCGCTGGCCGGAGCGGTGCTGGTTGCGCTCCTTCCCGACCGCGGCAGGCTGCCCAACTGGATCGCGCTGCTGACCTCGCTGGCCACTCTGGGACTCACGCTGCATCTGCCCGCGCACTTTGTCTATGGCCAGAGCGGTTTCCAGTTTGAAAGCAGCCAGCTGTGGATTCAGAACCCCGCCATCTACTACCACGTGGGCGTGGACAGTCTCAGCCTGTGGTTGGTGGTGCTGGCCGGTTTGCTCGCGCCTATCGGTGTCATCGCCAGTTGGAACGCCATCAAGGAACGGCGCAAGGTTTTTTATTCGCTCTTCCTCGTTCAACAAACCGCAATGCTGGGCGTCTTTGTCGCCCTTGATCTGATGCTCTACTACGGCTTCTGGGAACTATCGCTGGTTCCCATGGCTATCCTCATTGCCATGTACGGGCGCAAGGACGGACCCAAGGCGGCGCTGAAGTTTTTTCTTTTCACATTCATTCCTTCGGCCCCCTTGCTGGTGGCGATTCTGTGGCTCTATGCCCGCACCGGCAGCTTCGATCTGAATACCTTGCAGATTTACATCTCCAGTGGCGTGCTGCCTGCCGGAGCGCTCTTCTGGGTGGCGCTGGCCTTCCTGGTGGCCTTCGCGGTGAAGGTTCCGGTCTTCCCGATGCACGGCTGGGTCGCGGACACCTTCAGCGAAGCTCCCGTAGCCATGGCGATGGTGGTCGCCGGCAAGCTCGGCCTTTACTCCATGCTGCGCTTCCACATCGGACTCTTCCCGGTTCAGGCCAAAGCCATCGCCCCGCTGCTGGTAGCACTCGCGGTCATCGGCATTCTCTACGGTGCGCTGCTGGCTCTGGTACAAAAGGACTTCTGGCGCTTGATGGCCTTTGCCGCACTGAGCCACCTGAGCCTGATCACCCTGGGCATCTATGGCTGGACGATGATTGGCCGCGAAGGCGCGATCTACCAGATCCTCAACCACGGCGTCATCGATGGCGTGCTCTTCCTGCTGCTGGGAGCATTGGAAGTACGTTACGCCACGACGCAGATCAGCGCTTTTGGCGGTCTGGCCGCCAAGCTGCCGCGACTGGCGACCTTCTTCGTGATTGGCACGCTGGCCATGATTGGGCTGCCGATGCTGAACAACTTTGTCGGCGAGTTCTTGATCTTGTCCAGCACCTTCCTCGGCCTCAGCAAGGGATGGGCGATTGCCGCTTCACTGGGCGTGGTGCTTGGAGCGGCCTACATGCTCTGGCTCGTACAACGCATCTTCTACGGCCCCGAAAGTCGTCTGGCTGCGTCGAAGCCCGGCGACGATCTGCACTTTGGCGAACTGGCCGTTGTTGCTCCTCTCGTAGTGCTGATGCTGGCCATGGGACTCGCGCCTACCGTCTGGCTCCGCACCATTGAGAAGACGGCGCCCCCTCCACACCCCATGCAGCAAGTTCGATATATGGACGTAATGCAAAACTCGATTCCCAGTTCCTATACAGGGGAGGCCCAACGGTGAATTCCATTCCCGACATCTACCGCATCCTTCCCGAAGTCATCCTCACGCTGACTGGCGTGTTGATCATGCTCGTTGATGCCTCGCTGCCGCCCGCCATCGCGCGCCGCTCGCTGGGCTGGGTCGGCGCACTGGGAACTACCTTTGCGATGCTCACCAGCATCTGGCAGCTTAACCTGCCCATGGGAACCGGCTTCTACGGCACGGTCGAGACCAGTCCCTTTACGGTCTTCTTCCATGTGCTGATCTGTGGAATCGTTTTGGTGGCGCTGCTGCTCTCCATGGACACGCTGCCCGAGAAGAGCCATCATCAGGGCGAATACTATGCTCTGATCGTCTTTGGCGCGGTAGGCATGTGTCTCTTGACGGGCGCTGTCGAACTGTTGCTGGTCTTCATCGCGCTGGAAATCTCCTCCATCGCCACCTACGTGCTGGCCGGTTATCGCAAAGAGACCGGACGCGGCCCCGAAGCCGCGATCAAGTATTTTCTGCTGGGCTCCTTCGCCACCGGTTTTCTGCTCTATGGAATCGCCCTGATCTTCGGCGCTACCGGAACCACGCAGATTTACGAGATCGCCGCAAAGGTCGCCAGCGCTCCCAATCACGGGCTGGTCGTCGCCTCTCTTGGACTGATGCTGGTGGGCATTCTGTTCAAGGTCTCCGCCGCACCCTTCCACGTGTGGACGCCGGACGTTTATGAAGGCTCACCGACACCTGTAGTCGCCTTGATGTCGACCGCGCCCAAAGCCGCGGCCTTCGCCCTGCTGCTGCGCGTCCTCTACGAGATCTTCCCGTCGCTGCACAGTCTTTGGACGCCACTGTTGTGGGTGGTCGCCGTGCTCTCCATGACAGTAGGCAATCTGGCCGCGCTGCGTCAGCAGAATGTGAAGCGCATGTTGGCTTACTCCTCCATCGCGCACGCCGGATACCTGTTGGCAGCCTTTGCCGGACTGGGAGCGAGCGGCATTGCGGCAGCCAGCTTCTACACCGCGGCCTATGCGGCCATGAACGTCGGCGCTTTCGCGGTGATTGCCCTGGCCAGCGGCTACGACGAAAAGATGCCTCTGATTCAGGACTTCCGCGGACTGATCTACCGCTCGCCGCTGATCGGCGGGATGCTGATTTTCTTCCTGGTTTCGCTGGTAGGCATTCCCTTTACCGGTGGATTCTTTGGCAAGTTCTATGCCTTCACCGCAGCGGTGAGCGGAGGCGCTGTCTGGCTGGCGATCATCGGCCTGCTCAACTCCGGCGTAGCGGCGGGCTACTACCTGCGTCTGGTGCTGGTCACCGCGCAGCGGCCCGACGATGACGCCAAGCCGGCTGTTCAGCCACAATTCGTAGGCATCACCGTAGGTGCTGCCCTGCTGTTGGCCGTTACTGCAACATTGGTGCTTGGAATCGTCCCCAACGACATCCTCCGCGCAGCGGAAGCTGGAGCGCATACCCTGCAAACTCCTGGAATCGGCATCGGCGCGCAGTGCGGCCAGCCGCATCCGTAAAACATGTTGCCCACGTCTCATTGAGGCGTGGGCAAACCGCCTTCCCTAAGATCCTTCATATCCAATCCAGTGCTGACTCACTGGAACCGGATTTTCCTTTTAGATGCTGCTGAAGCAGGGCTTTGTAATAGCCCACAGTGAGCGCCAGGACCTGTCGATCCGCATAGTGCTCGACCACCCATTTGCGTGCCGCTATCCCCATCTGGTGTCGACGCTCGGGATTCTGAATCAGTCGCAATACAAATTCGCTGATGGCTGTCGGATAGCCGGGAGGCACCAGATACCCGGTCACCTCCGGTATCACCGAATCCCTGGCTCCTGTAGAAAGCGTCGTCACCACCGGTACTCCCGAGGCGGCGGCTTCCAGAACCACATTTGGGAAACCCTCCCGCCAGGTAGGCAAAACCATCACATCCATGGCGCGATAGTATGGCGCGGTATCAGCCACCATGCCGGTAAGGTGGATGCGCGGATGATCTTCGATGCGAGCTCTCCACGCAGCACTCAAGGCATCTTCGGCAACGTCAAACCAGCCTACCAGCAACAGATGAGCTGATGGTTCCGCGGTCAGGATCAGCTCGAAAGCTTCAATCAGATCGGGCAATCCCTTGGCGTAGGTCAATCTTCCTGCAAATCCCACCACTGGCGCAGAAGTTGGCAGCCTCAGCTGGGTTCGCATCAAGTTTGAACCCGGGGAAAAGCGCCGGATGTCAACGCCATTGCTGCTGCCCTCGCCCAGCAAACGCAATTTTCCAGGAGGAGCAATGCCCAGCGCCAGCGCTTCATTGCGCAGGCTTTCGCTGTTGCAAAGGACAACATGCGCGCAGCTTGCGGCTAGCCGTTCGGCCCACAGCAGTATGCGTTGTTGTCGTCCCTGCGCCGCCTGCAAACGCAGCCCCCTCAGCATGTAAACGCGCACAGGAACACCCGTGATGCAGGCAGCTAAGTTACCCAACAATCCGGCTTTGGGGGTACTGAATTCGGTCATATTTGGCCTGATCCGGAACAGCCGCCAGCACAAACGAAGCAGCGAAACCAAATCCTGAATCGGCGAGATACGCCGCGCCATATGCAGCGGAACAGCCTCGATACCCTCGCTGTCGGCGATGCGGTTCAGTAAAATGCCGGGGCTCGAGACCAGGGTGACGTGGAATCCAGCCTCACGCAGTGCTCGCAGTCGCCCATGTAAGACCATGCTGGTTTGGGAGTGGGTGATACCGACAACAATACGGGAACGAGGTGTGGTTTTGTTCGCCAGCCTGCGAGGGCTCACAAAGAACCGGATCCATACCTTTCGCAGGAACGAACCAACAACATTGAGTTTGAGCAAATGCCCCCTCCGCGAAAAAAACGCTCCTGATCCGCTCAACAACCGCGGTCGGAGTCGCATCGGGGAGCAGCGTGGCGGCGCCGGAACCTCAACTTAGGGAGCACGCCGCAAAAAGATTGCGTAAGCTCCGGTACATCGCCCATGCCGATCCCTTGGTGACAACGCAGAGAAAGACCATTGGTCCAGAGCGGTTCCAGAACAGCCATGCCCAGGTTGGTCTTACAGCAGGTCGCCACTCGCTGTTGCTCGCGTCGACTTGAGGGAATAGGCCGTGTGTACTCCAATTCTGGAACCGCTGTAGCGCTGACAGAGAGGGGTTAGTAGTTACAGAAAACGCTTTTGCCAAAATTCTGTCAAGTAAAATGTCGATACAATTATTGATTTTTGAGATGAGATTTGATGGAACTGAAGCAGGTATATACTCGGTTTGCCGTGGAGAACTTCGATGATGGCTACCACCACAGTTCCCAGGATTTTACTCCTGATACCCTCACTTGACGGGGGTGGAGCGCAACGGGTTGTCGAATTGCTTGTAAGACATTTGTCTTACAAGCAATTCGAGGTGCATTTGGGCCTGGTAACGCAGGCATCCGTCCAAGATGGTCGCTTTCCTCGCAGTGTTCAAGTCCACATTTTGGGCGCAAATCGAGTTCGATCGAGCGTTTGGCGGCTTTGGGTACTCATCTGGGAGATCAAACCAGATCTGATCTTGTCGGGTATCTATCATCTGAACTTTATCGTGTTGCTCCTTCGCCCTTTTTTGCCCCATTCAATACGCATTTTCGTCCGACAGAACGGAACTGTCTCGGCAGCTTTGCGGTTCGGCGGAGAGCCATGGTTCACGCTGTGGATTTACCGGCTACTTTACCGTCGAGCTGACCGCATCATCTGCCAATCGAAAGCGATGGCCACTGACCTGGCCACGGAACTGCGTATTCCACCCCACAAAATTGTGGTGCTTCCCAACCCACTTGATATGGAGGCGATACAGAAAGCTGCGCTTGGTCAGTGCCAATGGCCAGGAGCTGGGCCTCATCTTCTGGCAGTGGGGCGGCTTGCGCCCGAGAAGGGCTTCGATCTGCTGCTCCGAGCATTTGCTGGAATTCGCTCCCGGTTTCCGACCGCCGACCTGGCGATTGCCGGGGCAGGTCCGGAGGAAGCTGCATTGCGTTCATTAGCCTCAGATCTGGAGATTGAGCGTGCAGTGAGATTTCTGGGCTACGTTGAGCATCCTGAGAGATATTTTCCAGGTGCGACCATCTTTGTGCTCAGTTCGCATCATGAGGGGATGCCCAATGCACTTCTGGAAACTGGGGCTGCGGGATTACCGCTGATTGCAACGCCTGCGTCTGGTGGGATCGTTGAATTGTTGAGTGGGCAAACTGGGTGCTGGATAACTGCGAATGACTCCGTAGAGGCGCTAGGCGTATCACTGCTGACCGCGTTAAGCAATTTGCAACCCGGGGAGAGGTTCATTCACAGTTTCATGGATCCATTCCGACTGGAAAACTCGATTCAGTCCTACACAGAGCTAATCAACACAGTGCTCCGCGAGTCGATAGCAAAAACGGAGTCGAAGTGTCCCGGGACCAAATGACTCCAGGGTAATCGCATTTGAAATTGCCTTCCAATGCCCGCGCCTGAAGGCGGACACTTTAGCTTTCAATATCAGGGGCATAAATGCCCCTGCTCCCTCCAGGCAAAGCCCAAACAAAAGGACGCAATCAGGTAAAGATCCAAATGCGATTGCCCTGCAAATGACTCAAGTCTGCTTGACTATCAGGCCGGGGGCTTCAGAAACAGGTCTTCGTAGCGCAAATAGAGCGATCGCCGAACTGCCCAAAAAATGGATCGCGGAACTCTGGTTTTGCTGCCTGTATTACGCCCTCAAGCAATCTTTTTCTTTTTCCTCAATTGACGCCTGAAGCTCTTTGCCATCTTGATTCGCCAGAGCGAAGAGGTTGCGTAGAGCGCTTCGCTCCAAACCAGATTGCCGGGATGCAATTCTGCCAGAACGCGGTCCACGGAGGTGAACTGGGCGATATGTGTGCAGAGAAAAGAACGCAGACGTTCGACTGCACCCAAAGAAGCGGTGTTGCTATGAATGCAGATGGTCCAGAGTCCGTTGGATTTTTCAACCGGTTCCCAAAGCTGCTGCGGAATCCAGGTAATTCCGCCCAGGTTGAAAGGCTTGCGGGTCAAGCCGTCGCTGAGAAGACGAATTCCCAGTTGGTGCAGTACTCGAAGGGTGGTCCGGTCAAATCCATGACGCGGAGCCACCCAGAGTCTTGGATGTAGGCCATGTCCGCGCAGAATATCCAAGCCTGCACGAATCCAATTTGCCTGTAATTCTTCAGGTACGCCGGCAAACTCCGAGCGGCGATGCAGGGCGAGCAGGCTCTTCCCATGGCTTGTGCAAAGATGGCGATAGCCGTGCAGTGCAATGGTGGCGCCGGCAGCTTCGAACTTGCGCATCTGCTCCCAAAAGAAGGGATTTTCAGGCGCTACACGCAGTTTTCTATCCTGATTGTCCGGCACAATCGCCAGAATGGGGCGCAGATGGAACTCCTCGATCAATGCTAAAAACCGTTGCCAGTGAACCGGATCAAGCGTGGGGCAGAGATCGTCAAAACGCAGTAGATACTGCGCGGGTGTCGGGAGCATAGTCAATCCTTTCTGCCTTATAAGTTAAAGATGCCATTCAAAACAATCGCAGTAACATTCCTAATTTACAGCCCGATCCTATAGCATAGCGGGTTTAGGCAGCAGCTTGACTGTCCAATAACCAAGAAGAAAACAGGTCGCAATGGTCCAGAGTGAGGTCGCCAGCGCGATTCCGGCGACACTAAAGCAGCGCATCAGAACAAGATTTAGAACAATATCTAAAACTAGATTCAAGACTCCGCAGTATAAGACCAGATCGGTGCGGCGCAGTGCAACCAGAAAACGATAGAAGACTCGGCTCACGGCAAAGAACGGAATCTGAATGGCGTAGAGGGCGAGCACAGGAGCTACAGCCGCAGTATCGCGAGCCGTAAATGTGCCGTGTTGCAAGAGAAGGCGGATCAGCGGGCGGGCTGCGGCGATCAACGCAGCGGAGATCGGTAACGAGAGCAACGCGGTGATGCGGACCCAGGTGTGCAATGTTTGACGGCAGCCCTGCCAGTCGCGATGGGCGATGAGGCGGGCGAAGTAGGGCGCGAGCGCGGTGGAGATGGTTCCCGCCAGCAGCGTAAGAACGACGCTGACAAAGCGGCTGGCATAGGCCAAAGCGGAGACGCTTCCCGCTGAAAGCATGGCGGCCATGGCCTGATCGGCCAACAATCCTCCCGAGGCCACTACACTACTCAGCATCACCGAACCGTATTGATGCGCCACCTCACGGCTGGCCTCGCTGGCGGCGTACCAGCGCAGGCGGAAGTGATAGCCATGTGAATCCATCATCCAGGCCATCAGTACGGCCTGTGCCAGAGCACCCGCCAAAGTGGCATCGGCAAGGACCCAAATACCCCAGCGTGTTCCGCACAGCAAGGCTGCAGCGATGATCGCCAGAGGAGTGACAGCTGGAGCCAGCGCGGGCAGAGTGAAACGATCCAAGGTATTCAGAACGGCAGTGCAATTGGAGGCTATTCCCGTGAAAAGAACCACTGGCAGCAGCAGATAAAAGAGCCGCACTGCCAGATCCAGTTTGGGCACAGCAAAACGCCAGGCAATGAGCGGGAAAAAGCTGCGCGCACCTACCGCCATCACCAGAGAAGCCGCCGCCAGTAGCAGACAGAGCCAGAGCATGGAGTTGGAAAGGAGTTGTTGGGCAGGTTCCACACCTTCTCGTTCCCGGACCCGCACCAGGGTGGGGATGAGCGCCTGATTCATTGATTCCGAGATCAGGTTGACCAGCAAGCCGGGAATCAGCGAGGCGACGACAAAGGCGTCCATGGCGTCGCTGCGTGCGAAGACCCCGGCGACGGCAATCTCCTTGCCGGTTGCCGCGAGTTTGACCAGAAGGCCGGCTCCCGTCACTGCCGCGGCAGCGCGCAGGATGAGGCGGCCTGGGCTCCCATGGCTGCGGATTGGCGGGAGAGAGAGAGCCATGGAAAGCGACCTCCTCGGATTGGGATTTGCGGGGGGGGCTGGATAGCAGGTTAGCAGGTTAGCAAGTCAGCAGGTTAGCAAGTCAGCAGGTTAGCAAGTCAGCAGGTTAGCAAGTCAGCAGGTTAGCAAGTTAGCGGGTTGGCAAGTTAGCGGGTTGGCGACTGTGGCGTAAAGGTGGTCGACAAGTGCACTGGAACATCGACAGCCATTCGGCCCGCCAGTGCGATCAATGCCAGCAGCAGCCAGGTGGCGCGGCTTTGTTCAACGGTCGCAACCAGCGAACTGGTTAACCAGACAGCCAGCGACGTTGCCATTGCCAGAAACAGGATTCCCTGAATGTGCCGCAGTGAGCGGAAAATGAGCACCACGATGACTACCGCAAGCAGGAATGCGACGAGGCCTCCAGAGACGGCAATCGCCAATGCGGCGTTATGGGCGGTATCTTCCGCAGAAAGTCCAGCAGCACTGACAAAGGAGCCGGCACCGAAGCCGAAAAGCGGCGCATGACGAAAGGCTTGCCAGCCGGCATGCCAAATCTTCCAGCGTTCGTTCAAGGTGCCGCCATGAAGCTGTTCGGGAATGGTGGCCAAACGTTCGAAGTTCTCCATCGGCACGATGAACCAGAGGGCCGCTGCCATAATTGGCAGTGCCAGAGCTCCAATCAGTGTGCGTCGGGGATAGGTGCGATAGAGCAGCAGGGCCGATCCGCCCAAAGCCACCAGACTGCCCAAAAAGCCTCCGCGGGAAGCTGTTAGCAGCACTGCCGCCAACCCCAGGGGCAGATACGCCATGGCCAGCCGACGGCTCCAGCGATGCGGCTCACAAACGGTCAGCAGCGCGGCGAGGGGAAATCCCAGATCAAGGAAGGCAGCGACGTCGTTGGGGTCCTGACCGACAGCAGCAAAGCGGGTTTGACTGGTTAAAACCGCTTCGGCGGAGCGGAAGTCGGCCAGAGTCAGCAAAGCCAGCACGGCTGAACCAGCGACGGCAGCGCGCAGCAGGGCGCGCAAATCCAAAGGCGTCTCGGCAAACTCCCAAACCAGCCAAACGATCATCATCTTTTGGAAGAACCCGCGCAGGCTGATCAGGGTCTCCTGCGGGGCCACGGTCCAAAAATATGTACAGCAGAACCAAAGGTAGAGCGTCATTACCATCCATTGCACGGGACCGGGAGCGCGCACAGAACCCTTCTGCAAAGCCGCAGGAACAGCCGCCAGCAAGAGCAATAATCCGGCTATACGGGCTACATTGCCCCATGGCTCACCCAGGTCCAGGGAGTACTCCCAGGGGATGGTGAAGACGAAGAGCAGCAGCAGAACCCTGGCAATGGCGCGCATGCTAGAACCGATCCGAATAAACCATGCCGGCGTAGATGGAGATGCCCAGCACCGACTGAATTGCCGACTCCAGCGATTTGTTCCAAAGGTCTTTGGCCGTCGAGTCGGGGATGAAGAGGATGTCGCGATCATGCACGGGCTGGTCCGGCTCCTGACCGCGCAACAGGCGCTTTACATTCAACGGCGTCAGAATGCGGCCACCTTTCTGCTCACGAATGAGAAGCGCTTTGGTGGTGGCGGCATTGGGTGCAGGGCCCCAGGCCAGCGAGAGAGCCTGCACTACGGTCAATCCCTGTGCGGGATCGACGGGAAAACCGCCAGGGCGAATTACGTCTCCGATGACGTAGACCAGACCGGCACGGCTCACCTGCACCGTGTCGCCGGGCAACAACTCAGGGTTGTGATTGGCCGAAGTATCGGCGCCACCAGGGTCCAACACCACAGGATGGGCTGTCTTTGGATCGTCGCGGTGAAAGATATTCACCAGTCGGCCAGCACTTGGGGCGAGTCCTGAGGCGGCCGAAAGCAGATCGAGCAGGCGGTGGTGCAAGGTGTAGGGATAGACGCCGGGATGGGTGACCTCACCCAGCACGCTTACATCCTGTCCTGCATAGGCGGTCACCATGAGTGAGACTTTGGGGTGCAGAAGGATGCCCTTCTCGCGCAAAGCGTCTTCAATGACACGGGCAGCAGCCTGCTCGTCCAGTCCTTGCAGATGAACCTCGCCGACCATGGGCAATTTCACAGTACCATCCGGTGCTACGCGCACCTGAGAGTGGAACTCCGGCGTCTGATACTCGCCGATATCGAGAAAATCACCAGGAGCAATGGGCGCGGGCATGGGTGCTTGCAACATACTCGTCGCCAGCGGCGGCGCACCGGCTGTACCTTCCTGCCAAACGGTTGGAGCGGTCTCGGCGTTAGGCTGGCTGCGGGTGTCCTGAGTGGTCTGGGGACGCGATGCGCCGGGAGGCAAGCCGGAGGTAGCGGGTGTCGGAACTTGCGCATGGCCAACTGTCATGGCCAACACGGCGGCGAGCAACAGGGTTAAGGTTCGGGCCGTCGAAGGACTTTTCAATTCCATCATCAGAGCGGCTCCCAAGGCCAGCCAAAGACTGACAAAGAAGATGATGGCCATGTACAGGGGCAGATCGGGCGCGACAGGCTTGAATGGCTCTATGGCGGCGTCCACCACGGCGATGTTGGCGCCGTGAATTCCAGCAGCCAAATTCGCGGCCTCGGCCCTCGACTGCACCATCATGTAAAGTTCGTGGCTGGAGATGGCCTCCTGTCGCATCAGAGCATAACTAGTGACTGATGTTTCGATGTCCATGGCTTCTGCGGTGCGCTGATTGAGACGGTCACGAAGGAATTGTTCGCGGTCCAGAGCGGTCTGCCACGAGGTGCGAAAGCGAGCCAGCAAACGCGTGTCCTCGGCTTTTTTCTCTTTATCCAGATCTTGAAGCTGCCGGCCAATCTCAACCACGCGCGGGTAGTTGGGGCCGTGTTCGACGCTCAGTTGCGCTGCTTCCTGTTCAAGCTGGCTTTGCCGGGCGTGGATTCGGTCGAGTGCTGCCCCCTCGACATCGCCTCCCTGCGCGCGCAACCCGGTATCGGTGCTCATCACCAGTTCCGGGTCGCCATGGGTAGCTGCCTGCAACTCAGCTTCGCGCAGGATGCGCTCGGTTGAAGCAACCACCAGTTCCCTGCTCAGTTCATCGATTTCGGTAAAGATGGAGATGTGTTGCGATTCGGCCTGGCGGCCATTGGGCAGGGTTTCGGGGGCGCTGAGAATACCGTGCTCCCGCTGAAAAGCAGACAGGCGCTGTTGATCCTGGTCCATGCGCTGCTTGAGAGCGCTCAGTTGCCCATTCAGCCAGTTCGAAGCTTGAGCTGTGGATTGCAGGCGTTCTTCACTGTCCTGGCGCATGTAAGCATCGATCAGCTTGTTGACCACCGCAGCCGAGAGGGCTGCGTCACGGCAGCGAAAGCGAATCTGTACCAGCATGGTGTGCGGCAGTGTCTCGACATGCAAACGCAGCTGGAAGCGTTTCAAGAGCCACTCCCGAGCCTCCGCAGTGGGCGAATCTGGATTGAATCCCGCAAAGCGGTGCGCGAAGCGGCCCCGAAAGCCGGGATGCTGATAGAGCTTGAGCCCGACAATCACCCGCCATGCCAACTGACCGCTGCGAAATTCCGTAGCCAGCGTCTCCATCTGCAAGGGTGCGGCGAGGAATGATGTCGCCGGAAATGGTTCGGGAGCATCCAGACTCAACGGTGAAGCTGGGGTTGTACGCATCGCTACTGTGGCGTGGGCTTCATACTGATTGGGACAGATAAGGCAAAAGAGCAAACAGGCCAACAGCATGCCGCCGATGACAGAGCCGACCAAACGACGGCGGAGCAGCAGTGTGGTTCCGAGTTCACGCAGAGAGATGTGGGAATCGCACCGTGGGTGGCCGCGCGGCTCTGGTGAGTGCAAGGAATTTTGCGGCACAGAAGAAGAATCTGGCAAGGTTTGGTCACCTCTTACCTGAAACCTCCGGCAAGGCCAATCCTCTCCGTTACAAATCGCAATGCCGCCGCGGAGGAAATCCAGTTTGCTTGATAGAAGGCTATCCGTCAACAGGTTTCCGCGAGGTAATGTATAGAATCACTGTTTCGTTATAGATACATTTTTTGTAAAGCTTTACGCCAGCGAGCAGACAGAGTGATCATCTTTCTGATCGCAGACACATAGATCAAACTCCATGCACAGATCTTTTGCCTCGCGTTCACTCCACTCCACAGCACCGGTAATCAGGGGACCAACAGATAGATTCGACAATTGCTGGAAGACCTCCGCGGGAAACTCCCGCGAACGGTCTTCCAGGTCAAGAATCAACTCGTTGATGTAGGCCCAATCCCGCTCAGAAACTTGCTGCCTTAAGCCACGGTGTGAGTACAGCTTGAGGCCCGAGGCGTCCAGGATCGCCAAGAGAACTACCGGACCGGGCGAAACTGCTGGAGGCGTAGATTGGTCGTTGTATTGGAGCGCACAGATGCGTCGCCTCTGTACCGATTCCGCAATGCGCCAATCTCCGCTCATGATCCTTGTTTGCACTTTCCTTACCCGTCAAACCCAGGACAAAATTGGTGGTGCTCTCCATCTGCGAACGATTCGAGATGCGTTCCAGTAACTCGCTGAAGCGCGCCCATGCCGAGGGCGTTTTCCACTCTGCAGGAACCCGTTCTCCGGCGGCGGCCAGCACTTCAACATCAATGCCCAGAATAGCCTGCATGACCGCAGCGCCAACCTCTTCGCTCACTTCGGCATAAATCCTGGCATCCAAATACCTTGAAGCCTTAAAGACCGGAGTCTTGGTTCCCCATGCTCCACCCAACAGATGGCCGTGGTCGATAAAGTACGCATCCAGCCAACGCGAGGCACTTTCCAGAAACAACGCCTGACGATTATCGGTGTGCTCGCTCAGTACATCCAACACCCAGGCAGTCCAGAAGTTTTTGCGCTCCCGCACCCGGCTGAAGTAGCCGCCAGCCAAAATCTCAAAGATCCGGCTCTCGCCCCGATCCAGATAGCGCGATCCAAAACCCAACCCAGCGGCTGGTTTGCAGCGATCAAAGGCGGTTTCCAGCCAACAATCTGGATTAGCCTCTAAAAAGCTCTCTGAAATCATAATCGGACGCCACGCGGGAACCGGCAAACCGGCTGCGCGGAACAATTCCGTCCCAATTGCTTCATTGAAGAGCAGATTGGGTCCTTGCAGGTTGTTGGAAAATTTGACTACATAAAGCAGGCCATCGCTGGCCTCGATCAAAACCGGCTGTGATCCGCCCCGCAATTTCCGGACAAACCTTATCGCCTCAACATCTTCAACTTGCTTCATGTGTGCCCCCACGTTCGATTTCACCGCTGCTTCATCGCGTTTCGTCGGAAGCACAGATACTGGGAGCCGATCAAGTACGTACAAGGTCTACTACATTGCTACCTTCGAACCTTTCCAGGAAACGTCGTCTTAACGTCTCCTGGAAAGCCCCTCAAATAGCCCTGGGCTACTTTTGCCCATCCTGATTGGCAGAATCGTTGAACGTCCTGTCAACCGGCTGATTGCTACGAGACTCAAGACTCGCAGGACTCTGTTTCCCCCTGCGAAAACATCTCGTTACAAAACAGGATACTGACGGTCCGAAGTAGGAATGTCAACGTAACTATAGTTTGAACTGAAGTTCAATTCATCGAATTACGGCGTCATGGATAAATATTAGAAAAACCCCACCCTGACGCCGTACCAAAACGCTCCATTTAGACCGTATTACGGTACCACTCGACGGTCCGGCGCAGACCCTCTTTGAAGTCGACAACTGGTTTATAACCAATAAGTTCCCCGGCAAGACGAATATCCGCCAGAGAGTCGCGGATGTCGCCGGCTCGCTCCGGTCCAAACTCTGGATCACCCTGATATCCGGTCAATTCCCGCAGAATATCAAAAGTTTGTAAAAGAGTTACCCGAGTACCTGTAGCCGCGTTCATCATGCGCCCGGAAGCTTTTTCCGCGGGAGCATCCGCGGCCAGCAGGTTACCGTGGACTACGTTGTCAATGTAGGTAAAGTCACGGCTGTGCTGTCCGTCTCCATAGATGGTGGGCTGCTCACCTGCCAGCATCTTGCGGCAAAAAATGGCCAATACGCCGGAGTAGTGCGAGGTGGGGTCCTGATAGGGGCCAAAGACGTTGAAGTAGCGCAGAACCACTGTCTCCAGTCCGTAGACCCTGGAGAAGGAGCGCATGTACTGCTCTCCGGCCAGTTTGGCCACGGCATAGGGCGAAATTGGGTCCGGCGCCATCCGTTCGTGCTTGGGCAGGGTTGGAGTATCGCCGTAGGCCGAAGACGAACCGGCATAAATCACCCGGCGCACCCCGGCATCGCGGGCAGCTACCAGGACGTTGAGGGTGGCAACGACACAGTGTTGGTTGGTCCCGACAGGATCTTTCACCGAACGGGGCACGGAGGCCAGCGCCGCCTCGTGGAAGACGATCTCGACGCCTGCGCAAACCTTGGCGCAAACCGCAGGATCGGTCAGATCGCCCTCGACAAACTCCATGGCCTCCAGGCCAATGAGGTTGCTCCGCTTGCCGGTAATGAAGTTGTCGACGCCGCGCACACTCTCGCCGCGAGCCAGCAAAGCGGCAGCAATGGAGCGTCCGATGAAGCCCGCCGCCCCGGTAACCAGATATTTTGCCAAGATAAATCCTCCCAAAAAGCGATTCGGCGTAACCGCCGCAGACTCCATTGCAAGAATACAATCCGGCACCGGTAATAAGTGCCCCGAGGTTCTACAATCAAGGCTATGAATTCAGCGAACGTGAGCCGGTTGGCCGTGCTCAAAGAGAAGATGGAAAGCCGCGAAGCCCGTATTGGCATCGTGGGCATGGGATATGTTGGACTGCCGTTGGCGCTGCTCTTCAGCGGCGAGCGGTTCCAGGTCACAGGCTTCGATATTGCCTCCGACAAGGTAGAAGCACTCAATGCGGGCGGTTCCTACATCGTGCGCATTCTGCCCGCCGAGATTCAAGAGGCGCAAAAGGCGGGGTTCCGCGCCACCTCCGACTACGCACAGATTGCAGAGATGGACGCGGTCATCATCTGCGTCCCCACCCCGCTCAATGAGTACCACGAGCCCGACCTGAGCTATGTGACCGGCACCGTCCAGTCCATCGCCCCTCACGTTCACGAGGGGCAACTGATCGTCCTAGAGAGCACTACCTATCCCGGAACCACCGAAGAGATCGTAGCGCCCCTTCTGGAGGCCGGGAACCCGCACTCCCTGAAGCTTTCACGCGCACTCGATGAGCCCGGTCTTCACGTTGCCTTCTCGCCGGAGCGCGAGGATCCCGGTAACGACACCGTGGCTCGACACGACATTCCCAAAGTGGTAGGTGGCTGCGGCCCGGCAGCATCGGAACTGGCTGCGGCGCTCTACGGCGCCATCTTCCGTCGCGTGGTTCCGGTCAGCAGTCCTTCAGTGGCCGAGATGACCAAGCTGCTGGAGAATATCTACCGCTGCGTCAACATCGCCCTGGTCAACGAACTCAAGCAGCTTTGCATGAGAATGGGCATCGACATCCACGAGGTGATCGACGCCGCCAAGACCAAGCCCTTCGGCTTCCAGGCCTTCTATCCCGGTCCGGGGCTGGGCGGCCACTGCATCCCCATCGACCCGTTCTACCTCTCCTGGAAGGCCAAGCAGTTCGATTTCCGCACCAAGTTCATCGAGCTGGCAGGCGAGGTAAACACCCAGATGCCCTACTTTGTGCTCTCGCAGATTGCCATTGGGCTAAACGAGCACAGCAAGTCCATCAAGGGTTCGAAGGTTCTGGTGCTGGGTCTGGCCTACAAGCGGGATATCGACGATCTGCGCGAGTCGCCCTCGCTGACCATCATCGAACTGCTGCGCGAAAAGGGCGCAATCGTTTCCTACAACGATCCCTACTTCCCGACCGTGGGCCGTGGCCGTCATTACGACCTGAACATGACCAACACGCCGCTGGACGGTTTGGACCAGTACGATGCCGTAGTGATCGTCACCGACCACTCCAACTACGACTACCGGGCTATTGTCGAGCAATCCCGTCTGGTGGTGGATACACGCAACGCCACCAAGGGGATCGAATCGCCCAAGATCCTGCACTGCTAGCATCCGGTGGGATTTGTTCAATTCGCAGAGTATCGTTACAGCGCCCGGATTCCGCATAAACGGTCCGGGCGTTTTTGTGTCTCAGGGGTGCAGCAAGGCTTGATAGTAGGAGTTCCACTGGCTGCTCAGCCAGCCGTAGCTCGAGTCCCAGCGGAAGCCGTTCCAGTGCAGGGAGCGGACGCAGAGATCTCCGTCATTGCGATAGATAGTGCCCCAGAAAAAGATGTGGCGGGCGCGGTCCAGTTTATCGTACTTCCAGTAGTCACTGAGGGAGCGGGGGTTGATCATGAGTTGGCGCAACAGATAGTCGAGAACGTTGGCGTTGACTACCGGCAAAACCTCTAGCTCACTACGCAGGTCGTGGCCGATGATCGAGCCATTCTGTTGTGCTTTTGAGATATAAAACTCAAAATTCTGGCTTAATCCAAGAATCGGCGAACCGGCGCGATGGCTCTCCACCTCCCAGCCATCCGGCACATGGGGAGGGGCATCCAGATCCACCAGAGTTTGGTGCTTCTTTTCTGTTTTCATGGAGGCTGCGGTGGTCATTGCCCCAACAGAATACCATCCACAAAAATGAGTTTTGCCCCCAAAATGAGACGATTCTGTGGCTCAATTCCTATTTGAGGCTTGAAATCAAACAACGGCCCGCCCCAAACAGGGAGCGAGCCGCAGAATATTTCAAAAAAATCCGCGCCACAAACGGCGATAAAAATAATCCAAACGAGTTTAACTTCAGCGTCTTGAATCTCAGCTGCAAAGCAATCCGTCAATAACGCTGTTCAGGTTTGGCCAGGCGGAACTGGCTGACCAACTGATCCAGACTATTCGCCAAGCCTACCAGTTGTTCGCAAGCCATCGCCGTCTGGTCGGAAGAGGAAGCCGTCTCACTGGCGATGTTTGCCATGGAGCCGATGGTTTGGCTGATCTCACTGCTGGCAGCGCTTTGCTCGTGGGAGGCAGTGGCGATCATGGTCACCATATGCTCGGAGTTCTGTGCCAGCCCGATGACCATATCGATGGCATTGCGCGCATCGGCCATGCGCTGAATGCCATGCTCCACATCGGAGCGCCCGCCCTCAACCATGCCGATGACCTCGGTCATGTCCTTTTGAATGGACTCGATCATCTTGGAGATCTCTCCAGCCGAACTGCCCGCCCGTTCTGCCAGCCTGCGCACCTCGCCGGCGACCACCGCAAAACCGCGTCCATGTTCACCGGCGCGAGCCGACTCGATGGCGGCATTCAACGCCAGCAGGTTGGTCTGCTCGGAGATATCGTGGATCACCGTGACCACCTGGCCGATCTGCTTGGAGCGCTCACCCAGGGTAGCAATCCGATGACTGACGGCCATATTGGAAGCGGCAATGCGGTTCATGGTCTCGGCAGTTTCGTCCATCACCTTGCCGCCCTGCTGGGCACCCTCGACCGAATTACGGCTAGCCTCAGCGGCGCGTTCGGCGTTATGGGAGATTTCGCTGATGGTGGCCGTCATCTCCTGACTGGTGGCAGCCACCTGCTGGACCTGATTGGAGAGGTCTTTCGCGTTCCGCGAGGAACTGCCCGCATTTTCAGTCAGGCCAAAGGTAGCAGCGGAGAGCATCTCCGCACTGGAAGTCACTGTTCCCAATACCGAGGAGATGGAGTGAACGGTAGTGTTCAGCGATTGAGCCATCTGGCCCAACTCGTCCTTGCTGTCCAGATCGATCGTTTGGGTCAGATCCTTGTCCGCGATACGGCGCAGCAATTCAGAGGCCTGACTCAGCGGATTGCAGATGGCTGCCGTGAGCATGCGTCCAATCAGCGCACTGCCTGCAATGATCACCAGAATCAACAGGATGGCAAAGGTCTTAACCCTCCTGTAGAGTTTTTCGGCGTCGGCGGTTGCAGCTTCAGCGCCGCTGCGGTGCAGCACAATCGCCTTCTCGTTGGTAGCTGCAACTTGATCAAAAGCAGGGCCGCTGACATTGCGCAACTCCAGGATTGCTTCATCTCGTTTGCCCTCGCTCATCAACTGCATCACTTTTTCGCTCAGCGGATTGTAAACTGCCAGATCGCGATCAAATTGAGCGTCAATCTCCTGGCTCTCCTGGGTTCCGTAGGCTGAGGCGATGGCCTGATAACGAGTGCGCTCCTGGTGCAGCAACTCCAACTTCGCCAAGCGCGCGCTGATAAAGCGCTGCAGACAGGCATCGTCGGAACAAATAACGGCATTGAACTCCTGACGTCGGGCGTCGCCCAGATCCATGCGTATGCTTGCGAGGCCGGCCGAAGCAGGCAGCCAATTGGAATCCATATCTTTTGTCGTTTGATAAATCCGGGAAAGACTGGCAAGAGAGATCGCTCCCAACACAGCGCAGAGCGTACAGACTGTACCGAAGGCCAGCAGCATCTTGTGTGCCACGGAAAACCGGTTCAACAGATTCAGACTCATTTAGAATTCCAATCGAGTAGAGAAACTTCGTAGTGCAACGACCAAGAATTTCATACTCGCGCTATCGCCGTAAAGGGATTTGCGCTCGGTTCGCGTTACCTTATACTAACGAACGTATCCAACTAGCCAAGGTCAGGCCCCATCAAAACCCCTCACTTTGCCGCGCCCAGCAGTGTCTTTACAGGAACACTTTCCGCGCAAATCAGGCTATTCCGTGACAGGCATGGTTCAATCGCGATACCCTGTAGGGTATTCGCGTCTGCGCAAACAAGGAGTACGAGATCCCATGCCCATCCAAACCACATCCAAGATCTGGCACAACGGCAACCTCATCCCCTGGGAGCAGGCCACTCTACACGTCATGAGCCACGTGATCCACTACGGCTCCAGCGTGTTTGAGGGCATTCGCTGCTACGGACAGCCGCACGGCTCGGCGGTATTCCGCCTTCCCGAGCACATGCAGAGGCTGCTTGACTCGGCCAAGATCTATCGCATGGAGCTTCCCTACGACCTTGAAGAGCTCTGCGCCGGCGTAGTCGATCTGATTGAAGCCAATGGCGTTGCTCCCTGCTATATCCGCCCCATCGCGCTGCGCGGTTATGGCGAAATCGGGGTCAGCCCCAAGGGTTCGCCGATTGAGGTCTACATCGCCAACTTCCCCTGGGGCAAGTACATGCCGGGCGGAAATGGCGCGGATGTCTGTGTCTCCAGCTGGAACCGCCTGGCGCCCAACACCATGCCGTCACTGGCCAAGGCCGCTTCCAACTACATGAACTCCCAGCTCATCCGCATGGAGGCCGACATCAACGGCTACGCCGAGGGCATCGCTCTGGACGTAAACGGTCTGGTCAGCGAAGGCTCGGGAGAGAACGTCTTCGTGGTGCGCAACGGCGTTCTTTACACCCCGCCGCTGGCCAACTCGGCGCTCTCCGGAATCACTCGTGACAGTGTGCTGACCATCGCCCGCCATCTGGGGTTCTCGGTGACCGAGCAGTCCATGCCCCGTGAACTGCTGTACATCGCCGACGAGGTCTTCTTCTCCGGCACGGCTGCCGAAGTTTCGCCGATCCGCTCCATCGATCGCATCGTGATTGGTGACGGCAAGGTGGGCGAGATCACCAAGAAGATCGCCGATGAGTTCTTTGGCATCGTGAACGGCCTCAAGCCCGACCGTTTTGGCTGGCTGACTCCGGTCAAAGTCAACGCCAGCGAAGCCGTGGCAGTCTAGACCCGCTTCTGTACAAAAGCGATAGCCATCCCAACATATGGGGTGGCTATCGCTTTTTTGGGTTTAGAAACTATTGCTTATTTAGTAAATAAGACGATTTTTCTTGTCTTTTAGACCCTCTGGTCATAGCCTTCTCTGGCAAACTTATCCCACCGTAAAGAGGTATAAAGTGTCCGCTATCGACTGGAAGACCGCCATTCACTACGCCCAGCTGGTGCAGGTCGCCTATGGGGTTCAGCCTGCCAACGAGTATTTAGACGCAGACAAGCAGAGCATCGCAAATCTGGGCTATAACTACTTGCAAACGATCTACGGCAATGAACTTGCCACCGATCTCGATCCCCATCTGGGCGAAACAGTGACCTACGGTTTTTTGGCGGTTTCTACCGCCGGGGAGGTGGTCGCAATTCTACGCGGCACCGATACAGTCTTTGACTGGCTGCACGACGCGGCGTTCTTGATGGTGCCCAACCCGATTCATAGCGGAGGCGGCTTTACCGAAGATGGTTTCACGGCCATCTACAAATCCCTGCGGGTGGGGCGCGATCCCAATTCCGTGACCGTCAAGGGGTCCGTGGCAGCCTACGTTCATGCCGGACAGGCAAAGTCGGTTACGATCTCGGGCCACAGCCTGGGCGGCGCCCTGGCAACGCTGCTCACGCTTGATGTGGCGCTGAATACCGAGTGCCGTACTCCGACGGTCTATACCTTCGCCAGCCCACGAACCGGCGATCACTTCTTTGCAGGCACATTCAACGCATCGGTAGCGCAGAGCTATCGCGTTTACAATCGCAACGATCTGGTGCCGAGCCTCCCCCCCATCCTGCCGCTCCCCTATGAACACGTCAACACCCCGTCCGAGCTGGTGGAACCCAACGGAGCGATTCAGCAGAACGTGGTTTGCGCACACTCCCTGAGCACCTACCTCTGGCTGATGGGACAACTCGCTGGAGTCCATGATTATCCGGTGACTGCCAAGTGCCAAGGCAGTTGCTATCCCGGACCACCAGTGTCCTGATTCAACCCGAGCCCCAAAACGACAAATAAGAATAAAACGTGAAAAGATCCGGGCGCGGGGTTAAATGAAGGACTCATCCGCGCCCGGACTGCCGTATCTTCCTATAATTTGGACATGGGCATTCAACGCGCGTCTTTCCGCTTCTCGTTCTTACTGGTCTCACTGCTGGCGCTGCTTCTGCCTGGCTTCGCTGCAGCGCAGGCATTTGTCGGTCGTCCCAAGTTGATCGTTATTGTGGTGATCGACCAGTTTCGCGGCGACTACCTGAACCGCGACCGCGACAAGTTTCAGGGTCGGGGATTCCGGCTGTTCATGAACGAGGGCGCGTGGTTCACCGACTGCTACTTTGACTACGCCAACACCAAAACCGCCCCTGGCCACGCGACTATCGGCACGGGAGCATATTCCGACGGCCACGGCATCGAATCCAACGAGTTCTGGGACGCGACCCGCTCCTACGAGCACAAAGTGACCTCGGTCGAGGATGAGCGCTATCAGTTGGTCGATCTGCCGGCCAGTTCGATTCCCGCCAACCAGCCGGGCGCGCCCGAAAATGCCGCCAAGTTTCTGATCGGCTCCTCGCCGCGTAACCTGCGCGCCACCACGCTGGGCGACGAACTGCGGCTGGCCACCAATGGCAAGGCCCGTGTCTATGGCATCTCGCTCAAGGACCGTGCCGCCATTCTGCCCGCTGGGCAATCGGCCAACGGCGCATTCTGGATCGACAACTCCAGCGGCCATTTCACCACTTCGACCTACTACATGGAGCACCTGCCGGAATGGGCGCGGTCCTTCAACGACGGCGACCGTCCCAAGCAGGCTGAGCGCGAAGCGATGGTTGAAGGCACCACCCAGTTCTTTGATCTGGTCGGACGTATGCCGGCCGCCAACAGCTATGAACTGGACTTCGTCAAGGCCCTGATTCAGGGCGAAAAGCTGGGCCAGAGCGGTGTGACCGACCTGGTCGTGGTCTCGCTCTCGGCCAATGACATTCAGGGTCATCAGTTCGGACCGGACTCCGACTTCGAAGAGCAGATGATTTTGGGTCTGGACCACGATCTGGACAGCTTCAACACCTGGCTGGACAAGACCGTGGGCCTCAACAACGTGTGGATGGCGCTGACCGCCGACCACGGCATCGCTCCGATTCCTGCCGAGGCTGCCAAGCTGGGCATTCAGTCCGGCGATGTGGAGATGAACGTCCTCTACGACACACTGAACGAAGAACTGAACAAGCGCTATTCGCCGGGTCAAAAAGTAGCTTACATTCTTCCTGGGCCGGACCTTCCCTACATCACCCTTGATCAGCGCGCCTTCCAAAAGGTCAGCGTGGACGAAAAGACCGCTGAAGAGGCTGTGGCGGCGTTGCTCCCCATCGCAGTGGCCAAGCAGGACCCGACGGCCGACGCTCCCCTGCCCTTGCAGCACCGGCTCGATCCTGGCCCGCGTGTGCAATACGTCTACACCCGCCAACAACTGGCGCACGGAGAGCTACCCCCCTCCGAATGGGGCAAGCTGCTGGCGCACAGCTACGCGGATCACGGCAACTGGTACGTCATGATGGTGCTTGATGCCTATCAGATGGCCAAGTTCGGTGGCGGGACCAATCATTTCACTCCCTGGTCCTATGACCGCCATGTGCCGCTGGCCTTCTATGGTGCGCCGTTTGTGCCGGGCGAGTATCATGGACGAGTGGCCCCGGTGGATCTGGCGGCTACCTTTGCCTCGCTGGCCGGCGTCAATCAACCCTCGGCCTCGGTGGGCAGAGTGCTCAACGAAGCGATCAAGCCCATCACCACCCACTGAAGACTGTCAGCTTGACGCTGACCACTGTTTGCTCAAAAAGGACTCTGCCGCGCGTGAAACCTGATATGAAAGTAAGGCTGGCCGGACTGGAACTGGTCAGCCCGGTCATCGCCGCCAGCGGCACCTTCGGCTACGGCATCGAATTCGAGGAGATCGTCGATCTGGAGAAGATCGGCGCCTTTGTCACCAAAGGCATCTCGCTCAATCCCATCGCCGGCCACGCCGCGCCCCGCATCGTGCAGACGGCTGCCGGCATGTTGAATGCCATCGGCCTGCAAAACGTGGGCGTCGAAGAGTTCCTGCGCACCAAGCTGCCGCCGCTGCTTCGCTACCCCGCTGCCAAGGTGATCGTCAATGTCTTCGGCTACACGGTGGGCGAATATATCGGAGTTCTTGAACGGCTCAACGAGGCGGAGGGTATTGCCGCCTATGAACTGAACGTCTCCTGCCCCAATGTACATGCAGGCGGAATGGCCTTCGGCTCCGATCCGGGTTCACTGGAATACCTGGTGAGCCGCGCCAAATCGGCCTCGCGGCGTCCGCTCTTCGTCAAGCTCTCGCCCAACGTCACCTCCGTGGCTCACATGGCCAAGATCGCCGCCGACGCTGGCGCCGATGCGGTGAGCCTGGTCAATACCTTCATGGGCATGGCCATCGACGTGGAGACCCGCCGCCCCAAGCTGACCAATGTGACGGGGGGGCTCTCCGGTCCGGCGATCAAGCCGATTGCCCTGCGCATGGTCTACGAGACGGCCCAGGCAGTAAAGATTCCCATCATCGGCATGGGCGGCATTATCACCGCCGAAGACGCGGTGGAGTTTCTGCTGGCCGGAGCTACAGCCATCGAGGTCGGCACCGCCAGCTTCGCGGACCCCCGCGCCACCGAGCGGTTGACCGGCGATATCGCCTCCTGGTGCCGCGGCCAGCAGGTGGAGAAGATTTCCAGCCTGACCGGAGCACTGGAAGTGCCGCAACGGTAATTCTTTCCTGTGTTCAGCATGTTGCTAATTCAGCGATTCGCCGTGCCGTGATCCTCAGGACTATGATGATCGCGGCAGCGTATCCCGCCGAATCTTTCCACCAAATGCCAACATGGCGTTGAGAAGCATTCGTTCGTGGGCTGTCAGCCAGGAGAAAGCCCCATGAAAGACAAATCCGCCGAGCCTTCCTACAAAGACAAGAAAAAGAATAAAAAAGCCGATCCGAAGCCGGGTCACGATCAGTTGTCCAAACCCAATCCCGAGGCGCTGCGCCTGGGCAAGGATTGCGACTACGACCGTGAACTGAGCCGCTTGCAGGTCGAACTGGTCAAGCTGCAGGAGTGGGTTCGCACCGAAAAACTGCGGGTGGTGGTGCTCTTCGAGGGCCGGGATGCGGCGGGCAAGGGCGGGGCCATTAAGCGCATTACCGAGTCGCTGAACCCCCGCGTCTGCCGGGTGGTGGCGCTGGGCACTCCCACCGAGCGGGAAAAGTCGCAGTGGTACTTCCAGCGGTATGTCGAGCACCTGCCCGCCGCCGGCGAAGTCGTTCTCTTTGACCGCAGTTGGTATAACCGCGCCGGCGTGGAGCGGGTGATGGGCTTTTGCACCGAGCCGCAGTACCAGGAGTTCATGCAGAGCTGCCCGGAGTTTGAGCGAATGCTGGTGCGCAGCGGCATCAAACTGATCAAATATTGGTTTTCGGTCAGCGACGAGGAGCAGGAGCGGCGCTTCCAGGACCGCATGTTGAATGTAACCAAACGCTGGAAGCTCAGCCCCATGGATCTGGAGTCGCGCAAGCACTGGGCAGAATATTCGCGGGCCAAGGACGAGATGTTTGCCCTGACCGACACCAAACACGCGCCCTGGTATGTGGTTAATGCCGAGGTCAAGAAGTCGGCGCGGCTGAATGTCATCCGCCATTTGTTGTCGCTCTTCGAGTACCGCGACCTGACCCCGGAGCCTCTGCCGCTGCCCCCGCTGGAAAAATCAAAGTACGTGCGTCCTCCCTTTCACGAGCAGAATTTTATTCCAGAAATCTACCGGTAAGTTTCCTGTTCGCCTCGGGCAAGAGCGGGGGCTTTGAGGCGAACTATAATAATTCTGATTGACCGGAAAGCCGCTCAGGCCACAGAGCGGCGCAACACCGGCAAGGAGTAGATATGGCTACAATCACCCCCATCCAGCCCGCGGACCTGGATTTTGACAACGGCAGTTTCGACTCTGGAGCCTTTGCCGCACAGGCTCTATCCAACTGGCAATCGCTGGCCTCCGTTATTGATCACACCCTGCTCAAGCCCGATGCCACCCACGCGCAGGTTGAAATGCTGTGCGACGAGGCCATCCGCTATCGTTTTGCCTGCGCCATGGTGAATCCCACCTGGGTCTCGACAGCGGTCGCCCTGCTCAACGGCACGGGTATTCCGGTGGGCGTCGTTGTCGGCTTTCCGCTTGGGGCTTCGCTGGTTTCGACCATTCGCCAGGAGGCGTCCACACTGATCCGCCTGGGCGCGCGCGAACTGGATATGGTTTTGCCCATCGGCCAGCTCAAGAGCGGTAATCATCATGGCGTGCATCACGCCATCCAGGCCGTGGCCAATGTCGCTCATCACCACGGCTGCCTGCTCAAGGTCATTCTGGAGACCACGCTGCTCACCATGGAAGAGAAGCTGCGCGCCTCGGAGATTGCGATTCAGGCGGGAACGGACTTTCTCAAAACCTCAACCGGCTTTGCCGCGGGAGGAGCAACCGCCGCTGATGTAGCCTTGTTGCGCGGCGTGGCTGGTTCGCGCTCGGGTGTGAAGGCTTCGGGCGGCATTCGCACTTTGGCCGACGTGCGCACGATGCTCGAAGCAGGCGCAAACCGCATCGGCGCTTCCGCCTCGGTGGCGATTGTGCGCGAGTTGGGCGCGGAGTAGTAAACGTATCGATTGCTGAATCTTCTGTCATCCTGAGCGGAGTTGGGCGCGTCTTTTGCGACCAACGAAGTCGAAGGACCTGCTTTTGTTCGGTTCAGATAAAGGCAGATTCTCAACTATGCTCAGGATGACAATCCTGACTTTATAACGATATTTAGACTCGGGCCCTAAGACCCGCTACTGGCTTGCTGTGCCAGCAGTTCTTCGCGCTCTTCAAAAACCGCTTTGGCCCGATCCAGAGCGGTCTGAATGTTGGGAATGATATTTTCGCGCCCGATGTGATCCAGGAAGTGCTCGCCGTGCATGAGCTTGGAGGGCTGATTCATGGCGCCGCAGAGCAACAGTGTCCGGCCGGAGTTGCGCAGTTGCTGGGCAAAACGTTCGATGGCGTGGACTCCCGTAGCATCGATGGCGGTCATGTTGCGCAGACGCAGGATTACCACCTGGGCGAACTCCTCTGGATTGGTGGTGACTTCCACCAGCTTTTCCGTTGTTCCCCACAAAAACGGACCATGAATTCTCAGGACTGAGACGTAAGGCGGCAGAATGCGGCCCTGGAGCGAGTGAGGTAAGCCCTCACGGATGTATTCCTCGGTAACCGGAGCTACGGAGGTAGTCTCGGAGATGCGGTGGATATAAAGCAGAGCGGCCAAACCCAGGCCCACGCCCACGGCGATCGTCAGGTCGGCAAAGACGGTCAGGGCAAAGGTGACCAGCCAGACACTGATAGCGGTAAGGTCCAACTGGAAGATATAGCCGATCTCGTTCCATTCGCCCATGTTGTAAGCAACCACAAAGAGCACGGCAGCCAGGGTCGCCAGCGGAATATAACTGGCCAGAGGCGCGGCTACCAGCAGGATGACCAGCAGAGTGACCGCATGGATCATGCCGGAGACCGGTGAGCGAGCGCCGCTGCGAATGTTGGTTGCGGTGCGGGCGATGGCGCCGGTGGCGGGAATGCCGCCAAAGAGCGGAGAGACAATATTGGCTATTCCCTGTGCCACCAGCTCCACATTGGAGTTGTGCCGGTCGCCGGTCATGCCGTCGGCCACGACCGCCGAGAGCATGCTCTCCAGAGCGGCCAGCAAGGCCACAGTAAGGGCGGCGGGAATCAAAGGGATGAAGTTGTCGGCATGAAAGTCAGGCAAGGCGAAGGGGGGGAAGCCTTGGGGAATACCGCCAAATTTGCTGCCGATGGTCTCGATATGCAGATGGAAGACGGCGCTCACGACCGTAAAGACCAGCAGCGCCACAATGGACGCAGGCACACGCTTGGTAATGCGCGGCAAGAACAGGATGATCGCCAGAGTTCCCAACCCCACGCCCAGCGTTACCCAATTCACGGTGCCAATTTGAGCGATCAGCAGCTTGATGCGAGGCAGAAACTCGCTGGGAACCGGACCAGTGTGCAGGCCGAAGAAGTCCTTGATCTGGGTGGAGGCGATCAGCACCGCGATGCCGTTGGTGAAGCCTATGACCACCATGCGAGGGATGAAGCGCACGGCAGCGCCCAGGCCGGTCAGGCCCATGATGACCAGCACTACGCCGGCCATCAGGGTCACCATGGCCAGACCGCTCATGCCAAACCTGGCAACAATTCCGGCCACGATCACCACGAAAGCGCCGGTGGGTCCGCCGATCTGGGTACGAGAGCCGCCCAGCACGGAGATCAGGAAGCCCGCGATCACCGCGGTATAAAGGCCGGCCTGGGGTGTGACTCCGGAGGCGATGCCGAAGGCCATGGCCAACGGCAAGGCGACCAGACCGACGGTAATGCCCGCCAGCAGGTCGTGAAGCAGGGTTTGGGCGGAGTAATTGCGGAGGGCTTGAATCGATTTCGGCAGGTTAGGATTCGTAGCTGACATAATCTTGTTCCTATCTTACGCTTTCTGGAGAAAACCATTGCGGGGAGGAGATTTTCTGGGAGGCGATAGAGTTCAGATCGAAAGCAGGATCGGGCGGTCAATACAAACTTGAAGGCAACCAATAGGCAGCTTGCGAAGGTCCTATAATTGCGATCCCCTACAGGTCAAGAAGTCATGGAGATGAAAAGATTCCCTGGAAAAACGGTTTTGCGACTTCCCTGTTGGGTTCTCAGGTGGGTAGAATGATCAGCAGTTGAAAGCAGCAAAAACGTTTTTCCAGAAACGCTTGAGCAAATTCCGCACGCTGATCCAGGAGAGCCATGACGGCGAAAGTAAAGGTTTCTATCTGTCGCGCAGCCAGTGCTGCGTCCCTGTTTTGTCTCTCTCTGGCCGCGGGCTGCGGTGGCGGTTCAAGCAGTGCACCGGCCGCCAGCAAGACCACTCCCACCATTACCTGGGCCACGCCGTCGCCCATCTCTTATGGAACAGCGCTGAGCGCCACGCAGTTGGACGCAACGGCCAGCGTTGCGGGCAGCTTTGCCTATTCGCCCGCCTCGGGAGCCCTGCTGACTGCCGGGTCGCAGACTTTATCGGTGACCTTCACTCCTACCGACACCACCGACTACAACACGGCCAGCAGCAGCGTAACGCTCACGGTGAACAAGGTTACACCCACTATCACCTGGGCTACGCCTTCCGCGGTCACGGTGGGCACGATTCTGAGTTCTACGCAGTTGGACGCCAGCAGCGGCGTTACAGGGACTTTCGTTTATTTGCCCGCATCGGGCACCACGCTCTCCAGCGCGGGCACAACGACTCTTTCGACGACCTTCACCCCCAGCGACACTACGGATTACAACACGGCGACCGATAGCGTTTCGCTGACGGTGACTTCATCCACTGCGCCTTCCTATGCGTGGAATCAGGTGAAGATCGTGGCCGGTGGCTACGTTCCGGGCGTCTACTTCAGCCCTGCGCAACAGAACCTGCGCTACGCCCGCACCGATGTAGGCGGCGCTTATCGCTGGGGACCGACCGACACGGCCTGGGTGCCGTTGCTGGACTGGACGACCAGGGCCAACTACGGCCAATTGGGTGTGGAAGCCATCGGCGTGGATCCGGTCAACGCCAACAACGTGTATGTGGCCGTGGGGTTGTACGCTTCGAGCAGCACCGTCTCGTGGGCCAATTACACGGCGGGCGCGATGCTGGTCTCAACCAATCAGGGAGCGAGTTTCACCACAGTTCCGCTGGGCTTCTATAACGGCTCCAACGACAACGGGCGCAACACTGGGGAGCGCATCGCGGTTGATCCCAATCAGAACAGCATCGTCTACTACGGCACACGTTCGGCGGGATTGCAGATTTCGACCAACTCCGGGCTGGCGTGGGCCAAGTCCACCGGCTTGACGCTGCCCTCGACGGGAGTCACCCAACCCTCCGGCGCAACCAGCGTGGGAACGGCTAACGGCAATGGTGTGATCGCCGTGCTGCCGGTCAAGTCCAGCGGCACATCGGGTACGGCTACTCCGGTCGTCTACGCGGCTGTCGCGGGCACCGGAAGCGGTACCGATCCCCAGGGCCTGTATGTTTCAACCAACGCCGGCACTGCCAGCGCCACCTGGACGGCGGTTACCGGGCAGCCCTCGCTGAGCGGAAAGTCGCAGAGCATAACCTGCAAGACCAGTTCAACCACCAGCACCACAGCATCTCTAGCGCCACTGCAGGCCAAACTTGGCCCCAATGGGCACGTCTACATTCTCTATGGAGATCAGGTTGGTCCGGGTTCAATGAACTGCAACCAGCTTTGGGAGTTCACCCCCACCACGGGCACTTGGACCGCAGGAACATGGAGTCCGATCACGCTGCCCAATGCGGGTTTCACCATCAACAACACCAACGGCTACGGCGGCATCGCCGTCGACCCCAGCACCGCGAATGTGTTGCTGCTCTCGACGCTGGGTCAATACTGGCCCACAGGCGACGTGATCTATCGCTCCAACGACGATGGCGTGACCTGGCGCGATGTCAGTTCGGTCAAACTGCCCAACTCCAGCGGTTCCGCCTCACCTGCGCTGGCGACCCATGATTCGTCGCTCTCGCCCTGGCTGGCCTTCGACGAGAGTTCATCCTATGTTTCTACCGGGAATTGGGCCACTTCGATGGCCATCGATCCCTACAACTCGGCCCATGCGATGTATGGAACGGGACAGACGATCTGGAACACCACCGACCTGACGATCGCCGATCCCAGCGCCAGTTCTACAGGCGTGGTGGCCTGGGCGGTGGGCGCTGGTGGCGTTGAAGAGACGGTGGTCAACATCCTGCTTGCGCCACCCTCGGGCAATACGCTGCTGCTCAGCGGAGTGGACGACCTATATGGCTTCGCGCACACCAACCTGAGCGTTTCGCCGGCGCAACAGATGTTCAGCAACCCTCAGGCGCCACCCTCGTCGATGGACTTCGAGCAAAATACTCCGACTACAGTGGTGCGGGTCACCAATGGGACCAAGCCCTACGGCGTGCTGTCGAGCGACGGCGGACTGACCTGGACGGCTTTTGCGGCAATGCCCACCGGCACGACGGCGGGCGGCGGCACCATCGCCATCGCAGCGGATGGTTCGTCGATGGTGTGGGCCACGGCAGACACTTCGAGCGTCTGGTACTCGACCGACGGCGGGGCTACGTGGACAGCGGCCAGGGGACTGCCCGCACAGGCGCAGGTGGCGAGTGACCGGGTCAAGGCCGGGGTCTACTACGGCTATTCCGGCACGACACTTTATCTCAGCACCAACAACGGCGCAACCTGGACCGCGCAACAGTCGGGCCTGCCTTCGAGCGCCGTGCTGGTTGCGCTGCCCGACGCTCAGGGCGACATTTATCTGGCCGGCTCGCAATGGAGTTCCTCGGGGCTCTATAGCAACACCGGCACGGCGGCCTCGCCGACGCTGACCGCGCTCAGTTCGGTTACGACCGCCTATCATCTGGGATTTGGCAAAGCATCCAGTGGGGCGACCAAACCGGCGCTTTATCTGGACGGCGTGGTTTCAGGCGCAACCGGGATCTTCCGCTCGGTGGATGGCGGCGCAAGCTGGGTGCAGATCAATGACTCGGCGCACGTATGGGGTATGCTGGATGCGGTTTGCGGCGATATGCGCACCTTTGGCACCGTCTACCTGGCTACCGGGGGACGGGGCATCATCTGGGGGACAAGCAGCAACTGAGTTTGGCCTCCTCAACAAGTCACGTGTTGAGATTGCGGACTACCCATCCTTGCGGCAAAAAAGCGCCGCAAGGATGGGGCACGGAAGTTTTGGAGCGCTTTGCGGAAGGAAGCTGTCCTTTCCGAATTGAACCGATCTTAAAGACACAGACGGGTTCCCACCGCCATCGATGGCGCAAATTACTTCTATCTATGAGAAACTAGAGAGACAGCACTCCGCCGGGCAGCCCTGTGCGCTCGCGGCCTCCGATTCGATTCAATGAGAACCCCACTTTGTACGGCCAGCGGCGGCGATGCCCCGCGCCCGATAGGAAATTAAATGATCAGCGTCAGCAATGTCTCCATGCGCTACGGCTCCAAGGTACTTTTTGAGGATGTGAGCGTCTCCTTTGTGCCCGGCCGCCGTTACGGCCTTACCGGACCAAACGGCTCCGGCAAATCCACCTTTATGAAGGTGCTCACCGGCGAGCTCGATGCGCAAAAAGGAACGGTGGTCCGCCCCCGCAAGCTGGGCATTCTGCGCCAGGATCAGTTCGCCTTTGACAACTATCGCGTCATCGACACGGTCATCATGGGCAACGCCCCGCTGTGGGCCGCGCTGGAAGAGCGCGACCGGATCTACGAAAAGCCGGAGATGACCGACGAAGACGGCATGCGCCTGGGCGAGTTGGAAGGCGTGGTCGGCGACGAGGACGGCTACACAGCCGAGAGCGATGCCGCCATTCTGCTGCAAGGCCTGGACATCGCCGACGACGTCCACGAGCGCAAGATGGGCGAGTTGCAGGGCGGCCAGAAGGTGCGCGTGCTGCTGGCGCAGGCGCTGTTTGGCAAGCCGGAAGCGTTGCTGCTCGACGAGCCCACCAACTACCTCGATTTGGAGTCGATTCACTGGCTGCAGGACTTTTTGCTCAGCTACGACGGGACGCTGATCTGCATCTCGCACGATCGCCACTTTTTGAACAGCGTCACCACGCACACCGCCGACATCGATTACCAGACCATCATTGTCTACACCGGCGGCTACGACGACATGGTGATGGCCAAGACTCAGGTGCGTGCCACCCTGGAATCGCAGAACGCCCAGCGAGAGAAGAAGATTGCCCAGCTCAACGACTTCATCGCCCGCTTTGCCGCCGGCACCCGTTCGACGCAGGTAACCAGCCGCCGCAAGGAAGTGGAGCGACTGCAAACCAGCGATCTGGCACGGTCGAATATTCAGCGCCCCTACATTCGCTTTGACATGCTGAGACCCAGCGGCAAGCATATTCTGGAGTTCAAGCACCTGTCGAAGAACTACGGCGATCAGGTTGTGCTGGATGGTTTTACGGCCAACGTGCTGCGCGGCGAAAAGATCTGCCTGATGGGCCGCAACGGCGCGGGCAAGACGACGCTGCTCAAGAGTTTGCTGGCCAATTATCCGGGACTGGCCGACAGTGAGTACTCACTCGACAACGGCACCGTCTTCTGGGGCCATGAGGCGCAGATCGGGTACTTTCCGCAGGACGTCAGCGCGCAGATCGAGCACGGTTTGACCGTGGCCGAGTGGCTGCATCGCTGGGACCCCAAGGCTACGGTGGAAGAGATTCGCGGCATTCTGGGGCAGATGCTCTTTGCCGGCGAAGAGGGCGCCAAGCAGACCAAGGCGCTCAGCGGCGGCGAGCAGGCGAGGTTGATCTTCTGCAAACTGATCCTGACCAAGCCCAATATTCTGATCTTTGACGAGCCCACCAACCACCTGGATCTGGAAGCCATCAATGCCCTCAACATCGCCTTGCAGCGCTATGAAGGCACGGTGCTGCTGGTCACACACGATCACGATCTGATCGACGAAGTGGCAACGCGGCTATGGAACTTCAAGGCCGACGGCATCGAGGACTTCCAGGGACCGTATTCGGAGTGGAAGGGAAAGCATAACTAGCTAGTCAGCGGGACAGCTAGACAGCGAGTCAGCTAGTCGGCGGGCCAGCAAGTTAGCAAGCCGGGAATCATGGCTGCCTAGCTGCCCTGCTGACTCGCCGTCTCGCGGCCATCAGTTAATCCCCCCGCACTGCCCTATCTTTAGTAGACTCAACGCAGACATGGCTTCCTTCTTCCGCAATGCCCGCTTGTTTGCTTCCGCTGTGCGTTTCGCTTATTGCGCCTCCGCACTGGCCGCGATCTTCTGTGTGCAGCCTGCCTCAGCCCAGGGAACGCGGCTGTGGACCCAGTCGCACCTGGAGGATTTCGAGAAAGGCACGCCGCAAGGAGTGGCGATCGGCAGCGATGGTTCGCTGCGCCAGGCGCCCATCGCAAGCGATGTGCTGATTACGCCCTCAACCTACGTTTGGTCGGTTGCGGTGGACAAGAGCGGAACTGCCTATCTGGGCACCGCCTCGCCGGCTTCGGTGCTGCGCGTGGGCACGGGTCACGACGCCAAGGCTTTTACGCTCTTCGAGAGCAAGGAAGTGAGCGTGCAGGTGGTGCGGATCGGGCCGGACGGAGCGCTCTATGCGGCTACACTGCCGGGCGGCAAGGTCTACCGGCTCAAAGCGGACGGCAACGCTGCTTTGAACGACACTACGGCCACGGTAATCTTCGACGCCGGCAAACTCAAAGGGGACAAGCAGGCGCATTCCATCTGGGATCTGAGCTTCGATGCTGCCGGACGCTTGTACATCGCTACTGGAGGTCCGGGAGCGGTCTACCGCGTCGATCCCGGCAAGCCGGAGAGCAAACCGGAGCTTTTCTTTCAGAGCGACGAGCAGCACATTCGCACTCTGGCCTGGGACCACGAGGGCAACCTGATTGCCGGTTCCGATGGATCGGGTCTGGTCTATCGCATCGACCCAGCAGGCAAGGGCTATGTGCTCTTTGAAGCGCCACGGCGGGAGATTACGGCGATTGCCATCGGCACGGATGGAACCATCTACGCTGCCAGCGTGGGCGACAAGAGCCGCAACCCGCTGCCTCCGCTGCCGGTGCAGGGCGTCGGATCGGTCAGCTTCAACATCATGCAGCCAGGGTCAATGCAGGCGGCCAACAACAGCGCCTCGGTTCCAGAAGGCACGGAGATCTATGCTCTGGCCAAGAATCAGGCACCGCGCAAGCTGTGGAGCGGCAAGGACGAGATCGTCTACGCGCTGGCGGCTGAGGCGGACGGACTGATCGCGCTGAGCGGCAATCGCGGCCGCGTCTTTCGCATCAACGCTGACGGCAGCTACGCTGACATCGCCCATCTGGAGGCTCAGCAGGCACTCAGTATGGCGAATACACCGGGCAAAGATCTGCTAGTGGGCACCGGCAACACGGGCCGCCTGTTCTGCCTCGGCGACGGCGAAAAGCATGAATTTGCCAGCGATGTGCTGGACGCCGGAGCGCTGGCCCGCTTCGGTCGCGTCGAGGTGCAGCCGGGATCGAAGAATTTTGAAATTTGGACCCGTTCCGGCAATGTGGAGCAGCCGGTGCGCGGCTGGTCGGAGTGGAAGGAACTCAAGGACGGCGCAATCGCCTCGCCTGCCGGGCGCTTCCTGCAATGGAAGGCGATTTTGCGCGCCGATGCGAAGCTGGGCGGCGTGGCTGTCAACTACCTGCCGGTCAATGCCGCACCGGTGGTAGACGAAGTGGTGGTGGTTCCCGGAGCGCGTCTCAACCCGCAGGGACAATCCGGCCAACCGGCCATCGTTACCATCTCCTTTGGTTCAACGGCTAATCCCGGATACAACCAGCCATCCGAAAACACACAGCCGATCCAGGCGCTCAAGGACCGTGGCGCTGTTACCGTTCGCTGGGCGGCGCACGACGACAACGGCGACGACCTGATCTATAGCCTGTTTTTGCGTGGGGATGGCGAGACGGTGTGGCGGCCACTGAAGGATGGGCTGACGGAAAAGGCCTACAGCTTCGACGCCGCGCAGATTCCCGATGGCGGCTACCAGATCAAAGTGGTCGCCAGCGACGCGCCCTCGCACAGTCCCGGTGAAGCTTTGACCGGCAGCAAAGAGAGCGAACGCTTCGAGGTGGATACGACTCCTCCAGTGGTCACTGGCCTGCATGTTGCGGATGGGCATATAGTCTTTGCCGCGGAGGACGCGGCATCCGCGATTGTTCACGCCGAGTACTCGCTGGACGCCGGTCCCTGGCAGTACATCGAGCCGGTCGGTGGCCTATCCGACGGTCGACACGAGCATTACGATGTACGCCTGCCTGCCTTGGACAAGAGTTCTGGCGAGCACCTGCTCACGGTGCGCGTCTATGACCGCCACGACAATGTGGGACTGGCCAAGACTGTTTTCTAGGGGTCAGGGGTTAGGGATCAGAGGTCAGGGTATAAACATGCGGTTTGAACTGTTTTTAGCGGCGCGGTACCTGAAGGCCAAGCGGCGGCAGGCGGTGGTGGGCGTGGTCACGGCCATCTCCGTTGCCGGCGTGGCGGCGGGCGTTGCTGCGTTGATTATCGCCCTGGCCATCACCAACGGCATGAGGCGCGACTTGCAGGACCGGTTGCTGGGTGCTTCGGCGCATGTGGACCTGATGCGTGTGGAAGCCGACGGCATCCGCGATTGGCGTCCGCTGCTGGAGAGATTGCGCAAGCTTCCGCATGTGACCGCTGCCGCACCGGGCATCTATGGCCAGGTGCTGGTTTCGCGGGGACCACGGGCGGGGTTCGCGCTGATCAAGGGGATAATTCCGGCTGAAGAGAGCACGGTCAGCAATATTCTGGGATCGATCTCCAGCGGCTCCGCCAGGGAATTGGAGCCCGCCGTTTCGACCGATACGGATGGAGCGAACGCGGCTTATCCCGCGCTGGTGCTGGGCAAGGATCTGGCCGAACAGATTGGCGCGCAGGTGGGCGACGGCGTGCTGGTGACCAGTCCTCAGGGCGAACTGACGCCGATGGGACTTGCGCCCAAATATCAGCGGTTTCGGGTGGTGGGGATCTTCCACTCGGGGTTTTACCAATACGACGCGGCGATGGCCTTCATGCGCCTGAGCGACGCGCAGCGGCTCTTTACCGAGCCTGATCTGCTCTCGGTGATCAGTTTCAAGGTGGACGATATGGACGATGCGCCGCGCATCGGCCAGTCCATCGAGCGGGAGGCGGGACGCGGCTTCATGACCACCAACTGGATGGAAGCCAACCGCGAACTCTTCCGCGCCCTGAAGCTGGAACAGGTGGTGACGTTTATCGTCATCGCATTGATCGTGATTGTGGCTGCGCTCAACATTTTGATTGCTCTGACCATGATGGTGATGGAGAAGACGCGGGACATCGCGGTGCTGATGAGTTTCGGCGTGGAACCGGCACAGATACGACGAATTTTCCTCTTTCAGGGGCTGCTGATCAGCCTGCTGGGAACGGCGCTGGGGCTGGTACTGGGCTATCTGGCGGCCTGGGCAGGCGGGCATTACCACTTCATCCACCTCTCCGCGGAGGTCTACTCGATCGATACCCTGCCCTTTGCGCCACGGTTTGTGGATGGGGTCATTGTTTCTCTGGTCTCCATCGGGGTTTCGCTGCTGGCTACGCTGTATCCGTCGTCGGCCGCGGCGAGGGTGCTGCCGGCCGAGGCGTTGAGGTACGAATAGCGCAGCGCCCCGCAGGGGCGCTGCGAGGGAACAGGGATCAGGGATCAGGGAACAGGGAATGAGGAACAGGGAATGAGGGAACAGGGGGCCAGGCGATGATGATGGTGCAGCCAATTTGCCGCTGCCTCGCTGACTAGCTGTTTTACCGTACCTGCAACCCCAAAAAAGAAACAGGGATAAGCGCAAACCTCAAAGCATCAAGAAGCCCTTATGAATCACGCCTTCCCTGATCCCTGATCCCTGTTCCCTCGTACCGTTCCCTCGCAGTTCATCCAGCCGAAATACAATTTGTGTTAGCTTAAATTTGGGAGAAATATCAGCACAATGCCGCCGATTACGGAATTTATCAAGCACCACTATCGTCACTTCAACGCCGCCGCTCTGGTGGACGCAGCCGAAGCCTACAACGTGCATCTCGCCTCGGGCGGAAAGATGTTTGTCACCATTGGCGGCGCAATGAGCACCGCCGAGTTGGGCCTGTCGCTGGCCGAGATGATCCGTCAGGACAAGATCCACGGCATCAGCTGCACGGGCGCCAATCTGGAAGAGGACGTCTTCAATCTCGTCGCTCACGACTTCTATGAGCGCGTGCCTCACTACCGCGATCTGACCCCGGCCGACGAGGCCGCGCTGCTCAGCCGCCACATGAATCGCGTTACCGACACCTGCATTCCCGAGATGGAGGCCATGCGCCGCATCGAGAATGTGGTGCTCAAGGAGTGGGTCAAGGCCGATCAGGCCGGGGAGCGCTACTTCCCTCACGAGTTCATGTACAAGATCCTGCTTTCGGGCGACCTGAAGGAGTCTTACCAGATCGATCCCAAGAACAGCTGGCTGCTGGCCGCAGCCGAAAAGAACCTGCCCATCTTCGTTCCCGGCTGGGAAGATTCGACGCTGGGCAACATGTTCTCGGGTCACGTGATTACTGGCGACGTGAAGAACGTCCACACCGTGCGCACCGGCATCGAGTACATGATGGAGCTGGCCGACTGGTACACCAACCTGACGGCGAAGTCCTCTCTGGGCTTCTTCCAGATCGCGGGCGGCATCGCCGGCGACTTCCCCATCTGCGTGGTGCCGATGCTGCATCAGGACTTGCAGCGGGATCATGTGCCGCTGTGGGGCTACTTCTGCCAGATCTCGGATTCCACCACCAGCTACGGGTCGTACTCCGGCGCAGTGCCCAACGAGAAGATCACCTGGGGCAAGCTGGGCGAGACCACGCCGAAGTTCATCATCGAGTCCGACGCCTCGATCGTTGCGCCGCTGGTCTTTGCTTATGTGCTGGGCTGGTAGTTTTTTGCTGTAACTGGCTGTAACAAGGGGATGGGCTGAAGCCCATCCCCTTTCTCTTTACTGGAAGAAAAAAGCATTCCGGTCTCCCACCCTTTTCGTGATAAAGCTGCGAATAGGATGGGACACGGTGATTCATCACCCTTACAGATTTGACTCGGCTCGCGGCAAAACAAAGTCCTTCTCGCGGAAGAGCCGTAGACAGGCGCGAACCACTTCGGCGTCCAGTTGCACGCCGGCCATTCGATCCATCTCGTTCAGAACAACATCCAGCGCAATTCCGGTGCGATAGGGTCGGTCGGAGGCCATCGCTTCCACCATATCGGCCACGATCAGAACGCGGGCCTCGGGCAGGATTTCGTCGCCTTTCAGGCCACGGGGATAGCCTGATCCATCCTGCTTCTCGTGGTGCTGGCGCATGATCTCGGCGACGGGCCAGTTGAAGGGAATGTCCTTGAGGATGATGTAACCGGTCTCGGGGTGGGTTTTAATGATGGCGTACTCTTCGTCATTGAGACGCCCCGGCTTGACCAGAATCCGGCTGGGGATGGAGATTTTACCGATATCGTGCACCATGGCCGCCATGCGCAAACCGGTCAGACGGTCTTCGTCCCAGCCCAGTTCTTCTCCGATGGCGTTGGCCAGGACGGCAACGCGGTTCTCATGACCGGCGGTATAGGGATCGCGGGTCTCGACCGCGGTGACCAGCGCGGCGACCATGGCGGAAAAAGCCTCGGTCAACCGCTCCTGGGCGCGGAATCGCTGCGCGCGCTCGGTTTCCAACTGCTCTTTTTGATGGAGAGTAATGAGACCGTGAACGATCTGGCTGGACAGATGTTCGAAGACTTCGATGGCCACGGGTTCGAAGGCGTTCGGGCATCCCGCGTAGACCATCAATGCGCCACGCCAGAGACCGTCAACCGTCAACGGCACGGTCATGCTGGAAAAGATATCGACCTTCTCAGCGCGCTCTTTCCAAGGCAGATAGGAGGGTGTATTCTCGCGGTTTTGCATGATCTGCAACTCGCCGCTGCGGATGGATCGCCCGGTTGGCCCCTGCCCGGAGATTTTGCTTTCATCCCAACTGACTTGCAGGCCATCGAGATAGCTGACGGCAGGACCGGCAGCCGCCAACACCCGAACCAGCTTTTCCGGAGTCTCTTCCGCCAGGCCGACCCAGGCCAGCACGTAGATCGAATCGTGGGTAATTGCCGCGCAGATTTCGCGTAATAATTCCTCGGTCGTCGTTACCCTTCCCAAGGCAAGGGCAGCGCCGGCATAGGCCGACAAAGCCCATTGCAAGGTAGCCAAACGGTGCCGCTGTCGCTCCAACTCGTTCATTTCCCTCAGGACGCAGAGCACCATTGGCTGGCCATGATCGTCGCTGGTGGCAGCGGAGGAGACCAATATCGCGAGGGATTGGCCGTCCTTACGCTGAAAGTTGAAGTCATCCAGAGAGGCGGAGTGCTGAGAGCCCTTGCGCAGCATCTCCTTGACCTGGTTGCATTCCTTGTCCAGAAAGAAGCGGCAGAACGAGGCAGAGATCAGCTCCTCGCGATCATAGCCGGTCAGATCCTCGGTTGCGGGATTGGCTTCCATGATCATCCCGGTCGTGCAATCGACCACCATCATGGCGTCACGCGCGTGCAACCAGCAGGCGTAGAAGAGATCAGCTTGCACGAAGATGGTTGAAGAATCAGCCATAGTATGAGTGCACTCGAAAATGATTGGTATTCACTCAGTGTATCGGCATTGGAAATGAGTGCGACAGAGAAGGTCCCCACGAATCCGCCCGACGCCGCACATTTGCCAAAACAGGAAAACCGGATGTACCAGACAACAGCCAGCCTGTACGCGGGCGGCGATGCGCAATGCTTTTTTGCGGCAGCAATGAAACGACCAGCAAATCATTCAATTGGCGATAGTTGGCTGTTTTTCAACGAGGGGAACCCAGAACCGGAAACAGGCTCCATGGCCGGGATTGCAGACGGCTTCAATGCCGCCGCCATGAGCAGCCAGTATGGCGCGGGTGATGGCCAGACCCATGCCGGTTCCTTTCCCGATCTTCGTCCCCTTTTTGCCACGGTAGAATTTTTCGAAAATCAAGGGAAGATCCACAGGATCGATCCCCGGACCGCTGTCTTCGATGGAGAACTCCAATCGCCCCTCGGCGCGGTGGCTGGAGAGCAGGATGCGGCCGCCGGGTGGGTTAAAGCGGGCAGCATTTTCCAGCAAATGACGACAGACGCGGCTGAGCAGATGGGGATCGAACCAGGCAGGGGTCTCCGGGCCTTCCACTTCGACGACGACACGATGGGCGCCGAGCACCTTGTGCAGCTCCTCGACGGCCTGTTCCAGCAAGGCTCTGGGATGCTGAGGGACACTATGGACCTCGACAACATTGGCGTCGATCTCGGCCATCTCCACTGCCTCGCCGATCAGGGCGTCGAGCCTTGAGGCTTCTTCGTCGACGATGGCGGCAAGATCGAGGCGCGAAAGCTCATCCAGTCCTTCGCCACCTTCCAGCAGCGTGGTGGCGGCAGCGCGTATGGAGGTCAGGGGCGTGCGCAGTTCGTGGGTCAGGGAGTCGATCAGCGCGGTGCGCAGACGTTCGCCCTCGCGAGCGGCTTCCATGCGGGCCGAGGCCTCCATGGCAGTGGCGCGGGTGAGGGCGATGGCTACCTGCGCACTGACGGCCGTAGCCACTTCACGGGAGAGCAGCGCGGGCTGCCAGCCCAGCGCTCCGACCGGGCGCAGGCCCAGGGTCAGGGCCATCGCGGTAATGCTGCCCGGACCCACCAGGGTGGGATTCATCCCCTGGGTGAGGGCGCGCAGATTGGCCTGGGTGCTGGGCGGCAACTGGGCAACCGAGGAATGAAACTGGTCCTGATCGCGGACGTAGAGAGCAACCTCATCGAGGGCAAAGATGCGGTGAATCAAGCGGGGCAGATCGCGAATGAGGCCGGCGGCGTCTTCATGGAGCATCATCTCCTGGCTCAGGGCGTAGAGGCGCTCGACATCCTCGCGTCGTTGCTCGGCCTGGCGTGTTTGTCGCCGGGCCAGCTCCGCCACACGGCCCACCACCACGCAACTGCCGACAAAGGCCATCAACGCCACCCATTCCTGGCCTCCAGCCAGCCTCAAGGTACGATAGGGGGGCAGAAAAAAATAATCGAAGGCCAGGGCGCAGAGGATGGCGATGGTCAATGAAAGGCCCAGACCGGCCACGGTTGCCGACCAGACCACTAAAACGAGAAAGACCATAGCCGCAGCGACGGCATTTGCGCCCAAAACCACCAGTAGATAGGCAGTTATCATGGCTACAGAGGCAACCGCCAGCCAACGCAATGGCTCCTGTATTTGTTTCAACAGACTCATCATGGCTCCCCATCGCATCATACCGCCCGGCGCGGTGAGATGATGGAAGTTACGCGAGGAAGAAGAGATGCCTGGCAGAATTCTGATCATTGACGACGAACCCCAGATTACCCGTGTTCTGCGGGCCGCACTAACAGCGCAGGGCTACGATGTACGCACTGCCAACGATCCGGAAGAGGGGCTACGGCTCTTCTCCGAGTGGCCGCCGGATCTGGTGGTCTCGGACCTGATGATGCCGGGATTGAGCGGCGTTGAAGTCTGCCGCGCGGTTCGCGCCCAGAGCTCGACACCGGTGCTGATCCTTTCGGTGCGGGACCATGAGCGTTCGAAGGTTGAGGCGCTGGACGCCGGAGCCGACGATTATGTCACCAAGCCCTTTGGCATTCAGGAGCTTTTAGCCAGAGTTCGCGCCCACATTCGCCGCGCTCCGGAGCGGACGACAGCTGCCATCGAGGCGGGCGACTTCGTGCTGGACGCCACGGCGCACTCCATCTCCGTGCTGGGCAGGGCCATTCACCTCACTCCCAAGGAATTTGAACTACTGCTGCATCTGGCCCGCAACGCCGGTAAGGTGATGACCCACCGCGTGCTGTTGACCGCGGTCTGGGGTGCGCAATCGGCCCATCAGCCGGAGTATCTGCGCGTCTTTGTTGGACAGTTGCGCAAAAAGCTGGAAGCTGAGACGGGCAAGCAATATATTCAGACCGAACCCTGGGTTGGGTACCGCTTTGTGCCGGAAGGGTGGAGCGGGAGTGAAAGTGAGTGAGGGAACAGGGATCAGGGGTTGCGGACGAGGTTTGATCTCTGCAAGCTGCGCCGGTCCTTACGATTTATTTAGGGAACCTTTCTATTAAGCAAACCTGGTATGAGCCAGAATCAATATTAACCGGGGGCCTTACTGCCCCGGCAAGCGCCAGCCAAATGAGTATGGCTGGCAATCGATGCGAAGCCCCAACGGCGGTCTACCGCCCGGAATTGCGAGTATTGCGATGCAAGATGCATTGATGTTGCTGTACACGGTGATTTTCTTCGGCCTGGCGTTTCTCTACGTCAAGGCATGCCAGAAGTTGAGGTAGCCCATGCAAATCGACGTTGTTACCGTAGTTGCTCTGGTTTTGTCTTTTCTGCTGCTAGGTTATCTGGCCTTCACCCTGCTTTACCCGGAGAAGTTCTAACATGTCCGTTAACGGCTGGTTGCAGTTTGCTATCTACTGCCTGATTCTGCTGGCATGCGTACGCCCGGTGGGTGCTTATATGGCCCGCGTCTTCGAGGGTGAGGGCACCTGGCTGGATCCTGTGTTTCGTCCCTTCGAGCGGCTGCTGTACAAGTTGTGCGGCGTCAATGCCAAAGAAGAGATGAACTGGCGCGAATACGCCTTTGCCATGCTGGGCTTCTCGGCAGTCTCACTGCTGGTCACCTACGGCATCGAGCGTTTGCAGAACTTCTTTCCCTGGAATCCGCAAAATCTGGCTGCTTTGGGACCAGATCTGGCCTGGAATACCGCGGCCAGCTTCACCACCAACACCAACTGGCAGTCGTACACGCCAGAGACCACCATGAGCTACTTCACGCAAATGGCCGGTCTGGCTACACACAACTTCTTCTCCGCGGGCTGCGGCATCGTGGTGGCCATCGCCCTGATTCGCGGCATCAAACGGACCTCCTCGGGCACCATCGGCAACTTCTGGGTTGACATGACCCGCGCGTTTCTCTACGTGCTGCTGCCGGCGTCGATCATCTACGCTCTGCTGCTGGTTGGACAGGGCGTTCCGCAAAACCTGAAGGCCTATACTCAGGCGCACACCGTGGAAGGCCAGACGCAGACCATCGCGCAGGGACCGGTTGCCTCGCAGGAAGCCATCAAGATGCTGGGCACCAACGGCGGCGGATTCTTCAACGCCAACAGCGCTCATCCCTTCGAGAACCCCACCCCACTGTCGAACTACCTGCAGATCCTCTCCATCTTCATCATCCCCGCGGGACTCACCTTCACGCTGGGTCGCATGACCGGATCACCGGGCCATGGCTGGGCGGTGTTGGCGGCCATGTTCATTCTCTTCTCGGCGGGATTCACCACTCTCTATTGGGCCGAGTCGCAGCCTCATCCGCTGCTGCATAATGTCGCTCAAACCCGCAGTCTGACTGCGCCGGGCGGTAACATGGAGGGCAAGGAAGTGCGCAACGGCATCGCCGAAAGCGCGCTCTTCTCGACCATCACCACCGACGCCAGCTGCGGTGCGGTCAACACCATGCACGATTCGCTCACTCCGCTGGGCGGCATGGTCACCATCACCAACATCATGCTCGGCGAAGTGGTCTTCGGCGGCGTGGGCGCCGGCCTCTACGGCATGCTGATCTTTGTGGTCATGGCGGTCTTCATCGCCGGACTCATGGTGGGCAGAACACCTGAATATCTGGGCAAGAAGATCGAGGGCTACGACATCAAACTCTCGATGCTTTACGTGCTGATCTTCCCGCTCATCATTCTGACGATGACCGCGATCTTCATTCTCTCGCCCACCATCGGCCTGAGCAGTCTGGCCAACGCTGGTCCGCACGGATTGACCGAGATGCTCTACGCCTTTACTTCGGCGGTGGGCAACAACGGCTCGGCCTTTGCCGGACTCAACGCCAATACCTGGTGGTTCAACGTGGCGCTGGCCTGGGCAATGCTGGGCGGACGCTTTCTGATGGCCATTCCAGTGCTGGCTCTGGCCGGCAATCTGGCGGGCAAGAAGAGCGTGCCTCCCTCGCCGGGAACCTTCCCGGTGAACACTGCCCTGTTTACCTTGCTGTTGGTAGGCGTGGTGGTGATCGTCGGCGCTCTGACCTTCTTCCCGGCTTTGAGCCTGGGACCGATCCTGGAACACCTGCTGCTGAAAGCGGGACAGGTGTTCTAGATCTGCCGTGAAGCAACGCGTGAAGGGCGCGGAATGACTACCGCGCCCCTCAAAAGAACATGCTTTTGACCGGTTCTGGTCGAACCCGAATCAGAACTAGACGAAACGGACTGTCATGGCTCATTCGCAAAAGAAAAGTCTTTGGAATACGGATATTCTCCTCCCGGCGCTGCTGGACTCGGTGCGCAAGCTCGATCCTCGCGGCATGGTCAAGAACCCGGTGATGTTTGTCGTTGAGGTTGGCAGCGTGCTGACCACCGTCATTCTCATCGATAACACCATCCATCACGGCCCTGGCTTCGGCTTCAATCTGCAGATCACCCTGTGGCTGTGGTTCACGGTGCTGTTTGCCAACTTTGCTGAAGCAATGGCCGAAGGCCGCGGCAAGGCTCAGGCCGATACCCTGCGCAAGGCCAAGGGCGAGACGATTGCCAGGCGGTACACAGCAGACAACACGCTGGAAGAGATTGCCAGCGGCCTGCTCCGCGCCGGAGACATCATCTATGTCGAGGCCGGTCACTATATTGCCGGTGACGGCGAAGTGATTGAGGGCGTGGCTTCGGTGGACGAATCAGCCATCACTGGCGAGTCGGCTCCCGTAATTCGCGAGGCGGGCGGCGATCGCTCGGCCGTCACCGGCGGCACCAAGGTGCTCTCGGACTGGATCCGGGTCAAGATCACCTCCAACCCCGGCGAGACCTTCCTCGACCGCATGATCGCGCTGGTCGAAGGCGCGACGCGGCAGAAGACTCCCAACGAGATCGCTCTCAGCATCCTGTTGAGCGGACTCACCATCATTTTCCTGTTGGCTGTTGTCAGCCTGCAACCCTTCGCCATCTACTCCAAGGCGCCGCAGACGGTCTTTGTGCTGGTTTCGCTGCTGGTCTGTCTGATTCCGACGACCATCGGCGGCCTGCTCTCGGCCATCGGCATCGCCGGCATGGATCGCCTCGTCCAGTACAACGTGCTGGCCATGAGCGGCCGCGCGGTAGAAGCAGCGGGTGACGTCAATACCCTGCTGCTGGACAAGACCGGCACCATCACCCTGGGCAATCGCCAGGCCTCGGAATTTGTTCCCGCGCCGGACGTAAGCGCGGAACGACTGGCCGATGCTGCGCAGTTATCATCGCTCTCGGATGAGACTCCCGAAGGCCGCTCCATCGTGGTACTGGCCAAGGAGAAGTACAACCTGCGCGGACGCGATCTGGGCGGCATTCACGCCGAGTTCGTTCCCTTCACCGCACAGACCCGCATGAGCGGCGTCAACCTGCCCGGCTCCTGCATTCGCAAGGGCTCGGTGGACGCTATCGCCCGCTTCCTTGAAGAGCAAGGATCGAGCTTGCCCAAGAAGGTGCGCGAAGCCGTTGAAGAAGTTGCCCGTCAGGGTGGAACACCGCTGGTTGTGGCCGAGAACTCGACCGCGCTGGGCGTGATTCACCTCAAGGACATCGTCAAGGGTGGACTCAAGGAGCGTCTGGCTCGCCTGCGCGCCATGGGCATCCGCACCGTGATGATTACCGGCGACAACCCGCTCACCGCGGCAGTGATTGCCCGCGAGGCCGGCGTCGACGACTTTCTGGCCGAGGCCAAGCCCAAGGACAAGATGGACCTGATCAAGCGCGAACAGGCCAAGGGCAAGCTGGTCGCGATGACCGGCGATGGCACCAACGACGCACCGGCGCTGGCCCAGGCCGATGTAGGCGTGGCCATGAACTCCGGCACACAGGCCGCCAAGGAAGCCGGCAACATGGTGGATCTGGACTCCAACCCCACCAAACTGATCGAGATTGTGGAGATCGGCAAGCAGTTGCTGATGACCCGCGGCGCGCTGACCACCTTCAGCATCTCCAACGATGTGGCCAAGTACTTTGCCATCATCCCGGCGATGTTTGCGGGCGTCTTCCCGGTGCTCAATGCGCTCAACGTCATGCACCTGGCCAACGCGCATTCGGCCATTCTGTCGGCCGTGATCTTCAACGCACTGATCATTGTGGCCCTGATTCCACTGGCGCTGAAGGGCGTCAAGTATGAGCCCAAGGCTGCCGACATCCTGCTGCGCAACAACCTGATGGTCTATGGCGTGGGCGGCATCATCGTGCCCTTCATCGGCATCAAGGCAATCGACATGCTGCTGGTGGCGCTGCATCTGGCGTAATGAGCGAGAATAGCGGAGCTAGCGCGGTTAGCGGAGTTTGCGGAGCTAGACGCACTCCGAGATCACGGCTAACACCGCTAACTCCGCCAATACGACTAACTCCGCTGGCACTGCTAACTCCGCCTTCAAGAATTCAAGGAGTACAAAATGCATTCCGTTTGGAAGACCTCAATTCGCTATACCCTGATCGCTACGGTGCTGTTGGGCGTGGGCTATCCGCTGTTCGTTACGGTCCTCGCTAAAATGATCTTACCGCACAAGGCGGATGGCAGCCTGATTCTCAAGGACGGCCAGGTGATCGGCTCCGAACTGCTGGCGCAGAGCTTCACCAGCGACCGCTACTTTCATCCCCGTCCCTCAGCGGCGGGCAACGGCTACGACGCCACGGCTTCCGGCGGTTCCAATCTGGCGCAGTCATCCAAGGCGCTGGTCGACCGCATTCAGGGATCGATCGACAAGCTGGCCGCTGAAAATCCCGGCAAACCAGTTCCTATCGATATGGTCACCACCTCGGCCTCTGGACTGGACCCCGACATCACTCCCGATGCCGCGGCCTTCCAGATTCCCCGCGTGGCCAAGGCGCGCAACGTGAGCGAAGAGGCTCTGCGCACGCTGCTCGCACAGAACACTACCTCGCGTCAGCTTGGCCTGTTGGGCGAACCTCGCGTCAACGTGCTGGAGTTGAATCTGGCGCTGGACAAGATCTCCAAGTAGATTGATCACAAACAAGAAAAAGCGGTGGAAGGCTTCGGCCTTTCACCGCTTTTTTCATGAACGGCATCGGCTTCGATAAATGTGGCGCATGGTCAGGATCGAGGAGATAATAGTCGATTGTCCGGCTTGAGATCACAATTTGTGATCTCAAAACAGGAGGCGGAATGATGGTCAAAAGCGCTCTCATCCCGAAACCGATTGAGAACCAGATCTTCCAGGTACGCGGCCAGAAGGTTCTGCTCGACTCCGATCTGGCGGCGCTCTATGAAGTGGAAGTCCGCACGCTCAATCAGGCGGTCAAACGCAATGCGCAGCGCTTCCCCACGGATTTCGTCTTTCAGCTCAAGGCAGAAGAGAGTGAGGTCTTGAGATCACAAAATGTGATCTCAAGAAGCAGCCATGGTGGCCGCCGCTATCAGCCTTATGCGTTCACGGAGCATGGCGCCATCATGGCTGCCAGCGTGCTGAACTCCCCGCGAGCGGTGGAGATGAGCATCTTTGTGGTGCGCGCATTTCTGCGTTTGCGAGAGGCTCTGTCAACCAGCAAAGCGCTGGCTGCGAAACTTGCCGAGCTGGAGCAGCGGTTCGATACTCACGACTCGGAGATCGCGGAGATTATCAAGGTTATCCGCTCGCTCACCATGTCGCCGGAAAAGCCCAGCCGGCAGATCGGATTCCGCCCCAGCGCCAGTTCAAAGATGCTGGAAGAGGGCATTTCGGCAACCAAATCCGGTTAGTTGGTGTTATCGAAGAAAATTACTCCACTGCATCCTGGGCCATCGATTTTCCCGCATCCAGCACCATCTGGGCATCGGCGAAGCGGTAACCCACGTAAACGTCAGTGAGCAGATAGATGGGGTTGGAGGGATCGTCTTCGATCTTCTTGCGCAACTGGCGAACGAAGGTGCGCAGGTACTCGACCTCTTCGCGGCAGTCCGCGCCCCACACCGCAGTCAGCAGCCGGGCATAAGTCACGACTCGGCCGGAACGGCTCATCAGGCAATGCAAAATATCGAACTCCTTGCGCGTCAGATGGACAGGCTGGTCGCGCTTGGTGACGACATGCTTGACGGGGTCGAGCGTGATTTCGCCGATCTCGATGGCGGCGTCCTCGGCCCTGGCCGGAGCATGAACACGGCGCACGGCAGTACGAATGCGGGCAATCAGTTCGCGGGTGCTGAAGGGCTTGGTGACGTAGTCATCCGCGCCCAGTTCCAGAGCTTCTACCTTCTCTTCTTCGCCATCGCGGACCGTCAGCATGAGGATCGGCAGACGCGGCGCAAAGGCGCGTATGCGGCGCAGCGTCTCGATACCGCCAATGCCGGGCATATTGATATCGAGCAGCACCGCATCATAGGTAGCGGAGCGCAGCACCTGCAGCGCTTCCTCTCCGCGCGAGGCTTCGCCGATCTGAAAGCCAAGCTCAAGCAGCGGAGGACGCAACGCTCTGCGAATTGCGGGTTCATCGTCGACGATCAGGATACGGATTGCAGGTTGAGCCATTTCACTTCCTCGTTATTTTGGAACAGGTATCGCCGCAAAGAATGTCGTGCCTTCTATCTCGTCACTGGAGACCCAAACGTATCCGCCATGAATGGTGGCGGCGCGCTTGGCCACTGCCAGACCGATGCCGGTACCGGAGGCGCGGTTGGCATTGGTGGAAGAACGATAGTACCTGTCAAAGATACGCTCCCGATCAGCCATGGGTATCTCCGCGCCAAAACTATGCACCGAGAAGACGACCTCATTGTTGGTAAATACTGCACGGATGGTGATGGCAGTGCCAAAGAGCGAATACTTGCAGGCGTTATCAATGTACTGGGTCAGCAGCATGACGATCAATTGCCGGTCGCAGTTGAGCACCAAACTGTCGTCGGGCAGATCGATGACCACCTTCATGCTGGCCAGACGGTCGCGCAGACCGGCTACAACCTCATCGATGATGCTGCCCACATCGGCGGTTTTGGCGTGGATCTGCACCTGATCGCCATCCAGCCGCGCGGTGGTCAGCAGGCGCGTCGTCAAGTCGTTGAGCAGGCCAGCCTGTTCGTCGATCAATGAGACCAGATCAGCCTGACCCGCGGAGAGCTTGCCCATCTCGCTCAGCCCGGTGCTGGCGGCACGAATGGCTGTCAGTGGCGTCTTGTACTCATGGGCCAGGCTATCGAGCACTGTAGCGCGCAATTGCTCGGTGCGGCGCTCGGATTCAATGCGGCTTTCGTTGGCGAAGGCGCGATAACGATCAAAGGTGATGGCGATCAACGAGGCGATGGCGTTGTTGGTTAGCGGGCTGGTCTCACCACGCACCACCAGACTGCCTACGGGCACCGTGCCAAGGCGGACGACACGGCGGCCCTGTCCGATCTCGGGATCGTCGTCGGAGGTCTCGAAGTAATAAACATTCTGCGCCAGTTCCTGCGGATCCTCATGCCAGACGCCAGCCTGATAGATCTCATGCAGATCGGCATCGAATACCGCGACCGCCTCCAGGGCAAAGATATCGTGCACCAGCTCGACCAGTTGCGGACCGGGCTCCATGTGCAGGTTCATCTGCAGGGTGCGGCGGGTGAACTCATAGAGGTCGTGCATCTGCCCGCCCCAGGACTCGGCCTCACGGGCATGGTTGTTGACCCGTGCAGAGAGCCTGCTGACCACCAAAGCAACCAGAACAAAAACCAGCAGTGTGACCGAGTTTGCAGGATCGGCAACGGCATTCAACTCCGGCTGACCAGCGGTCAAGATGCTGTGCACGATCACCGCGGAGAGAGAAACGATCAGAGCCTGCCAGAATCCGCACAGCAGTGCGATGGGCACCACCACAAGCAGATAGAGCAACACCGCGATGGGCAGCAGCCAACCCGCCCAGTGGGCCAGCGCCGCAGTCAGAATCACCGTCAGGATACCCAGAGCGCACTCCAGCGAAAAAAGGAGCAGATGGGCTCCCTTGCCGCGGCGGCGGGCTGCTGCGAGTGAAGATCGAAGCTTTACGGTGGTGCTTGCTGAAAACATGGACGGGACCTTACGCGGCAGTGAAGTTGCAGGGGCAAAAAGCGTATATGAATTTTAGCAGTAACCCGCCAGCAAGCGGCCTGACTCCCCCGGCAATAGCCCGGCACTCAAGGCGTTGCGGAAGCTATCACCGCCAGAAAGAAACATGAAGGGACAATAAAAACTTTCCGTGTTCCTCATTTGTTCTTTATGAGTTGTTTAGTTTACTGAAATCACTCCCGGTGCAAGCAGTTGTCTCAGTGGGCAGGATGACTCACAAACAGGCAATGGCATGAACTGCAATAATGCAGGTAGGCCATTGCACCGAGAAGAGTTAACAGCTTCCGGTTGACTATTTGGCAGTACAAAAGCAGGTCCATCTCAAAACGAACTTTTTGGAGGAATTAGTGCCGATGAATATGATCCAGAACCGCATTTTGCAATCGATGGCCGTGTTTGCCATGGCAGTGGCCGTGACAGCTGGCGCGCAGACCCCGGCTCCAGCGGCACCAGCTCCAGCAGCAGAACCTGCAGCAGCCCCAGCTCCTCTTTCGACATTCGTTCTCACTGGTCCGCTGCAATGGCTTCCGCCAGCCACCTTCGATGCCGGTCCTTTGGGCAAGCTGTCGGTCAACGGCATCGTCTCTGGTTTCGCGCAGTTCCAGAACAATGCGGTTCCGGGAGACGGTAGTTCCCAGGCCACTCTGACCAACGGTCAGATCTTCATTCAAAAAGCCGACGGAAAGTTCCAGTACTACATTCAGGCTGGCGCCTATGCCTTGCCGACGCTCAGCGTGCCGTTCGTCAACGCTGAAAACACCGTGAACAACCTCTATGGACCAGTTCCTGTTGCCTACGCGAAGCTGCCGGTTGGCAAGACCACCCAGTTCCTTCTCGGCCAACTGCCCACGCTGATGGGCGCCGAGTCCACCTTCACCTACCAGAACTTCAACATTGAGCGCGGCATCATCTGGAACCAGGAAAATGCGATCAATCGCGGCCTCCAGATCAATCAGACGCTGGGCAAGTACCTGTCTGCCTCGGTGAGCTGGAACGACGGCTACTACTCCGATCGTTACACGTGGCTCTCTGGATCGGTGACCTATACCAAGGGACCTCACGTCCTGGTATACGACGGAATGGGCAACCTTGGACAGACCAAGTTCCAGACCGCGGCCACTCCGGTGCAGAACAACGGTTCCATGCACGCGGTGATCTATACCTACACCAAGGGACCCTGGATCGTGTCTCCGTACTTCCAGTACGGCACCGTACCGACCAACGCCAAGGTGGGCGTTGCCAAGGGCACATCCGCAACGGGCGGTGCGTTTAACCTGAGCTATGCCTTCAAGGACGGCTTCTCGCTCCCGGTTCGCGTGGAATATCTGACCAGTTCCGGCAGTGCAACCGACAAATCGCTCAACCTGCTGGGATATGGAGCCGGCAGCAACGGCACCACCTTCACCGTGACACCTACCTACCAAAAGGGCGGCATGTTCGTTCGCGGCGATCTGGCGATGGTCCACGCAGGCAGCTACACCAAGGGAGATGGATTTGGTACGACTGGAACGGAAGATACCCAGTTCCGGGGCGTGCTTGAATTTGGTTTCATCTTCGGCAGTAACGTTACCGACAAAAAGTAACCATCTTGCGCCAGGGTTGCAACCAAGCGACAAGCTTTGATGCAGGCAGAACTTCACAAGGGACGCGCAAGGACAAGTTACAGACTGAGGCACAAGAGAGTGTTTCGCTGTTGCAACCTTCTGTAGCTTTGTTCGACCGCAAACGCTGAATCTGCTTCCTTTGGAACCCCCTTCCAGCCCGCCTCGCGCGGGCTGGTTTTTTGTGGCCATGATTTGTGGCCATGGAAGGACGAGTTCTAATCCACCTCCCTTTCCTCATTCAATCTTTATCGCTGCCCAGCTACTGTTAAATCATCAGTTGGGCATCGCTGATGGGGCCAATGCGAGTTCCGCACGGGCAGGGTTCCACCATTTCCCAGTTACCGCGGGAAGGGTGAACTGCCCAGTAGCGCTTTCAATCAGGATGTTTCACAATCAAATCAGCGGCCCTGCACTTCCCAGGACGCAACAGGCGGCGGCGCCCATGCTCGACGTTCAATTCGGTCAGGCCAGCGATTTTGGCAAAGTTCGCACCAACAATGAAGACTCGATGGGGTCGTTTATTCCCTCATCCCGTCAACAGGCACGCAGCCATGGGTTCCTCTTCGCCGTCGCGGACGGCGTGGGCGGGATGGATCTGGGTGAAGTAGCTTCGGCTACCGCCGTCAAGGTGCTGTCCGAGGAGTTCCCCAAGGCGCCCTCCGGCTCCATGCTGATCAGCCTGCTGCCCCGGTTGGTCACTGAAGCCAACGCCGCGGTTCACGATCTGACCCTCTCCAACGAATATCGCGGCAAAAAAATGGCAACCACACTGGTCTGCTGCGCCCTGCGCTTCGATCAGGCGATTGTGAGCCATGTGGGCGATTCACGCTGCTATCTGGTCCGCAATGGACAAGCCAAGCAGGTCACGCAAGACCACACCTGGGTCAACGAGCAGCGCAAACTCGGCCTGCTGACCGCCGAAGAGGCTGCGACCTCCGACTCCCGCCACATTCTGATCCGTTCCATCGGTACAGAGATGTTCGTCTCGCCTGATACCACGGCGATCACCGTGCAGCCCAACGACCATCTGGTGCTCTGCTCCGACGGACTGCATGACGAGATGAAGGAAGAGTTGATCGCCCGAATCGTCTCGCAGAAGAAGAATATCCAGGAGATCGCCAGCGAGTTGGTGGCTCGCGCCGTGGAGATTGATGGCAACGACAACACGACCGCTCAGGTGATTCGCATCCGCGCAGTGGAACAGGTCGGCATGTACCGCGGTCGTCCTTACCGGCTACCCTCTTAAAGAACCGGCTGCCCTGTTGACACAACTTTTGATGCAATAGCAGGTTAGCCCGCTTCGCGGGAATGCAAGTCGGCGGTGTTTCCTGTTCAACCAACGGTTAAGCGCCGCCTTATCCTGCCGAAGCGAACCAAGCGGCTCATTAGCAAACGATGCGGGGAGTGCGGGACTTGCCCAATCCAACCCCTAACCGGATACAGTGTTCAGAGAATCTTCCTGGAGCAAAGTGTGGGATATCACAACAGCCTTGAGACAGGCATGCAACTCGATTACTACCGCATTGATGAAGCGGTAGCCCGCAGCGGCATGGCCAGCATCTATCGCGCCACGGATACCCGTGACAACCGCACCGTTGCCCTGAAGATTCCCCACCCTGACCTGGAAGCAGACCCGATTTTGTTCGACCGCTTTCAACGCGAGGCGGCTATCGGTGAAAAACTCGATCACCCCATGGTGATGCGGGTCTATGGTGGTGAGGAACGATCCCGGATCTACATGGTGATGGAATGGTGCGAAGGGCGACTCTTGCGCCACATCCTGGAAGAAGGCCCACTCAGCCGCGAACGCGCCCTGTTCATAGCCTGCGAGGTGCTGGATGGATTGGACTACATCCACGCTCAGGGAGTCATCCACCGCGATCTGAAGCCTGAGAACATCATGGTCGACGAGCAGGACAAGATCAAGCTCATCGACTTTGGCATTGCCGGCGATTCGGCCGCCCGTCGTTTGACGTATGCCAATATCACCGCGACCCTGGGAACTCCCAATTACATCTCTCCCGAGCAGGTCAAGGGCAAACGCGGGGACGGTCGCTCCGACATCTATGCGATGGGCGTCATTCTTTATGAGATGTTGAGTGGCAAGCTGCCCTTTGTCGGTGACAATCCGATGGTGGTCATGAACGAGCGCGTGCTCAATCATCCCATTCCTCCCACAGTCGCCGACCCAACGATCACGCCGCAGTTGCAAGAGGTGATCTATCGCGCTCTGGAGCGTGATCCGAAGAATCGCTATAGCCGCGCAGGCGAGTTCAAGAAGGACCTGGAGCATCTGGACGAGGTGGGCGTTGCCGACCGCATCGAGCTGCGGGAATGGGAAAAGCGCAAGTCGCACCTCACCCGCAAGATCGTCTATTATGGAGCTTTGGCCCTCATTCCGGTAGTGATTCTGCTGCTTATGATCTTGATGGCCCACAAGCGTTGAGCAATGTCCGGGGGCTTGCAAGCAGTAATCTTATGCAATCTTTATGCGCCAAGCTCTAACCTTTTACTGTTGATCCAACACCTTTTTCTGCCAAAAGGAGATCCATGCCGAAGTACAAACTTGAATACATCTGGCTTGACGGCAATAGACCCGTCCCCGAGCTGCGTGGCAAGACTCAACTGAAGACCTTTGAGGCCGAACCCACCCTTGCCGATATTCCCCTGTGGGGATTTGACGGCAGCTCGACCATGCAGGCCGAAGGCAAGAGCTCGGATTGCATTCTGAAGCCGGTTGCTCTGTATCCCGACGCCAGCCGCACGGATGCCTACATCGTGCTCAGCGAAGTCATGCACCCGGACGGCACCCCGCACCCCTCCAACGCGCGCGCCACTATCGAGCACGCTGACGATCTGTGGGTTGGTTTTGAGCAGGAGTATTTCCTGTACCAGGACGGACGTCCGCTGGGCTTCCCCAAGGATGGTCTGCCGACCACTCCGCAGGGCCCCTACTACTGCGGCGTTGGCTACAAGTACATGGGCAGCGTTGCCCGTCAGATCGTTGAAGAGCATCTCGACCTCTGTCTGGCCGCCGGCATCAACCACGAAGGCATCAATGCCGAGGTTGCCAAGGGTCAGTGGGAGTTCCAGGTATTCGCCAAGGGTTCCTCCAAGGCAGCTGACGATATGTGGGTAGCGCGCTACCTGCTGATGCGCTTGTGCGAGCAGTACGAAGTGGATGTCGAGTTCCATTGCAAGCCGATCAAGGGCGACTGGAACGGTTCCGGCATGCACACCAACTTCTCCACCGAGTACATCCGCGAAGTGGGCGGCCAGGTTTACTTTGAAGCCCTGATGAAGGCCTTCAACGACAACGTCAGCGAGCACATCGCTGTCTATGGCCCGGACAACCACCTGCGCCTGACCGGTCTGCACGAGACCCAGGCCATCGACAAGTTCAGCTACGGTCTGTCGGATCGCGGCGCTTCCATCCGCATGCCTGTAAACTTCATCAAGCACGGATACAAGGGCTATCTGGAAGATCGCCGTCCGAATTCGCAGGGCGACCCGTACCAGATCGTCTCGCGCATCCTGAAGACGATCAACACCGTTCCCAAGCCGTAATTCGGGACTGGTAGTAACAAAGGGCATCGGAACTGGGCAGCATCAATGCTTCCCTGCTTTCGGTGCCCTTTTTGCGTGTTGATGTGCACGCTGTTGCAGATCAGGATGCACCCAAGCTAAAGCAAGCACCTTGCAGAATTCGGTCAAAGGTATTTATAGTGGAACCGCTCAAAAAGAGCATCTTCAGAGATTCCTTAGAGCCGGGACGATCCGGGAATGACGTCGCGACGTCTACTTATACGACGAACCCTTTAGCTGAGGCCCCGCCCGTACCCTTCTACCCTTTCTGAAGATTATCGACCTCTATCGAGCGCAGGCTATTTCAAGCAAAGGAGACCCATGTCCACAGAATTCCGTAATTTTCTCGCCCTACCTTACGCGGAGTTGGAGGAGTTGAACCTGGCAGCCAAGGCTGACCGTGTTAACCGCGTGGCCTTTGACGAGATTCGCGAAAAGCGGTTGAAGTATCTGACCGATGAGAAGCGAATCAAGGCCGTGACCGTGCTGTTCTCAGACCTCGAGGGCCGCCTGCACCTGCTTGACTACGACAAGAAGTTCCTGCTTGGCGCCTATGAAAACCTGACCTTTGACGGCTCCTCAATTCGCGGCTTCACCGCTCAAAAGGAGTCCGATCTGCGCCTGGGCATTGACTGGAGCGCCTTCTACTGGGTTCCCGCCGACGTCTTCGGCAATGGCAAGGTTTTGGTCTTTGGCAACGTCATCGACAAGGACGGCACGCCGTACTCCGGCGATCTGCGCGGCGTGCTGAAGAGTTATGCCGAGCAGCAATTCGCCGGTAACGGTTACACCCTGAATGCAGCCACTGAGATCGAAGGCTTCATCTTCAACGGCCGGGACGCGGAGCGCAACTATCACCTGACCGGCAAGTTCGACTTTATCAGCGCCGGCGGCTACTATCACTCGCTGCCGCTGGACCCGTTGCGCCAGTTCATCGACACTGCCGCCGAGGTGCAGCGGGCGATGGGCTTCCAGAATGAGAAGGACCACCCCGAAGTAGCGCCCAGTCAGTTTGAGATCAACTTTGGCTACAGTGAAGTGGTCGCCGCCGCCGACCAGATCCAGCTTTACAAGCTGCTCTGCCGCCAGATCGCCAGCAACATGAACTTTACCGCCTGCTTCCTGCCCAAGCCGGTGGTGGGCGTGAACGGTTCGGGAATGCATACCAATGTCTCAGTGAGCAAGGGCAAGACCAACCTCTTTTGGGACGAGCAGGGCGAAGAGCAACTGAGCAGCTTCGGCTGGGAGTTCCTGGACCGCATTCTGACCAAGGCACTGGATCTCTGCCTGGTCTTCAACTCCAGCGTCAATGCCTATCGCCGGCTGGACCCGCACTTCGAGGCTCCCAACCAGATTCGTGCTTCGGCGGTCGATCGCGGGGCGATGGTCAGGGTTCCCATCGGCAACCACCGCTCGATGAGGACGGAGGTTCGCGCCGTCGCTCCCGACGCCAACCCCTACCTTTCGCTCTTCGGCATCTTCAAGACCGGGCTGGACGGCAATATCTCCGATGCGGCGAACCTGCGCGAAGGCGGGCGCTATCTGCCCGACAACATCCAGAAGGCCATCGACGACTTCCAGGCTTCACCGTGGATCGCGGCCATCCTGGGCAGCGATGTGCAAGGGCGCTATGCCGAACTCAAGCAGGCCGTCGCCAACCGCAGCGCCAAGGATCTGGGTACGTTTGTCAAAGCCTCCGAGGTGCAGTTTCACCACGAGGTCTATAACCAGTCGCTGTGGAATCTGTTCTAAACTGCATCACGATACTGTAACCAATACGGGCGGCAGACCGAGGGGTTTGCCGTTCGTATTACAGTGCGAAGACCTCGCCTAGCGTCTTTAGCACTGAATTTAAAGTCTCCAAGGACAGAACGCCCGCTCGCTTCACCAGCCGCGTCTTGTCGATGGCGCGAATCTGATCCAGAAGAATAAGTCCATCTTTGCCAGCGTGGTGGACAGCAATGCGAAAGGGCGCAGGATGACTGCCAGTTGTCATGGGCGCAATGATCGCGGTGCGCAGGTGGTCGTGCATCTCCGGCGGTGAGATTACCACACAGGGGCGAGTCTTCTGTATCTCGCTTCCCTGTGTCGGGTCGAGGTTCACCAGCCAGATTTCGCCGCGCTTCACCATTGCAGTTCTGCGTCACCTTGATTGGCAAACTCGGGCAACACCAGTGCGTCGTCACCGTGAACAGCTACTGCCTCGCTGACTTTGGCCCATCCATCGCGAGGCTGCGCCTGGGGCCGGCGCAACACCAGCGCATCGCCCTCGACAAGCATCTCAGCCTGATCCACCAAGCCCAACTGGCGCAAAAGAGGTTTTGGAATCAGGATTCCCTGCGAATTGCCCATCTTTCTGATTGCCGTCAGCATGGAGCCTCCATGGATGAACAATGTTAGCACGGAGCAGATAGCTCCTTGCGGATCAGTTTTGCGGAGGGCCCGAAGGTGGTGCGCCTCGCTGTTGCGATTGACGGCGTTGCATCTCCTGATTGAGCTGCTGCGAACTGCGCGGAGGCGGAGGCTGAGAGGGTTGCGCGGGCTGCTCGTCGGCATCATCATCGTCGTCGCTGTCGCCAGATGCTTTCTTGTCGCCCTTTTGGGTGGTCTTGGTACTATCGCGTGCGGTGAGCACGATCTGCCGTGGCGCTCCCTGGCCCATATCGCCAACCATCACCACGTTGTAACCGGTGCCTTGCAGCAGTTGAGAAAGCACATCGCGCGCCAAGCCGGGGCCATAAGTGCCGAAGATCCGCCGGTCGTCATCGAAGCCCTCGACGGTTGAGCCGGTTGCGGCAGAGAAGTCGTTGAGAATCTGCTCCAGGCTGGAGTTCTCAGCCTGCACGTGAAGTCCCTGGCTATCCCAGGTCACGGTGGCGGGGGTTGGCTTGTCGTTGACTGGCCAATGTGGCGCTTCGGGCTCAGGCGGGGCTACAGGAGCAGCAACCACCGCTTCGGCAGCAGTTGCCTTGGCTGCGGCAGCGTGGGCACGCTTATGGGTATGAAGCGGCTTCTTCGCCGGCGTTGCAGAAGTGGCCGGTGCAGTTGGTACGGCGGTCGTCGCGCTCTGCGCCGTAGCCAATAGTGCGCCAACCAGAAAGAGAAAAACCGCGCACAACAGCAGAGCGCCGCGCCGCAAGATGGGTGTGCGAGAGGAGGCAATGCACGAGGCTGGCTGAGGCGAGGTGATCGAATGGCGCATAGGTTTCCAGGCTCGTTTCTTGAACTCGGCAGTCTGACCGCGCAAGTCTTGGTTGCGGCAGTGGATTCCCCGCTAGCCTGCTCCGCCGGTCACCTACTAGACTAACAGTGGCCCGCAAACGCTCACAAACACTTTGCGGAAGAGTCTCTGGAAGGATGAACCCGAAGATGCGCTGGAAGATCTCGACGATTACCGCCCTGTTGTTGGCCTTGCTGGCCTGGTCCCCTGCGTGCCGCGCCGCCAGTTGCACGACGCAGGCGGCCCTGTCGGCCCGTGACCTGGACGCACTCTCGGCGGCCGGGGGCAGCATGGCGCTGGCAGCTGCGCAGCAGGATTACACGGCACTGAAGGCGGCGCTGCTGCCCGCCGTGGCTTCTGACTGGGAAAATATACGCGGCGCAGTCGAGCAAAGTGCTTCCCTGCTCAAAAATGGCCAAATTCAGCTACGCAACCTTTACCTGCTGGACGCCTCCAGCCTCAACGCCCCCGCCGACACGCAGTTTTTCTGCTCCAACGCCAGCGGATCGCTTACTGTGACCATCAACATGCGGGCGCTGCCTCCGGGCCGCTATGCGGTGGTGCTGGCCGAGTCCCTTGGCTCGATCTACGACGGCCAGTTGGGCTTCATTCTGGCCTGGGACGGAAGCGCATGGAAGCTGGGCGGCCTGTCGATTCGCCCGGGAGCACTGGAAGGTCACGATGGCGTCTGGTATTGGACGCATGCTCGCTCGCTGGGCCACTCCGACGACCCGTGGAGCGCCTGGTACAGCTACGAGGCGGCCCATGCGCTGTTGCTGCCGGTGGACTTTCTCTCTTCACCCAACCTGGAAAAGCTGATTCAGGAACAGAGCCAGATCAGGAATGCACCGATCTTTCCCTACAGTCTGCCGGACGGAGAACGCACCTGGCAGATCGACGCTCTGCAATTTGATCCCACCCTGCTGCACGCCGATCTGGGCGTTGTCTACGAGTCGGTTGGCGTTACAGACCCCGCCGCGCAGCGCACCGAAGCCATCGCCGTGCTCAGCGCCTTGCTCAAGGCACAGCCGGGGCTGCGCGAGAATTTTTATGGTCTGTGGGCCTACTCCGTACGCGACGGCAAACGCACCCCGGTGATGGAATTGCCGATGGCGAAGATACCGTAAAGACAGTTGTCAGTCGTCAGTTGTCAGTTGTCAGTGATTTCCAAACGACTCCCGCCATCTCTGACCACTGACAACTGATCAGTGATCAGTGATCACTGACAACTGACCACTGACCACTGACAACTGACAACTGATAACTGATAACTGACAACTGTTTTCAGGAGACTCATGGCGACCATCATCGATTTGCGCTCCGACACCGTCACCCGGCCTACTCCAGAGATGCGTGCGGCGATGGCCGCTGCCGAGGTAGGCGATGACGTTTATCGCGAAGATCCTACCGTCAACCTGCTGGAGCGGCGCGCTGCGGAGATCTTTGGCCGTGAAGCAGCACTCTTTGTGCCCAGCGGCACCATGGGCAACCAGATCGGCATTCGGCTGCACACTCAGCCGGGCCAGGAGGTGATTGCCGAGTCCCGCGCCCACATTCTGGACTGGGAGATGGCGACGACAGCGGTCTTTTCCGGCTGCCTGATTCGCGCCGTTCCTGCCGAAGGCGGCATTCTGAGCTGGAAAGAGATCGAACCGGCGATCATGGGACGCTCTCCCTTCCGCGCGCAAACCGGTCTGATCGAGATTGAAAATACCGCCAACCTGGCGGGCGGACGGTGCACACCACTGCCGGTCCTGGAAGAGATCTGGGCGGGAGCCAAGGAGCGCAAACTCCCCACCCACCTGGACGGAGCGCGCATCTTCAATGCCGCCACGGCGCTGGGTGTGGATGTCAAAGCACTGACTCGCGGCTTCGATACAGTGATGTTCTGCCTCTCCAAGGGACTGGGCGCGCCGGTGGGCTCGATGCTGGTGGGCTCGGCAGAGTTGATGGACCGCGCCCGGCTCTACCGCAAGGCGCTGGGCGGAGGAATGCGGCAGTCCGGCATTCTGGCAGCTGCAGGACTGATTGCGCTGGAAACCATGACTGCCCGCCTCCACGAGGACCACGCCAATGCACGCCTGCTGGCCGATGCGCTGGCGCAGATGGAGGGCGTCAGGATCGATCCCGATTCGGTCGAGACCAACATCGTGATCTTCCACTTGACTGGAGGACGCAAGGCCGCCGATCTGGTAGCCGGGCTCAAGGAACGCGGCATCCTGGCCAGCGCCTTCGGCCCGCAGGCGATCCGCATGGTCACACATCTGGACGTGAGCCGCGCCGACTGCATCGCCGTGGTCAATACATTGCAACTGGAGCTCAACGCAACCTAGGCCGAATGAACGCTTCCGGAGTGAATCTGAAATTCTCCCTTTCCACAGCCGATTGAGCAATACTGGACAGTGCCTTGATCATCGGTCAATGTACAAAGGTTCAAGTTCGATTTTCGTTCAAAGCGCGACTTTTTCTGCCGAATCGCGTTGAAACTGTCTAACCGGCACAGCTCAACTGTATTGAGACGTCCGGGAATTCGCCCGACCTTGGAGGATTCTACTCATGATGAAGAAGTTTGCTCTGGCTGTCTTGTTTGCACTGACCCTGTGCCCCGCAGCCTCGTTTGCTCAGGTGGTCATCCGCATTGGCCCGCCGCCCCCGGTGGTTGAACAACGCAGCGCGCCGCCCGAACGGGGATTTGTATGGATCGACGGTTACCACCGCTGGGAGGGTGACCACTACGTCTGGACGCCCGGTCGCTGGGAACGCCCGCCCCACCCCGGCGCGCACTGGGTAGCGCACCGCTGGGTCCACAGAGGCGACCACTGGGTACTGGTCGAAGGCCACTGGCGCTAGCAGCACCTGCGGTGCGGCGAACGCCTTCGGCTGGACCGTGCCTACAGAAAAACCAGAGTCGATGCATCCCGAAACCAAGCATTCAAGTCGGCGCGACCAGCAGGGAGCGACGACCTTCCAGAGTGCTCATCAGGATGCGGTAACTCTGGTTTTTCTCCAGAAAAACAAGGCGCGGTGCAAAGAGTGTTTGAGCGGGTGAGAATTTTGCCGCAAATCAGGTTCGCCCGCCATTGAGAAGTGCCAAATCCAACCCACAGGTTCAGCAAAGAAAAGGGGAGCGGCGAACACCGCTTCCCCTTTTTGTGTCCACGTATTCAATTCAAACGTTAGCTGATTTCAAGCACATCTGTTGCCGCGCCAGCGGCCGCTTCGGCGCGTTCCATCACCTTTTCGGCGATTGCATAGAACTCGGCAGCCTGGGGGCTCTTGGGGCCGGCCAGAGCCACCGGCGTTCCATTGTCGCCACCCTCGCGAATGGCGGGAATCAGTTCAATCGAACCCAAAAAGGGCACGCTGAACTGGCTCGCGGTACGCTCGGCTCCGCCCTTGGAGAAGATGTCGATCTGATTCTGGCAGTGCGGGCAGGTGAAGTGGCTCATGTTCTCGACAATGCCCAGAACTTCGACATTAACCTGAGCAAACATCTCCAGTGCCTTGCGTGCGTCTTGCAGGCTGACGTCGCTGGGAGTGGAGACGACCACCGCACCGGTCAGCGGCACGGTCTGAACTAGCGAAAGGACTACGTCGCCGGTTCCCGGAGGCAGATCGACGATCAGGTAGTCGAGTTCTCCCCAGGCAACTTGCTGCAGGAACTGGCGGATAATCTGATGCAACATCGGTCCGCGCATCACCATCGGCTTGTCGCCGGGCGAGATATAGCCGATGGAGATGGTCTTGAGGCCATGAGTCTCGTTGGGAATGATGATGTTGCCAGCGCCCATGGCCGGGCTCTGCGTGGAGCCCATCATCAACGGCACGTTGGGGCCGTAGATGTCGGCGTCGATCAGGCCGACGCGCTGGCCCAGACGGCTGAGAGCGATGGCCAGATTGACGGCCACGGTGGTCTTGCCCACTCCGCCCTTGCCGGAACCGACTGCGATGATTTTAGAGATTCCCGGCAAAGCCTCGGGGGTGGGCATGGAGTGAGATTGAGCCATTCTGTTGTTGCTCCTCGATTTTTGGTCTTTCCTGTTCCCAGAAAAACCTGTTCTATTGCTGCCTGTTTGCCAAGATTCTTTCGAATCTGGCAGGCGGAAGCCACTGCACTGCACCCTTAGAAGATGATCCAGCAGCCGCCAAGGATTCCTTTTGCGCCCTCTTATTGATCGCCCAGCACGGTACCGGACGCGGTGGCAATGCGCTCCTCTTTGCGGCGGCGGGCCTCGGCCTCGCGATGCTCACGGCGGCGCTGGGCGTCGGCAAAGCGGCGCTGTTCGTGGGAAGTCTCCGGCAGCAACTGTGGAACGACGAGCCGCCGTCCCTCCTGGTCGATGGCCACAAAGACCAGGTAAGCGCTGGCCACATGCAGCAGAACGCCGGTGCGGGGATGTTCGACCCAAACCTTCACGCCCACCTCCAGCGAGGTCTTGAAGGCGCGATTGACGCTGGACTTGAGGATCAGCAAATCACCCACATGCACCGGCTGAATGAAGTCGATGTGGTCCATGGCGGCGGTGACCAGGTGGGTGCGTGTGTGCCGGTAGGCGGCCATGGCTCCGGCAAGATCGATAAAGTGCATCAGGCGACCGCCCAGCAGGTTACCCAAAGTGTTGGTATCGTTGGGCAAGATGATCTCGGTCATCATCGATTGGGTGCTGGCGACGGTCTTAACAATTGGATTAACTTCAGTGGCGCTCATGGTAGCTTGACTCCCTGGACGGCTCCGAGTCGCGCGGCTCCGGCTACAATGGAGTAGGCGGTAGAAGACGCGTGGAGCATCCTCTTCCAGTTTCGGCAATTACCGCCATTTACGCAAATCTCCCTGGGTGTTTTGTCCCCTAAAATGAGCCAGATGGAAAAGATTGCAGGACTAAGAGAGATTTTGGCGCTGGACCCCAAGAACAGCTTTGCCCGCTACGGCATCGCCATGGGGCTGGCCCGAGGCGGCGAGATCGACGCCTCCCTGGCTGAGTTCAATACCCTGCTGGCCACCGACCCCGATTACACCGCGGGATACTTCATGTCGGCGCAGACGCTGGCCACGGCTGGCCGCACGGCCGAAGCAATTGCCCGCCTCAAGGAAGGCATCAGCTGTGCCGCCCGTACCGGCAACCGCCATGCACTCAGCGAGATGCAGTCCATGCTGGACGAGCTGGACCGCTAGAGACACACCTGCCCGGCTGTGTAAAGTTACGGTTGATTCCCTGATCGCACCCCGATCCGGGGGGCATTTCCGCATCCAATTCATCACAGAGCCGTCTATACTAACAACATGCCGAAGTATTCGATAGTCGTTCCTTTTCACAACGAAGAAGAGAACGTAACAGTTCTTTATGCCCGCCTCAAGCAGGTGATGGAGCACGTAGGCGACAGTTTCGAGCTGATCCTGGTCGACGATGGATCCAGCGACAACACCTACAAGCTGATGGAAGAGATCGTCGCGGTGGATAGCCGCGTGCTGGTGGTCAAGCTGCGCCGCAACTTTGGCCAGACCTCGGCCCTGGCGGCCGGTTTCGATAATGCGTCAGGCGATTTCATCCTCGCCATGGATGGCGATTTGCAGCACGACCCCAACGAGATTCCCAACTTTCTAGCCAAGCTGGAAGAGGGATTTGACGTGGTCTCCGGCTGGCGCAAGGAGCGCATCGACAACTTTGTCATGCGCCGCATTCCCTCGCGCTGCGCCAACTGGCTGATGGCCAAGCTCTCCGGCGTCGACATTCACGACTTTGGAACCACCTTCAAGGCCTATCGCCGCGAAGTGATCTCCAATATTCCGCTCTACGGTGAGATGCATCGCTTCATCCCCGCACTGGCCAGTTGGTATGGCGCAACGATCTGCGAGATTCCCATCAAGAATGTGCATCGCGAGCGCGGCAAGAGCCATTACGGCATCAGCCGCACCTTCCGCGTCTTCTTCGATCTGCTGACCATCCGCTTCCTGATCAAGTACATGAGCCGGCCGCTGCACTTCTTTGGCAGCTACGGCGCATTGAGCATTCTGGCGGGCGGAATGCTGTCGGCCTCGCTGGCAGTTCTGAAGATCTTCAACTGGCACCAGAACATGATGGACCTGCACGGACCGCTCTTCGTGATTGCCGGCATCCTGATTCTGGCCGGCATTCAACTGCTGGCCGTGGGCTTGCTGGGCGAACTGCAAGTACGCCACTTCTACACCGCTGACCATCGCACGCCTTACACCATCGACCGGGTGGTTGGTCAGCAAGCTCCCGGAGAGCACAGCCTGCTTTCGGGACAGATGTAAGTTTTTTAGCTGGGGTTTTAAAAATGGGTTCCAGGCTATGCCTGGAACCCTTTCTTCTGTTAGCTTCCTGAGAACACCCAAGACCTTATTGAACCGGCCCTCAACTACCAGAACCGTGCCCCATCCATTTCGCAGGCTTTATCGCGAAATGGGTGGGAGGCCGTCACACTCTTTGCGGGCCGAATCAATAGTACAAGACGACCTTGCTCCGCTCAGCATCTGAGTTTTTGCTGATTGCATGACGCAAGAGACAAGCTTTACGCACAATTTACATGGATATTCCGTTCTTCCGTGAACAAAAAAGCGGACCGCTTTCGCGGCCCGCAGGGTTGTTGAGCACTGCTTTGAATTACTGTACCGTCACGGTGATCGGAACCACCTGGACAGTTCCGGCGGTGATTTCTACTTGGATGGTGTAGGTTCCTGCCGGGGTCGTTGTCGATTTCGATGTACCACCGCAGCCGCTCATGCCAGCCATAGCTGCCATACCAACCACAGACAACACCATCATGGTCAGCATGCGCCAGTTCTTGCGGCCCTTGCCCAGGCCCATGAGGCCAAAGAATCCGGGAATCAGAAGAGCTGCGTAAACCAGCATGGTTCCGTTGCCACTCTGACGATTCTGGAGTTGAGCAGTGGTCGTAGTGCCGGCCTTGGTGGAAATGGTCAGCGTGGTTGTGGCCGTAGTGGTTGTGGTGGTGAATGTGCTGGAGGCCGGCGAGAAGCTGCAGCTCATATTCGCAGGCAGAACCTCGCAGCTATACGTTGCCGTACCGGTGTAGCCGCCCAATGCATTCGTGGTCAGGACAACACTACCAGTAGAACCGCCGGTAATCGTCAGGGACGAAGAACTGGCAGTGCCGGTCACAACAGCCGCCGAGACAGTCTCGGCAACCGTGGCAGTAGCAGCGCTGAAGTTCGTTGTGCTCGCATAGGAGGCGGTAATTGTTGCCGTGCCTACAGGCAAATTGCTGTACGTGCAGGTATACAAGCCGTTGGTGACACCCGATATCGAACACAGGGTCGTAGTGCCCGTGGTGAAGACCACCGTGCCCGTCGGAATGGCGCTGGTATCGGAGACCAGCGTGGCCGTAAAGGTTATGGGGCTGCTCTGACCGATATTGCTGGCAGAGGTCGTCAGACTCTTAAAGCTGGACTGCGCCTGTGTGATGGTCAAAGATCCATTGGTGATCCCCGAAGAGGCCAATGAATAGTTGCCGGCCGCAGTGCCGCCCAACGTTGTGCTCGCGGTGATGGGATAAACGCTGGCGCTAACCGGCGAGGTGGCGGTTGCAGTCGTGCTGGCATAGGAGACTGTGACGTTATCCGATCCCACGATGCCTGTCACACTGCCGCCAAAGGCGGTGGTGACGCCGCCAGAGACACAACCGTTGGCAAAGCTGGAGGAGTTCACCGTCAGTCCGCCGTACTCACAGGTAGCGCTGTTGACGTAGACCGACAGGGGCGCCTTGGTGATAGTTACATTGGTGGCGGTACCCATGGTGACGGTATAGTTGCCCTGCGCTGATCCGGCCAGAGAAACGCTGATGGGATAGGTAGCTACTGGCGAGGTGCTGGTAGCCGTCGTGGTGAATACCGCAGTTACCGCGTCGGAGTTGACCACGCCAGTCAGCGTGCCGTTCAGGGCAGGGACGGCAGTACCATAGACAACGCTGATCGGGGTGCTGGCAACCGTCGCAGTGATGGGCTTGGCCGTCACCGTCAGCGTACCGTTGGTGATCGCCGTAGCCGCCAGCGAGTAGTTGCCCGCCGCTGTACCGCTCAACGTGGTGCCGGCAGTGATGACATAACCGTTCGAATTTACCGGCGAAAACTGCACAGCAGTGGTCGAGTAGGTGGCGGTGATGCTGTCGCTGTTCACAATGTTGGTGAAGACGCCCGTAAAGCTGGAGGTGGGAATCGCACTGCCGTAAACCATGCTGGCGTTGCCGACAGCCAAGGTCACGGGACGCTGGGTGATGGTCACACCGGGGTTTCCGGTCATGGTCACCGAGTAGTTGGTGGCCGCCGAGCCGGAGAGCGAGACGCTGATCGGATAGCTCGTGCTGCTAGCAGCCGCGGTCTTGGTCGCCGTAGTGGTGAACGTGGCCGTAACATTGGCGGAGTCGGCGGCAAATACGCCACTCAGCGATCCAACCAATGTGGGCACCGTGCTGCCATAGACCATGCTGGTCGAAGTTGCCATTGCGGTGATGGGATAGGGTGCAATCGTGAAAGACTGCGCGGTGGTGGATTGCGCATTGGAGTACCCGGTGGGCGTGAACGATGCCGTAACAGTATCCGTCGCCGCGGCGAGCCCGGAAAGGCTGAGCGTATAAGCCCCGCTGCTCAGCGTTGCCGTCTGTGCCGCTCCGCCGTTGATGCTGTATGTCAATACGCCGCTGGGTGTGACGCCCGAAGTGGCGGCAACCGTGGTGGAGAACGCGGCGCTCGATCCGTAGACTACCCCAGTGGGCGGCGTAACCGTGATGGTCAGCGCTGCAACGGTGAAGTTAGCCTGCGAGGACGTTGACGAGGTGAAGTTCCCGCTGGGCGTATAGGTAACCGAAACCGCGTGCGTGCCAACAGCAAGTCCGGCCAGCGTGACTGTGTATTGGCCAGAGCTGTTCAGCGGGTACGACGTGGTTTGCGTGACTTGATCCACGGTAAAGATCACTGAACCCGTCGGAATGCTGCTTCCGGTGCAGGTTACCGTGGAGGTACTTAAGCAACTGGCGGTGGCCGTGAGGGTCACGCTCTGCCCAAAACCAGGCGAAGCCGGGCTCAGGCTGCCCAGTGTCGTTGTTGTTGAGTACACCGTCACTGTATTGGTGCCGCTCAAAACCAGAGTGGGAGTGGTGGCAGAGTTGCCAGTAAAGGTCATGGTGTCGGTAAAGGTTCCCGATCCACTCGGCGTAAAGTTCGCCGTGAGCGCGCAATTCTGTCCTTTGGCCAAAGCAAGCGACGTGGTGCTGCTGCATCCGTTGCTGCTCGAGTCAATCACCGCGATGTCGGTTTTGTCGCTCTGCGTGACACTGGTGCTGGCATAGGCCAAATTACCGATGTTGGTCAGCGTGGCGCCCAGCGTGGTGCTGAGGCTGGCAAAACTCTGCGACGAGGTCTGCCGCGCGTAATAATCGATGGCCGTGTTGGCGCTGTCAGCCACATACAGGCCGCCGCTCTGATCCAGAGCGACGCCCAGCGGAGTGGTCAAGCCGGTGATGATCGCCGATGCAGAACCGCTCACCGGAATCTCTACAACCTCCATCAGAGCCGAGTCGACATAGTCGATATCGCCGGCTGCATCCACGGTCAGGCTCTGCGGGTGAACACCGCTTGCCAGCACTGTCTGTGTGCCGGTTCCGGCAGCAATTTCAACGATCTCATGCAATCCGCTGTCGGCTACGATGACATCGCCACTGGCATCGACAGCGACCGCGACAGGCGTTGTAAATCCGCTGCCAAGCGCGGTCATATTGCCCATGTTGTGGGGCTGAAAGAGCACACGGCTGTTGCCGGTGTCGGCGATGTAGAGATTGCCTGCGGCATCGACGGCAACGCCCTGCGGAGAGCTCAGGCCGCTGACCACGGCGGTCGCGGAACTAGCCCCCACAGCAAACTCAGCGATGCGGTTCAGGCCGGTATCGGCAACATAAACATTACCCAAACCATCGATAGCAACTTGATGCGGGTTGGTGGTATTGCCGGTAATCGCAGTCGCCAGAGTTCCCGCGGGGGTGCTGGAGACCGTGCCATTCTTCCAGGCGATATAGGTGTTGCCCGCCGCATCGGTGGCCACGCCCTGAGGCGATGTACCCGAACCGATCGCGGCAGATGAGGTGGGATCAATGACCAGTGCCGCCGCATTACCCACGCCGCTGAGAATCGTCGGCGTCATCACAACACTGGAGCCGTTGATGGTAGCTGTCACTTCCACAGCGCCGGAGCGAGCGCCGGCCGCTGCCGGTGTAAACGTGACCGGGATGGTGCAAACCGAGGTTGTAGTGCCCGTAGCGGCGACATAGGAACCAGAGTTACCGGTGCTGGTATTGGAAAATCCGGTAAGGGTGGTTGTAGTCGGCGAACAGGTATCCGCACCAACGCTGAACTCGGAATTCTTTGTCCCCTGCGTGACCGGAGAAACGGTGATGCTGCTGGCGACATAACCCGTGGTGGCCGATGTAGACGCCGCCGCCGTCAACAGTTCATAGGCGTAAGTCTGAGTAGCCGAACTGCCGACCGCCGTTGCCGGGAAAGCACCCGTGAAGGAGATCTTATGGATCAGGCCTCCCGTGCTGCCGCTGGCAATATTGTTGGTCATGTACAAATTGCCGGAAGTATCAAAAGCCGGATTGCCGCCGCTGTGATACTCGTTGCTGTTCGTCGCCGGGCAGCCATCTCCGTAAACGTCCGTCATGGTCGGCCCAGTGCCGCCAACCGCCGCGGTTGTTCCCGAGAAGCAATAGTTGCCGACTGCGCCACCCGCTGAACTGAGGTCGTCGCCAACGACGAAGGTCAGAATGCCGGTGTTGGCGTTGACCTCGGCGATCAAGCCGCGGCTGCTGTAATCCACGATATAGATGTTGCCATTGGCGTCCAGCGTCAGGCCTTGAATCTTGTAGAATGCGACCGTGGCAGCGGTAGCCAGGGAGCCGTTGCCCAGCGCAGCCGAGCCACTCTTGTTGGCCAAGGGCGCGCCATTGCCGGCAATGGTGTAGACGTAGTTGGATGTCAGCGAAGAAGCCGACAAGCCCGTTTCGGTGGCAATCAGGTTGGCAACCGGATTGTAAGTGCCCCCCGCATAGATCACGCGTACCGTCGAAGGAACACTCGCCGTACCCGATCCGCCATCGCCGATAAAGATATTGCCGTAACTATCCACGGCAATGCCGGTAGGAGCCAGGAAAGCCGCACCCAATGCCACAACGTTCGATGAAGGCGAGGTAGCCAACGCCGTGCAAGAAGAGGAAGTGCAGTTGCCGGCAATTGTATGAATCCAACCAGCTGCAACGCCACCACTGGTCGAATTATTCGGACCATTGACCATGCGAACGGCATTGCTGGTGTAGTCGGGAATGTACAGATTTTCGCTGGAATCCACGGCCACGTTCCAGGGTGCGTGGACTTCACCAGCAGTCGCAAGCACGCCGTCCAAGTATCCACCGCCCTTGCCTGCAATAACGTAAATGTAACCCGGGGTGATCGAAGTGAGGCTTGTGGTTTCATCCAGCGCCAGCTTGGCTGCCAATCCTGTAGAGTTTGCAGGTACGACATAAATCACAGAGTTGCCGTGATCGGCAATGAACAAGCTGCCATCGCTATCCACTGTCAAGCCATACGGGCTGTTGATATAGGACTCCGTCGCCGGGCAGCCAGAGCCATCCGTGTTGGTGCCGGTAATGCCGCTGGTTCCTTTATTGCAGTAATAAGAGGTGCCACTGACCGCGATTGCCGTCGTGTAGCCGCCCGCAATGGCATAAACATTGTTTGGCACAAGGCCGCTGGGGTAGGTGGTAGAGACATTGGCAGTGATGGCGGCGGCTTGCGTGGTTCCAGCGTTGGCGGCAAGAATCATGGCCTCAGCGGGGTTGGTGACGGAGACGCCGTTCACCTTCACCGTATCGCCCGCGTATACCACGCGCACATATTTGTGGCCGGTATCCGAGAAGTAGAGGTTGCCCCACTTGTCAGCCACCACACCAAAAGAAGTATCAATCCAGATATTGTTGTACGCGCAACCGTCACCATAAGCGGTGGCGCTGGTATTGACAAAACCCGTGGTACAAGCCGCAGGAACAGCTGTTGTGACCGATGCTCCGGCAGAGAGGCCACCCGCGGCCATGCTGATCCACGGTACCTGCACCATCATCGGCGGGGTGGTCTGGGCCACTGCCTGGGAAGCGCCGAGCAGGAGCGAAGCGATTGCGAACACGGAGGCGGACAACAGGCTGGAGAGCGATTTGCAATTCATAAGCGGCTTAATTCCTCTGGCGGACAACATTTGTGCGCGTTCCAAGTCGCGGCAACTTCCCACGGGGAAACTTTCGAGCAACGGTCTGGCCTTCATGTTTTGAAATCAACATGGTGGTCTGACCACGGAAATACTAGAGATCCGCGCATAAGGCTGTCAAGCGATTTCTCCCCGGGCCACTCCAGAGATGCTCTTTACAGGAGACCGTGTGCCGCAACGAGAAGCTGCGGGGCGACAGTTTCCCAACCACAGGACAAACCGAAACAAAGCACTTTTGGCTTCATGAGGTCCGACCATACCGCCATCTGGACAGAATATGATAATGAGTAGAGCAAAACCAGAGTCCCTATGTCCTGATGAACACCTTGGAAGGTCGTCGCTCCCTGATGGTCGCGCCGGCTTGAGTGAGGTGGTTTCGGGATACATCAACTCTGGTTTTGCTGGAACGCCGCACTGACATAACTACTTGCCGAGCGTCCGGGGAGGCTGTTTGCTTCGCACTCAAATGCATCTTTCGATTGTTCTTACCATGGGGATTGCGACCGGTTTGGCCTGGGGTCAAAGCCCTGACGCGCAGTCTGCGACTCCGCCCAGCCTGTCTTCCTATGATGGCGTGCCTACCTTCTCGCTCACCACACGACTGGTGGTGCTGGATGTTGTGGTCACCGACAAGGCCGGACAGATCGTTCGCGGCCTGACCAAAGACGACTTCACCATCCTGGAAGACGGTGGCCCACAGACCGTTCGCTCCTTCGAGGGCTTGGAGAAACATGCCCTCCCGCCTGATGTAAAGATCGAGTCCACCGCCGACCTGGCCAAGGTCCCCGACACTCCAGTCAGCATTCTTGTGCTGGATGAGTTAAACACCGGCTTCGGCGACATGAGCTTCGCCCGCGATTCCCTCACCAACTATCTGAACCATCAGCCGGCCGTGCTCACCCAGCCGACAACACTGCTGGTGGTCAACAACTCCAAGTTTCAGGTGCTGCAAGACTACACACTGGACCGTGAGAAGCTGCTTGGGGTTTTGAAAAAGCACTTTCCCGAGTATCCCTGGCGTCTGATGCGTAGCGGCAAGGGTGGACCCGGCGCAGCCGAACGTCTGGCCATGTCTCTGGGATCGCTGGAACAGGTCGCGCAGGCCTCCAGTGGCCACCCTGGACGCAAGAATCTGATCTGGGTGGGTCGCGGCTTCCCTGCCATCAACACCAACCAGTCCACGGACCGCGAGGCGGCGGTTTTGCTGCAGGCGATGCAACATGCCTTCGACATCCTTCGCGATGCGCGCATCACCATGTCGTCGATCGATCCCACCATCGCTTCTTCGGGAACCACACTGATCGAGACCCCGGACGATCTGGACTCGGCAGAGAATGAGAACGGCACCGACCCGCTGGCCGGCGACATGAACTTCGAATTGCTGGCGCCGGCTACCGGAGGCCGTGTCTACAATTCGCGCAACGACGTGGATGCACAGATCGGCACCACCATCCGCGACGGCGGGAGTTATTACACACTGACCTACACCCCCGTCAACGGCAGCGATGCCGCACAGCCTTACCGGCGCATCCAGATCAAGATGAACCGCCCAGGGCTGACTGCGACGACGCGCAATGGCTATTACATTCAGCCCTCAGCGCCTGCGGTGCAGAGCGCCGGCGAACTGGACCAGATGCGCAAGAAACTGGCCTTTGACCTGGGCAGCGCCGCCAATAGCAATATCACTTATACCGGTCTGAATCTGACGGCGCGCCGCCTGCCTGGCAACGACGAATTCGCTGTTACCGTCAACGCCAAGGATTTACAGGCGACCTTCAAGGAGGACGCGGAGGCCGAAGTGACACTGATGATCGCCAGCTTCAAGGACAAGAAGATGCTGGCCCATCAGATCGCGGAGATGAAAACGCGCATCCTGCCCAGCGCCGCAACCCGGCAGACCGCTGAATTTCATTTAAAGGTCGCCATACCATCGGATACGACCCGCGTGCGAGTAGTGATGCGCGACGCCAACAACGGCAAGATTGGAACCGTCGATCTGTCGCCGGAGGAGTTCAAGGGCAAGTAGGGACGACTGGGGCGACCGATACCGCGAAGGACTTTTTATAACTACAGAATTCAGCCAGTAATTCACCTGGGAGAGATAAAAGTCGGTCCTTCGCTGAATCCCTCCAGGGAACCTCTGATTTAGTCGCGTTTTTGAAAGGGCACGGATTTATCCGTGCCGCATCTTGCTGAAATAAACTTCGGGCTATAGCCCCTGAGGGATGGTTTTACCATCAAGATGGCTTGATCAGAGGTTCCCTGGATCCGGCCCCAACATTTCGGGCCGGACTACAGCAAAACCAGAGTCGATGTATCCCGAAACCACGCACTCAAGTCGGCGCGACCATCAGGAAGCGACGACCTTCCAGAGTGCTTGTCAGGATATAGGGACTCTGTTTTTGCTCTGGCTCACCAATACCAGCCCTCAAACAACCTGGCGTCGCGCCTCTCCGCTCCATGAGCTAAAGAGGCACGACGCCAGGTGTTTGAGTCAAGGTTAGTAGCGTTGTTGGTTAGAAGCCGAACTGCGCACTGGGCGATCCCACCTGCATCGCCGCCAGCGCAGGCAGAGCCATGTGCTGGTCGACTTGTGCAGTGACGGCGGTAGCCTGAACAATGGTCAGCGTAAAGGGAATGCTCTGCGTAACGCCGTTCGAGCCTGTCAGTGTGACAGTCACGGTGCTGGTGCCAGTCGGAGTTACCCCCGCAGCTTCCTGAGTGACGTTGGAGACGCATCCAGGCAGCATGGTCAAGCCCGCCAGCATCAATACGCCAATCGCCATCATCCAGGGCAGTTTGCGTTTGCGGCTAGAGAACAGGCCGCCGCATCCAAAGAGCAGAACCGGCAGCAGCGCCGCAACCGCAATCATGTTGCTGCGAGAGTGTTGCAACTGCGCGTTCAGCGCCGCGGGGGGTACGTTGGTGGTGATGGTCAACGTGGTGCATACAGCGTTCGCGGTAGCATAAACGCTCGCATTATACGCACTCCCGGACGTGGTGCAGGTTGGAACTGTGTTCGGACTTCCTCCCAAATTCAGGGTAGTGGGATAGAAGGTGCAATTGGAGTTGGACGGAAGTCCGGTGCAGTTCAGAGTGACCGTACCGGTGAGACCGCCCATCGGGGTAATGATCAGATTGGATTGAACCGATCCACCCTGCGGAACACTGAGAACCGTGGGCGATGCACTCACAATCATCCCAGCCGGGATGGAGTTTACCGTCAACGAAACCGCCGACGAAGTGGATGCGGTGAAGTCAATCGTACCCGTAGTCGGTGGAACATAGACAGCCGTTACTGAATAGCTACCTACCGCAATGGAGCACACTGTGGCAGTAGAAGCGCATCCATTGAATGTTGCCAGACCTGTAGCATCAAGCGCCGCGCTGCCCAGCAGAGTGGAACCTGCATTGAAGTTCACGCTTCCGGTCGGAATGCCTACGGTTGTGGAACTGACCAGCGCCTTGAAGGCAATCGAATTGCCCTGGATCGTCGTGCTGGGAGTGATAGTGAGAGTGGTCGTCGTAGAAGCCGGAGATACGCTTTCGGACAGTGTGGTGAACGAAGAAGCATAACTGGTGTCGCCACTATAAGTAGCACCGATGGCGATACTGGCGCCGACGGGCAACTGCGCCATGGTCAGCGTTAGCGATGACGTACCGGTGGAGCTCAGCAATACCGCGGGCTGATTGGTGCCATTGACCGAGAAAATGATCGTTCCCGTCGGAATACCGCTTCCGGATTTGGGTGCAACCGTAACGGTGAAGGTGGCGGAATCTCCATACTGGATCGAACCACTGGCTGGCGAAGTCAGCGTCAGAGTTGTTGTGGTGTCGGTCAGCAGCTTGCCCTGGCCAGTGAAGTCCAGATAAGCGGAGGAGGTATTCACCGCATTGCTGGGGATGGTGAGGACTTCCGTGACCGTGCTGCTGATGGTCGGCTCGAAGTACTCGGCAAAGTTGCAACTGGCGCCAATGGCAAGGCTGCCGCTGTTGACGCAGGTTGCGGTATCCAGATAGAACTCGCCGGTATTGCCCGCCAGACTCAAGAACGGCGTATTGGAGAACGTGAGTTTCACATTGCCGATGCTGTTGACCGTAGCGGTTTGGTCCTGCGACTTGTGAGACGACGAGGCGGGGTTGGTATTGACCAATCCATAAGCGATCAAAGCGGCGTTGCGGTCATCCACGACCACGCGCTTGTTGCTCGTATCGCTGACCGCCACATCTCCTGCAGCATCGACGGCCACACCGCTGGGGGCGGAAAACAGCAACTCACTGGCCAAACCGGAACCGCCGGTCGAACCAGTTGTGCCGCCCAAACCCAACAGCGTGGTGATATAGCCGGAAGCGGAATTCACCATGCGTATCGCGGCGTTCCCCGTGTCGGCAATATACAGATTGCCCGCGGCATCCACGGCAACTGCCTTGGGAGCGTTGAGAGCCGCCTGGACAGCCGAGTTGGTATCACCGCTGAAGCTTGCCTGGCCATCGCCGGCCACCACGGTAACCAGACCGGTGCTTGGATTGAGCATGCGGACGATGTTATGGCCGGTATCGGCAACATATATGTTGCCGCTGGCGTCACTGGCCAATCCGGACGGAGCGCTGAAAATGGTTGAAGTGGAGATCAACTGGCATCCGTCACCGTAGGCATCCGGTGTAGAAGCCGAGCAAGCGACGGTGGTCTTGGATCCGGCGAAAAGATTGATCACGCCGGTGCCCTGGTCGACGCGGCGAATCGCGTTGTTGCCGGTGTCGGCAATATACAAGTTGCCATTCGCGGCAATAGCCAGGCCCGAGGGAGCATTCAATGCAACTTCGGTTGCCGGACATCCATCGCCGAGCGAATCGGCTTCAATCGTAGCCGTACAGCCTGCAGCGGCGCCACCGGCAAAGGTGGAGATGAAATTGTTAACCGGATTGACAACGCGGACAACGCTATTGCCGGTGTCGGCGATGTAGACTTTGCCATCGATTCCGACCACAACCGCGGTGGGAGCGCTGAGTTTGGCACTGGTAGCAATGGCGCCGTCACCGCTGTAGCCCGCGGTGCCCGTACCAGCGATCACGGTCTGCGCCTGCGTCAAAGCGTTGATCTGGACAACACGATTGTTGCCAGTGTCGGCAATATACAAATTGCCCGCCGCGTCGTAAGCCATGCCCTGCGCGGACAACAGCGCGCTGCTCCAGGTGGAGATGCTACCCGGATCGAAGACCTGCAACGCCGCGTTGCCCACACTGTTCAGTCCGAACGACTGATTGGAGTTGACGCTGGTCACCTTCAGCGCTGCCGTGCGCAGACCGGGGTATTTGGGGGTGTAAGCGACAGCCTGCGTGCAGTTGGTGGTCAAATCGCTGTAGGTGGTGCAAGAGTACGAACTGGGCAGACTGAAATCCCCCAGATTGGAGCCGAGCGCAACTGCCGACGCGGTGTCGCTTGGGGTAAAGTGCAACTCGACGTTTTGCGTTGTAGCCGTCGATCCGACAGCCTGCGCGGCAAAGTTCAGGTTGGTAGAAACCTTGCGAATCGCCTCGTCCGCGGAATCGGTGATATAGAGGTTGTTCTGACCGTCGATGGTCATGCCCAGGGCGCTGGACCCCTGATAGAAGAGAGCCTGCGTGGCCGGGCAGCCGTCACCATCCGCGGTGCCGGAACTGCAGACGGTAAATCCTGTCGTCGATCCCGCATACAGGTACTCACCGGCTATCGGCAAAAGGGTTTTGGCTACCGCGTCATAGAAATAGATGATGCTGGCGCCGGAGTCGGCGAAGTAGAGATTGTCGTGCGAATCAATGGCCAGCTTGGAGGGACCACCCAGCGCAGTATTGGCTGGAATCGGGCTTATCGTCGCTCCCCAGGGGGCAGTAGTTGGCGCTGTAACTCCATTGGCTCCAATCAGGGTACTGATGATACCGGTGGAGTAAGTTACCTTGCGGATAACCTTGTTGCCGAAATCCGCAATATAGGCGTTGTTCTGGCTATCGAAGACAATATCGGTAGGTGTCAGCAACAGCACCGAGGGGTCGGTGGCGAGCTTACCATCGCCGGCATAACCGCCGGTCTGGCCGACGCCGGCGGAGTTATAGCCCACGGCGGTGGTGATGATACCCGTTGCGGCATTGACCTTGCGCACTACGTTATTGGCCGAGTCACAGATCCAGATATTGCCGAAGTTATCCAAGCGCACGCCGCGCGGCTGATCGAGAGAAGCCGATGTCGCCAAGCTTCCGTCGCCGCTATACCCCTTGACGCCCGAGACATTGGTTTTGGTGGAGCCGGTCGTTCCGGCAACGATGCTCATAATACCCGTCTGGGCATTGACCATGTGAACGAAGTTGTCACTGTAACCGGCGATGTAAACGTTCCCGGCCTTGTCTACGGCCACGCCGCGAGGCGACTTGAGCACGGTCTGGGTAGCGGCCAGACAACCATCGCCGCCGTTATCGAGAACGCCGACGGTGCACAGAGTGCCGCCGCCAGCCACTACCGACATGATGCCGGTCGCGGCGCTGATCTTGCGAACCTCGTTATTGCCGGTGTCGGCGATGTAGACGTTTCCCTGTCCATCAACCGCAACAGCGCGCAGATCGCTCGAAACGCCGGCAGTCACCGCCAGTTGGCCGTTTCCTGAGAGCGTATTGCTTCCCGTGCCGGCGATAGTGCTGATCGTCACGGGAAGCAGGATTGGAGACACCGAACTCTGCGCGGCCGCCGGGAAACTTCCGGCGAGCACACCGATGCAGAGGCTCGCGGTGGCGGCTAAGGCCGTCCGAAGGAACTTGTGGACGTCAACTGACATAAGGAAAGCAGGCCTCATTTCGGAACTCCAGACAGATCTTTTTTTGCTTCTCGTGCGGCGAAGATCGCCACCCAAGCTCACCATTTGCATCGTGCCGTAAGGCTGACAGAGCAGAATTCATCAGGTTTCAGACTCGCATCCTGGCCTCGATACACCCTGCAAACGCAGTTCTAGTGACCGATGTACTCTTATATGGTCTGACCATTGCTTGTCAAGCAACTTGCAAAGCATGCCCATCCCCGCACCCCCGCGGTTCCCGGCAGAGTGGGAAACCCCGCCCAGTCCGCTCCTCTTCACCCTTCCATTGTTTAAGAAACCACTTGACAGGCATATGGCCGGATGAAGATACTTGCAGCGCAACCGTGGTCTGACCTGTACCCATGCAATTTCCCTTGAGGTGGCGATGCTGAATTTTTCGTTTTCAACCGATGCGCCTAGCGATCGCAGGCGGCGTAACGCCGCTGTAATGCCGATTTTCACTAAGCAATTAAAGGCCCGCATCTTACGCAGTGCCGCCGCTCTTTGCCTGCTTTTCGCCCTGGTGGCGGTAGAGCGTGGCTGGAGCCAGGGACAAAATGCCGGCTCAGTCAACGGCAACGTAACCGACGCCCAGGGTGGCGTCCTACCCGGCGCCGAGGTAACCCTGAGCAACGACGAACACGGCTTCAAACGCGTCGTGATCACCAACGAGGTGGGCGAGTATGTCTTCAACCAGGTGGCGGTGGGCGAATACGTCCTCACCGTGGTCTCTCCTGGATTTGCCACCTACGAAGCACGCGGCGTAACCGTGGATGCCAACCAGGCCGTTCACGTCTATCCCAAATTGAAGCCCGGCGCAGCCGCCGACTCCATCACCGTTACCGACACCAGCGGCAGCACCATCGACACCACCTCGGCAACCCTGGGTGAACTGGTCGACAGCAAGCTGGTGGAAAACCTTCCCGTGGACGGCGGAAACTCCGTGGCTCTCGCTGGTTTGTTACCCGGCGTGGTCAACGTGAACGCCCCGACCACCTTCACCGGTGAGCGCTCCGGCCCTACCTATACCGTTTCCGGCTCGCGCAATACGCAAAACCTGATGCTGTTGGACGGCTCGATGTGGAACAACCTCTTCTATAACACCGGTCTCAACTATCCTCCCCGCCAGGGCCTTCAGGAAGTCAGCGTCCTGCTGAACAACTACAAGGCGCAATATGGCCGCAACGTGGGATCGATCTTCAACGTCATTACCGCGTCGGGTAGCAACCAGTTTCACGGCAAGTTTTGGGAATACGCGGAAAACTCTTCGTTCAACGCCGCCGATTACATCACGCAAAAGAGCCCACACCTGATTCAAAACCAGTTCGGCGCCACCTTTGGCGGCCCGATCATGAAGAACAAGCTTTACTTCATGGCCACCTTCCAGGGCATCCGCGTCTCGCAGACGGCCATCGGCAGAGCTACCGTACAGACCAATGCGGAGCGCGGCATGACCAGCACCGGCGCGCCACTGCCTTGTACCTCCGGCGGCCCCTTCACGGGCCAGGATTGCGCCAGCTTCGCCATTGACGTACCGAGTAGCAAAACCACCAGCACGTTCATGAAGAACCCGCTCTACGATGACTCCAACGGTTACGTTGAGACTGCCAAGAGCGTATTCGATACCGCCTACACGGTGGCCGGCGGCAATCTAGCCGCCAATCAGCACTCTCCCTGCGTGAATGAGTTGATGCAAGTGATTGGCAGCGCCAACGCCAGCAATCCGAACAATGCCAACGCCGCATATTTGCCTTATGGCGAAATCCCCACCGTCTGCTTCAACCCGGTGATCTTGAATGTATTGAACAAGTACGTTCCGCTGCCCACCGCCGCAAACACCACCAGCTCTGGAACCTACACCTACACGCCCTATCCGCGCAGCGAATACGACGGCCTGTTCCGTGCTGACTATACACACGGCAATCACAACATCGACGCGCGCTTCTACATCTCCGACAACTCCGACATCGCCAGCCAGGGTGTCACCAGCGCCGATATCGGATTGTCCGGCTATGAAGTGCTTGCCAACACAGGAACCAACGTCTTCGGCAACATCGGCGATACCTGGGTGGTTTCACCTTCTCTGTTGAACGTGCTTCGCATCGGCTACAAGCGCTATACCAACATCAACATTCCCACTGATCCCACCACGTTGAACCAATTGGGCGGCATCATTCAAAGCTTCGGTCAGCCCACGCTGCCCCAGTTCAACTTCAACCTTTATTCCGCCGGCAACAAGACCGAAGGCGCCACAGATATCGTCAACGAAGATATCGAGGCTGACGACAGCCTCTCCTGGACCCACGGCAAGCACAACGTCCAGGTTGGTGGCAGCTACATGCACCTGCAATATCTCAACAAGACTCAGAATGCGGGCTACATTCAGTTCAGCACCACCTACACCGGCGATGTCTACGCCGATTCGATGATGGGCCTGGTCAACAACGTGCAGGTCTCCAACCAAATGAATCAGGCCGGCATCGAAAACGAACTGTTTGCCTACGCCCAGGATGACTGGCGCATCGTGCCCCGGCTGACCTTGAATATGGGCCTGCGCTACGAGCTGCCCTTGGTCTGGACACAGCCCAAGAAGCAGAGCGCTACCTTCATTCCCGGCTATCAGTCCCATGTTTACCCCAACGCCCCGGCAGGTATGGCTTTTGTCGGCGATCCCGGTGTTCCCCGCGGCCTTATCAACACTGACTTTGTCGGATTCGCCCCGCGTGTGGGCTTCTCCTATAACCTGACCAACAGCACCTCTCATCCCGCAGTAATGCGCGGCGGTTTCGGCGTCTTCTTCGATGCCCTGAACGCCAATATTGTGGGTGTTGGAGAACCCTTTTTCGACCGTTTCAACTATGTAACACCTGCTGGCGGCGCCTCTGAACCACTCCTCGGCGACCCTGCATTTCCGACAACTTTTGACCCCAAGAACCCTATGTTCGTCGGTCCCGCGTCGCTCTACTACCCCGACAAGAACTTCAAGACTCCTTATGTGATGGCGGTCAACTTCGGCATCCAACAGACACTGTCGTCATCCACAACTTTGGAAATCGATTACGTGGGCAAATTCGGCCGTCATCTGACCATGCCCTACGACCAAAATCCCGCGATCTACGATTGCTCCGGCGCCTATTACCAGGCTAATCCGTCGGTCTACTGCTCGGGAGCAAACAACAAGGCAGCCTCGTATACTGCTCGCTCTTTGTATCCCAGCTATGGCTACGGCGGCCAGGGCCTGGTGGACTTTGCCAGCAACGCCAACTCCAGCTACCACGGCCTGCAGGTGATGTATAACCAGCGCGCCTCCAAGACTCTAACCCTGATCGCCACCTACACCTACTCACGCTCTATCGATCTGGACACCAACGGACAGAACAACACCAACCAGATCCCCAATGTCTTCAATTTGAAGTCAGAACGTGGATTGGCGGACGGCAACGTCAAACAGAACCTGACCACCGGTTGGGTCTACTACATTCCCAAGCGCACCCAGGGCAACAAGATTGTTCGCGACATCGTCAACGACTGGCAGTTCAACGGCACCTATAACATTCACTCCGGTACGCCGTACAGTCTCAAGGTCAACGATGATCCCTCGCTGAGCGATGAACCTAACCAGCGCCCCGTGCTGCTGCCCGGCATGAAGGCTACCCTGCCCCGCAACCGCCCCAAGGCGCAATTGATCTCGGAGTACTTCAACACCGCGGCATTTGGCTATCCGACGCAAGGCACATTCAGCAACCTGGGTCGCAACTCCATGATTGGCCCTGGCATGGTGATGGTCAACTTCACTGCCGGGCGTACCTTCTCGCTGCCCTACCGTGAAGGAGCCAAGCTGGCCTTCCGCGCGGACGGCTTCAACATCTTCAATTTCGTCAACTTGGCAAACCCCAACGGCACCTTCAGCTGCTCTTCGACGACAGCGTTGGTATCCTGCGCGGCACCTGCCTCAACCTCACAGTTTGGCGAGATTCTCAGCACCAACGGCTCCAACACCTCGCTCACCTCTAACGGTCGCAAGGTTCAGTTCTCGCTGACGTTGAGCTACTAACCTGTAATCAAGCAAGCAAACGGCCCGTCATCCTCTGGATGGCGGGCCGTTTGCTTGGCTACAAAGAATAAGCACTTACAGCAATTCCGGGGCCAGCAGGTCTTCCATCGTTTCACGGCGGCGGATGAGCCGAGCCTTGCCGTTCTCCACCAGCACCTCGGCAGGACGCAGCCGGGTATTGTAGTTGGAGCTTTGCGCCATGCCGTATGCGCCGGCATCGAGCAGGGCCACAACGTCACCAGGCTCCAGCGGTGCAAGCTTGCGATCCCGAGCAAAGAAATCTCCGGTCTCGCAGATGGGGCCGACCACATCCACAGGACGGGCCTTCCCTGCCCTGGGACGCAGCGGCAGAATCTCATGATGCGCCTGATAGAGCGCAGGACGGATCAGGTCGTTCATGGCCGCGTCGGTAATGACAAAGGTCTTTTTGCCGTTGCGCTTGACGCGCAAGACGCGAGCCAGCAGCGCTCCCGCCTGCGCCACCATGAAGCGGCCCGGTTCGATCACCAGCTTGCCTTCGAAGTCGCCCAGAGCGCTCTTGACGGCTGCCGCATACTCAGCAACCTTGGCCGCGGCGTCGAATTTGCCCAGATGGTAGTCGATGCCCAGACCGCCTCCGGCGTCGATGGCCTTCAATTCGATTCCGGCGCGCTTCAGTTGCTTCGCCAGCTTACTCAGTCTTTCGATGGCCGAGCCAAAAGGCTCGGCGGAACGGATCTGCGAGCCGATATGGACGCTGACGCTGTGCGCTTCAAGCCAGCGGTTCCCGGCGACGCTCTTGTAGATGGCCAGCGCCTGGGCGATTCCCACACCGAACTTGTGTTCGCTGAGGCCGGTTGAGATGTAAGGATGAGTCTCGGCAAAAACGTCCGGGTTGACGCGCAAGGCAAAGCGCGCCTTCTTCTTCAGCTTGCGGGCACGCTCGGCCAAAAGTTGCAGTTCCGACTCGCTCTCCACGTTGAACTGGAAGATTTCGGCGTTCAGCGCCAGATCGATCTCGGCGGCGGTCTTGCCCACACCGGAGAAGACCACCCGTCCAGCGGCCTCGGGCGCGGCGGCCAACACTCGCTGCAATTCGCCACCCGATACGATGTCGAAACCCGCGCCGTAATCGGCCAGCAGCTTCAGGATGGCCAAGGCCGAGTTGGCTTTGACCGCGTAGCAGACCATATGGTCCCGGTCGGCCAGAGCCTGCTGAAAGAGTCCAAGGCGCTCCACGATCTGATCGGCGGAGTAGACATAGAGCGGCGTACCATGGCGCTTGGCCAGGGTCTCCAAAGAGAGCGTGCCGCAGTGCAGGGCGCTCTCCGGTTGCGGATAGTGAAAGGGACGCGGGGTGCTGGGCGAAGAAGAGAATCGGGTCAAAGTGGACTTCCCAAAAAGAGATGTACCTTTGAGCCTACAGCATTTTACCGTGCACTTCGAGTTCCGATCATCCGTTTAGCCTTCCAACTGGCGCAGCCACTCGGCCAGCAGGCTGGCAACCTTTTCCGGCTGTTCATAGGCGGCCAGATGGCCCGCGTCGGGCAACAGATGAAACTCGCAGCCGCCCGGCGCGGCAAAGAATGCCTGCATTTCAACGGGAGTGACGCCTGCATCTTCGCCACCGGCAATGGCCAGCACCGGCGCTTCGATGGTCTCCACCGTGGGCAACGAGTCGGGACGTGTGGCCAATCCAGCCTGCACCGCCACCAGAGCCTGGGCCGTGATATTCATGCGCGACCGCAATGCAGCGACAATTTCCGGACGCCGCTGCCGGCTGGAAGCTCCGATGAGGCTCTGCGCCATACCATCGTAGATCGATGAAGTTTCGCCGGCGCGGGCCTGGGCAATCGTGGCGGCACGGCGGGCAAAATTGGCCTCCGCATCCGGCTGGGGCTTGGAACAGATAAAGGCCAGAGCCCGCATCCGCTCCGGGGCCTGACGCCAGAGTTCGAGCAGCACGTAACCACCGATGGAGCAGCCGACGAAGACCGCCTCCGCGACATCCAGATGATCGAGTAAGGCCAGCACATCCAGCGCCAGGCGTTCCATGCTGAGAACCGGAGCATCGGGAACGATAGCAAAACCACCCGCTGGCAACGTGCTTCCCAGTTCAGATGCACCGTGGCCGCGCAGGTCGGGCAGAATGGCATGAACGCCGGCCAGTCCCTCGGTCAACGGCAGCCAGTAGCCATGATCCAGTGGCGTAGGGTGCAGAAAAACCACGGGAAGCCCCGTTCCACTCTCCATGTAGCAGAGCTTGGCTCCATCCAATTCGTAGGTGCTCATCGTGGAGTTCGTCAATTGGTTCGGCCTCAAATGCAGATTCCTCGCACCGCTCAAGGATATCGCTGTCTACAGCGTTAGTACTTTCTCGCCGGATCAAATGAGGAAGAATAATCTCCTGGAAGGCTAAGCGGCGCCTCGGGAATGCCGATCCAGCAGGCCAGATAGGCCACGGCCAGCAAGCCGCTGGTAAAGAGGAAGGCGATCACCACCAGAATGCGCACCAGCGCCACATCCCAGCCGTAAGCGTTGGCCAGCGCCAGGCAGACTCCGGCAATATGGCGACCCATGCGCGGCCGGAGCAGCGGTCTCCCCGGCTCATAACGTGGCGCTGGAACCGCCTCACCACAGCTTGAACAAAAGTGTGCGCTCAGCGGCAGGCCTGTACCGCAACGATGACAAAACAGAGCCATATTCAATCCCTCCCACGGAATCTCTTCAGCTTATACGGAGTTGGCAGTGAGGATGTTCCATGAGGGCAAAGCAAGGGGAGCGTTCAGACGTAGATGCTGAACTGCGTGCCGACATAGGCGCTGCTGTCGGCATAGGGATCGTCAGCGGAGGAACTGCTGGAATAGCTGATGCTCTGATCCAGGGGTGGATCATCGACTGCTCCCGTGCCATGATCCGACTGCGCGAAGTAGGAGGTCTGCTGATCGCTGCCTCCACTGAAGGAGTCCACGGCATTGCGCGAGTCATCGATCCTCATTGGCTCCTGAACCTGATAGAGATCGTCCAGGGCAAAGGGATTGAGGCCGAAATTGAGGACTACCGTCGCCATCGCGCACCGCATCGGGCGTAGAGAACGCCATCTTCTGTATCGGCAACCACGATGGAAACATTAGAGAAATCCAATCATTTTCTAATAATTTGTACTCTAATGGCGCAGACCGGCCCATTCTCTGCCCCTGTCGAGCGATCCGCAGGTTAACAATCAGGATCATGGACTTCTGAAGTTCAGTTGATTTTCCATTCAGTGCGTAATTTTTATCGCTTTTTGTTCGCCTTTTGGTGGAATTTATTGTATGCTTGCCTCGCAACTCGGAGGTTGCCTAAATGGATATTCAAAAGGAACTGATCGCTGAATTTGATCGTGAAGTCGTTAAAACCCGCAAGATCTTCGAGGCCATCCCCGCCGATGTGGATTTTAACTACCAACCTCACCCCAAATCCATGAGTCTGGGCCGTTTGGCCGGGCATATCTCGGAAACTGCCGGACAGTGGGCCGTCAGCACGCTCAATCTGGACAAGCTGGAGTTCCCCGCAGGACACAAGTTCGAGGCCTATATTCCCACGAACAAGGAGACGCTACTCGCGGATTTCGACAAGAGCGCCGCCGAATCGAAGGCCGCTCTGGCCAACTTTGCTCCAGAGAAGTGGGACGAAAACTGGAAATTCGGCATGGGCGGCCAGGTGTGGATTGACGATTCCAAGTACGGCGTCTTCCGCAACTGGGTACTCGACCACATGGTTCATCATCGCGCTCAACTGGGCGTCTATCTGCGCCTGCTCGACAAGCCGATTCCCGGATCGTATGGGCCGTCGGCGGATGAAATGTGAGAAAAACAGGGAACAGGGATTAGGGAACAGGGAACAGCGAAGGTTTGTTTCAAGTCCTCACTGCGGGTGACCAATCGTTCAGCCACAACTGTTCCCTGTTCCCTGATCCCTGTTCCCTCCTTCACTTCGGCTCCGCTCTTTCCTGCCCTTTCTCGTCCTTGTGCTGCTCGAAGTATTCGGTCTGTTCCTTGAGCAGGCTGGCGGACTGTTCGGCCAGATCCTTGTGGCTCTCAAAAGATTCTTTGAGAGCCAGTTCGTAATAGGGTTCGGAATCCAGCCCGTGCAGAACTTCGAGCCAGCGCGGAGCGGCTTCATTGAAGGCCTTGAGAGACTTGCGGAGGTCGGCTTTGCGGTCGCCGTATTCGTCGAGGTTGGAACCCAACTCGTCCATCAGCGCGGTGAAGTCCAGAAGCTCTTCGCTGATACGATGGGCGCGCGCGGCGGAGTGGACCCGCTTGCTCAGTGCCTTGAGAGATTCGGCGTGTTCGTCCAGATACTTGGTATAGAGTTTGACCCGCTCGTCAGGATTGATGCCTGCTTCACGAATGGCCTCGATCTGGGTCTCGGTCAGCGGTTCGCGTTTGTCTTTTTGTCCGAGAAATGGAGCCGCACTGAACAACAAACAGGCCACAGCGGAGCAAAGGCGAAGTGCCGTCATCACTCACCTCCCGAGGCTCCCATTGAAGCACAGGCGCGTGGCTGTGAAAAGCCCGCCAGGAGATAAAACATGAGCAAGGTTGCCGTGCATCACCAGATCAATTACATCGAATTCACCACCACCGACATCGAGCAGACCAGGCAGTTCTACGCCGCGGTCTTTGGCTGGAGCTTCCAGGACTGGGGTCCGGAGTACATTGGCCTTGAAGGCGCAGGCGTCGAAGGCGGATTTGCCAAAGGCGAACCAAATCATGCCCATCTGAAATCCGCGCCGCTGGTCATTCTGTACTCGGAGAATCTGGAAGCAACCGAAGCAGCGATCATCGCGGCGGGCGGTTCGATTGTGGTCCCGACCTTCACCTTTCCCGGCGGAAGGCGCTTTCACTTCGCCGACGGACTGGGCAATGTGCTGGCCGTCTGGTCGGAATAACCAGTTCGGACTACCCAAACATCCGGAACTAAACCAGCAACAAACTGATCCCTGTTCCCTGATCCCTGTTCCCTGCTTCTCTCACTTTCGGAAGACCTGCAACATGGCCTGGGTTTGGGCTTCATTGACCTGGGCCAGGGTCTCTTGCACCAACGGCTGGTCGTCGACGCTGCTGGAACGCAGCATCTCGTTGAGGCGGAAGGCGGTGTGACGCAGCAGGATCTCGGCGTTCTTGAGCCGCTTGTTGTCGTCACCCAGGGAGTTGTGAACCTTGTGCACCATCTGCTGCACCTGATGGAGCAGATCGGAGGCCTGCTCCACATTGCCCGCAGCGTATTGGCGCAGGCTGTACTCGGTCATCTGGTGGGCCAGTTCGGCGTAAAGGAAGCACTGCTCGCGCGGCGGCGCAAGGCGAGCCTTGCTCTGGAGCGCATTGATGCTTTGCTGATCGGGCGGTTTATCGTCGATGCCCGCGGCACAGACTGGCAGGGTGAGGGCAACGAGAAGGGCGGGGACTGCCAACGGATTCAGGCTGCGCATGAGGACCTCCGCTGTGGCGGCAACACCTCAGGCCGTGATTATGGGAGCAAACGAGAAAATTTGCAAGCTTGTCACAATTCCCTGCTTTGATTCTCCACCCTCAAAGATTTTTTGATGCGGCCAACCGGATGCACCGATCATCACCCCGATCATGGCTTTTTTTCGAGCAAAAGGAGTCGTTGTTTTGCTTCCCATTCCTGATCCGGGAATTTGCCGGCCGCAGCGGTCAGAAACTGGTGGTAGTAAGAGATCGCCGAGCTCTTTTCATGCAGCGCATCATAGGCCGTGGCCCACAGGAAATAGGTTGACGCAACTTCAGGCAGGTACCGTGAGCGCATGGCCAGGGCGTGCAAGGTGACCGAGGGCTGATTGGCGCGCGAGGCGGCAAAGGCCATTCCGCTCCAGCCGTCGGCGTTGGCCGGATCGGCCTTGGTGGCCTTGTCGAAGGCGGCGAGCGCCTCGGCGTACTTGAGCTGGTGGATCAGATTCTGTCCGTGGCCCACCAGCAGAGCCGGATCGTCGGGGCTGGTGGCCAACAAGGCGATATACAGATGGTCGGAGCCAGAGTCATCACCCGCCTGGGCCAGCAACTCGGCCAACATGCGGGTAATCGCCGCGTCCCTGGGATGGGCCTCGTGCAACTTTTCAACCAGCGGCAGCGCTTCGGCCTTGTCCTGAGCAGCCAGAACCCCGGCCAGTTGCGCGATCAGGGTGGGATCGTCGGGATTCTGTGCGAGGGCCGCACGCAGCAGGGTCTCCGCTTCAGGATACTGTTTGCGGCTGATCAAAAGGTGAGCCAGCCCGGCGTTGGCCTGGCTGGAGTGGGGGTCAGCTGCTAAGAGGCGGCGATAAGCGGTTTCAGCGGCTTCATCTTCTCCCGCCTGCTCGGCCAGGTTGGCGGCCAGCAAGGTGTCGGCTGGGGTCTCGGGAGAGAGCTTGAGGGCTTCTATCAGGTCCCTGGAGGCTTCGGCGGAGTCGCTTTTGCGATCGATTGCAGCCAGAGCTCTCCATGCGCGGGCTTTGAGGCTCGGGCCGGCATCGCCAGGGTCCAGTTGTGTGGCTTTGGCCAGCTCCGGGCGCGCATCTTCTTCGTTGCCCTGGCGAGCCAGCAGCAGTCCCAGGGAGAGATGGGCCTCAAAGGAGCTGGGATCGGCCTCGGTGGCGCGGCGATAGAGATCGGCGGCTGTGTCCAGACGATTTTGAGCGTCGGCCACGTAGCCAGCGTCGAAGAGAGCATGAGCGTCGGTGGGATGAGCCGCCAGCCAGGGAGTGAGCTTGGCTTCGGCGTTCTTCCAGTCGGACTTGACGATGTCTGCTTCGGCGGCTGCGACTTCCTCAGAAAGAGTCACTGGCTCGGCAGAAACGGGGGCTGCAGCTGGTGGAATCACAACTGGAACCTGCTGCTTTGCGGAGTCTGCACTCTGGCCCAACACAGCTACGGGGGCCAACAACAAGACGAAAATCGCCAATCGATGCACGGAATACCTCACTCCCTAGTGTACCGGGAGTTTCAAGGGCCTTTTTTGCTCAGTTGGGTCCTGCTCGCGCAAGCTCAGTTGGGTCCGTGGGCTGAATGGTTTACAGTCTTTCTTTGTAAGATTCTTGATGCGTGCTGAGGTATCCATGAAGATCATCAACGGGTGGGCGGCTCTTTTATTTACCGTTCCGTTCTCGGCGTACCTCGCGGCTCAGGCTCCTGCTCCGACGCAGACGCCTGCAGCGCCGGCAACAGCCGCGAAGCCGCAGAGTCCGACGCAGCCGGCAGCAAAGCCTGCCGCTCCCACACCCGCCGCGCAAACACCTGCCCCGGCGGTAGCCACGCCGCCAGCGGTTGTTCCGCCTCCTCCGCCTATTCCCTCACCGCAACCGCCACAGCCCAACATTCCCGCAGCGCAACTGATCTGGTCAGTCGTTCTAAACAATGACGTTCCCAACCCTCTGCCGGCAGTGGCCGCGGCGGTCAGCCAGCGCAGCGCCGTTTTGGCCGGAGATCGGGTCGTCGCGGTCTATGAGGTCAGCTCCGAGATCTCCCGCGCTGGCCGTCCTCTGAACACCTACCGGCTGGTTTCAATGGATGTACTGAACGGCGAGATCAAGGTGCAGAAGGATCTGCAAGGCCAGACGCTGCCCGCACTCTATGCCAGCGATGACGGCCACATTGTGCTGGAAGAGACCGGCCTCACCCGGATCAACCCGGATCTGAGCGAAAGCGGCGAAAAGCTCAGCAGTGAGTCCTTTGCCCACCGGCGCTCACTGCTGATCTCGCCCGATGGCGCGACTCTGGCCTATTGGGCCGAGGGTACGACGGTCTTTCTGGATGCGCATACACTGACCGCAAGCGGTGTGCGTATTCGCGGGCCAGTGCCCACGTCCATCAGCCATCAGGCGATAGTAACCAGCGATCCCGTCTGGGGCAGCCAGTTCCCTCGTGACACGGCCTTCATCACCCGGCTCGATGCCCGCTCGCCACGCTTGCTCTATCACGGCGCCTGCGTAGGCCATCCGTTCTTTCTCGCCGAAGACAAGATCTTATCCATCTCCTGCGGCAAGGTCAGGATCACGGACATTGCCGGCAAGTTGCTGAAGGAACTGCCCCTGGGAGCACAGTTTGGCGACTTTGCCGGAGTCTCGCGCGATGGACAGCGCTTTGCGATCGAGTCATCCGATTACTCGGCCACCGACCCGTCCTTCAACGCATCGGAGCTTTTCGTGATCTACGACGCAGGGAGCTTCGAACCGGTGGCAACCGTAACTCCTGATTCGCTGCCCGAAGCCCGTTCCTGGTCGGCGCTGGCGCAGGACGGGCACACCTTCCTGTGCGGCGGACCGCAAAAGCTCAGCCTTTATCGGATTCCCTGATTTTTCTTTTGTTCAATCATCGAGCTGCATTAAAAAAGTTCGACATCCAGCGAGATAATTTTGGGCTCCAGTTCGCCATTATCGTGCACCGTCAACAGACCCACCGTGGGACGTAATTCAAAGCGCCTCGGACCACAGGAGCCGGGGTTAAAGTAGAGCACGCCGCGCCGGGTGACGAAGTTTGCCACATGGGTGTGTCCGCTCAGCACGGCGGCAAACTTGGCCGCGGCCGGGTCCAGATGCAGAGTGTTCAAGTCGTGCAGCATGTAGACGTAATGGCCGCCAAGCAGCACCACATCGGTCTCTGGCAGTTCGGCGCAAGGACCTTCACTGTCAATATTGCCGCGCACTGCGGTCACTGGCGCGATCTTTTCCAACTCTTCCAGAACCGAATGCTTGCCCACATCACCGAGATGAAGAATACGCTCGACTCCAGCCAGAGCCGCAACCGTCTCCGGGCGGACCAGTCCATGGGTATCGCTGACTATGCCGATCTTCATCGCTGCTCCTCCCGTTGCTTGAGTGACTTTTCTGGAACCTACAACCCCATCTCCAGCCGAGTGCGGGGATCAAGCTGGTCGCGCAGGGCGTCGCCGATGAAGTTGAATCCGAGGACCGCTCCAGCCACGGCGGCAGCGGGAAAGAGCACCAGATGCGGCGAGTCGAAGAGGTGGGAGCGGGCGTCGTTGAGCATCGCTCCCCAGCTCGGCGCGGGTGCGGGAATTCCCAGCCCTAGAAACGAGAGCGTAGCCTCGGCCAGAATCACACCAGCCATGCCGATGGCCGCCTGCACAACGATAGGCTGGACGATATTGGGCAGAATGTGGCGGAAGAAGATGCGCAGCCCGCCAGCGCCCAGAGCACGGGCGGCATCGACATATTCACGGTCACGCACCGCCATCACCTGGGCACGCACCAGGCGCGCGTAGCCCGCCCATCCACCGATGGCCAGGGCCAGCACCAGATTGAGAAAGCCTGGTCCCAAAAAAGCAGCAAAGGCGATGGCCAGCAGAATGCCGGGGAGGGCCTGAAAGGTATTCATGGCAAATGTGGTCAGGACGGTGTCTATCCAACCTCCCAGATAGCCTGCAAGGCCGCCCACAGCCAGCCCCAGAGCCAGCGAGATGGTCACTACGCTCACCGAAACCGAGAGCGAGAGCCGAGCGCCCCACAGCAGGCGGGAGAGTATGTCGCGTCCCAACTCATCAGTACCGGCCAAATGAGCCCCTGAAGGGCCTTGCAGGCGGTGCAGAAGGTCGATGGCGGCGGGATTGTGCGGTGCGATCCAGGGAGCGCCCAGGCCGCCCAGCACAAAGGCGGCGAGCAGCAGCACTCCGGCCACAGCCAGAGGCTGACGGCAGAGCAGGGTTCCAAGGCGGCGCATCTTGATGGAAGAAAAGAAAGACATCGGCACTGCAAGAATACCGCGACTGCCGGCGAAGATCGGGGTTGAATGAACTATGAAGATTTCAAATTCAAGAAGAATCGTCGCTTTAACCCTGCTTGCGGGCGCACTGGGCGTGGCCGTGGGAGCGCAAACGGACCTGAGTCGTGGTCGCGCCAATTCCCAACCGGCCAGTTCCGAGCAGCTGTTTGCGCTGGCCAACCGGACGCGGGCGGCTGCGGGAGTGGGCGCGCTGCAATGGGATCCCGCGCTGGCCGCCGCCGCACTGCAACACTGTGAGCGCATGGCCGCCGAAGGGCCCATTGCGCATCGCTATGGTGGTGAGGCCGATCTGAGCGACCGGGCGGGGCAGGCTGGAGCGCACTTCAGCCTGATCGAGGAGAATGTTGCCGTCGGGCCCTCTGCTGCGGAGATTCACGATGGATGGATGCATTCCCCCGGACATCGCGACAATCTGCTCAACCCACAAGTGGATCGTGTGGGCGTGGCGGTGGTAGCGGTTCAAGGCTCGCTCTATGCCGTGGCCGACTATGCGCAAGCAGTGCCGGTTTTTTCGACAGGTGGGGTAGAAGCCGCTGTTGCGGAAAAGCTGCGGGATCGGGGAATGACGGTTTTACGCGATACCGCGGATGCTCGCCGTGTCTGTGCCCAGGACGGAGACGCAAGAGGTGCTTGGAGCGGCAGCCAGCCTAGCTTTCTGATGCAGTGGCAAGGGCCTGACGTTACGCAACTGCCGAAACCGCTGCTGGATCGAATGGCCAGCGGCCGCTATCGTCAGGCCTCGGTCGGCAGTTGCGCGCCACACGATGTCGAAGGCCAGTTCACTGTCTATCGTGTGGCCGTGTTGCTGTACTGATTTTTCTCTGAATACCCTGCTGCCTGCGCCGGGATACTTTATTCGTTCCGGCGTGCAGACGGCGGGGGCACCATCACCGAGGCCATGCCGGCTGAGGTAGCGGCCTCGATTCCCAGGGCGGTATCCTCAAAAACCAAACAATCTTGGGGCGCAATGCCCAGCCGTTCGGCAGCCAGCAAAAAACCGTCCGGGGCAGGCTTGCCGTTCTTGTAGTCCTCGGCACAGACGATGGTGTCGAACTTGTCCAGCAGGTTCAGACGCTCCAGAGAGCTGACCACCGAGTTGCGGCGGCTGCCGGAGACCACGGCAAAGGGAATCACGCCGTGGCTGGCTTCGATGTGCTCGACCACCTCGGGAATCGCCTGCAGAGTGGAGATCTGATCGTAGTAGAGCTCCTCCTTGCGCTTGGCGACAATTTCCAACGGCATCTGCAAACCGTTCATCTCATTGAGCGAGCTCAGAATGGCAGTCACTGGCCGTCCACCCCAGGCGTAGAAGAGATCCTCGTCAAAGGGGCAGTTCCACTCCGCCAGAGCGGCCTTCCAGGCAACGTAGTGCAGGGGCATGGAGTCGACGATGGTGCCATCGCAGTCGAAGAGGTAGGCGCGGAACGGGCCCGCGGGCAGTTTCAGCTTCAAAAGTATCTCCTTGGGATCTCTTCCATGGTATCGTCTACGGGGATTCGGTGCATCTGGAGCGGTTTTAGCGTCCCGTATATGGAGACAAAAACCTTCTGCCAGAGAGCTGCTTGAGACCACAGCCACGTTTTCCTCACCACAGCTTTTGACGGATGCGCTGGTCTTTGATACTTTGGATTAAGTGAGTTGTACGCAAGTCACTCCGCAGTAGCTCAATGGCAGAGCATTCGGCTGTTAACCGAAGGGTTGTAGGTTCGAGTCCTACCTGCGGAGCCAAAACTCCGTTAAGAATCAACTACTTTTAGACATCAGATCAGACGATTTCCCAAACCATCCCCCAAAACAATCAAGGCATACAAATTCCGTCTGACGCGCGAGAGCCTTTTGTGCTCACCCCGAGCGCTCGACGATAGGACCCAGCACCACCAGCTCTCACACCCCCAGTTTGGCCTCAGAGCAGGCAGATATTGCAAGCCACCAATGGGTCTCTGCCTTCTGAAGCGAGTTGACGCGCATACCGCTTGCGCAACCGTTCAATCAAGGTCTTTCGCTCCGTTGAGGGCATCGCCCATATCTGTTCATCCGTAATTTGGCGGTTGAGGTGTGTCATCCCAGTGTGGAATCCCGCAGCATGTGCAGCGTCACCAGATAATTCGGTCAGCGGTCGCATGGCCCAGGTAAGCAAATGCAGAAGATCTGGAATTCGCGGGCAAGATCGTCACAAGCAGCGTTCTGTCAAGGACAAATGCGGGCCATTGTGTTCTATTGAGTAAGTGCCAACCTGCAGGGGCAAGAACACTGAATATGGTTCCATTCGCTGATCGGGTTCCACTGAAAGAGAAGATCGGGTACTCCCTGGGAGATTCGGCTTTCAATCTCTATTGGAAGATCTTCGAGTTTTTCTTGGTCTTCTTTTATACCGATGTCTTTGGTCTCTCCTCCTCAACCGCCGCCACCATGATGCTGGTCACCGGCCTTTACGGAGCAGTGGCGGATCTGCTGATCGGCTTGATCGCCGACCGCACCCAAACCCGCTGGGGGCATTTCCGGCCCTATTTCCTGTGGGGTGCGGCGCCGCTGGCGCTGGCCGGAGTGCTGACCTTCACTACGCCCAATTTGGGTAGCGGCAAGATCCTCTACGCCTACATCACTTACGGCATGTTGATGCTCGCTTACTCGGCGGTAAATGTCCCTTACAGCGCCCTGATGGGGGTAATGACCCAGAACTCGATGGAGCGAACCAGCATCTCTTCGATTCGCTTCTTCGGCGCATTTACCGCCGCGGTCTTCGTGCAATACTTCACGCTTTGGTTCGTGAAATTCTTCGGGCACGGCAACGAGGCCCGCGGCTGGCAGTTGACCCTCGCTTTGTACGGCGCGCTCGCCTTTGTTCTGCTCATGCTCTGTTTTGCCAGTACCAGGGAACGGGTTGTTCCCCACAAACTGCAAAATGCAAATAATCGTCGGGATTTCCGCGATCTGATCAGCAGCAGACCGTGGCAGGTGATGATCGGTGCGCAGTTGATCTCGCTGGCGGCCTTTGCCATCAAGAGCTCGGCCTCGGCCTACTATTTCAAATATTTTGTAAATCGCCAGGATCTGCTGGGTCTGTTTCTGCTGGCCAACGGCATAGCCTTCCTGGCGGCCGTTGCTCTCACTGCGCAACTGGCGCGCTATTTAGGCAAACGCCAACTCTTTGCTCTCTCGCTCGGCCTCGGTGGCCTGCTGGTTGGTTTGTGCTGGTTCGCTCAACCAGGCGACATCCTGTTCATCTTCGCACTGCAAATTGCCTCCAGCTTTGCCCTCGGATTCAAGTCGCCGCTGGTCTTCGCCATGTTTGCGGACACCGCAGATCACACCGAGTGGCGCACTGGCCGCAGATGTACCGGTCTGGTGTTTGCCTCCGCCATTTTGTCCACCAGAGTCGGGATGGCGATTGGCGCATGGCTCTTCGGCATTGCTTTGACTTACTACGGGTACCGGGGAAACATGCTGCAGAGCGCTCGCTCCCTGCAAGGGATCATTCTCTGTATGAGCCTGATCCCCTGCGCCATGTTGCTGGTCGCTGCCGCTGCAATGGCCTTCTATTCGCTTCATGATTCCCGCATGGCGAAGATCGAAACGGAGCTCAAGGAACAACGCCGCTCGATCGAAGCATAGCGCCCGCGCGGCAAAGGCGTTATCTTCATGCCACCATACCCAACCAAGCAATGCTGAAAACAACCTTAACCTCAACCTTCGTTGTTAGAATGGTTTGTGGAAAATCCGCAGAAGCATAGAATTCTGTAGTCCGAGTCAAGAAAGATTGTGAAACATGATAGAAACAAGAGCGCGCGCCAAAAGCAGGAGCCCGAAAAAACGGGCAACTGTCATCGATGTGGCTGAGTTGGCTCAGGTAGGCGCTTCTACAGTTTCGCGATTCCTGCGTGGAGTCAGGGTTCGGCCCAAGGTGGCCGAGCGTGTGGCGCGTGCAGTCAAGGAACTCGGCTATGAGCCGGACGAGTCGGCCCGGGCGTTGCGCAGCGGTCGCTCGCGGACCATTGGAGTTATCCTTCCCAAGATTACCAACGTCTTTTTCAGCCAGTGTGTGCAGAAGATGGAAGAAGATGCACGCCAACGCGGTTGTACTGTGGTGCTGCTGACCCACGCCGATCAAATGGGGCAGCAAATCGCACACCTGGCCACCTTGCGGCGCTACCGGGCTGATGGCGTGATCCTGGCCGGTGCGCCCGGCACAACGCTGCGCGCCGTGCGCGCTGTCTTTCCCGATGGTCCCATTGTGGCCTTTGACAACGAGATCTCCTCTGGCGTGGATTCCGTGTTGCTAGACAATCGCCATGCGGCCAAGGTTGCTACCGAGCACTTGCTGGAGCATGGTTACTCTCATGTTGCCTGCGTTACTGGTCGGCCAGATGTCTACAGCTTTAAGGAACGCGCCGAAGGCTATCGCGAGGCGATGACCGCCAGGGGCCTGGGCAGCGACCTGATTGTGGCCGCCGATTATGACCGGCTTCGTTCCCTGCTGGAAGACGCCATCAAGAGCTCCGACCGGCCTACGGCCGTGCTTTCACTCAGTGACTTTGCCACCCGCAGCGTGCTCTCGGCCTACATTGAACTGGGTCTGAAGCCCGAAGAGCGCATGCCCATGATCGGCTTTGACGACTTCGAGTTTGCGCCGCTTCTCGATCCCCCCTTGACGGTCATGAAGCAGCCGATCGCTGAGATGGTAAAGCAGGCCCTGAGCATTCTCTTTGCTCGCATTGAAGGAAGTGCCGCCAAAAAAACAAGACAGATTCTCTGCACCGGCGAGTTGATCTGCCGACGCTCATGCGGTTGTTCATGAATTCTCACTTGTGAGCAATAACGACGCATTCAAGGCAATCTCAGCCGCAAGCGGCGCGAAGGTAAATTTGAAAAGCCGTCCGACAATGGATCGCATCCATCTACACGGCAACTCCGACCCCCACGACTCATTCGCACCCAGCGAGTTACTTTAGAACACACTTAAGTTTCATAAATTGAAGATTCAGCCCCCATGCAAGCCTTAAGATAGGCGATTCTATAGGTTATCCGCAGCTTAATGGGTGGCCCCGTGAACTGGAGTGTGGTCCCTGATCTGATTGCCGTGGCGGCTTTGGCTTGTGCATTCGCGTCCGTGACGCGGCGCAGCCCTACGCCAGTCTCCCGATTATGGCTGACCGGCTGGCTGATGATCGTATTGCACTTTACGGCCTTTGCCTTCCTGAGCCTTACAGGAATAGCACAGATTATTGCCGCTACCACGGGAATGGTGGCTCTCTCCTGGGCGGGACTTCTCTTTCAAACAGCTTCAATCCCCTATCGCAAGGAATCCTCTGCGCGACTGACGATCTCTATGCTGTTTGTGTTGAATACCGCTTATTTAGTCTTGTGCAATCTGCCCCACACCCATCCTGGGGCAATGAATGTTGTGGCGGTGCTGTTCGGCGTGACGCCACTCACCATCATGTTGGCCTACCACCGCAGGTTCAATCACCCACTGCGCTGGATCAACGTTGGGGTTCATTTGACTCTGGGCATTACCCTCCTGATCCTGCAGAACAAGCCTGTGATTGGCATCTCTCTGGGACAAAATGCCGCCGTTTTTGTCGTCTATTTGATCTGCTGCATCAATTTCATTTATGCCTACCGACGCGCTACCGCAGGTGCGTTCATAACCATTGCCGGATTCTTCTCCTGGGCGATGGTCTTCGTGATCTCACCGCTGATTGCCCTCAATTTGCCGCAGGTCAGCATCGAGAACGACGTCTGGAACCTGCCCAAGTATGTGGTTGCGGTTGGCATGATCCTGGTCCTTTTGGAAGATCAGATCGAGTACAACAAGTTTCTGGCCCTGCATGATGAGCTGACCAATTTGCCCAATCGCAGGCTCTTTCAGGACCGTCTGGCCTACACACTGGAGCGCTCCCGCCGGTCGGGAGACCGCATGGCCCTGCTGGTTATCGATCTGGACCACTTCAAGCATGTGAACGATACACTGGGGCATCACATCGGCGATCTGCTGCTGCAGGAAGTTGGCGACGCCTTTGCCAGGCGGGTTCGCCGTTCCGACACCGTGGCGCGTACCGGAGGCGATGAGTTCTCAATCATTCTGGAAGATCCCGGAAGCCGTGAGGACGCTGAGCACGTCGCTCAGACCCTGTTGCAGCTGCTTCAAGAACCCCTGCAACTGGACGAGCACACCGTACAGATCGGCGCCAGCGTGGGAGTTGCCCTATTTCCTGATGACGCTCATGACATTGAGTCCCTGCGCATCGCAGCCGACATGCTGATGTACAGGCACAAGAAGGCTTCCCATGAACTGACCAGCCAGAAGGCCGCGGTCGTCAGGAAACTGAACTCAGACCAAAAAGAGAATAGAGATGTAGAGCTGGGGATCATTCAATCATGATTCTCTGGCAAAGCGAGAGGAAACAGAATCGTCGCGCAACACCGGAGGATTTCAGCGGATACGCAAACTTCTCCGCATGCCTTTCGCACCGCAATGATCAGTGGCGCAGAACTACGCGCCTTTGCGCCGGGAGAGCACAAAGCTCTTGCGACGGTCTTTGGAGGCGTGGTCGATCTTCTTCCAGAAGCCTATGAAGTAGTCCACAGCCGAGACCGTCGAAACCAGAAGCGTGTAGTAGATGGCGGTCACGGCAAACCATTTCACTGGAATGATGAAGAAGCCGACCTTCCACTGATACCAGTGGTGCGCAAAGAGAGCCGAGACCACGGAGACGATCTGAATCACCGTCTTGAGCTTGCCCAGATCACTGGCCTGAATCGTGAAGCCCTCCGACGAGGCAATCGAACGCAGGCCGCTGATCAGGAACTCCCGGCTGATGATCACTACAGCGATCCACACCTTGACCACATCGGGGTTATAAGCCACCAGAGCGATCAGAGCGGCGGTCACCATCACCTTGTCGGCCAGTGGGTCCAGCAACATGCCCATGGTGGTGATCTGATTGCGGCGGCGCGCCAGATAGCCGTCGATGCCATCGGTGATGGAGGCCAGAATAAAGAGCACGGCGGCGGTGACTTCCTGCTCGCCATGCGATCCCTGCCACGGAAAATGCGGCGACAGAATCCACAGAAAGACCGGGATCATGAAGATCCGGCTCATCGTAATTGAATTGGGAAGATTCAAGGTCGTTGTCCGTTGAGTGGCGTGCCTTTATTATTGCACCGTAAATCGCAGCGGTGGCCGGAGCGTCCCATGCTGGTGACCGTGAAGACTGAAACAAACATACAAATCCAGTCCACCAAGTGTTTACTCCGCGAACTGGTTTATGCTATAAACCAACCATGGACGACCAGAGCCGGCTGACCTATCTCACCCGCCACTACTACGAACTGCAGGGGATTCGCACTGCTCCCCTGTTGCTCACCTTCCTTGTCTTCCAAACAGACTCCTTGGGGATTGCGCAATTCGCTGGAATCAAAGGCATATTCAACGGCCATTTACTTAACTTCTTTGTCACATTCTTGTGGATCGGGTTGATGGGCCTATTTTCCTGGCTTGCAGGCCGGTACTATCGCCGCCAATTTGGCTGGCTCTCACCGAATTGGGTTGCTTTCCCTACCAGCCGGGTCTATTGGAGTCTCAATCTGGGTTGTTTCGTTTGGTGTCTCTATTGCATCGCTGTTTCAGGCTTTCGCGGGGAGCTTCCTTATTTGTTCACAATTGTCTGGATCAGTCCTCTGTTCAATGCCGAGAATCCTCCGCTACGGCGCGTCTATTTTGCTCTGGCAGGGTCTCTGGTAGTCCTCTCCACACTATTCATTCAACTCACCCACCGGAATAACGCACTTATCTTCATCATGCAGATTGTTGCCATTCTGGCTCTGGGTATCGCCGATCACCAGCTGCTGATGAGTCTATGTATTCCTCCTCGCGAGGAAGCAGATGCTTGAGAGTCAGCCCAGCTTCCCAGAGGTCAACCGGGTGATTCACGAGCCGGCACGGCTTAGCATCCTTACGGTGCTTTCCGCCTGCGAGCGCGCAGATTTCACATTTTTACAAATTGCGACAGGCTTGAGCAAAGGCAATCTCTCGGTGCAACTCACTCGACTGGAGGAGGCGGCAATGATCTCCGTTGAGAAGATTTTGGAGACAAAGAAGACCCGCACCACGGTAAAACTATCCGCCGAGGGTCGCATTCAACTGAATGAATATTGGCAAACAATGAAGAGAATTCAAGAACAAGGCGCGGCTCCAATCATCCAGAAAACCACTGACACGCGTTCCGACAGGGCCTAAGCCCCAAATTATTAACCATTTCCGGCCGGACTAAAGTCGTGCCCCTTCAAAAATCGACTGTTCAAAAGTCCCCTCAACAACAACAAGGCCCGAAGAGATTCTCCGGGCCTTGCTGATTTACTTGCTGTCAGAAAAAACTAGCTCTGACCGCCGCCGCTGGGACGGCCACCACCAGCACCACCCGGACGGCGGCGACGGCGACGGCGATTGTTGTTGGCGGCAGCGCCACCGGCAGCGGCAGGACGGCCCGCGGCAGGCTGACCGGCTACGGCCGGTGCGCTGTCGTCACGATTGAAGTTCGGCTCGTTCTCTTCGTCAAACTCTTCGCCGTCTTCTTCGAAGTCTTCCCCGCCCTCGATCAGAATGGTGCTCTGATTGGACTTGGGCTGACGATCGTCGAATTCATGGCGCGGCGCGGCTTCGGAGGAGACAGTCTCCACCTCGGCAGCTTCACCCTCTTCACCCGGAGCGGCGACGGCCAGCTTGGCCTTCTGCTCCTTGATGAGCGCCTTGCGGCTGAGCTTGATGCGGTTGCCTTCGATGGCCAGAACCTTGACCATGACCTGATCGCCTTCGCGCAGCTCGTCCTTCACGTCCTTGACGCGGTGTTCCGCGATCTCGGAGATGTGCAGCAAGCCGTCGGTGCCGGGGAAGAGCTCGATGAATGCACCGAACTCCGCCAGACGAACCACCTTGCCCAGATAGATCTTGCCGATCTCCGGGACAGCGGTGATGTTGCCGATCAGCTCGAGTGCCTTCTTGAGGCCCTCGGCATCGCAGGAGGCGACATTGACGCGGCCGGTATCGTCCACGTCGATCTTGGCGCCCGTCTGCTCGATGATGCCGCGGATGGTCGCGCCGCCCTTACCGATCAGATCACGGATCTTGTCGGTGGGGATCATGACGGTCTCAATGCGGGGCGCATAAGCAGAACGCTCAGTGCGGGGTCCGTCGAGAACGGCATCCATCTTGTCCAGCAGGAAGATGCGGCCCTGACGCGCCTGCTCCATGGCCTGCTGCAGGATCTCGCGGGTCAAGCCGCCGATCTTGATGTCCATCTGCAAAGCGGTGATGCCCTTGCGGGTACCGGCCACCTTGAAGTCCATGTCGCCGTAGTGATCTTCCGCGCCGGCGATGTCGGTCAGGATGGCGTAGTCTTCGCCTTCCTTGACCAGACCCATGGCCACACCGGCAACCGCGCCCTTGAGCTGGATGCCGGCATCGAAGAGAGCCAGGCTGGCGCCGCAGATCGAAGCCATCGACGAAGAGCCGTTGGACTCCAAAATGTCGGAGACGATGCGGATCGAGTAAGGCGACTCTTCGGCGGAAGGAAGAACAGCCGAGATAGCCCGCTCAGCCAAAGCGCCGTGGCCGATCTCGCGACGGCCGGTGCCGCCCATGCGGCCCGTCTCGCCTACGCAGAAGGGCGGGAAGTTGTAGTGCAGCATGAAGTTCTTGCGCTGCTCGCCTTCATACGACTCCAACCGCTGACCGTCGTCGGTGGTTCCCAGAGTGCAGGTAACCAGAGCCTGGGTCTCACCACGGGTAAACAGAGCCGAGCCGTGAGTGCGGGGCAGGACGCTGTTTTCGATGGTGATGGTGCGGATCTCGTCGAATGCGCGACGATCGGGACGGATGCGGTCCTTGGTGACCTGCTCGCGGAAGGTCCGCTCGCGCAGGTGCTCGTAATAGGTCGCGAGCTTCTTCTTGGCGCTGGGATCGTCGGCGGGCAATGCGGCAGCCAGCTCTTCCTTGATCTGCTTGATCAGAGAGTAGCTTTCGATCTTGGCGTGAGCCTTGGTGTCGAGAGCATCGGCCAGACGGGCGCCGACCTTGCCCTTCAACTCGGCATAATAAGCTTCGTCGAACTCCGGAGCGGTGAAGGCCCGCTTGGGCTTGCCGGCCAGGGCGACCAACTGGTCGATGGCGACAACGATCTTCTTGATCTCTTCGTGCGCGAACTCGATGGCCGCCAGAATGACTTCTTCAGTCTCTTCCTTGGCGCCCGACTCGATCATCACGATGCCGTCCTTGTGACCAACCACCATGATGTTGACGGTGGTAGCGGCACGCTCGGCATAGGTGGGGTTGATGACGAACTGGCCATCGACGCGACCCACGCGGACTGCGCCAACCGTGGCGCTGAAGGGAATGTCAGAGAGAGCCAGGGCGCAGGCAGCGGCGTTGATGGCCACTACGTCAGGATCGTTCTCCTTGTCGGCGGAGAAGACCAGAGCGATGACCTGAGTCTCGTTGCGGAACCCGTCCGGGAACAGGGGGCGAATCGGGCGATCGATCTGACGGCACGTCAGAACTTCCTTTTCGCTGGGACGGCCTTCGCGCTTGATGAAGCCTCCGGGGATGCGACCACCGGCATAGGTATATTCACGGTAATCGACCGTGAGGGGGAAAAAGTCGATGCCTTCCCGCGGATCGGGAGACGCCACAGCGGTGGCCAGGACCACGGTCTCGCCCGTGGTTACGAGTGCTGCGCCAGAGGCCTGCTTGGCCATGCGACCGGTCTCAAAGACCAACCGCTTGCCACCAGCAAGCTCGACGGCTACTTCTTGCTTAGACATAGTGTCCTCGTTTCATTGTGTGCAATCAGGGAACTTGGGTCCGGAAAGCGCCAAAGGGTGTACGCGAGCTGGCGGCGGAGAGGACGAGAGGCAGAGGGCGCGCAAAAGAGTGGGAGGTGCGCGCGGGAGCGGATTCTCCCAGCAAGCCTTTTCGTCCACGCGCAAAAGGCCGGGCACAGCCGATAGCTGTGCGCCGGCCCTGGGTGCGCATGCAATTCGCCAGGTACACCATAGCCCCAGGTTCGCAATCGAACAGGGACCGTGACCAACATCCGGTCTGGACGTTTCCGGGTCAAGGGTTCTTTCAGACTACTTGCGGATTCCGAGTTTGCCGATCACATCGCGGTAACGATCGGTATCGTGGGTCTTCAGGTAGTCGAGCAGACGGCGGCGCTTGCTGACCAACTGCAAGAGACCGCGCCGTGAGGCATGGTCCTTCTTGTGGGTCTTGAAGTGCTCGGTCAGTTCGGTGATACGCGTGCTCAGAATCGCAATCTGGACTTCGGGAGATCCGGTGTCCGATTCGTGAGTGCGGAAGCGTTCAATCAGTTCTGTTTTCTTAGCAATCGCCAGCACGGCGGGTAACTCCTCTGTTTTCTCGTGTCCACTCTTCAGTGTCTATCGTGAGATTAACACGAATCGCCACTGCATGGGAAACGGTGCAAAGCATAGGAACCATGGAGGTACTTGGACGGAGGGACTCAGGGACTGAGGGACTGGGGACTGAAAGACTAGGGGCGGGAACTGCCAAAACAGAAGCGGCGAAAATCAAAGCTCTTTTCTGGATGAACGTACAGGATGGAAGATTCTCCGATCTGAACAAGCCAACCCTCCGGCTCACCGTCTACAGTGGAAGGCATGATCGTAAGCCGTTTTCGAAAAAATGCACTCTTTTCTTCCATTGCTGCGGCTGTTTTCTGTTTTTCTCTCGCTTCGGCTCGCCCTGTTTCCGCGCAAGGCGCGCCGGTTGCCGCGCCTGTTCAAGCCACAGCGCCCGATGCGCCGCTGCCGCAGATCGCTGTGCATTCCACCGCTGCACAGCCCCCGATTCCCTGGCTCTGGGGCCGGATGAGGGCGAATAGCAAGCCTCTAACCACACAACAGAAGTTTGATTTTTATGTTCATAGGACCTTCGGCCCCCCGGCGGTGATCTCCCCCGCTTTTGGCGCGGCCATCCGCATGGCCAACCCGCCCAGCGATTATCCGAAGGATTGGAAGGACGGCGCGGGTGCCTTTGGCCGCCTCTACGGCAGCACGATAGCCACCCAGACCAGCAAGCACACCGCCGAGTTTCTGACCGAAGCTGCGTTTCACTACGACGCCCGCTACAGCCCGTCAAAAAGTGAAGACAAGATGGCCCGCGTGGCTCATGCCGTGGAATTTGTGGTGGTGCAGAAGACTGATTCCGGCAAGACCGCATTTGCCCTGCCCCACTTTGCCGGAGCGGCAGCGGGCGGATTCACCGGCATGGCCTACCTGCCCCCCGGTTACGACACCTTCAACAAGGCCAGCCATCGGGCTGAATCCGAACTGGGTCAGATCGCCTTCCGCAATCTGGCGCAGGAGTTTGCGCCTGAGCTTGCGCCCATCGCCCGCTTTATTCACTTGCCGAAGATCATCCCCGTCTGGTGGACGCCCATTCATCGCCAGCAGGCACCCACGCCGTAAATCGACAGCCAACTATTGCGGCGCTTCCGCCCAATAGTTGGCACGCGCCACAATGCGCGCCCCGTAATCCTGCGCGGTGCGCACTTTGATGGTGTGCAGACCCGGCGTGTTGTCGGTAGGGCTGAAGGTGAGCAGGTAGCGGTTGCGGGCGTGCTTGGCCGCGGTTAAAACATGCTGCTCGAAGGCCTTGTCGCCAGTGAAGGTGGTGTACTCGCCTCCGCTCATCTCGGCGATCTCTTTGGCCAGATTCTTCTTGAAGGCTTGCACCGCCATCCACAGCGCGCCGATCATGCTGGTGGTGCGCTCCTCGCCACTATCTTTCATATCGTGCAATATCTCCGCGCGCGCCGGTGAAAACGAGACGCTCAGCACCAGCACATCCGACTGGCCGATCTTCTTGATCACCTGCGCCGGCTTGCTCTGCTTGCTGCCGTGATCACGCTCTTCGCTGATCAGCAGCAACACGCGACGATACTCCTTGGGCTCGGAGTTGAGCAGGTCAACTGCATAGCTGACCGAGTCCAGAATGGCGTCGCCGCCGTCACCCGGTTCCAGATGTTTCAGTGAATCATCCAGCTTTTCGCTGGAATGGGAAAAATCCTTGATCAGGTGCGGTTCGGAGTCGAAACCGACCAGCGCCGCCTCGCTCCGTCCATCGGCCAGAAAAACGTCGAGCAGCGGCCCCAGCTTGGCCAGCTTGTCGAACTCCAGCACACTCGCTCCACCCTGCTCAACAGCAACGACCAAAGCCACCGGAGCGGTATCCATCTCCTCCTGCACCCGAACCTTCTGCCGCACCCCGTTGTCTTCGAGGACAAAATCCTCCGGCTTGAGCCCGTAGACCACACCTCCGCCACGCTTCTCAACCAATGTCGGAACCAGCACCTCGTTGGCATTGAGACGCAGTGTCGTCGTTTCCGCCTGTGAAGATGGCATCGGCTGCGGTGGTTCGGCTGGCGGCAACTGCTGCGCCGTCAGCGCAACGGGCACAGCGAGCAACAAGAAGCGAACAAATACGGCGGTTTTCACAAAAGCTCCCTTACGGTTTGGGCGTAATCTCTGTCACCGGCAGATCCCAGTGGCCGAGCAAAATCTCGAAGCGGCGCTGCTCTTCCTTCTGATAGGTAACCTGGTCGGGCCAGAGTTCCTTGATGAAGGCCTCTTCGTCGGGGTTGGAGGTGGTGCCCACAGTGGAGTTCTTGTAGCGAATGGTCACCCGATAGTCCCAGCGCCCGTCTTCAGTGGTGTGCAGCGTGGGCGACTCGATCTTCACCGACAGAATGCGGCCAGTGGCCTCGATCTTCTTGAGCAACGGGTAGTGGTTTTTGAGGAAGAGATCCTTGAACTCGGCCTGATGGCCCCACTGGCACTTGTAGTAGTACTCGACGGTGTAGGGCTGGTCGTTGCCACCCTGCGGCGGAGCACCCTGAGCCAGCAGCGGGGCGGCGAAAGAAAGAGCAAAGACCACGGCGAGAGCGGCAAGCAGCAATTTACGCATGGAGCCTCCTTAAGGCAGTGAGTCGATTGCCGCTATTGTACCGTCCCTGCGTCGCAACTCAGCCGCCGCGAGTCGCGGTTCCAGCGCCATAGCAGCGTGCTGGCAATCACGATCAAAGCCACGGTCAGGCCCGTCCACAACCCGTAGATGCCCCAATGCAGCAGGAAGCACAGGCTGAGCCCCAGCGGCAATCCAAAGAACCAGTAGCCGCCCAGATTGGCCAGCATGGGAACCCGCGTCTCGCCCAGGCCCCGCAGCGCTCCGGTCGAGACCGTCTGTATGCCATCGAAGATCTGGAAGGCCGCAGCCAGCAACAGCAAACTGGGTCCGACCGCCATCACCTGAGGATCGCGGGTATAGAGCGCAATCAGCGGCACCGGGGCCACCAAAAACACTACCGCAGCCAGCAGCATGAATCCCACGCCCAGCCCCAGCGCCAGCCATCCGGCGCGGCGGGCCTTGGCTCCATCGCCCGCGCCCACCGCGTGGCCCACGCTGACCGCGGCCGCAGTGGAGATGCCCAGCGGAACCATGTAGGTGAGACTGGCATAGTTGAAGACGATCTGGTGGGTAGCCAGAGCCACCGGCGTCAGCCATCCAGCAGAGAGCGTGGCCATATTCCATGCGCCAACCTCCATCAGAATCTGCCCGGCAGCGGGCAGTCCCAGGCTGACCAACTCCTTCAGCTTGACCAGACTCGGCCCCGCCCAATGGTGAAAGAGCGGATGCCCGCGCTTGCGCTCGTACCTCCAGGCAAAGCCCAGCAGCGCCACCGCCATCAGAATGCGAGAGAGAACCGTGGAGAGCGCCGCGCCGTCCACGCCCATCGCCGGAAATCCCAGCTTGCCGTAGATAAGAACCCAATTGGCAAACCAGTTGAGCAGGTTGGCGGCCACATAGGTGATGGTGATGACGTGTACATCGCCCACCGCTTGCAGGTAGCGCCGCGTACCGCCATAAATCAGCAGCGGCAACGTACCCCAGTTCAACATGCGCAGGTAGCTGCCCGCGGGCAGCGCCACAGCGTGGGCGATTCCGCAGGGTGCAAATCCCAGACTGGCCAGGGCAATCAGAACCATCAGCGGCGGGGTGATGAGCAGGGTCAGATAGACTCCCTGGGCCAGCCAGCGGTGACAGCCATCGTGATCTTCGCGACCATAGGATTGCGAAACCAGAGTGTCCAGCCCCAGCAGCAGGCCAAAGCCGCAGAGCGCGGGAGTGTAGTAGACGGCATTGCCCAGAGCCACCGCGCCGATGGCCGCCGGGCCCAGACGGCCGACCATAATGGTGTCCACTATACCCTGGACCATCCAGCCCAGTTCGCTCAACACCACGGGAACCGCCAGCGCCACCATTGCGCCCAGTTCCCTCCGCCATTGCGATTGCGTATCGCCCATCGATTCAATCTAAACACAATACGGTGAACAGGCTATCAAGCACGCGGTAATGGGTTGATTGTGGACCCAGTGAGGTTCTGGCGGAGAATCGCGCAGGTCTGCTCGGTAAGCTTTTGCTCGAACGTCCTTTGCCGCCGGGTTTGCGCCCGTCTTTTGGAGGGAACCTGGGCAAGCAGCTTCTTATGGATCGGCAAAGCGCTCACATACAAACCCTGCGTATCGCGTACCGCGCCAATCTCCCGATAAAAACCCTCATAGGCGTTTTTGAAGTGCGCCTCGAACTCGATGGCATAGCAGATCTGCATCTCAGCGCTGACGCCGGCCAGCAAGCCAATCTCCAAGGCTTCTGCCAAGCCCTGCAAGGCAGCGATCAACAGCGCCCTGGGGTCCACATGATGCATGGCCTTGGTGGCCAGAGCGATGGCGCGGTATCGGCCTTCCTCGCCTTGAATTCTACCCAGCAGGATGACATCGGGCTGCGCATAGCCCAGCACCTTGCCGGGAACAACCGTAAAGGAAAAGACAAAGACTCGTTCTCCATCAACCAACAGGCGGAGCGACATCTCGCCTTCCTGATCTCCCGCCGCAGCCAGCCCCAGAGTCACAAGGAACGAATGTGAATCTTCCTGCATCTCCATCAAGACAATGTCTCTCTGGATCAGCGAGGAGAGAAACTCCTCCGTGAATGCCCTCTGTAGCAGGCGAAAGTGATGGAGAAAGCATTCGACCCGTTTGCCTACGGTAAAACCAACGCCATGCAAGAGATAGTTATCGGTAAGATATTTCAGCGGCAGCCGTGGATTCAGTTGCTGAAGCCCCTGAAAGCCAGGCATCCGCATCAACTGAAAGACCTCGGATTGCTTGTGAAGACTGACCAGCCAGCACCAGGAGACAGAGAGGATGCGAACAATCGGCCAACTGCGCCGGGTATGCACAATATGCGATAGAAGCCTGATTGGCGGAAGTATTTTGCCCAATCCAACACCGATTGGGGCGGGCGAAGCGACATCTTCCTCGAAGCTCATCTGCCTGCCGCACCTCTTGGTCATCGCGCTTTCCCAGCTATTTATTGATTGGAGGAATAACACATTTACCTTACCATCCCGCCAAGCTACCTGAGACTATGATGAAAAGGGCCCGAACTCAGGACGATACTGTCTGCTCAGACCCTCGGTTCCAAAAGTTATTACTTGAACAACAAAGAAGTTAGAGAGACTCAGCCGCTAGCAAGGGTCCGGAAACAATCCGCGCCACCAGATCGTAGTCATGCGCTTCGGTGATCTCGGCACGGTAGAAGCGGCCAGCCTCCAGAGCTTCCAAATCGCCAAAGTCGTTGATGTAGACCTTGCCGTCGATCTCCGGAGCGTGGAACTGAGTGCGGCCTTCCCACAGGAGCGGCGTCTCTTCGCTCTCACCCTCGGCGAGCAACACCAGTTCACGGCCTACCCACTGCTGCTTGGCCTTTTTAGAGATTTTTTGCTGGAGTTTCATCACCTTGCGGCGTCGGGCTTCGATGGTGCGCTTGGGCACTTTGCCCTCCAGCGCGAAGGCTCCCGCGCCTTCCTCGTCGGAGTAGCTGAAGACCCCCAGCCAGTCGAACTTTGCTTCCTGGATGAAGGCTTCCAACAAGGCCAGATCTTCGGCGGTTTCGCCGGGGAAACCGACGATAAACGCCGTGCGCAGAACCACACCGGGAACCGTGGCGCGCACCTTTTCCAGGGTCTTGAGAAAGATCTCTGCCCCGCCGCCGCGCTTCATGCTCTTCAAAACAGCTGGAGAAGCGTGCTGCAAGGGAAGATCGAAGTATTTGCAGATGTTTTCATGCTTGGCGATGGTTTCGAGCAGTTTGGTCGTGATGCGGTTGGGATAGGCGTAGAGGAAGCGCAGCCAGCGAAGGCCCTCGATGGGAGCCAGAGCGTCGAGCAGGTCGGCCAGACCGTCTTTCAGGCCCAGATCTTCGCCGTAACAAGTCGTGTCCTGCCCAATAAGGGTGATCTCTTGCACCCCCTGCGCCACCAGTTGCCGAGCCTCGGCGACTACTGATTCGAAGCGGCGGGAGCGGAATTTCCCTCTCAGATTGGGAATCACGCAGAAGGTGCAGGGGTGGTCGCAGCCCTCGGCGATCTTGATGTAGGCCGAGGAGCGCGGCGTGGTGAGCAGCCTGGGAGTGTTTTCGTCGTAGAGGTAGGTTGGCAGAGCATGATCGGCGCCGTCCCACTGCTCACGTGTGAAGCGGCCCTGGCTCTCGCGAAGATCGCCTTCGGGCCTGAAGGCCATGGCGGGCGCGGAATGCCCTGCCTCGGCGTGTGCGCCATGTTTGTGCGTGCCGGCCTGGGATTCCTGGCCGGGATGGACTTCGGCTTTCTGGCCCGTGCTTAGGATATTGAAGGGCGAAACCGGCGCCCTCGGCGTCTCGATGCCGGCGGCGGCCAAAATATCTTCCAGCTCACTGGTGCCGAGCACGGCGTCGACTTCGGGAATGTCCCGGCGAATCTCATCGCGGTAGCGTTCGACCAGGCAGCCGGTGACAATCAGCTTTTTGGCCCGCCCCTCGGTCTTGTGGCGCGCCATCTCCAGAATCGTGTCCACCGACTCCTGTTTGGCGGTGTCGATGAAGGAACAGGTGTTGACGACCAGGATCTCGGCCTCTTCGGGGTGGGAGGTCAAGCGTGCGCCGGCGCGATCCAGCAGGCCCATCATCACCTCGGAGTCAACGAGGTTCTTGGGACAGCCCAGAGAGATAAAGCCCACCACGGGAACGGAGGAAGGGGGAAGGTTGCTCACACCTTCATTGTACCGGGGATTGAATTTATTCGAATAACCGCAACAGCAAGTAACCTGAAAGGCGGGAAATTAGTCCCTTCTTGAAAATAAATCAAGGATTAAAATGCTTCGATGAGCGATTCTGTCCCACTGAAACCGCTTCACGACGAGTGTGCCCTTAGTGCCTCCAAACTCGCTCATTTGGATTGCCTTTCCACGGAATTGTTGCGACAATCCCTAGTACCGGGGCAGAAGGATTGCCTGAAGACCCGACCAGACGGCACGATTCTCGATGGACACCATCGGATTTACCTGCTACGCAGACGAGCCGTGGATGTCGATTCCCTTCCACGAGAGATTCATGAGAAGGAGAATTTCTAATGATGTTGACTCGGATTTTTTGGATCAATGGACCATGGAAGGGACGGCTTGCCCTCTCGGCAAGACCACGGGGCGGGGACTGGCTGGAAGACGAAATTGCCGCATGGCGTGAAGCAGGGATCGATTTGATCCTTTCCCATTTGACTCGCGAAGAGGAATCCGACCTCGATCTTCTGCGGGAAAAACAAGAAGTAGTCCAGTGCGGTATGAGATTTATTTCTTTCCCGGTTCCAGACCGTGAAACTCCGGGGTCCGTTTCCGAGGCACTCAGCACCTTTGAAACGCTCAACAAGGCATTGTCCGAAGGAAAGAATTCATTGGTGCATTGCCGGCAGGGAATAGGACGAGCTGCCTTGTCGGCAGTCTGCCTGTTGATTCTGAAAGGTATTTCTGTCGATGAGGCCCTTCGCATCGTCAGTGATGCGCGCGGGGTTCAAGTTCCGGAAACCGAGGCGCAACGCTGCTGGATCGATGATTTTGACTCTCGTCTGGTAGGCACTTCGACAGTTTGAGAATTGGATAGATGGAGAGACTACAGCATTTCTCCCATTCGTGTCATGCGAATCAAAGAAGCAGAATGGTCGCGAAGGTGAGCAGCGACCAACCAATACACTTCACAGCTCTACATGGTTGGGAGAAATGCTTTTGCGACCATCTGGATTGCCTTTTCCCCCAGCCCCTATTTCTCCCCGTCCGGTAGTGTTAAAATCAATCTTGTGCCGGGTCCTACGCGACGTAATCCCGCCAACCCCGCCAGGCCCGGAAGGGAGCAACGGTAACGGGCTAGTGCGTGTGCAGTAGGCCACCCGGTACGCTAAGCGCCGCGATAAGCGGCGTTTGTCGTTTCTGGCCGTAAGTGGCTGAGGAATCGGCAATGTGGGCGTACAAAAGTATGTGCTTTCCCACCCTTGCTACCGAGAACGCTGCAAGGATGGGGCACGGAAGATATTGGGCGCACGGGCGGAATGCTCGGGCGCTTTTTCATGCCATTTTTCGCGGTTGGAACGGGGTTTTCACGGCAGAGATTACAGCCCTGAGGCCGCACCGTTAAGATAGAGACGGCAGAGGCGGCGGTCCTGCCGGGTTTTGAACCGCCGACAGCTTACCCAGTTGGGCCTCAAGGAGACGTGCATTGACCCTCACCGTTCGCCCCATCGTGGGCACCCGCGCCAAGATCACCGCGCTCGGTACTTACGTTCCCCCCGAAATCGTTACCAATAAGGACCTGGAAAAGCTGGTCGATACCAACGATCAGTGGATCATGGAGCGCACTGGCATTCGCGAGAGGCATAAGCTGGCCGCCGGTCTGGGCACCAGCGACATGTGCGTCGAAGCCGCCAAAAAGTGTCTGGCCGCGCGCGGCATCGAACCTACCGAGATCGAAGCCATCGTGGTGGGCACGGTGACTCCCGACATGATGTTCCCCGCCACCGCCTGTCTGGTGCAAAACAAGCTGGGCGCCAAGGGCGCATGGGGATTCGACGTCTCCGCCGGCTGCTCGGGCTTTGTCTTTGCCCTGCAGGCGGGCGTCAAGCTGGTGGAGAGCGGAGCGCACAAGAAAGTGCTGGTCATTGGCGCGGACGCCAACACCCGCATGACCGACTACACCGACCGCACCACCTGCGTGCTCTTTGGCGACGGCGCGGGCGCGGTGCTGATCGAGCCTGCGGAAGAGGGCGAGATCGGTTTCATCGACTTTGTGCACGAAGTGGACGGCTCGGGCGGCGTTTCGCTCAACCTCAAGGGCGGCGGCAGCCTGAACCCCTCCAGCCACGAGACCGTCGACAAGAAGATGCACTACATCTACCAGGACGGCCCGGCAGTCTACAAGTTTGCCGTGCGCAAGATGGCCGAAGCCACCAGCAAGCTGCTGGAGCGCAATGGCGTTACCGGCGCGGATCTGGGCTGCTTTGTACCTCACCAGGCCAACAAGCGCATTATCACCGCTACTTCCGACCGCCTGGGCATGGACCCGGAGCGGGTCATCATCAACATCGAGAAGTACGGCAACACCTCCGCTGGCACCATCCCCCTGGCCATGGAAACGGCCATCGAAGAAGGCAAGATCAAGAAGGGCGACCTGGTGCTGCTGGCAGCGGTGGGCGCGGGCTTCTCGGTCGGTGCGACGCTGCTGCGGTGGGAGATTTAAGAGCAGCGGAGTTAGCGGCGCTTTCCGCTCCGGTTAGCGGAGTTAGTGGGCCGGTCCCTTCGGGGATCGGCCTTTTATGCTTTTTATCCGACCACTAACACCGCTAACTCCGCTCACCTCACTAGCTCCGCTAACCCCACTAGCTCCGCTCAAAGGACATACTCCGGCAAAATCCCCGCCGCTGCGGCCAGACGAAAGAACTCCCTCATCCCCTCCATGCACTCCTCGTCCAGCACATAGTGAATGTTGCTGGTCAGGTAGGTGCGGATGGTCGCTTCAGGCAAAGCAATGCGGCTGGACCACTCTTCGACCAATGCATCGATGTTTTCCAGACCGTGATCGCGGGAGCGGATGAAGTCCTGAGCTAAGTTTTCAACCCATGCTTCGTGGTCTTCCTGTCCGCCGAAGGCTGGTCTGCCCTGCGCGGGGGCGTAGCACCAGACGGCGGAGACAAAGGGCAAGCCGGTCAGCTTGCGCCATTCCTCGGCCAGATCGTGATAGACCAGTTCCTCTTCGCTGCGCTCAAAGCGGTTGGCGCGCTCTTCCATCGCCATCAGGGCAGGATCGCCAATCAGGATAGCAGCGTCGGCCCGGTCCAGCATGGCGTCCAGATCGGCGGCCATGGGAATGAATGGCAGATCCGGATTGCCCCAATGGCCAAAAAGGATACGGGCATGGGCTATCGTGGTGCGGCTGGCGGTGTCAGCTGCTACCGAGCGGATCGCGGCCAGCGGCTGATTGGCGCGGCGCACCAGCAGCAACGAACGCACACGGCCCTTGGAGGCGATGGTGCAGCCCGGCAAGATGCGCAGTTGAGGATTGGCGGCCAACGCGGCAATGGGGACGAGACCGATGTCGGCCTGTCCGGAGATCAGGCGGTCGGCGCACTCGGCGGGCAGCATCCAGTCGATCTGATAGCGTTTGACCAGTTCGGCGTTGAGCGGGGCGTGTTCAAAATCCCACATCAGAGGAGCAGGATTGAGAAAGCGGATGGCGGCGATACGAAGACGATCTGGGGAAATATCACTCACGGATAGTTAGAGTATCAAGCCGAGGGCAAAGATTCCCGGCACTTGTTGCTGAAACTGGTTCAGAGGCCTCAGCACCCGAAAGGCTCAGCCGCACTGTGAAGAAAAACTCCGTATAAGGCCGAAATACCCTGTACAAATGTGTCTTTTTGAGACAGTATTTCGTTGCATGACGAGTTCGCCTCAAAATGCGCCACCTCTGCCTCGCCTGGACGAAGACCGGTTGGCCTGGCTGGCGCTGGTGCTGGCGCCGGGACTGGGGCCCCGGCGCATTCTGGAGGCAGTGCGGCAGTTGCAGACCGCCAGCAAGATCTTCACCATGCCGTTGACGGCGCTGGAAGGACTGCGCCTCCCTGCCCAGGCGGCACAGTTTCTCTTCGACGGCAAAGGCCGCCGCGCCGCTGAAGAAGAGTGGGCGCGTGTAGTGGCGCAGGGAGCGAATATTCTCACCTACGGCTGCCGGGAGTATCCCGAGCGGCTCAAGGAGATCTACGACCCACCCCCGGTGCTGTGGGTGCGCGGCCCGATAAGCTTGCTGAACCTGCCCTCTATCGCCATTGTGGGCACTCGCCACCCCAGCCCTTATGGCTCGGGCGTGGCCGAGATGCTGGCGCGGGATCTGGCGGCGCGGCGGTTGCTGGTAGTTAGCGGCATGGCGCGAGGCATCGATACCTGCGCGCACAAAGGCGCTCTGCAAGCCCGTATGCCTACCGTCGCCGTCTGGGGAACCGGCATCGACGTGATCTATCCCAAAGAGAATAAAAAGCTTGCCGAAGAGATTCTGGCGCTGGGCGGGACTATCGTCAGCGAATTGCCCTTGGGAACATTCCCCGCGCCACAAAACTTTCCTCGTCGCAACCGCATCCTCAGTGGACTGAGCATAGCGGTACTGGTGGTCGAAGCCGGCGAGAACTCCGGAACGCGAGTCACCGCCCGCTGCGCCGCCGAGCAGAACCGGGACCTCTTTGCTGTCCCCGGCAATGTGACCAACAAGGGTTCCTGGACTCCAAACACCCTCATCAAGCAGGGCGCAAAACTGACCGCGACCTGGGAGGACGTTTGGGAGGAACTGCCCACGCAGATTCGCCTGGAGTTGGACTCCTATGCTCCCCAGGAATCCAAATCACCCACCACGGCATCTCTTTTGCCAGACCCCGTCTTGCGGGTCGAAGAGGCAATGGTGCTGGAGGCACTGCGCGCCGACACGGCCTTGCAGTTGGACGAACTGCTCGACGCCTTGGAGACGCAACTCACGTCCTCCGAAGTCTTTACGGCTCTTTTTGAGCTGGAGATTGCAGGCCGAATCCGCGCCCTGCCGGGCAAGAATTATGTGCGAACTTTGTAAGCAGTTTTGTGCTACGTTCTGTAGATATGGCCACGATCCTGCAAATTCCGCTCGAAGAGTACCTCGCCACGAACTACCGGCCGGACCGCGAGTATGTGGATGGAGAGATCAAGGAGCGCAACGTGGGCAAGTACGAACACGCTCGGGTACAGGCGCTGCTGGCACGCTGGTTTGGAAACCATGAACAGGAGTGGAGAGTTCAAGTCGTAACCGAGCAGCGTGTTCGGGTCGCATTGACACGGGTCAGGATTCCCGATGTGGCTCTACTTCCGCTTGGCCCCCAGCCGGATGTGATCGCTGCTCCTCCGCTGTTGGTGATTGAGATCCTCTCGCCCGACGACAGCTACTCCGATACACAGGAACGCGCTCAGGATTACCGCGCAATGGGCGTTGATACAGTCTGGATCATCGATCCCAAGACCCGTACCGGTCGCATGTGCCGTGGCGCGGAGTGGGTCGAAGCACAACGGATGACTGTTCAGGGAACCCAAATCTATGTCGATTTACCCACGATCTTCAGCGAGGTCGCTTCAGTTTCTTGAGTGTATTTTTTTGTTCGCCATTCATTCCCCTCATCAGAAGGTCTTCCTCTGGAACAAGTGGACGCAGAATTGCGACCTGCAGCCAGTAACATTTCTGCCCGATTGGCGTTGATATAGTGTTCCGTGGTAGCGTCCAACTTTCACAGGTGTGTTTTCCCTCCCCGGAAAAGCACCTGTGGACCGGCAGAAGACACCTGCCCACACAAGTTCCAAATCGCCACTTTTTCGACTTTTGAGCCGGACAGGTTAGAGTGGTGTTGGTAATTAAGGATGGCAATGAGCAAATCACTGGTGATCGTCGAATCCCCCGCCAAGGCGAAAACGATCGAGAAGTATCTGGGCAAGGGCTTCGAAGTATTGGCGTCGGTGGGGCACATCATGGATCTGCCCAAGAACGATATCGGCGTGGAGTTGAAGAAACGCACCTTCGAGCCAACGCTGATCGTCTCTCCGGGCAAGGAAAAGGTCGTAGCGCAGTTGAAGAAGGCGGCCGCCAAGGCCGACTTCATCTTTCTGGCGCCCGATCCTGACCGCGAGGGCGAAGCCATCGCGGCACATCTGGCCATTCAGTTGGGCACGACGGCTGCAGAAAGAAAAAAGATCCAGCGCGTTACCTTCAATGAAATCACCAAGAAGGCCGTGCAGGAAGCCTTCCAGCACGCCCGCGCCGTCGACCAGCATCTGGTCGATGCGCAGCAGACCCGGCGTGTTCTGGACCGCCTGGTGGGCTATCAGATTTCGCCGCTGCTTTGGGAAAAAGTACGCCGCGGCCTCTCGGCCGGCCGTGTGCAGACCGTCGCCGTGCGCCTGATTGTGGAGCGCGAGCGCGAGATCAACGCCTTCGAGCCCGTCGAAAACTGGACGATGGACGCCCTGCTGCATCCCGAAAATCAATCCGCTAAAGGCCTCAAGGCACGCTTTGTGGGCATCGACGGCGAACCGTCCCGCGTGGCCAACGGCAAGGACAAGGAGGGTAAGGATCAGTTCATCGCCAATGCCCTGCCCGACCAGAAGTCGATGGACGCAGTGGTTGCGGCGCTGGACAAGGCCAAGTGGTCGCTGACATCGGTGCAGTCCACCGAGAAGCAGCGCAAACCGGCTGCTCCGTTCATCACCAGCCAGTTGCAGCGCGATGCGGCCAGTAAGCTGGGCTTCAACGTACGCCGCACCATGGGCGTGGCGCAGCGACTCTATGAAGGTGTGGAGATTGGCGCCGAGGGTCCGGTCGGCCTGATCACCTACATGCGTACCGATTCGCCGCGTATTGCGCCCGAGGCTATTGCCGGGGCGCGGGAGTGGATTGGCAAGCAGTTGGGCGCTAAGTACCTGCCCGCTTCGCCCAACGTCTACAAGGGCAAGAAGGCAGCGCAGGACGCGCACGAAGCCATTCGCCCCACCGATACGGCGCGCACCCCGGAGTCTATCGCCAAATATCTGACCGACGAGCAGTTGAAGCTCTACCGGCTGATCTGGCAGCGCTTTGTGGCCTCGCAGATGATGCCGGCGATCTTTGACGTGACCACGGCTAAAATTGCCGCCGTCAGCGTCAAAGACAAGAAGACCTACGACTTCCGCGTCTCCGGCTCGGTGCAACGCTTCGACGGCTATCTCAAGGTCTATGAAGCTGCCGAAGAGAAGAAGGACGACGACGACGAGAGCGCCAACAAGCTGCCCAATTTGGACGGCGTGAAGACACTGGAGTTGGAGCAGTTCCACGTCGAACAGCACTTCACCACGCCGCCTCCGCGCTTCAACGAAGCCTCCCTGGTGAAGGTATTGGAAGAACGCGGCATCGGCCGCCCGTCGACCTACGCCTCGATCATCAACACCATCCAGGACCGTGAGTATGTGACCAAGATCGTGGGCCGCTTCTATCCCACCGAGATCGGCATGGTGGTGTGCGACCTGCTGGTCAAGAACTTCCCTTACATCTTCGACCCCCAGTACACCGCCAAGCTGGAAGAAGAGCTGGACGACATCGAAGAAGGCACGGAGAAGTGGACTGACCTGCTCAACGGCTTCTACGACCACTTTGAAGACGAACTCAAGGTTGCCGGCACCACCATGGAAGACATCAAGCGGATGGAGAAGAAGACCGACGAGAAGTGCGACCTCTGCGGCTCTCCCATGTTGCTGAAGTGGGGCAAGTTCGGCAGCTTCTTCGCCTGCTCGACCTACAACAAGAAGGACAAGAACAGTTGCGGCTTTACCAAGGAAAACACCGAGGCCAAGCCGGATCTGAATACTCCTGAAGCCCAGGAAGCCGGCGAGCAGGAAGAGTATTGCGAGAACTGCGGCCGGGTGATGGTGCTGCGTCGCGGTCCCTTCGGTATGTTCATGTCTTGTCCTGGCTACAACGAAGATCCGCCGTGCAAGACCTTCCGCAAGTTGAGCCAGAAGCAGCAGCAGAAACAGTCCGCGCCCGTGCCTACAGGCGAGAATTGCCCACAGTGCTCCAAGCCGCTGGTGCTGCGTCAGGGTGCTTACGGCGAGTTTGTCTCTTGCTCCGGCTATCCCAAATGCAAGTACGTCAAGCAGAACCTGATTGAAGGTCTGAAGTGCCCGAAGTGCGGACAGGGCGACCTGGCCGAGCGCAAGGCGCGCCGGGGCAACCTCTTCTGGGGCTGCACCAACTATCCGAAGTGCGACTTCACCAGCAACAACAAGCCGGTGGCGACACCGTGCCCGGAGTGCAAGAGCCCGTATCTGATTGAAAAGACCTTGCGCTCGGGAATCTTCCTGGAATGCCCAAACAAGAAGAAGGCCGTCGAAGAAGAGGTGGTTGCGCCCAAGAAGCGCGGTGCAAAGGCCGTGGAGGCACCCAAGGAAGCGGTCGAGTGCAGCTACTCGAAGCGCATTGGAGATGCTCCCCCGCTGCCCACCGCCGAGACCCACGGGCCGGTGAAGGAAGACGCCAAGACGGCAGTGAAGACCGTGGCCAAAAAGGCCGCCGCCAAGAAGAGCGCAAAGAGAGTGCTGGCAAGAACGTAGTGAGGCTTGCTCACAGCATTAACTGTTGCAGAATACAAACTTGAAATGGTACAAATGGGGCTCAAAATAACTGAGCCCCCAGCGCTGAGCGCGCGTCAAATTGTTGTATTGAGGGTAAAATCATTCCGATGGCAACTCCGAATGCACTATTCGCAGTCTTGGCTGTATCCGACGCCGAATCTATTGAGAAGCGGCTTCAGACCATTACTCCTTGGCTTTATTTGAACATTGGAGATGGGGAATGGTTCGTAATTGCACCGAGCGCAACAACCACAAAAGAGCTTTCGGAGCGAATTGGCTTGGGTATTTCCGAACCAGTCGCAAGTGGTATTGTCGTGCGAGCAGAGGGCTATTTTGGTCGCGCTTCATCGTCTATATGGGAATGGATTGCGACTAAGACAGGAGCGGACCTTGGCACCACCGCGTCAAATTAAACAGGATCCCACCTCTGCGGATGCAATCCCCGTCCCAGGGGGCAGTTTTGCGTCCACGGACCGACTTTATGACCTCTCCGTTAAGGTTAGCGGCTTAGAGAGGTCGATTACCTATCTTGAAGCACATGCTGATAACGCAAACAAGAAGCTGGACTCACTCTCGAACGATTTTACTTCTGCGAGGGCTACATTCAATACGTTGAAGTTTCTTTTTATTGCAATTTTCGTAGGCACTTGGGGTTTGATATCCACACTGTTTTTAATGTGGGCAAAGCATCAGCTTAACTGGTAATCGATCTAAAAACCCACCACATATTTGGCACATTCACCACCCGTATATGCCACTGGCGGAAGAATCGGAGATTTACGATAATACCGACAGGAAACGGATTCTAATTGCAGAAAAGCGCAAGGGAATATTTTTGGTCCGTGATTCTGAGCGATGGGCAAGGATGGAGGAGGTTGCGCAATGAGCACAAAGTCTATTGATGACATGACCTCTGAGGAAAAACATGAGGCAGTGCGTTTGGCACTCGCCGAAGTGGACCGCCGCCTCGCCTCCGGTGAACTGGACGGCTCCGGCCGGTACTACAGCGACGAAGAGCTAGCCGCCGGAGCGGCCACGGGCGGTTACCCAAAAAAACTTCCTGCCTCCAAAGCCACGGCAGCCTGATTGCTCCTCTCCCCTGAGCTCCATGAATTGAAATACCTAGCTGTACGTGCAGGTGCTACCATCAGCATCGGAGACTCCTGATGGAACGTATGCTCGCAACCCCCGCTGACGCTGAAATTATCCTCAGATTGTATGAACTGCGCACTGAAGCGCTGATGCGGCAGGCTCGCGCCTGGGTTACCGGTGAGTTCTGGCCGACGACTGCCGACGACTTCTTTGCCGTCGCCTCCACCCCCTCCGACCCGCACAACGCATTCTTGCGTCAGGTTCTCAGCTACTGGGAGATGGCGGCGGCCATGGTATTGCACGGAGCCGTCTCCGCCGAACTATTTGTCGACTGCAACGGCGAGGGCTTCTTTCTGCTGGCCAAGTTTGCCCCGATTCTGGAGGCCATTCGCGAGAAGAATCCAAATTTCATGGTGAAAACCTCGGAACTGGTGAACCGCTTCTCCGCTGCCTCTGCGCGCTATGAGGCGATGTCCAAGGCTGTCGAGGCCCGGCGCAACAGCACTCCCGCCAAGTAATCGGCGTAAGAGATTTTTCAGCGGTCCCTTTCAAATTGGACTTGTGCAATCGCCGGTTTGGGGAGCATGATGAGAGTCGTTCGAGACTCTCTTCCCCTGGAGGCTTTCATGAAGCGAATCGTTTCCTTGTTGTGCGCGGTTTTGTTGCTGACCGCCGTGGCGGCACAGGCCGCCGATTCCACCAAGATCACAGGCTGGATCTCCGACTCCATGTGCGGCGCCAAACACTCCGGCAGCAGCGCCAATCCTGACTGCGTCAAGAAGTGCATCAAGATGGGCATGGCCCCGGTCTTCGTCGACGAAGCTAAAAAGTCGGTATGGGCCATCGACAATCCCGACGCTGTCAAGAATTTCTATGGCGACCACGTCACCATCACCGCAACTGCCGACATGGGCAAGAAAAGCGTTCATATCGACGCCATTGCCGAGTCGAAATAGGAATTTTTCTTCCCACTCGCCAACTTTCAGAGGTTGACTACCCTGGCAGAACTCGCCATCGCAGCCAATCTCTGCTACTGTCTAATCCGTTAGGGCAAAACCGGCGATACTGTGTCCTGTTGAGATTGCAGAATATCCCTGTTTTGCTGTACCTGATCGGATCGAGCAACGATCCGGACGGAAAACTCTGAAGGATTGGCCAAAAACGATATGGCAAGAGCAATCTGGAACGGCAAAGTGATTGCCGAAAGCGATACGACGGAGTTGGTGGAAGGGAACGTGTATTTCCCGGAGTCCAGCCTCAAGCGCGAATATTTTCGCCCCAGCAGCACCACCTCCACCTGCCCATGGAAGGGTCAGGCCAAGTATTTCAACCTGGAGATGGACGGGCAGGAGAACCCGGACGCGGCCTGGTACTATCCCGACCCCAAGCTGGCGGCACGCAAGATCAAAGGCTATGTGGCCTTCTGGCGCGGCGTGGAGATCGAGAAGTAAGTCTTTATAGCTGAATGGCGTAGGACAGAACATCGGCGCGACGGTGCGGGGCGAGGTTGGGAAAGACAATGTGCTTCTTCAGGACTCCCTGGGACTCGAAGCCGCACTTTTCCAGCACTCTGGCTGAGGCTGTGTGTTCGACGTGGCAGATGGCCTGGAGTCGCTGAATCCGGATCTGGCGAGCCGCCTCCACCAGCGCCCCAAGAGCCTCGGTTGCGAAACCCCGGCCCCACACACTGCGCGCAAGAGCGTAGCCGGCATAGACTGTCTCCTCATCCTGAAAGGTCAACCCTACCCCGCCCAGCGCCTTGCGAAAGCGGCCATCACGGGCAAAGATCAGGTAAGGACCGGCTGGCCAGCGCTCCCACTCGGCATCGCTCCACTCCAAAAAAGCATAGGCGTCAGCCACGCTGTTATGAGTGGGCCAGCTCAGATAACGCGTCACGGCGGGATCGCCGGCATAGCAGCGATAGATGGCCTGTGCGTCGCTATGCAACGGGCGGCGCAGCAGCAAACGGGCGGTTTCGATAGAAAGTGGAGCTTTCATGGCTTGCAATCACAGCGGTTCCAGAGTTGATATACCTGGAAGCCAATTCCCTCAAGTCGACACGAGCACAAGCGAGTGGCGACCTTCCGCAAAACTTGCCTGAGCACAGTGATTCTGGAACCGCCTTCTTAGTAAGCTTGCAACTGCTCCAGCGGCAGACGGACGCGGAAACAGGTAGAGCCGGGTTCGGAACGCACGCTGAGGTGTCCGCGATGCATGCGGACAATGCGCATGGCGTTGTCCAAGCCCAGCCCCAGTCCCTCTCCCGGCGGCTTGGTAGTGAAAAACGGTTCGAAGATGCGATCCTGCAACTCTTTGGGAATCCCCGGACCAGAGTTCCAGATCTCCACCATCAGCAGATCGCCTTCCAGTTTGCAGTTCAGTTTGAGAGAGCCGCCATCGCCCAGAGCATCGAGAGCGTTCTCGATGAGCGCTGCCCAAACCTGGTTGAGTTCACTGGCATACGCGCTGATGCGGGGCAGATCGGGCTGGTAGTCACGCTCGACCTCCAACAGGCCGAGGCGCGACTGAAACATGCGAAGCGTTGCCTCCAGAGCCGCAGGGACGTCCACTTCGAGGATCGCGGCGCGGTCGACGCAGGAGTAGTCCTTGATGGCGGTGATCAGGTCAAAGATGCGCGCGGTGGAGGTTTGCAGCGTCTCGACGGAACGCGAAGAACGCAGATAGCGGGCAAAAAACTGCAGGGAGACGCAGGCAGCTTCCGGCCCCAGCGACTTCAGCAACTCGTCCAGATCGTCGGGCGTGACGCCTTGCTCGGCCAACTGCGGAGCCACCTCCCAGACACCGGCGCAGTCGATCCGCTCCAGCCAATGGCGACACGCCTCTTCGCGAGAAATTTGGACGCCGGCGCTCTGCTCGGCGGAAGCGCCACGCTCAATAATCTGCTGCTCCCAGGCCTCGATGCCGGCAACCTGCTCCGCGCTCAGGCAAAGATGGACGAGCTTGAAGCGGTTGGCACGATTGGCGCGCAGCTCAGTCGCCATGTTGGCGGCGGCGCGCTGGGCGGCAGAGGCGGGATTGTTCAGCTCGTGGGCCAGATTGCCGGCCAGCTTGCCCAGAGCGGTCAGCTTCTCCGCCTGCTGCTCGATGCGGGTGACTTCGCGAACGCGGTCCAGCAGGGTCGAAACTACCCGCTGCCCCATGGAGGGAATCGCCTGCAGCATCTCGTTAAAGATGGACTTGTGAATCAGCAACGCCCAGACCGGGGTGATGGCGAAACCCTGGCCGCCATAGCTCTTCATACGCGAAAACGGCAGCAGCCCGGTCATCTGTCCAGTGCGGCCCATGAAAAGCGCCATGGGACCACCCTGCTGGCGGCGTACGTGAATCTCGCCTTTGAGGATCAGGATCATGCGCTCGGCCGGAGCTCCCTCTTCGAAGAGCACATCGCCAGCCTGCGCAGCCAGCTCCTGACCATGGCGGGCCAGCCAGAGCCGGTCATCGAGAGGCAGGCCTTGCAGGGGGCCGATGCGCTCGATCGCAGCCGCAATCTCCTCAACAGAGCTGGGCGTAGCGGGCGGCATGAGCACGGAAGAGAGCATTGAAAAGCCTCCGAAACTGCCCCTCCAGCATAGCTGAATCGGAGGACCAGTCGCATAAACAATGCTGCATTGCTCCCGGATGGTGAATTGCCCCCTGTCGGATTCACAGAAATCTTGACAATTCTCCGGGAAAAGCGCGCAATGGATTTGACCAGACTTGGTCAAGCCGGGAGGAGCCATGCCCACGGTAAACATCTGCGAAGCCAAGACTCAGCTCTCCAAACTCGTCGATCTGGCCTCTTCCGGGACCGATGTGGTGATTGCTCGGGCGGGCGTTCCTGCAGCACGTTTGACCGCTCTTTCAAAACAGAAGCGCAACATCGGTTTTGGGGCGCTCAAAGGCAAAGGCTGGATTGCAGACGACTTCGATGATCCGCTGCCGGATGAGCTACTGGCCCAGTTCGAAGGAAGATAATGCGTCTCCTTTTGGATACTCATATTTTCTGTTGGTCTTTTTATGAGCCGGAACGACTCTCCCGCGCGGCTTTTGACGCGATGAACAATGCAGATAAGATTTTTGTCTCTTCCGCATCCATCTGGGAAGTCGCGATCAAATTCCGTCTAGGCAAAATGAACGTCAACCCACTCGAACTTTTTGGTCAGATTGCAGCAAACGACTTTCAGGAACTTCCTGTCTGGTCAAAACATGCGCTTCTCGTCGCCAAACTGCCCATGCACCATTCCGATCCATTCGACCGACTGTTGATCGCTCAAGCCATCAGCGAGCCGCTGCACTTGCTCACCGCCGATTCGCGGCTGCGGAAGTACAGCGAGCTGGTCATTCAGGTCTGAGTCACAACTCCTTCGCCAGCCACTTCCCGGTATGCGAATGCAGATTGGCGGCGATCTCTTCGGGGGTTCCTTCGGCTACGATCTTGCCGCCGCCTTCGCCGCCTTCGGGACCGAGATCTATCACCCAGTCCGCAGACTTGATCACGTCCAGATTGTGCTCGATGACAATCAGCGAGCCGCCGCCGTCGATCAGCTTGCGAAAGGCGGTCAGCAGCTTGGAAACATCGTCGAAGTGCAAGCCAGTGGTCGGCTCATCCAGAATGTAGAGCACGCGGCTGGCCTGCGATGGCTTGGCGTTGGCATTGGCGGCGCGAACCTGGGAGAGATGGGAGGCCAGCTTGACGCGCTGCGCCTCTCCGCCACTCAGCGTGGTAGCTGACTGGCCGAGTCTCAGATAGCCCAGGCCGATTTCGTCCAATACGGCCAGCTTTTCCAGCAGGCGCGTCTGGCCGGTGAAGAAGCGCAACGCCTCCTTGACGGTCAGTTGCAGCACCTCATGGATGCCCTTGCCCTTGTAATGCACATCCAACACCTTCTGCTGGTAGCGCGTGCCGCCGCAATCCTCGCAGGGCAGCTCCACATCGGCCAGAAACTGCATCTCGACGGTGACCGTGCCGTCGCCCTCGCAGGTGTTGCAGCGACCTCCGGGAACGTTGAAGGAGAAGTGGCCCGGAGTCAGCCCGGCGCGCTTGGCCTCGGGTTGCGAGGCGAAGAGGTCGCGGATCAGGTCGAAGGCCTTGATGTAAGTGATGGGGTTAGAGCGCGGAGTCCGGCCAATGGGGGTCTGGTCTACCAGAACGACATCATTCAGCCTTTCGGCCCCAGTCAGCGAGGAAAAAACGCCGGAGGGGTCTGCGCCATCCGACTGGCCCAGCGCCCGCGCCACGGCACGATAGAGCACCTGATGCACCAGCGTGGACTTGCCCGAGCCTGAGACGCCGGTAATGGCCACCAGCAGGCCCAGCGGGATCTCCACATCCAATCCATGCAGGTTGTTGACCCGCGCCCCGCGCAGCATCAGCTTTTCGCGGCCTGGAGAGCGCCGCCGGGTGGGAACAGGAATGGAGAGTTTGCCGCTGAGATAACGGCCGGTCAGGGAGTTGGGATTGGCTTCGATCTCCGCCAAACTACCGGCCGCCAGGAGCTGGCCGCCAAATTCGCCCGCGCCGGGGCCCAAGTCGAGCAGATAATCGCCGGCGCGCAACACGTCGGCATCGTGCTCGACGACCAGAATGGTGTTTCCCAGGTCGCGCAGATCCTTCAAGATGTGGATAAGCCGTTCGGTGTCGCGAGTGTGCAGGCCGATGGAGGGCTCATCCAGCACATACAGCGCGCCCACCAGGCGCGAACCCAGCGAGCTGGCCAGTTGAATGCGCTGCGCCTCGCCGCCGCTCAGCGTCGAAGCCAGACGGTCGAGGGTCAGGTATTCCAGGCCCACCGCATCGAGAAAGCCGAGCCGGGCTCGTACCTCTTCCAGAATCGGTCCGGCAATCCCCTCTTGCATCGGCGTCAACTTCAATGCAGAAAAGAAGGAAATAGCCTGAGCGATGGTCAGGGCGGCAGCCTGACAGATGTTTTTACCGCTGATGCGCACCGAGCGGGCCTCGGCGCGCAAACGCTGGCCACGGCAGTCGGGACACTCGGCGTAGCCGCGATACTTGCTCAGCATCACCCGTACATGAAGCTTGTACTTTTTCTTCTCCATCTGGGCAAAGAAGCCGTAGACGCCTTCAAAGCTGCCGATGCCGCTGCCCTTGCCATGCAGGATCGTCTCCCGCGCCGCATCGGGCAGTTCGCGCCAGGGAACGTCGAGCGGTACGCCCAGTTCTTCGGCCTGCTTGCGCAGGTCGGTATACCAGGGGCGGTACTTGGGACGGTTCCAGGGATCAATTGCTCCCTCGGCGAGGCTCTTGCTCTTGTCGGGAATGACCAGATTGAGGTCGAAGTCCACCGTATTGCCGAAGCCCTGGCAGCGGGGACAGGCTCCGAAGGGGTTGTTGAAGCTGAAGAGGCGCGGTTCCGGCTCCTTGCCGGGCTGGTGGCAGCTCTTGCACTCGTACGCACCACTGAAGCGATGGCGGCGACGCTCGGCATCCTCGTCGCGAGGAACCTCTTCAAAGATCACTTCGCCTGCCTCGCGGTAGGCGATCTCGGCGGCATCGACGATGCGGGCGCGGTTCTCCGCACTCACCACAATCCGGTCCAAAAGGATGAAGACTGGCAGTGTAAAGTCCAGATCCAAAAGGGATTCAGGAGTCGAGAACTCGAAGATTTTTCCTTGCTGATAGAGGCGGTTGAAGCCCGACTGGCGCAACTCCACCAGCCGGGCCTTCATGGCTTCGGTGAGCGGGGAGTCGGACGCGGGCTTGGCGGCTTTGGCCGTAGCTTTGGTGACGCGCTTGGGCTTGGCCTCGACCTGCTCCACGGGAGGAGCGTGGCGCACCGGGAAGATCACTTGCAGACGAGTTCCCTCGCCCAGAGCGAGCACCGCTTCGGCCAGCTCGTCCATGGAGTCGCGCTTGACCAGCCCGTCGCAATGGATGCAGTGGACGGTGCCGCAGCGGGCGTAGAGCAGCCGCATGTAGTCGTAGATCTCGGTGGCCGTGGCCACGGTGGAGCGGGGATTGCGGGTGGTGTTCTTCTGCTTGATGGCGATGGCCGGGGCCAGACCGTCGATCAGGTCCACATCGGGCTTCTCGATGCGCTCCAGAAACTGCCGCGCATAGGCCGAGAGCGACTCGACGTAGCGCCGCTGTCCCTCGGCATAGATGGTGTCGAAGGCCAGCGAGGATTTGCCCGAGCCGGAGACGCCGCTGACCACCGTCAGCTTGCCGTGGGGAATCTCGCAGTCGATGTTCTTCAGGTTGTGCGTCCGCGCGCCGCGGATGAGGATGGCGTCATTCAATGGGGAGCACCAGGCAATCATTTGACCACGCCCCGCGCCCTTCAGAAGGACTCAGAGCACATTCGGCCATTCTTCATTATAGGCGGGAGGCCTGCCGGGCGATCTGCTAGCATCGGTGCGTGCGCTGCGCCAAGGATGGTTATGTCAGAACCCCGGAAAGATATTGAGCACGCCGCCGGCAAGCCTTTGCGCTGTGTGGTCATCACGCCCATCGGCCCAGGTCACGAAATATTGGCTACCGAGGCTTTTTCTTCTGTCGAAGCCGCCTTCCGCAACGATCCCGGCCCCTTTGCCGCAGTGGCTTCCCTCCCCTTGCCTGATCTGGACGGGGAGCATGGCCGCTCCCAACGGCGCAACGACGGCATCGACTACGCCCTGGCCAACGGCTTCGACTGGATCTTCTTTCTCGATGCTGACGATTTGATGGCCCCCGACGCCTTTGCCGCTGTGGCTACCTACCTCGATGAGTACGACGCCATCTTCGGCATGATCGCCGAGACCACAGTGGGTGGTCCAGTCGAAGGAACGCTGCGGCCCAATCAGTTGGAACCGACCACCAAGCTCATCGATGTCCTGCGCACCGACCCGTTTCTGTCGCTCCAGATGGGCCACTTCGTGAGGACCGAGGCCGCGGCCGCCATTCGCTTTGATGCTGCGTTAAATATCGGTGAAGACTTCAAGTATTACCTGCAACTTTGGAGCCGCTACCGCTGCGCCAAGATCGACCGCATTCTCTTCGTCAATCGCCGCGGAGCGCACTCCAGTGGGCCTCGCTCGGGAGATGGAGGAGAGTGGAGGACGGCTGTGAAGAGGGTTTTTATGGAGTTTATTCGGCAGAGTGTGGGGCGGTAGTGAGACAAGAGCCCAAACGATAATCGTTTTCTCTACCCATTTTCAGGGGCTAAAGCCCAAACACTTTGGCACGCGATCGGCACGACTGAAGTCGTGCCCTGATACAAAGCACGGACACCCAGGAGCTGTTTCGCAACCTGAGTGACCGTGTTTTCTACGCATATGCGCCTACTGTTCACTAACCAAAAGCTATCGGCAAGCGCGAATAGTTTTCGTTACCCCCGCAACGCATCCTTGACCTGCTGCAACAGCACTTCGCGGCCGAGGTCGCTGATGGCGTTGGTCAGCGGCAGTTGCTTGGGACAGACCTCGACGCAGTTCTGCGCGAAGCCGCACTCCTGAATGCCGCCATCGCCGGCCAATGCGCGCAGACGTTCTTCCTTGAGCACCTTGCCGGTGGGGTGGTCGTTGAAGAGCTTGACCTGGGCCAGCGTTGCCGCGCCCACAAAGCCTGTCTCTTCATTGAATTGCGGGCAAACCTCCATGCAACAGGTGCAGGAAATGCAGTTGGAGAGCGGGTAGCTTACCTCCTGCTGCTGGGGGAAGACGCGAGGGCCTGAGCCCAGGTCGTAGGTGCCGTCGATGGGCACCCAGGCCTTGACTGCCTTCAGGTTTTCAAAGAGGACCGAGCGATCCACCTGCAGGTCGCGCACCAGGGGAAACTTGCTGAGCGGCTCGACCTTGATGGGCTGCTCCAGATTGTCGACCAGCGAGGAACAGGCCATACGGGCCTTGCCGTTGATGCGCATGGCGCAGGAACCGCAGATCTCTTCCAGACAGTTGGAGTCGTAGGTGATGGGCGTGGTGGGACGGCCATCCTTGGTGACGGGGTTGGCGGCTACTTCCATCATCGCCGAGACCACATTCATGCCGGGACGCCATTCAAGTTCGAAGGTCTCCCATACCGCGACGTCGTCGGGGCTGGCCTGGCGCTTGATTTCCAATGTAACGGTCTTGTCTGCCATTTTTCCCTTCCTAGCTGGCGGCGTCGTAGCGGCGCGGACGCGGTTTGATGTGCTGGGTGTCCACTTCTTCCATCTCGAAGCGCGGACCCGATGCGGTAAAGGCGGCCTTGGTGGTCTTCAGGAACTTCTCGTCGTTGCGGTCCGGGAAGTCGGGCTTGTAGTGCGCGCCACGCGACTCATCGCGCAGCAGAGCGCCCTGCACCACCACCCGCGAGAGCTCCAGCATGTTCTTCAACTGGCGGGTAAAGGCAAAGCTGGTGTTGGCCCACTGGCTGCGATCGCTCAGGTTGACCTTTTTGTAGCGGTCGAGCAATTCGACGATCTTTTCGTCGGCCTGCTTGAGTCCCTTGTTGTAGCGGATCACGGTGGCGTGCTCGGTCATGGTCTGGCCCAGCTCGCGCCACAGCTTGAAGGGGTTTTCGTTGCCCTGATTGCTCATCAGAGCGCCATTGATCTCGCTCTGCCGCTTCAGTTCGGCGGCGTGGCCGCCATCACCTTCCGCGGCGGGAAGGTTTTTGGCGTAGGCCAGCGCGTTGGGACCGGACTGGAAGCCGCCATAGATGCAGCTCAGCAGCGAGTTCGCACCCAGGCGGTTGGCGCCGTGGTACTGGTACTCGGCCTCACCGGCGGCAAAGATGCCGGGGATGTTGGTCATCTGGTTGAAGTCCACCCACAGGCCGCCCATGGTGTAGTGCATGCCGGGGAAGATCTTCATGGGATAGTCGCGAGGATCGACGCCGACGAATTTCTCGTAGATCTCGAGAATGCCTTCGAGCTTGCGGTTCAGCGTGGCGCGGTCGATGTGGGTCAGGTCCAGATAGACCATGGGCTGGCCGTCGATGCCCAGGCCATGCTCGTAGACCACCTTGTGAATAGCGCGGGTGGCCACGTCACGCGGGACCAGATTGCCGTACTTGGGATACCACTCTTCGAGGAAGTACCAGCGGTCGGCCTCTGGGATCTGCTTCACCGGGCGGGCATCGTTGAGCTTGCGCGGCACCCAGACGCGGCCGCCTTCACCGCGGGCGGACTCCGACATCAAGCGCAGCTTGTCTTCGCCGGGAATGCAGGTGGGATGCACCTGGATGAACTCGCCGTTGGCGTAGTAAGCGCCCTGCTGGTAGATCGCCGACTGAGCCGAACCGGTGCAGACCACCGAGTTGGTGCTTTTGCCAAAGAGCGCGCCGTTGCCGCCGGTGGCCAGAATGATGGCGTCGGCGGCAAAGGAGCGCAGTTCCATGGTGCGCAGGTCGAGAGCGGTGATGCCGCGAGCCACGCCGTTGGAGTCGAGAACGGCGGAGAGGAACTCCCAGCCCTCGTACTTCTTCACTTTGCCCTCGGACTCGTGACGCCGTACTTGCTCGTCGAGCGCGTAGAGAAGCTGCTGGCCGGTGGTAGCGCCGGCAAAGGCGGTGCGGTTGTAGAGCGTGCCGCCGAAGCGGCGGAAGTCGAGCAGCCCCTCGGGGGTGCGGTTGAAGGGAACGCCCATGCGGTCGAGCAGATCGATGATGGCCGGAGCGGCATCGCACATGGCCTTGACGGGAGACTGGTTGGCCAGAAAGTCGCCGCCGTAGATGGTGTCGTCGAAGTGCTTGGCGGTGGTGTCTCCCTCGCCCTTGAGGTTTTTAGCGGCGTTGATGCCGCCCTGCGCGCAAACCGAGTGGGAACGCTTGACCGGGACGATGGAAAACAACTCCACCACTCCACCGGCCTCGGCGATCTTGATGGTAGCCGCGAGACCAGCCAGGCCTCCGCCGACCACGATGATTCTGGGTGATGCCATATTTTCTCTCCGTTGGCTTCTTGCTGCCAGCTTCTAGCTGCTAGCTAGAAGCTGCCGGTCTGAAGCAGAAAAACGAATGAAAGCGTGGATTGATCGGTAGCCACTAGCCCTTGCTTCACACCTTCAGCTAGAAGCTGACAGCTAGCAGCTAGAAGCTGGCAGCTATCTCACAAACGCATAGATGCTGGCCAGTCCCATCCCTGTCAGCAGAATGCCGAGAGCGATGCAGACGTAGCCGAAGCGCAGACGGGCGGTCTTGCCAGGGGTGATGCCCCACTTGGCGGCAAAGAGCCAGACACCGTAAGCGAAGTGCCAGCAGATGGCAACCATGGCAACGGCGTAGAAGGCCAGCATCCAGGGATTGGCCAGTTCCTGCTGCACCTTGGCGAAGGCCGCCATGGGGTGCTCGGGAAGGCTGACGCCCAGAAAGCGCTGCCGGATCACATGCTGTCCGATGTAGAAAAAGGCGATGATGCCGGTATAGCGCTGCGCTGTATAGAGCCAGTTCCCTGCCCACGGATAGTAGACCAGGTTGGACTTGCCACGCAGCCAGATATAAACGCCGTAACCAGCGTGGTAGAGGATGGGCAGGAAGATGAAGACCCATTCCAGCACGCGCACCAGCGGCAGGCTGTTGAGAAAGCGAACCTGTTCGCCATAGGCGATCGGCCCCTTGAGAGCCTCGAAGTTGGAGAGCAGATGCTCGAGCAAAAAAGCGCCCAGGGGCACAATGCCCAACAGGGAGTGCAGTTTGTGCCACAGGTAGCTGTTGCCCTGTGCTGCGCGCAACGGCGGCACGCCGCGACCAACAACGTGCGCGGCCGTAGTTTCTACAGTTGCCATGACGATTCGGCTCCTTGGGGAATAAGGCTTCCGGGATCTCTGTCCAGGCTGATGGAATTCTGGTTGGGAAAGATTGCTTTTGTTTCAGATGCATTATTGGGGGCCAGCTCTACCCTCGTCAAGGGCGGCCCAACGAACAGGCTGCATGGATGACCATTGCCGGGGCAAGAAAGTGTAAGCTAGCGCCGTTTCGCGGGATTGCCAGATAGCGAGTTGGCGGGATTCCCTGGCCCCATTGAGTGATTATTTTCGATCAATCTCGATATTGGCCAGTAGCGGCGCCAGCGACTGCATGGCGCGGCCGCGATGACTGAGGGTGTGCTTGGTCTCCAGATCGAGTTCGGCCATGGTCTGCTCCAATGCGGGTAGATAGAAGAGGGGATCATAGCCAAATCCTCCGGTGCCGCGAGGGGATTCGAGAATCAGGCCCTCGACCGCTCCATCGGTGGTATGCAGCACCACGCCGTCCCGCGCCACCGCTAGCACGCAGCGATAGCGGGCCGTGCGTCGCTCCAGAGGAACCCCGACCATGCGCTGCATGAGGACCAGATTGTTCCAGACGTCGGTATTGTCGTTGGCGTCGGGTGAATCCACCACCCCAGCATCGGCGGCGAAGCGAGCGGAACGGACGCCGGGCGCCCCGTCGAGAAAATCGACTTCCAGACCAGAATCATCGGCCAGCACCAACTGGCCGGGCGCAAAGCTGGAGTAGTACACCGCCTTGAGCGCGGCGTTGGCGCTGAAGGTAAACCCGTCCTCTTCGGGAGCAGGGATCGTCTTCAGGGCCGGCAGCGGCTCGATGGTCAGCATCTGCGCCTGGGCGGCCACGCGGAAGTCGCGCAACTTTCCCTGGCTGGTGGTAGCGGCATAGAGGCGAAGAGACATGGGGACAGTGTACCCGGCGGGCCAGCCAGACAGCCAGTCCGGGGGACAGCGGGTCAGCGAGACAGCGAGGCAGCAAGTTGGCCTGCAATCGAAGACGTGAATTTGTGATCGTCCGCACAAACGGGGGTTGGCTGTCCCCGGCAGTGGGCGTAAACTGGAACCATGCCGGAGATTCAGCGTAGAAAAACGACTACGGTCCGCATCGGACAAGTCCGTGTGGGCAGCGAGGTTCCGGTCGTCGTGCAATCGATGACCAATACCGATACCGCGGACGTTGCGGGCACCATCGAACAGGTTGCAGCCCTGGCCCTGGCGGGCTCGGAGCTGGTCCGGGTTACGGTGAACAACGAAGAGGCCGCCGCGGCCGTTCCCGCCATCGTCGAAGGTCTGGACAAGCGCGGCATCACTGTCCCCATCGTCGGCGACTTTCACTACAACGGCCACCTGCTGCTGAAAAAGTTCCCGGAAACGGCAAAGGCACTGGCCAAGTACCGGATCAATCCCGGTAATGTCTCGATTGGCCGCAAAGACGACGACAACTTCCGCACCATGATCGAAGTAGCCGTCGAGCATCAGAAGCCTGTCCGCATCGGCGTCAACTGGGGCTCGCTGGACCAGCAGTTGCTGACCCGCATGATGGACGAAAACAGCCTCCTGGACAAGCCTGCCCCGGCGCGCGACGTCATGATGGAAGCCATGGTGGTGAGCGCCCTGAACGCCGCCAAGGCTGCCGAGCAGTACGGTTTGACCAATGAGCAGATCATCCTCTCCGCCAAGGTCTCGGGAGTGCGCGATCTGATCGACGTCTACATCAATCTGGCCAAGCGCTGTGTTTATCCGCTGCATCTGGGACTGACCGAGGCGGGAATGGGCGTCAAGGGCCTGATCGCCTCGGCTGCCGGACTGGCTCCGCTACTGCTCTACGGCATTGGCGACACCATTCGCGTCAGCCTGACTCCCAAGCCGGGCGGCGACCGCACCGAAGAGGTGCTGGCGGCGCAGCAGGTGCTGCAATCGCTCTCCATTCGCAGCTTCTCGCCCCAGGTAACCAGTTGCCCCGGCTGTGGCCGGACAACGAGCACCTACTTCCAGGAACTGGCCGAGCAGATTCAGACCTATCTGCGCACCTCCATGCCGGAATGGCGCAAGCAGTACCCCGGCGTCGAGGAGTTGAAGCTGGCGGTAATGGGCTGCATCGTCAACGGCCCTGGTGAGTCCAAGCACGCCAACCTGGGCATCAGCCTTCCCGGCACCTTTGAGGAGCCCAAGGCCCCTGTCTACGTCGACGGCAAGCTCTTCACTACCCTGCGCGGCGACACCATCGTCGACGACTTCAAGCAGATTCTCGATAATTACGTTGAGAGCCACTACGGGCAGCTTGTTTAAAGGGACTAAGGGACTAAGGGACTAAGGGACTAAGGGACTAAGGGACTAAAGAGCCCCTGCCGCGGCAGGGGCTCTTTATTGCATAGTCATGAGCGCATCTCTTTCAGGAATCATCATGGCTATCGACAAATCCTGATTTTCGCCCATGATTTTACTGTTCCCTGTTCCCTGTTCCCTGTTCCCTGTTCCTCATTCCCTTAGTCCCTCGTCCCCCCCACTCCCAGCACCTTCACAATCACCCGCTTGCGTCGCTGACCGTCGAACTCGGCGTAGAAGATGCGCTGCCAGGTTCCCAGGTCAAGACGGCCGTTGGTGACCGGCAGGGTCGTCTCGTGGTGCAACAGCAGAGCTTTCAGGTGGGCGTCGCCATTGTCTTCACCAGTGCGATGGTGCTTGTAGGCGGGATTTTCCGGGGCCAGCTCCTCCAGCCACTTGCCAATGTCCTCAATCAGGCCGTCTTCCAAATCGTTGACGTAGATGGCGGCGGTGATGTGCATCGGCGAAACAAAACACAAACCATCATGCACGCCGCTGCGCCGGACGACCTGCTCGACCAGGTCGGTGATGTGGACCATCTCCTTGCGTTTGCGGGTTTCCATCATCAGGTATTCGGTGTGGCTCTTCACGGTTCCTCCACGAAAAGAATGTAGGTACATTGAAGCAGCCCGGCGTGAGGGAAACAAGTGAAAGTCAGAGACCTGCTCATCTCTGTCCGGTACGCGTCAATCTCTCAACTTTTTGGCATTTCATCCGACAATAAAGATCAAAATGACATCGAGAAAGGCAATTGCACATGTACAGCTTGCAGTGGAACGAGGAATTCGCGGTAGGAGTGGAGTCCATTGATCGCGAACACCGCGCCCTCTTTGAACTCTTCAACGATCTGCACAGCAGTATTTTGAGAGGCGAGACCCATAGCCTGACCGCGGAGAAGCTGGAACGCCTTGTGCAATACACGGAAGAGCATTTTGCGGACGAGGAACGGTTGATGGCGGAGTCCGGTTATCCCAAGTTGGAAGAACACTGCCGTTCGCACCGAGCTCTCACCGAGCAGGTGCAGGGCATGATGGATGACCTGAAACGGAGCCAGTCGGTCATGAACCTGCCGGCGCTCAAGTTTTTAAATGAGTGGGTTACGCTGCATATTCTGAGGGAAGACCGCAGCTACGTCCCCTGGATGCAGAAGGTTGCTGAAACCGAAGCTCCTGCCGAAAGCGACAAAGAAGGCTGATTCAGTTCTCCGCCGGGATTGGCGCATCATCTTCCGGCTCGACGCTTATTTTGGCAATGCGGCGCGCCTCCATCTCTATCACAGTGAGCCGTCGGCCATCGAAAACCACGGCTTCCCCAACCTCGGGAATGTGTCCCAGGCGCATCAGCAGGAAACCTGCCAGGGTTTCCACGCCGCCTTCGCGGGGCAGGCTCCACTGCATCTGCGTCTCCAGATCACGCAGGTTGACACCGCCGTCCATCAAGAGAGCCCCCGAAGCCGTGGTCAGCACTGGCCGGGCGGCGTCGTCAAATTCATCTTCCAACTCGCCCGTGAGCTGCTCGATGGCATCCTCAGCGGTGACCAGACCGACAGTTGAGCCGAATTCATCTACAACAATAGCCATCTGGCGGCGACGCTGCTGAAAGTCGCGAATCAGGTCCAGGACCGTCTTGGTCTCGGGAACCACCAACACATCGCGCATCACCTGACGCAGTTTGAGGGTCAGGAAAGGAACCGTACGGGCGCTGTCCCAACTTTCGGAGTCGGACCCCGCGGTCGCCGCTGTACGCGTAGGGCGAAAAAACATCAGACGGGCCAGATCCTTGGAGTAGACCACGCCGACGATGTGCTCGGGGCCGCGGCTCTCGTCGTAGACCGGCACGCGGGAGTGCATGTGCTCGATGACCTGAGCGCTGGCCTGTTCGATGGGCATATTCGAAGGCAGCGAGATGATCTTCTGCCTGGGGGTCATGATTTCGCGGACGGGAACGTCGTCCAGTTCCAAAGCACGGTGGATCAGCGTCTCCTGGAACTTGGGTAGCAGACCGTTGATCTGGGCGGCTGTCGCGATCAGTTTCAACTCTTCCGGAGAATGAACCGAGGCTCGCTCGGTCATAGGGATATCGAATCCGCGCAGAATAGCTGCGGCCGAGACCTTGAGAAAGCGCACTACCGGCCGGGCCATGGCCATGAAGATCAGCATGGGCGGAGCGACGGCCACAGCCAGAGCGTCGGCGCGACGCAGCGCCAGCGACTTGGGAACCAGTTCGCCCACCAACACATGCATGTAGGTGATGAGAGCAAAACCCAGAGCCACGGCAACCAGATGAGCGTAAAAGAGGGCGTGGGCAAGATGCAGAGCGTCCAGCCAGCCAAGAAAGAGCGCGGCGGCCAACGGTTCGCCGATCCAGCCCAGAGCCAGCGAGCAGAGCGTAACGCCGAGTTGCACGGCAGGCAGAAAGTCGTCCAGTTGCTGTTGCAAACGGCGCACGGCGCGAGCACCGGGAACGCCAGCGGCGATCATCTGTTCGACACGGGTCTCGCGAATCGAAACCAGGGCGAACTCCGCGGCCACAAAGAAGGCGTTAGCCAGAATCAACAGGACCACGGCGGCAAATTGGAGCAAGGGGAGACCTAGCATCTCGCTGTGAGCATAGCATCTTGTGGCGGGCAGCGGGATGCAGGAACAGGCGTCGGCTCTGTGCAACTGGCTCACAAAACTGGTTGAGCTTCCCACCCACTTCACGACAAACCTGCGAAATGGATGGGCGCACAGTGCTTGTTACTGCGGGCCAGATCAAAAAGTGGAACCGCGAGACGCGGCCGTACGTAGAAGAAGGAGAGCCGATTCCGCGCCCATTGCTATTAATATAGGGACGGCCTGAATTTACTTAGCAGTGGGCAAGGAATTATTGATTCACTCTGGCAACACCAGGAAAGCCATGGCTTTCCGCATAGAAATGAGGGTAGGCGTGGCGGCAAAAAAGAGTAAAAAGTTTTGGATCTGGTTGAGCCTGGGCGCAGTTCTGGTCGTGCTGATCGCAGGGTTGGGGCTGGCACAGATGGTCAAGGGTGCGACCATCGACGCTAACCGGCTGGCCAAAGTAACTCGTGGGGATGTGGCCCGGTCAGTTGTTGCTACGGGCAAGATCCAGCCCATCACCAAGGTTGAGGTCAAAAGCAAGGCCAGTGGTATCGTGGAAAAGCTCTTTGTGGACATCAACAATCAGGTCCACAAGGGCCAACCATTGGCACAATTGGATCAGCAGGAGATTCTGGCCGAAGTCGAGCAGCAGAAGGCGCAACTGGCTGCCGCGCAGGCCAATGTTGCCACCTATGAAGCCAACATCGAGCAGGACAAGGTGAACGCCGCCGCTCCCGATCTGCCCATGTATAAAGCCACGCTGGAGCGCAATCAGGAGATGCAGAAGGAAGGCGTAGTCAGCCGTCAGGCGCTGGACGACGCCAACCGGGATTATCTGGCGGCGCTGACCCGCCGCGACTCCTCCAAGGCCCAGATCGGCGTGGATATAGCCAAGCTAAAGCAGGCACGCGCCCAGGTGATGCAGGCTCAGGCCAGCCTGAACCAATACGAGGAGCAGTTGGGCTACACCAACATCACCGCGCCGATGGATGGCGTCATTCTATCGCGCGATGTGGAGATCGGCGATGCAGTCAGTTCCATTCTGGTGCTGGGCTCGACAGCCACGCTGGTCATGACCGAGGGCGACACCACGCAGGTCTATGTGCAGGGCAAGGTAGACGAGGCGGATATAGCTCACGTCTACATGAATCAGGCGGCGCGCATCAAGGTGGAGAGCTTCCGCGACCGCGTCTTCAACGGCAAAGTCACCAAGATTGCACCATTAGGCGTGGAAAAGGACAACGTGACGACCTTTGAAGTGCGCGTCTCCATCGACAACCCCGGCGGCGAATTGAAGGCCAACATGACGGCCAACGCCGAGATCCTGCTCGATGAACACAAGAGCGTGTTGACGGTGCCGGAAAACGCCGTGATCTACGACAACCAGAAACGCGCCTCGGTCGAGGTTCCCGACAAGAAGCAGAAGGAAGGCAAGCGCAAGGTTTCCATCACTGTGGGCCTCTCCAACGGCTCAGTCACCGAGGTGTTGAGCGGATTGAAGGAAGGCGAACAAGTGGTATTACAACAGTGATCAGTGGGCAGCGGACAGTTAACAGTGAACAGCGGACAGTTCAAGTAGTTCCTTCGTCGCCAATAGCACACTCATCCAACCTTGAAACTGTTCGCTGTCAGCTGACAACTGTTAGCTGAATGAGAAAGGAGCATCCATGAAGCAACTTATTGCAACAGCGATATTGGCTTTGGCAGCGCTTCCGGCGCTGGCGGCAGAGGCGAGCTTCGAACGGACGATTCCGGTCAGCGGCCGCGTGGAACTGACTGTGGCGACCGGCTCGGGCAACATCCATCTGACGCGCGGATCGGACAACCGCGTGCATATCTTCGGCCGCGTGAAATCCGGTTGGGGAGGCAGCGACGAGCAGGTCCGGCAGATCGCGGCACAACCGCCCATCGAGCAGACCGGCAACATCATTCGCATTGGCGCGCGGCACGAGAACCTGCACAACGTCAGCATCGACTACGAGATTGAAGCACCGGCAAATTCATACCTTGACGCCAGCTCCGGTTCAGGAAATATAACCATCGACAGTGTCGGCGAAAACGCCAAGCTCACAACGGGTTCGGGCAACATCCATGCTACCGGCCTGCAAGGCGGATTCACGGCCAACACTGGTTCCGGCGACATCTATGCCGAGCAAACAGGTCAGGGCGATGTGAAAGCACAGACCGGCTCGGGCAATCTGGAACTGCGCAATCTAAACGGCGGCCTGCGCGGCGGCACTGGATCGGGAAACATCAAGGTTGGAGGCACCCCGACTGCTCCCTGGCACCTGGAAGCCGGGTCTGGCAACATCGAGTACTGGTCGGGCGGCGCGGCATTCACGCTGGATGCGCAGACCGGTTCAGGAAGTGTTCACACGGATCGAGAAATCCTGACCCAAGGCACACAGGATCATCATCACGTTAGCGGCAAGATCGGCGGCGGCGGCGCGACCGTACGCATCGAGACTGGCTCGGGCGATATTCGCATTCACTAAGCTTCCAAGGCATCAAAGAGATTTACGCAGGCGAGACTCGCATGGCTCCATGGGAGGGTTTCGCCTGTTCATTTGCCTGTTGTAATCTTGCCTTCTTTTCAGCATGCAATCCCTAAGGTAAAAAGTAGAAGGGGTTGGGGTACTTGACGCTGAACTCAGCCTCAGGCACACCCCGGAGGTCACTCCACTGGTCGCCAACGCTGAGGATCAAGGTGTATCCCTGCGCTACCAGACGAGCACGCTCCGCAGTTTTGTACTGGGATGCGCTCATCCCCTTCTCTTCTGCCGAACGCAGGATCAGCTTCGACCAGCCTTGAAAGCCCTGTGCTCGCAGATTCTTTTCGGTGACTGCGCGCTGCTGCTCAGCACGGCCGGTTAGGAAGATGACCTCCACACCCAAATGTTTCGCTTCCTGAAAGATTCGCAAGGTGCCGGGAATGGCTGGAGCCTGCGCAGAATCAACCCAGGCATTGAAAGCCTGACTGTTGTAGGCAAAGTCAGCCTTCTGCATCTCTTCATAGTTGGAGAGCGTGGTCTCGTCGATATCCAGGACGATGGCCAACTTCTGCAAACTGCTGGGGTCGCCGGCGCGCTGACGCAGGTAGTCGATGGCGCGATCAGCCTGAGAATCGAGGTCCTTGGCATAGCAGCCGCACTTGCAGGTGCAAGCCTGATACTGACGAAGTTCACTCTTCAGGTCATCAAGATTGGGAATGCGCTCGGCGGTCGTGTTGACGCTGAACTTCTCGGGAACCTGTTGTTGAGGCTGTTGAGCACAGACCGCGGCGGCCACACACATCAAGCCAAGGGCTGCCCGGGAAAGAATTAAATATCTATTCACGTCAAACTCCTCCTTCCACTTTAGTCGATCTGCGGTGAATCCGATTACAAAGCAAATGAGTTTTGAAAGGGCACGACACGACTGAAGTCGTGCCCTTTCAAAACAGTTCTTTGTCATGAATCACGATTTTCCTAAGATTGCCCTGCCGCATTTCGGATGTTGGTGCGGCATCTTGAAATTCTCGATAAACTGGAGCCATGCTGCAGATTTTTCGTCCCCTCCCCGTTGAGAAGTTGAAGCTGCTGGTTTTCGATCTGGATGGAACCCTGATCGACTCCGCGCAGGATTTGTGCAACAGCGTGAATGCCGCTCTAAGCCATGTAGGAGAAGAAGCGCTGCCCGACCCGGTGATTGCCAGCTTTGTCGGCAATGGCGTTCCGCTGTTGCTACGGCGCTCGCTGGCCCACAAGAGCGGCATCTCCCCGGACGCCGTGGATGAGGAGTTGCTGGCCCGCACGCAAACCTACTTCCTTGACTACTATCGCGAGCACAAGCTGGACTTTACCTACGTCTATGAAGGCGTGATGGAAGCCCTTGCGGCACTGCGCACTCTGCACGATGTGCATGGCGGCCAACCGCGCACCATGGCGGTGCTGACCAACAAGCCGGTCAGGCCCTCGGTTGGCATTTGCGCGGGTCTGGGCATGGGAGACTACTTCGTGCACATCTACGGCGGCGACAGCTTCAACACAAAAAAACCCGATCCCGAGGGCCTGCTGGCGCTCATGAAAGAAGTCGGCGTGCTGCCGGAAGAGACGGTGATGATTGGCGACAGCAAGGGAGACGTGCAGGTGGCGCGCAACGCGGGTACCTGGAGCATCGGTTGCGCTTTCGGCTTTGGCCCGCAGAACCTGATGGAGACGCCGCCCGACATCCTGGTCGATTCGGCCGCGGACTGGACGGAAGCGCTCTCCCCCTCAAAAGTCAAAGCAACTCTTTGATTTTTGACACTTCCACTGCTACCGCACTTGCTACACTGAGGCCATGATGGATGAACAGGAGTTTCGCCGCGCGGCTGAGTCCGCGATTGAAGCATTGAAGCAGCACCTTTTTGCCCGCGAAGAACAGGATGAGGCCGGCTTCGAGGTTGAAGAGCAGGGCGGAGTGCTCAATGTGGTCTTCGAAGATCCTGCCGGTAAATTTGTGATTACCGCCAACACACCGGTGCGGCAGATCTGGATCTCCGCGCTCTCCACCAGCTTCAAGCTGGACTGGGACGCCGGCGGATTCATCCTGGCCAAGACCGGCGAGGCCTTCCAGCCTCTGGTGGACAGGTTGATCGATCAGCAACGAGAAGGATGAAAGATCAGGGATCAGGGATCAGGGATCAGGGATCAGGGATCAGGGATCAGGGATCAGGGATCAGGGATCAGGGATCAGGTGAGAGTGAACTTTAGCAATCCTTAAAAGCAACATTTTTTCAAAGAGCAATAAAAAAGGTCCAGCCAAAAGCTGGACCCTTTTTTATTGATCAACCGAGACTACTGGAGCGAATAAACGGTCTTGAGTACCTTCTCGGCGACGCTCTTGGGCAGCGGAGCGTAGGAGAGGGCGGTGACTTCGTTTTCGCCGGAGGTGACGATCCAGCTCAGCATGTCCTTGATGACCTTGCCCTTGGCCGGATCGGCGCTCTTGATGGGGATCAGCATCCAGGTAAAGCTGGAGATGGGGTAAGCCGTGGCGCCCGGAGCGTTGGTGATGGAGACGCGGTAGTCGGCCGGGAGCTGCTTGATGCTGGCGGCGGCTTCGGTCACTCCCGCGATGGAGGCGCGAACATAGTTGCCGGCCGGGTTCTTCACTTCGCCGTAAGTGATGCGATTCTGCAGGGCGTAGATCAGTTCCACGTAGCCAAGCGAACCGGGGATCTGGCGAACCAGACCGGCGACGCCTTCGTTACCCTTGCCGCCAACACCCACCGGCCAGCTGGGCGAAGTGCCCTTGCCAGGACCGTTGGCCCATTCCTTGCTGACCTTGCTGAGGAAGTCGGTGAAGATGTAGCTGGTGCCCGAACCATCCGAACGGTGAACCACGATGATCTTCTCGTTGGGCAGCTTGACGCCAGGGTTGTCCTTGGCGATGCGCGCGTCGCTCCAGTTGGCGATCTTGCCCAGGAAGATGTCAGCAAGAACTTCGGAACTGAACTTGAGATCGCTGACGCCGGTCACATTGAAGACTGGAACGACCGCGCCGAGCACGGTGGGAATGTGAACCAGCTTGACCTTGGAAGAGGCCAGCTGCTCGTCGGTCATGGGACCGTCGGAAGCGCCAAAGTCCACCAGACCGGCTGTAACCTGACGGATGCCGCCGCCGGAGCCGATCGACTGGTAGTTGATCTCGACGCCGGGATGGGCGGCGCTGTACTCGCTAAACCACTTGGAGTAGATAGGATAAGGGAAAGTAGCGCCCGCTCCAGTCAGCTTCTGGGCCTGAGCGGTGCTCATAGCCAATACCAACAATCCAACGGCAATCAACGTCTTTTTCACGAAAATCTCCTTGCAGATGACCTGCCTTGTTCCATTCTCTAGGTGCAATGTTACGGGCATTTGAATAGATCCTAAAATGCAGGATCAAAGCCGATTTTTCTTTGATTGCAACAGTATGCTTACGGGTGTTTGGCCACTAGCGGAAGCGTGAAGTGAAAGGCCGCACCCAACCCGAGTTCGCTTTCGGCCCAAATGCGACCTCCGTGGGTCTCGACGATATGCTTGACGATGGCCAAACCAAGGCCGGTACCGCCGGATTCGCGGGAACGGGCCTTGTCGACACGGTAAAAGCGCTCGAAGATGCGGTCCAGATGCTCGCTCGCGATCCCCTGGCCGAAGTCCTGCACGTAAAACTCGACTTCGGTCTCCAATAACTGTGCTCCGACACGGATGCGCTTGCTCTCCCGGGCATATTTCAGAGCGTTCTCAATGAGATTACCGAAGACCTGATTCATGGCGTCGGGATCAGCCATCACCAGAACATTGGGAGCCCCGGCGGACTCCAGTTCAACATCGGAATCGACGACAATGCCGCCGAGAGCCTCGATGGCGTCCTCAACCAGGGCGCTGGCGCGGGTCGGTTGCAGGGTCAGTTTGTAGTCCGGGCCCTCGACACTGGCCAGGGCCAAAAGATCCTCGGTGAGCCGGTTCATACGCGTGGCGTTTTTGAGAATGATGCCCAAAAACTCCCGGGTCGTTTCAGCATTGGGGAGTGGATCTTCGACCAGCGTCTCGACATAACCCTGAATGGAGGTCAGCGGAGTGCGCAACTCATGGCTGACGTTGGCGATGAAATCGCGACGGGATTTTTCAGCAGCCTCGATGCGACTCACGTCATGCAGCACAGCCAATGCGCCACCGCTGGGCAACGGCGCTGCGCTGATCTCGAAGATGCGGCCGGGAGCAAGAGAACTGGCGCGGCCAACGCAGACCTCGCGGTCTTCCAAAGCTCCGCGAACACAAGCCAGCAGTTCGGGATCGCGTACGGCATGGATGAGTGGACGGCCGGGTCGGATCTGCATTCCGGCGATGCGCTGCATGACCGGGTTGGACCAGCGCACCAGTCCCTCAGCTGTGATAGCGACCACCGCCTCCTGCATGGAGTCCAGCATGGCGGCCAGTTCCTGGCGGCGGCTTTCGATCTCGTTGAAGCTCTGATCCAGTTGCTCGGCGGTCTGGTTGAGCGCGCCTTCCATGTCAGCGAGTTCGTCCTCACCCGACTGCTGCAGACGGGCGCTGAGGTCTCCATCGGCGATGTGCCTGGCAAAGACCACAACACGTTGCAGCCGCGCAGTAATGCCGCCGGCCACCCAGGCGGCCACAGGCAAAGCCACGCCCAGAGCGATCAGGCCGGACCACAAGGCCTCCCGGCCTAACACGCTCAGCACCACGCCATCGCGATGCTCCACCAGGCGGCTGAAGACGAACTCCATCACCAAGGTGTGGAAGAGCAGGAGCAGGAAAAACAGCCCGATGAGCTTGGTAAAGACGCGGCGAGTTATCACTTTACGGGGCAAGGGAACCTACTCGCCTTTGGGCAGTTCGAAGCGGTAGCCGGCCCCGCGCACGGTCTTCAGGTAGCGCGGATTCTCCGCATCGACCTCGATCTTCTCGCGAATACGGCGCACGTAAACGTCCACCGAGCGGGGAGTGACGAAGCGGGCATCGCCCCAGACAGCATCCAGCAGATGATCGCGGCTGAAGACCCGGCCAGGATGGCGCGCCAGATAATCCAGCAGGCGGAATTCGGTTGCCGTAGTGGTGGTCAACTCGCCGCGCACCTTCAACTGCATGGCGTTGGCGTCGATCACCACCTCTTCAAAGCTGATCACGGAGGGCGAAGTCGGACGCTCGAAGCGGCGCAGAACCGCCTTGACGCGGGCCACCAACTCGCGGGTAGCGAAGGGCTTGGTGATGTAGTCGTCAGCGCCCAGTTCCAGGCCCAGAACACGGTCATTCTCACCGGCGCGGGCGGTCAAAAAGATGATGGGAATGGTCGACAGCGCTGCATGATTGCGCAAACGGCGGCAAACATCCAGGCCGTCGCCACCGGGAACCATGATATCCAGCAGAAAAAGCGCCGGAGCCTGACGCTCGGCGTCGGGGATCAGGTTGGTGGGGGTGTGAAACAGGCGCGCTGAAAAACCAGCAGCTTCCAGGTGATGCTGCACCAAACGCGCAATGTCCGTATCGTCTTCCAGTACAAAAATAGTCTGGCTCAACCGCTCAACCCTCGACCGGCGGCCCTTAAATATCAGCTGCGGAGGCCGCACGGAACCGTTAACAGATTAATTCAGTGAGGCAAAGATATTGCAAACGTTTGATGAAAATGCCTAAAGGCGCAAAAATGGCCCAATCCTTCCCGTTTTGTAAAACACCCCTCACCGACGCGCAAAAGCACGCAACTTGACCATGATCCACTCGGTATCTTCCTTCTTGCGAAAAGACCACCATGCCCCCAGAAAGATCAGAAGAACGCTCATGAGCGCCAGCAACCAGGACTGCCCGAAGCTGATTGAGCGCCCCAGATGGGCCAGCAATGCCCCTCCCCACAAGGGCCCCATTGCAATCAATGGCACCAGAATGGTTTTGAAGAGCAGGGCTTTGGATAATCCCAAAGCTTTGGAGGCAATGGTTGGATAAACCGCCAACCCGCAGATCAAATCCCCGCACAGGCTCGCCAATGCAACGCCATGAACGCCCCACCGCGGAGCCATTACGATGGCCAGGCCCACCGTGACCACACCGTTGCCAAACGCCCAGCAGGAGAGGCGGCGATGCTGGTTAGAGGCTTGCAGCGTCCAGGCCGAACTCTGCCAACCCACCGCCAGTACTGCCTGCGACAGCAGAATCGCCAGCAACACCGGATCAAAGACCAGATTTCTGCCCGTCCATCGCGGATAAACAATGGGCAGCAGCAGCCACAGGCCAAGGCTTGCAAAAGTCGTGGCCAGCGTAACCGTCTTCATTACCAACAGAGAGGCTCTCCGCAACAACTCTTGTTGCCCGCGCGAGTGAAGGTAGTTGAGTTCCGGCATTAAAGGTGACTGCACAAAGCCGCCGATATAACCAACCAGGCCACATATCGTGCGATGAGTAACAAATAAGGCCACGCCCGCGGCTGTGCCGGTCATCGCCAGCACCAGGACTACACCTTGCAGGTTCAGTGCCATCGAGATCGACCAAAGCCAGAAGAACAACGAATCAGGCAGATGGGCCAAACCAGTCCGCGCAGCAAGCAAAGTGAATTGACTACCCTGTAACGCCGGAATCCTGCGATATATATCCAGAACCATGTAAAAGAACAGCAGCAGGCTCGAAGCAAGCCATGTGGAAGCATAGAGTCCAGGGCCAACTCCTCCGATGAGAATTGCAATGGAAATCAGCAGCGTCAGGCCGCGACTTACATTACCGATCATTGCCCCTTGAGCGAAAAAACCGGCAGCGCGGTAGGCTGTTGAGATGATTCCACCGGGAACTGCAAGCAGGACCGTTGTACCCATGCAGAATAAGACAATCCGATCTTCCCGGCCCAAACTCCAGCTCTGATGAAAGACCTGCGCCGGCATGAGTGTGACAACGCCCACCAGTATGAAGAACCCGAGCAGGCCCATGTATCCAAAAAGCGAGAACCCTTCGCTGAAATGCCTGCGAAACTCTGCCTGATTGCCGCGCGCATGATCCGATGCCAGTAAATTTCCAATAAAACTCTGCCCGCCAAAGTCCAGAAACAGCAAATACGTTACCATCGATGTCAGTGTTAGCCAGCGCCCGTATTGCGCGGTTCCCCAGGCGTGAAGAAACAGCGGCACCAGCAGCAAAGCGGTGCAGGCAGAGATAGCCTGAGCCAGAGCATTTGAGCCAGCGCCACGCATAACCCTGCCCATCGCAGACGATACCGATTTTTCTGCTGTCGCCTGACTCGATTCCACGCGACCTCCACGCCCAATGATCAATGCCCATTCGAGGGCAGCCTGCTTAATAACTCAGGATCAATTGCGGCCAGCAAATGCCTGGCCCGCTCCACGGTAGTGTTCGCACGAACCCAGGCAAGCGCGCCGGACTGAAGTTCGGCATAGCGCTGGTCATCGATACTCTCGATCTGCCGCATCAAATCGTCATAGTTTTGATAGATCACGCAATTGCTGCTGTCCAAGCCGTGGGGCGCGCAGCTCGCGGGCTTCCGGTCCAATTGACGAAAGCAAGGCACACAGGCGTTTGCGGCGATCTCGTAGTGGCGCAGACAATCCCACCCCGCCCGCTTGGTCGTGATCGCAAAGCGTGAGGCTTGCAGATCAGTGTAATAACCTTCTTCCGTGGTGAAGGCGCCAGCGGTCTTCGCGCCAGGCAGTCGACAGGCAACTTCTTCATCCACCACGTGTATTCCAAATAGTTTCTGCTTGACCGGGAGTTCGCGAACAATCTTTTCTTCGGGAATCGAGAAAGCAATCCTTCGCATATTCCCAGGCGGAGTCATACGCTCGCAGAGCCACTCCGGCAACAAAAGATAAGAACGATAGCGCAAAGTTAAAGGAGTCAGTTCTCGCTTGAAGTACAGGAATCTCTCTGGCCACGCCAGAAACCAGCATGCGGGAGGACGCCACCATTTGCCGGCATAGGCATACATCGACTGCGCATCCGCGCCATCCAGCAAAGCAACTTTACGCGCGTCCAGACGGGACGCCAGTTGCTGAAACAACTTGTAATCCTCATAAATCTCGCCGAAGATCACCAGATCGAACTCCCGTGCCAGAATTTTTTGAACAATCCCATCGCGGTCGATTTCAATGTTCTCCAAAAGGCCGTAGAGTGTGAAGCCACATCCGCGAATCTGCCGCCACGTGCTTTCTCCACAATCCTGATACAAACGTTCGGCCTTGGGATAATCCACCACCTGATCGTCCAACAAGCTCCGCAGACCATGAAGGACCGAGTCCGCCAGATAGTCCGCCATGTTTGGAGCAATAAATGCAACTTTAAGCATGAACTCTTCCTTGCCTCTCTATGCACAGTCCCGAAAGAGTGCATTCGTCATGTTGTAAGCAACGATCTTGTATCCTGCGTTGCGCAGGTAGACCACAATCTCATGAGTACCACACTGTTCCAGATCCATCCCATGAATTTCAATAAGGATCAAGTAGGGACGCCAGCAGGCGATGTCAAATGAACGCAGCGCAATGAAGTCAAAACCCTCGACATCAATCGAAAGCAGACCAAATCGCCGTGGAACTCGATTCTCCTCGAATAACTGCTGCATGGGCTTCACTGCCAGGGTGATGCGTCTGGCCTCATCTCCCGCGCGTTCATGCACCATCTCTGTACCAACGACATGAGATAGCGCGGGATCTTTAGCAATCGAGAAAGACACTTCCCCTGCCGCTTCGCCAACACAAGCACAAATCGCGCGATCCTTTGGGCGGGCGCGGCGAAACTCTTCGATCATCGCGGCATTGGCATCCACGCACAAGCCACTCCAGCCCATCTGATAAAGCAAATATGTATTCGACAGATAAACCGGACGATTGCATCCAATATCCACATAATACTTCGAAGGACTGCCCTGAATGGCTTGCAGAAGAAGCCGGTCCTCGCCACACTGCGCATAAGTAGAAGCAGAATCCTTATCGAATACCTTATGGGCAAGAATAGACAGGCTGACCGCGATGGACCGCCACAATGGGAGTTGACCAAATATCGCCCCGCGCCTTGCGTTCATATTATTCTCATCTCCTGAGGTCCTCCCGCAGACTAACAGCGTTTGCGCCTCTGCGTTCCGCCGGTTTGCAATGATCGTCTTGACTTACAAGCGCTCGGCGATGATATTCACTTGTACTCCAAAGATGTTTGGAAAGTAGCGGCATCCAAGATCATCGATTCTACGGCTCAACGAGCCCGGAAGAACAAACTGACGCAATAACCAAAGAGGGACGCTGCCAGTTACGGACTGCAATATCACTTTCAAATCAGAAGTCTTTCCAAGTAACGTTTGAGCGGCTGTCAAGTAGGTATAGAAGTGAAGATGCGTGTCGTCCAGAACCCCTGCCGACTGATATTGGAAATCTCCTTTCAGAAACTGAAACCGCATGCGCCACGACAGGACATTCGGGACCGCTATCAGCACTTGTCCGCCGACACGCAAAACACGGGAGATACGCCTCAGAACCTCGGCCGGCTCACGCAGATGCTCGAGCACGTGGGAGAACAATATGGCATCAAACGTCAGACTCAGGAGATCTTCGGGGAGATCCTGCTCAACATTTGCCACCCAGCATCGCTTCATATAGACTTGCGCGATATCCGCTTCCGACGCAGATTGTGTTACACCATAGATTTCACATGCTGGATGGCTGGACTTGATCAACTTTGCGTTATCTCCCGCTCCACAACCAATATCAAGCACTCGCTTGCAACACGGATCAAGCAGCGACACCAGTGGAAGGTTTCCCTGATTGCGATAGATGCGTTCGTTATTCTTTAAGTCTATTTCCGGTTCAACACAATTCACAGGCAGCATAGTTGCACCTCTCTAATTGCTTTAGATAACTGGTGATGATTTTGATTCCTCTCTCCAGTTCAGAGGAAATCGCTACGTACTAGACAAACCTCATGCTCCTCAACAACACAGTGCGTATTATGCGCAACGGCAACAAGTCGTAGGATGTTGCTCCATCCCGACATGACGAGATCATGTCTTTCCTCTTGCGCACCACCGCGTAGGCTAACCACTTTACACTTTCAAGGTTCAGCCTCACGCGAAATACCCACCAATAATAGGCCCCTTTCATGGTGTTCAGGTCATAAAATGAAAGACGGTTTGTGGCATGAATCTTGTACAAATAACGCTTCCTTGACCAGGAAAAACTGACATCGCTGTACATTTCCGCATAATTCGCCGGCCTCTGGCTGCGAATCGTCATAACCGGTTCGGCCACGTATCCAACATTCCAGCGCATGGCCAGGCGCATCCACAGGTCAATGTCTGCCAACAGGTTAAACTGCTCTCTCATTCCGCCGACTTGCAACCACGCATCGCGACGTATCATGGCCGTACCGCGCACGGCGCAACCCCAGGTGGCAAACAGATGATGTTTTAGAAGGTGGATACCATCGATTTTCCCGGTTGCAAAGGGCGAAGGATAAATAAAGTCCGTACCGTACACATGGTATTGATTGAAAACAAAGGCTACATCCGGATGGCGATCAAGCACGTCAGACCATTTTTCCAGCAAATCGTATCGGTAAATATCGTCATGATGCAGCAATGCTATATAGGAACGTCGGGCATGATCAACAGCATAATTTGCGTTGCCCGGCATTCCACAGTTTTTTGGAGTCTGAATGGCTATGATCCGAGGATCGGTCTCAGCAATCTCAACAACCTTTTCCCAAGTTCCATCCGTCGAGCAGTCATCGCTGATGATGATTTCATAGCCGGAAAGACTTTGTTGCTGAATGGATGCAACCGTTGACTCGATGATATGGGCATGATTATATGTCAACAGACATACAGATATTTGCTCTCCTGTTGTCGACGTCATGGTCACCTCTCTGTGCATCCCGGTATTGAATGATCTCTATCTTCGGCTTTGCAAGATATTCTATGCATGAATATTGGAGAACCAATTACACATACTTATTGGATACGATTGAGTTCTCTTCAAATGCACAATGCACAAATACAGACACACGCTTCTGCAAAGCCATATTTACTGCCCATTTGATGACCAAGCCTACTTGAGTGATTTGGTTGAATTGTGCATCGTCTTCGCTATGGTTATCGCCGACATTAACTTTGAATCTTCAAACTGAAAAAGGGTTGGCTTGATTTTGATCCATCTATTTAAGCTGCCACTTGATCTGCCAGATCGGACCTCAGTTCTCAAATCTGGTGGGGACGACGGGGCTCGAACCCGTGACCTCTGCCCTGATAACCTCTGCCTACGGGTTCAGGTTACCAGGAACATCTTGAAGCACTATATTCTCAAGAATCATTCAGGTCAAGCCTATTTGACCCGCCATAATTTTTTCCAAACCTCCAGAAGGTCTGCGAATCGATGGTTGAGGGTCATATCTCGAGTGTTTACTGTAAGTGCATCCGGCAGTAATATGGCAGCGAGTTGCAAGTCTCTCTCACCATGGTCCTTGCCGCGACAGAGTCGGCGCGTATTGACCATGGATTTGCAAACGATGCAACCATACGTGAAAAGTATGACGTAGAGAAGAGTGGTGCAGAATCCCATGTCACTGCCGAATACAAAGAAAACGCCGCTGGGTCCGGGTGGACCAGCCGCGCCTATCTAAAGATGCGAGAGTTACATGCCGTGGTCGGGGGGGGGTAACACATCGAAGGGGCGCATAGGTTGGCTGGAGCCGAGCTGATCTGTACTTCAGAGATGGCTTGGCAACCAGGTAATGGAGGGTCTTTTGTTGTCTTCCGAATTCGGTTTGTAAGCCATCCAAAGTATCCATGGAAACTGAAAGCGGCAAGCGAATCTGTGGGATGAACCTCCGCCACACTGTTGGAGTCAGTGGCCTGACACCACTCTCGCAGCCCCTGTCCGACTACTGTGATCGGCATACATAATTCAAATCATGGGACCAAAATATCTTGCTTTCGAACTTCGGTTAAGCTATATTGTCCGAAAATGTGCCCGCCCTACAGGTACAGACCAAACCAGGAAAGCCACAAAAACCAAAATATTTGGGTTTGATTTTCCGGGAAAGGTGAAAAGCCGAAATTATCTAAACATTTTGGTTGAGCATTCCCAGGCGGTTCATGACGGGACATTCAAAGCCCGGAGGTTGAAGACATGAACGCTAAGGTTTCTACAACTGTGTGCCGGCTACTCGCTCTGGCATTTGTGGCGCTTTTCCCCGCCGCCCTGGCCTCTCAAGACGCAGCCAAGCCCGCTGCGGAGGCTGCCGCGGAACAAACTGCGTCGAAGTGGGATATCTTCTTGGGTTACAGCTACTTGGCTCCATACGCAAAGATCCCTGGCACTGTTTCCGGAGCTCCGGGCAGTACCTATGGCCAGATCAACTGGGGCGGAATGATCAGCTTCGCTCGGTATTTCAACAAGAACTTCGGCATTGTGCTCGAGGGAGATGAGCACATGCAATCGGAGGACTGGCCTTTGGGCGACAACGAAGCGTCGTTCAACTCGAATGACGACATGTCAGGAGGAGCCGTAGGCGCGATCTACCGCATCCCCACCCTGCATTTCACGCCCTTCGTGCAGGCTCTGGTCGGTGGTGAGTATGTTGGCGGTGTCTATCAGAATGACACCTGGGGGCCCCAACTCTCGTTTGGCGGCGGGTTGGATATCAACCTCGGCAAACATTGGGCATGGCGATTCGGTCAAACAGATTTTCAATATTTTCACGTCGATGGCGTCAGTATTGATGCCTTTCGATTGAGCACTGGCATTGTGTATCATATTGGCTCCATTGTTCCTCCGCCGCCAATAACTCTGGCTTGCTCCGCCAGCCCCTCTAGTGTCTATCCTGGTGACCCGATCACTGTAACCGCAACTGCTGGCGCTGTGACACCGAAGCTCAATGTTGTCTATTCCTGGTCGGGAACCGGCGTGACGGGCAACGGAACGACAGCGACTGTGGCCACCGGTTCGATGGCGTCTGGACCATACACCGTAAAGGGTGAAGTGAAAGAAGGAAAACCGGGCAAGGAAGGGCTCAGGCCTGGACAGACAGCTGATTGCGTGGCCAGTTTTGCGGTTAAGTCCTTCGAGGCACCGTCGATCAGTTGCTCCGCCAATCCCACAACTATCAAACCAGGAGAGACGAGTTTGATTTCCGCGGTTGGCATGAGTCCTCAGAATCGGCCCTTGACCTATAGCTACTCGGCGACGGCGGGAACGATCAACGGCAATGGCAACTCGGCGACCTTTTCTTCCGCAGGTGCTCCAACCGGAGACGTAGCAATCACCTGCAATGTATCGGATGACAAGAGCCAGACCGCCACCGCCAATACCAGCGTGACGATCGCAGCCCCCTACATCCCACCGGTACCGCATTCTCAAGCCCTTTGCACAATCTCATTCGAAAAGGATGCCAAACGTCCAGGTCGGGTAGACAACGAAGCAAAGGCCTGCCTGGATGATATTGCTTTGAGTCTTCAGAAACAATCCGATGCCAAGGCTGTATTGGTAGGTGAGTCAACCGCGGAAGAGAGAGCTGCCAAACCGATGAAGAAACATGCTAAAGGCGAAGGTGCTGAAAACCTGGCGGCACAACGGGCCGTCAACACCAAAGATTATCTTGTCACAGAGAAAGGAATTGACGCATCCCGCATCAGTGTTGCCACTGGCAGCATGGATGGGAAGAGAGTGGAAGATTATCTTGTCCCAGCCGGCGCGAGTTTCAGTGACGACGTGCATGGGACAACTCCAGTAGACGAGGCTGTCGTTAAGGCGCAAGCTCGCAAGCCGTTAGCCGATAAGCATCCGGGCAAGTAGGGAGTGCTGAATGACAACCCCTATCCAAAGAGACGGCGAAGCGCTCATGTCTGCGCTCCTGTCTGCCCGTGAGAACGAGAAGAGGTGGTTGGAAATGCCCCAAGAGTCCCTTGCGGGTGACGAATCACTGGAACAATGGGCCAACATTGCGAGGCTCCGGCGCCTTGAAGTCGAACGGATCGAGACACTTCTGGAACAAATGACAGAAGATCAGAGGTTGTTACAATTCGCGGGATGCAAAGATGAAGACGCCGGTGTGCAGTAGATGGAATGACTTGGAAGTGAAAGACGAAAGGATACTATTTGTTGGGCTGATTCGATGCGGCAGCATGATTATCTTGAGCGTGTCGCCGCATCGAATCCATTTGCACAGCAGTGGGTATTCCGATTGAATGCGCTACTGAGGTTGCTGTACCACCAGATCGTCTTCCAGTGTGAAATGGACAATCGACTCAGCGGGAATGTCGATATCCCGATTGCCGGTCAATCCAGCAGCTGCCGTGCCAGCACCACCGCCGGCGAGACCGCCAACCACCAATCCAACTCCGCCCGTAGCGATTCCACCCACCAGCATCCCCAGTCCAGCTCCTCCGCCTATCATGGCCGCAGACCGCTTGCCTTTGCCCTTCTTGGTGCGCTCCAGATCCCGCGTGGCGAGCCGATAGTGCACGCCAGACAGCGTCATGGAGGTCAAGCGTAGTTCAAGCAAAGACCGCCCCTTGAAGTGTCCACGTCGAGCCGAGGCATCCACCACTCCGCCCACCAGGGTGCCTTTGGGCGCTACAATATTGTTGTTACTGTCGAGTGCAGGCTCCACCAATTCGCCGGAGAAATTATCCCCGGTGCGGCTGGTTTTCACGCTGATGTGTTGATCAATTCTTATGGTTAATCTGGACCCTGCAGGAATAACCTCGCTCACCGGCTCGGCAGGTACTGAAGGTGTTTGCGACACTGCGGAAACTACTGGATCCGATGCTGCGCTGGTCTTGGCTCCCGGCGCTGGAGGTGTTGTTGTGGTCGTGGTCGCTTGCTGTGTCTGGCCGGAAACGGGAGGCTGTACGATGGTTGTTGTTGTCGTTCCGTTTTTATCGACGGATACCACCTGTTGGGCCTGGCCGGTCTTAGCTGCCTGCAATTTCGCTTGTTCCAGTGCTCGCTCTTGTTTTGTAGTGCATCCAAGGATGCAGCTTGCCAGCAGCACAGCCGCGATGACCGGCGTGCGTTCCGCGCGAATTCGTAAACCCGAATTGAACATTGTCGATCTCCTTTCGAATGCCTTTGGTTTCAACGAAGACTTGTTTTTCCTTTCCAAGTCCTGGTACAGAATAATCCATGGGCGCTCAAGGTCAATACGATCCTTCTGGGTTATTAGCTGCTCATCGCCGTATCTCCGTTTTTACCGCATCCAGAGCACTCCGACGCGCTGATTCAGACATCACTTCGAATTCATTTCAAGAACCTTTGTGGTCTGAACACGTTGCAGTCGGACTGGTGCATTCGTCAAAGGAAGGTCTTCAATGCGTACGGCGCAAAGATCCGTCAGCACCGTCGAAGCCCAGCGATACACATTGTGTTCTTTCACGTGTTGTCGCATTCTCTGCATTCTCTGCTGTTGCTCCTCGCGGCTCATCTCCAGCCCGGCACATAGCGCTTCACTCACCTGCGCGACATCATACGGGTTTACGAGTAGCGCATCTCCCAATTCATGTGCTGAACCAGTGAAGCGGCTCAACACCAGCACGCCATTGCCGTCATCCCGGGCTGCCAGATATTCCTTGGCGACCAGATTCATTCCGTCGTGCAGAGACGTCACCATGCAGATATCGGCGGCACGGTAGTATCGTGCAACTTCTTCATGACTGAGTTGGCGCTGAATCAGGACGATTGGCTTCCAATGTGTTGTTTGGAAGCGACGATTGATGCGCGCCACTGTTTCTTCGATTTGTACGCGCAGCGCGGCGTAGCTCGGGATCCGAGTGCGGCTCGGGGAGGCAATCTGCACCACTGCGATGCGCTCTCGATAGCAAGGATTCTTATCAAGCAGATGCTCCACCGCCAGCAATCGCTCCACAATCCCCTTGGTGTAATCCATGCGATCCACACCAAGCAGAATCCTCTTGCCCTCAATACATAGTTCACGATGAATTCTCCCGTGCAATTCCCTTTCCGCAAAGAATGGATGCGACTCCTCTTCTATGCTCTTCGAAGAATAACCGCTGTTTGTTGTCTCAACAGCGTGGTTGCCTGCATCCGAAACGCCCATTTCGAAATCATTCCATGCCACGCTGATGGGATAAGGACGCACCGAAGAGAGATGGCCATCGCGCTGTATGGTGAAATGTTCCCAGTCTGTTCTTGCTTCCAGAACTCTATCCACCGTATCCATGAAGTTGTTGCAATGCGACTGAAGATGAAAGCCGATCACGTCAGCGCCCAGCATTCCGTCTATCAGGTCCGCTTGCCAGGGGCAGATGCCGAAGGCTTCGGCATTGGGCCATGGAATATGCCAAAAGATGGCGATGCGCACTTCAGGCCGGGCCTTCTTGATCATTCTCGGCAACAGCGCGAAATGGTAATCCTGTATGAAGATGACGGGATGATCGATGCCGTCCATCTCCTCAAGCAGTACTTCGGAGAACCTGGAGTTCACACCTTGGTAGGAGTCCCAATCGCTGGCACGGAAGATGGGCCGGGTGTGCGCGATGTGGCAGAGCGGCCACAACCCTTCGTTGGAAAAGCCGTCATAGTATCCAGCCTCTTCTTCCGGAGTAATCCACACCCTGCGCAAGGTATATCGAGGGTCATCGGATCGTGCAGTACGGTCGAGAAGACTCCAGAAGCCAATTCGAACAATTGAAGATTGTCTGACTTGCAGTTATCCCTGATCGTCCCAGCTGTTACCACCGATTATCCTGTAATATTCCGGTAATCTTGATGCGCAAATGCAGCCATGCGAGGGAGTGAGTCCACTCGTATGGCTGCCTCAGGAGACTGCAGTGCGGTGATGATCCTGCTCTTTTTGATTCGAATTCCAGTCAAGCGCTGAGTTCTTCAATCGCTTCGACATGAAGTAGATTGGCATTGGCCTCAAGTCTTCCGGTGACCTTTACGTTCTTGCCTTCAAAATACTTTGCCTTCTCCGGGGTGTCAAGCATGTAGACATTCCCGGAGGCATCCTTGAGCAGATAATCCGATCCACTCTTGACGATCGTGCCGGTAAAGACTGCCGACTTGGGAGTTGAGGGTTGCTGCGGTTCCTGAAGACCGGCACTCAATGTTTGATCGTAGTTTGTTTGGCGCTCCATCGCGCTGGAACTCGGCGTGATGGCCAAGGCGATCAAATAGAGCGCACTGAGTGCAGTGAGAACGCGGTTGTGGAGTTGCATGAACGTGTACCTCCTCGGTGGTGAATGCGTGCGTTTGTGCATTCGTATGCTGCACGATCTATTCCAAACTGCAAATGCATGATTTCTAGATAGTTGGCAACTTCACGCACTAACCATCCGCAATGCCCTGGTAATATCTACACGGAGGTGTGTAAAGAATCCCCGGATCCATCTGGATTTATCTATCATTGCTGAACGACGAATGCCGGAGCCCGTTGAGTTGGACCCCGGCATGGTTGAGAGACAGAGTATCGTTTTAGCTCATATCGTCCACGTAATGCGCCAGCAGAACAATCTGGCCTGTTGAAGAATCCTTCAAAAGCAAGCCGACAACGCGCACATTTGAGCTTGAGCTCATGTCAGTCATACCATTGAAGCCATAACGATATCCTGTTCCTCCCGCAACATATAGGTGACCGTCTGCGGGCCAAGCACGCCCGCAAACCCATTGATATTCATTTGGAATGTGTTTTGCGATGAGTTGATGCTGTTGGCCACGATGGTTCCATCAAAACCCCAGTGTCGCAGGGATATGCGGTTTACGGTAACTGCCTGAGCATTGGCAGCGCCACTGGACGGTCCGCCAATGGTGACACTTTGGCCCGCAACCAACTGGCTGGAGTTGAAGAGGAACTGAGTCAGTGGATTATGCATCCAGTAGATGAGGAATTTCTCGCTACCTGTCAAATCCACTTGTGCAATTTGTCCAAGGCTCAGTCCTGTCGCAGAAGGCAAGAGGCTATCCACATACAGGTCGAAACTGGTAGCAGGACCGCTCTCTGGTTGCACGTATGTCACCTGTCCGCCGGCAAAGAAGCTGTTTTGCGAGATAATTGCCACATCGTCCGCATCCATGGTCTGGTCAGCGGCGTCAATCGCGCCAGAGACTTGCACAATGCTGCTGGTCGATAGGGAGTTCAGGCTGTCATTGCCCTCCCATTCTGTTTGACCATTCACATTGATCGTGAATTGCTCGCCGTGCGGCCCTTGCACTACAAATGACTGCCCACTGGCGTTGACACTCACCACTGCCGCCACCAATTCATCGATGTAACAGTGTGAATCAGTATTGGAATATGCGTTGACGTTGAACGTAGGTGTGACTTGTCCCGTGATCTGACCGTTGGCATCCGTTTCAATCGACTTGCTCATATCGAGATCCACGCGAAGCCCTACAGGAGCTCCCCCGTGAGTGATCACCAATGGTGAAGACAGGGTCGTGGTCACTGTGGATTGTGTCATCGTCGCGGCTTCAGTCTGGACGGCTGGAGCCCCAACGATTTGGGTGTTCAGATATCCGATTGTTCCTGTGCCCAGAGTGATTGACACACTATTGTAGGTACCAACTGGAACATCGTTAATATCCACCAGGGCCTGAAGCCCGTTGTAGTGTGCAAAATCGACCGTAGGCGTGCCGCTTAAGAGCGGGACGCTGTTTCCGCTGGCGTCAATAGCATCAATGCTCTTCAGTTGCACCGCAAAGGAGACGACACTGGCCAACGGCGCATCGGTGCCGACAACGAATGCCGGACCGGTTGTGCTGTTGTTCTGAGGTGTACTGGAGGAGTTGGAACCACCACTGCATCCCACCGCCAATATCGCGGCCAGGGGCAGCACAACGATCGCCTTTCGGCAGGTGCTCGCGAGTACCGTGGAATTCATTTCAGACGCATCTCTTTCTGCCGGCATCTGTAAAGGATGTATAGCGATGCAGAGTGGCAGTCTTGCAATTCTCTGCAACTGAACCGTCGCTGGCCATGGCCGCCGAGACAGGAAGCCTGGATTGGATACCGGCAGTGTGCCGATCCGTGAACCAGGAAGGAGTCTCCTGTCCGCGGCAACAGAGATGCAAAGCAATCAGTCCAGGACGCTTCCACGCACAGGTGCGCCGGCTGGTTAGTACGTGCAATAGCACGAAGGGTTAATGCAATCACACCTGAGATCTCTTGCATATCGGACTCCGAGGTGAAGTGGGAGTTGAGCTATGAAGCGGGATATCCTTCATGGGCACGTTGCTAGTCAGCCTCTGCGGCATTTGTCTTGCGTTGAATTGAGGAATCATTAGCTTGCCCTGGGGGAGGACAAAGTGCTGACGCCAGCGAATGTCCGATCATCGGCACACCAAAGATGATCGAAGTGATTGGGGCGACGGCATATGCGGTCGAGCACAGGACGTTTCTCAAGCGCAGGAATCGGCTATCAATCCACATCGCATCTCTCCTATCGGTGTCGTCTGTGTAGAGCGTTCACGCCTATGAATGTCAGCAAGCTGCGTTCCAAATCTCAACCATAATAAAGTCAGCTGGATGTACTTCATGACAGTACTGACTCAGTGAGGTTCCGGAAAATATTACTCACTTGATGGGAATTATTTTCATTGTGTTTCGTTGAGGGATTGATTATTCAGAAGAGTAACCGAACGAAGGCCGAGCATAACGTGCAGCGGATCAGATTATGCTCTCGCATTCACGACCACCTTTTTTGGACTTTTTCTGTCTCTTTTTACTTGATTTCCATCAACTCCTAAACTATATTTCCATGCGAATGGTTTGGCCCCAGTTGGCCCTTCTCCAAATCCCCCTTGAGGCTCGGCCGAGCCATTGGGAGGTTCCCCTAATGTTCAGTGCACATCTTGCGCGTAGGGCAGGGGTTTGCTCGATGGCCCTTGTTTCCCTGAGTCTTGCAAGTCTTCTCATCAGTTGTGGGGGGAGTTCACCACCAATCAGTGTGGCGATTACGGTCACCTCTTCAACCGTGGACCCAGGCGACACGACAACGCTAAAGGCTATGGTCACCAACGACAAGAACAGTGCGGGCGTCACCTGGACGGTCAGTGGAGGCGGCACATTAACCAACACCTCCACCACATCGGCAACCTACAACGCTCCTGCCGGAGGTACATCGGCCTTGACTGTCACGGTGACAGCGACCTCGGCAGCGAACAGCGCCAAGTCGGCAACTGCGAGCATAACGGTCCCTGCCGTGCCGTCCATCACTACTACTGCATTGTCGAGTGGAACAGTTGGAGTGGCGTATTCGGCAACCCTTGCCGGCACAGGAGGGATCACCCCTTATACGTGGAGTGTTGCTTCCGGCACATTGCCCGCCGGCCTTTCGTTGAACGCTAGCAGCGGTACAATATCTGGAACCCCGACAGTGACTGCAGTTGGAACCAGCAATGTGACCTTTGAGCTAACCGACAGTGGCACCACGACGGCGCTGACTGCGACAAAAACGTTATCCATTACCATCAACGCTGCTCAGGCCATTGTCTTCACCACAACTTCGCTCACGGCTGGGACGTTTAACGTGGCCTATAGCGGATCGATTGCGGCTACTGGGGGTGCGGGTGCGCTCAGCTATTCAGTTTCCAGTGGGACGATGCCAACTGGTTTAAGTCTCTCCACGACGGGCGCGCTCAGTGGATCACCTGCCGCAATAGGCACCTTCATCTTCACTGTGAAAGCAGCCGATGCGTTTGGAGACTCTGCGACGATGGCGTATACCGTTGTCGTCACGTATTCAGCCGTAACAATAACCACCACTTCTTTGAGCGCAGCGATTGTTGGCACACCCTATACGGCAACACTTATGGCCTCCGGCGGTTCGGGAACTGGATTCACATGGTCCCTTGTGTCCGGATCTGTATTACCTGCCGGTCTTTCGCTGTCAGCAGCGGGAGTGATCAGCGGAACGGCAACAGTGGCTGGCTCTACTAGCATTACCGTCAAAGTGGTTGACTCCGCATCCAACTCCGCGCAAAGCATCATGGCGCTTACCGTGTATACCGCGTCGGGAGTCAACAATGCGATGCTCAAAGGAAGTTATGCCTTTGTCGGGCTTGGATGGGTAGATGGAATCAATAACGCATCCACCAACCGCGAAGGCGTGATTGGCAGCTTCGTTGCCGATGGCAACGGCAACATCACATCGGGAACAATGGATTCCAACAGCATCTCTGGCGTCAAGACAAATGTTTCCATCATGGGAACCTACAACATCGCCGCAAGCAACACCGGCATGATGGTGCTTACGAGCGTTAACGGGACTAGCACGATGGCAATATCCCTGGGAACATTTGTGTCGAATGTTGCGACGGGAGGAAGTTTCATCGAATATGACGACATGTCCGGGATCGGGATAATTGGCGGCACCCGCATCAGCGGCATGATCGCACAGCAAACCACCTCGACATTTACCTCTGCCAGTCTGAGTGGTGGCTATGCATTCGGTGAAGCAGGCGAGACTTGCCTTTCAGCGCTCAACGGGTGCAGTGCAACCGCTACTGCATACGGTCCGCTTTCTGTCGCAGGTATGGCCACATTCAGTGGGGCGGGCGCTATCACCAGCGGAGAGGAGGACGCCGCTGTCGGCACCACGCAGTACAGCGCGATCTCCTTGAGTGGAACTTATGGGACGCCCAATGCGACCACTGGCAGAGTAACCGCAGCGCTCAACGCCACGAGTTCCATCGACAGTAACGAGCAGGCGTTGTGGCCTGCGGACTATGTCTACTACATGGTCAATGCAACCAAGTTCTTTGTGCTTTCTGTCGATTCACACTCGACCCATGCACTGATCTCGGGCACGGCGTATCAACAGAGCACTTCGAGCTTCAGTTCCAGCAACCTCAACGGAACTTTTGTGGCCTGGGAATCTGCGCCGGACTCAACCTATGTGTCAAACTTCGGGACTGTCCTGGAAGCTTCAAGTTCCTTCGCGAACTTCCTCGCAGTCACGGCAAGTTCCTCCGGCGTGAGCTACTCACAATATATCAACAGCAACGGAACCTACACCACGCAATCGCAGAGTGGATTGACTGCATCCGTTGCGGCAAATGGACGAGTGACAATTGGCGGAAGTGGTGGAGGAGGGCCAGTCTTCTACTTGGTAACGACCAATGTTGGATTGGGCACTGAGACTACTTCAGTCGGCAATTCGCCGGGAGTCCTGCAATTCGTGGCACAGCAAGGTAGCTCATTCTCGGCGACGACCCTCAGCGGGAACTACTACCTGTCAAGCCCGTTACCTGTTCCGGCTACCGATGCACAGACTGGGGTAATCACTGCGGCGAGTGGCGTTCTTACGATTGCCGGATTCAAGAGCAAGAGCAGTGGAAGCCTCTCAACTCAATCTGGCAGCACAGCAACCTTCGCCGTGAATATGGCCACCGGTGTGATGACCGACACCACAGATGGCCTGGTGGGGATCATTGTCTCTCCAACTGAATTCCTCATCCTCAGCACTACATCAACCAATCCCTCGGTTGAAGTGTTGATTCAATAAGTCGAAAGAGAATAAAACCAACCATCTCCCCGCCCGCAAAGGCAGGGAGATGGTTGACCTTTTAGTGGCGCTTTCCTCCACGAGGAGCGGGTCGGTATCCCGGGAGGCGATGTTCATTCGCGGCGTCATGGTTGGCCGGTCCTTCGCGGCCCTGACCATCCCTTGCCTCATTGCCGTGAAAGTGGTTGAACGCCTGATCACCATGTTGCGGCAGCGGGCCGGTATACCCGTGGTGAGGATCAAAGCGGTTGTCGACATGACCGTAAAAACCGTGATGACCGTGAAACCATGGACCCGCCCCAATAAATACTCCACCAACGAACCAGTCCGGTCCGTAGTAGCCGTACGGTGCACAATCATAGGGAGCATAGTCAAAGTATCCGTAAGGACACACTGGCGCCCCTCCAATACCGATGCCGACGGAGACTTGAGACGACCCGACAGTTGCACTGCCTGCAAGTGCAATTGCGAGAACTGACAGAAGCAGAAGTTTTCCTAACTTCATATTCCCTCCTTGACGCAATTTGAGTTGAATCATCCGGTGAAGGTCGCTTCTCCGGTCAATCTTTGTATCGCACGTCCGTGGCCATTTCGATGCTTGAACGATCGGAATGGATCCCGTTATAAATGAGTTTTTACTGCCCTCACAACATTTTTATTCTTCAAATGGACGACTACCTTTATGACAGGAATGCTTTGATTTGGAGAACTTCTTACATCACCGTGTAAGAAATACATGCACACGAGTCGGGCGTCATAGCAATGTCCCAATCAAGATTCGTGTTTTCAATGAATTGATAATGACCACAGTTTGGCAGTGTGGATGCCCGCTGATCTCTGGTAGATAACGCCGGGACTAACGACTGTGTTTGATCGTTGCTGTGATGATCCTGGCAGCAAAGGAGCGGAACCATGAGTGTCTATCAAAGTGCATTGTTAGGGCTGGCGGCGAGTTTGACTGTGATGGCAGCGACCGGGTGCGCAACCAAAAACTATGTACGCAATCAGACCGCGCCTCTTATCGAACACACTGACCAACTAGAGACAAATACGGCAGACAATAATCGGCAGATTCACGATGTAAACGATCGGGCGCAGGTGGGAATCATGCAAGCGCAGGACTCCGCGGATGCCGCCGGCAAGAGCGCGCAAGATGCGAACACCGCGGCGAGCGACGCAAAGACCGCGGCGGACAACGCCGTACATCGCGCGGATTCATTGCAGAGCGTTGTGAGTGGGCTGGATAACTACGTGCCGGTGTCCACCATCTCAGTGACATTCGGCTTTGACAAGTCACAGTTGACCAAAGATGATCTCGCTCAGCTCGACAGTTTTGCGGCCGCGCTAGATTCGGCCAAGAGCTACATTCTGGAAGTAACAGGTGGGACAGATTCAACCGGTCCAGCCCAGTACAACTATGACCTGAGCCAAAGGCGGGCGGATGCAGTGGTGCAATACCTGGGCTCGCGATATGGAATCGCTCCGCACCGGTTTTATCTGATCGGGATCGGCAAAGACAAGGAAGTGGCGCCGAACACTACCGCTGAAGGACGGAGAGAAAATCGCCGCGTTGAAGTTCGCCTGCTTTCGAATCGAAGCGATGGATTAGCGCAAACAGCTTCAACCAGCGGCGAATCACAATAAATCTCAGCAGTACGTCTCAACTGAGATTGAAAGATCAGTACAACCTGAGAAAGGAGAGAGATATGCGAAAAGCATTTTTGCTGGCAGTATTCATCAGTGCAACAAGCTTGGCCTGGGCGGGCAATGCTCGTGAAGCAACCTACGACCGATTGGCTCATGCCGGAGAAGTGCTGCGCGAAATCATGGCCGCGCCGGACAAAGGTATCCCTGAAGAGGTTTTGGATCATGCCAGGTGCGTGGCGGTCGTGCCTCATCTGATCAAAGGCGGATTCGTCTTTGGTGCGGATAATGGCAAAGGGGTCGCCACATGCCGCACCGAGAATGGCTGGAGCGCTCCAGCTTTCTTTGCCATCACCGGTGGTAGCTGGGGTTTGCAAATCGGAGTCGAAGGCGTGGATCTGGTGCTGATCATTCAGAACGAGAGAGGAATGCAGCGGCTGCTCTCCAGCAAGTTTGAGCTTGGAGCGGATGCTTCAGTGGCCGCCGGTCCGGTTGGACGCCATACATCCGTCGATACAGACTGGATG